>Ga0265298_10001802_pt1 | contig 31329 bp, 51 predicted proteins | sample AusTroGonzalo_MG_3_FD_193486 | JGI IMG/M metagenome (GOLD analysis project Ga0265298, IMG submission 193486) | Bovine rumen microbial communities from tropical cattle in Woodstock, Queensland, Australia - Gonzalo_01 | ecosystem: Host-associated > Mammals > Digestive system > Stomach > Rumen ... | reverse complement strand
GATAGTTAAAAATGCGGTTGTAAAGACAGAGCCGAAAGGCAAAATTGAAAAGTGATTTTTGACAATACTTCCTATTTGGTTTATAGTTATAGCAAACTAAACATATAGGAAGTACCGATATGAAAAACCCTCTTGAAAGCATCAAGAATCTGATAGTTAAACAATGGAGTAAAGCACCCGATAGTGCAAGTCGGGATTTGCTAGAACTGTTCCACGTTTCACCACGTCTTGACCCTGTAAGAATTATTGCGAATAAGTGTGCAAGCACGGAGTTGTATCTTTATAACAAAGCCGACTTCAGAAAAAACAAAAGCAATGCAGAAGTAATTGAAAAGCACGAAATCTATGACTTACTCGAAAACCCTTGCCCTGCCGACAGGGATTTGAACGGGTGGACAATCCGTTATTTTGTTTTCGCCTGTTATACATTAGTCGGTGAAGCTTACCTTTTGAAAGTTCGTGATAAAGGGGGAAGGGTTATCGGCTTGCAACCTGTTGCACCTTCTTGGGTTATTCAGACCCCGACAGTAAATCAAAGATTTTGGGAAATATACCCTTTCGGAACGGCAGGGGGAAATTCTATTGTCGTTCCCGTTGAAGATGTAATTTCTTTCAAAGACATAGACTTAAACGATCCATACGGCAGGGGTCGTGGAACTAGTGAAGCAATCGGGGACGAAATACAATCAGACGAATACGCTTCAAAATACGCAAAAAATCTTTTCTTTAATGACGCAACACCTTCTGCGATTATTTACGCACCACAGGGCGATAAGGAAACCGCAGACCAGATAAAACAGTCTTGGCTACAGAAAATGGCGGGTTTCAGACACGCAAAAGAACCTATGGTTTTGACGGGGGAAGGAAGCCGATTTGAAAAGATTTCACAAACCCCGACAGAACTTGACTTTGTAGAAAGCAGAAGATTTTTAAGGGACAACGCAAACGAACACTTCCACATTCCGCCAGAGATTATGGGTATTTTGCAGAACTCAAACAGAAGCACGATTGATTCTGCCGAATACCTTTTGAATAAAAATGTACTTGCTGATTATTTAAGAATGTTTGAGCGTTCAATCAATAATCAGTTGTTGTGGGAAGATTTCGACAAAGAAAGAAAGTTTATTTTATATCACGAAAACAATATTGCAGAAGATATACAACAGAAATTGCAGATTGCAAATGACGGACTTTCTAGGGGTGTTCTTACTGTAAACGATTGGCGAATTGCAATGGGCTATGAGAAAGACGAAAGGGGCGGTGATGTTTATCTGCGGGGCTTCGGACAGGTTGAAGTGCCTTTTAATTCAGAGCCGATTGAACTTCCCGACACAGAGCCGACAGAACAAATTGAACTTCCCGAAGGTTCCACAGAAAGCCCCGAAACAGAACTTCCCGAAAAAGAGTTTGAAGCACTTTCAAAAGCTTATGAAAAAAAATATAAGGTTTTGAAATCAGACGCAGACAAGGAAAGACGGGGTAAGATTTGGAAGGTTTTTGACGCACGGGCAAGAAGCATTGAAGCTCCATTTTACAAAGCAATGCAGACCGCTTTTACAAAACAGAATGAAGAAGTAAACAAGACAATCCGTAAAGCCTGTGAAGAAAACAAAGATGTAGGAACTGCAATAGAAAACCTTTACAACAAGGAAATGGACAAGAAACTTCTGCACACAATGGCAGGGGCATTTTTCAACGGCTTGACAGTCGGTGCAGAACACGGACTTGAACTGTTGAATAAAAAAGGTGTAAAGGAAATCAGCGAAGAAACAAGGCGGTTGTTTAATATCTGGATTGACACATACGGCTTGAACTTGGCAAAAGACATTGACGATACGACAAAAAAGAAATTACGCAAGGCACTTTCAGAATCTATCGAAGAAGGCGAAGATTTGAAAAAGCGTGTTGCAAAGCTGATTGAAGTTGCAGACGAAATGTTTGCAGAAGATAAAAAGTGGCGGGCAGAACTTATCGCAAGAACGGAAAGTTGTACTACAATGAATGCGGGTGCAATCGAATTGTATAAGAGTGAAGGTGTACAAATGAAGGGTTGGATTTCCGTGCAAGACGATAGAACTCGTGACGCACATCTTTTGATGGACGGGGTTGTTGTGCCAATAACAGATAAGTTTGAAGTTCCTGCAACTTCTCAAAGTGAAGGTGCATTTATGGAATATGCGGGTGACCCTTCTGCACCTGCGGGGCAAGTTGTGAACTGTAGATGCACGAACTTCCCGTTTGTTATGATGTAAATTAAATTATAAGGAGATATAAAACTATGAAAACAATGCTTGATAAAATCGGAATTATCGGAGATGTAAAGACCGCATTCAACCGCTTGGGAATTGATACACTTGCCGTTGTCTGCGTTGGTGGAAGTTCTGGAACTGCCGTAAAGGTAGTTACCTGTGACACAGTCGGCGGTGTTTATGAAGACTTTTTGACATTGAAAGCAGACGCAGAAAATATCAACGAAGGTTTCTGTTTTTCTCTTATCGGTGCAAAGAAGTTTGTAAAAATTACAGGTTGCGACAATGCAATCGGAATTGTGGGCGATTGTGATTATGATGTAAAAAAGGTTACATTCAACACAGTTACTATTGCGGGGGCAGATTTGGAAAATAACAAATCAGCGACAATCAATGTATCAACTTATGAAAGCCCTGTTGAAGTTACTCCAACAAGTGGCAAAGACGGAATGAAAAAGGCAACAATCACACTTTCAAATATTCCTGCCATTGAATCTTCAAAAGCCGTTTCGATTGACGCTTCTACTTACACAGAACCCGTTGAAATCGTGCCGACAGAAGGCAAAGACGGAATGGCAAAGGTTGTTATTACATTGACAGGACTTTAATTCGGGGGTAAAAAATGAAACTTGAAAAAGGCATTTTGAACAAAAAAGATGTTTCTATCGTTGCCGAAGATATGGGCGATAGAAGTGTACTGTTCACAATCTCAAAAGAAGTAGTGGATCGTGACGGGGACATTCTGCGGGCAAGCGGTGTTGATTTTTCCAATTATATGAAGAACCCAGTTTTTCTCGGTTTTCACAATAGCCGTGATTTTCCGCTTGGAAAAGTTACAAAGTTCTGGGTAGAAGGAAACACAGTAAAGGCGATTGTTTATTTCCCGACAGTTGAAGAACTTTCTACTAACCCAGAGCAAGCAAGTGAAAAAGCGAAATTGACAGACTTCTGTTACCATTGTTATAAAACAGGAATGCTCAATGCGGTATCGGTTGGCTTTATTCCGCTTGAATGGGTAGAAACAGAAAACGGCTTTGATATTCTTAAATGGGAATTGTTGGAGTTTTCTGCCGTTGCCGTTCCTGCCAATCAAGATGCAATTGCCGAAGCCGTTAAATCATTCGGGGAAGATTTTACACACAAGTTTATCACCGAAGAAAAAAGCGGTCGCAAGATTTCTGCACAGACCAGAGCCATTCTTGATAAAATCAAGGCTTGCGGTGACGAATTGGAAAAGTGTCAAGAAACATTGAAAGGTTGCGGGGAAGCTTTAAGAAAAGCACTTGCAGAACTTGACGAACCCGAAGCAGAAGAAGAAAACGAAGAAGAAAAGATTTATGTGGAGTTACCCGATAGCATAGAAGTCGAGTTGCCGTCATAATTACTCCATAAAAACCTTTGTGTTTTCCCCTTGCAATGTGCAGGGGGTTTTCCATTTTTGACAAGTTTTCATACTTGGTGTATAGTTTTGAATAAGGAGATTTAATTATGAGCAAAAGAACTTTTGACCTTATTGTAATTATCAGCGGTGCGTTTTCTGCCGTTGCTATCGGCTTGGTATCTTATTTCAAAGTACCAAATATGACCGCAATCAATTCTTCAATTGAGTTGATTGAATCTGCCGTTATCGGTGTTTGTGGAAACTTCATTGACCCTACAAAGACCGCAAAAAAGAAATAAGGTAAAGCCCGTCTTTATAGGCGGGTTTATTCTGGCAACTATCGGGGAAGAAACCCGTAAAAAAATTACGGAAGAAACGTAATTATAAAGGCAATTAAAATCTTAATAGGAGATTAAAATTATGGAAATGAAAGAACTTGAACGCCTTATTGACGAGCGTTCCGAAAAACAGATTGCAGAAAAAACAGAAGCAATCAAAAAAGAGTTGGGTGCAGGTGTAACACAGGCACAGATTGATGAAGCCGTTGCAAAAGGCATTAAGGAAATCACAGACAAGGCAAACAACGACAAAGCCGAGAACGTAAAATATCTTGAAGCATTCAAGGAAGCCGTTTGTGGTGACGATTCAATCAAGGCAAAAGAAACACCTGTAACAGTTGTAAATCAGATGTTGGCTTCTGCTATCAGAGCAATGGATTCAAAAGACTATCGTTCTGTAAAACAGGTAACAGAAGAAGAAATTCTTGCACAGGCAAAGAAAGACTTCCCGAACTCAAAGGCAATGCACAAAGTATTGCAGACAAAAACCGCAAACGCAGGAACACCAAGTGACGGTGGATTCACAGTTCCACTTGCATTCTCTAGCGATTACATTGACGCTTTGACTGCAAACACATTGATTGATAAACTCGGTGTACGCCGTGTTCCACTTGTAAACGGAAACCTTTCTATTCCAAGAATGGACACAACTTCTGCTATTTCTTGGGGCGGTGAAGAAACTGTTGGAAACACAACACAACCTGTATTTGGTGAAGTAAATATGCACGCTAAAAAGCTTTTTGCAAAATCTGCTATCACTAACACACTTATCCGTTCAAGCGGTGTAGATGTTGAAGGTTGGATTGCAGAAGATTTGTTCCGTAAGGCAAGAATCGGACTTGACGAAGCACTTCTTCACGGAACAGGTTCACAGTATCAGCCGCTCGGTCTTGAAAATGTAACAGGTGTTCAGACAACAGGCGGTACAACAACCGCAATTACTGTTGATATGCCGAACAACCTTGAAGCACTTCTCGGACAGGCAAATGTTCCAATGGAAAATGCAAAATGGCTTTTGTCACCAAAGGGCAAGTCTTGGCTTAAATCTGCAAAGTTTACAACAGGTCCATTCGCTTGGGCAAACGAAATGGCAACACAGAAAACACTCAACGGTTTTGAGTTCTTGACTTCAACAACTGTAAAGTATACACAGGCAACCGCTCCTGCTTCTGATTATTCAGAGTTCTGGCTTGGCGATTGGTCACAGTTGCTTTTCGGTATTTCAAAGGACATCTCAATTGATGTAAGCCGTGAAGGAACATTCTTGAGCGGTGGACAGACAATTTCTGCATTCGACAGAGATTTGACACTTATCCGCCTTATCACAGAAGTTGACTTTGCTTGCCGTCACCCACAGGCATTCGTAAAGGGTACTTTTGCACAGGCTTAAGGTTTAAGGGGTTGGGGAAGTTCCCCGCCCCGTAAATATTTCAGATAGGAGAAACGAAAATGATTACACGTTCAAAAATCTTTGAGCAGATAAAAGCCGTAGATTGTGGAAACACCGCCTTTGAAAAAGGCAAGGCACAGTCTATTCTTGTTGTTGCAAGTGCAGGTTCAAAAGAACTTCAGACATCTGATATTTCAACTTCAAACTTCGTAAAGATTGCAGACCTTGACGAAGGAAACAACTGGGTTGATATTTGCAACGCAAAGAAATATCTTAAAACAAATGATTCGGGTGCAATTGCCGTTCTCGGTGATTACCCTGTAGACCCTGCTTAATAGGTGGTGAAAATTATGCTATGTACTTTGTCAGATGTAAAAGCAATGCTCAAAATAACAGACACTTCGCAAGACGATTACTTAACTTTATTGATTAAGCAACAATCGGCACTTATTGAAGGTTATATCGGCTATAAACTAGCACGGGCAAATTACACCGAAGAAGTGCATAGCGTAAACGACCGACAGTTAGTCAGTCTTAATCACTTCCCGATTCAGTCGGTTTCTGCCTGTGAAATAAACGGGCAGACAATAAGCGATTATAAAATACTTCCCGAATACGCAAGGTGGGGAAGGCTTTATCGTGGAAGCGGGTGGATCGGTCCAGAATATACACGGGGATTTACCCACGATATTTTCGCGGGAACTTGGTGTATAAAAGTTAGTTATACGGCGGGTTATTATCTGCCGAATGACACGGGCTATGTTTTAGGGGCAGACGATTCTTTGCCTTATGACATAACAACCTGTTGTATCAATTGCGTTGTAGAAAGATTTAATCTTGAAAGTATGGGTGCCGTAGGTTTGAAAGGACATACGGAAGGACATATTTCCGACACCTACTCTGATTCGGCAAACAATGTCGGACTTTCAGAAAGTGCAAGATTACTTTTGAATAAATATGTATTTTACGGGGTGGCTTGATGGTTCGTTTTCATAATGCCGTAGTTTCTATTCTTGGCGAAAGTACAACGATAGACGATTCGGGCGATTATATTGCAGAATGGACACAGATAGAAACCCTTGAGGGTGATGTTCAACCGCATTCATTGACCGAAGACGAAATGAAAGCTTATGGAATATCACAAAGTCGTGGAAGCGTAAAGTTATTTCTTTACAACGGCTATCACGAAAATATTAAAGTTGGAAACAGGGCTTCGGTCTTGTCTAGTTTTACGGGCAAGACGGAAGTTTATAATATAATGCCGATAAACGCTTGGAGTAAGCACGGGGAATGTCTTTTGTTGCCTGTTGAAAACGAAGCAACACCGACACCACCACCAACACCAAGTGAAGAAGAAGAAGAAAATGGCGAAGGCGATTAGTATTGACGGATTTATAGCAGAACTTGACAGATATTCAAAACAAGCCGTTGCAGATTCAAAAAGGTTTGTTACCCTGTCAAGTGCCGAAGTTGAAAGAACGGCAAAAACTATAATGCGTGATACTATAACGAATCCCGATGTCAGTTATGGCAAAAAGGGACACCACCCTTCTGTTGAAGGAAATCCGCCTGCCCCAGACACAGGCACACTTTTACAGAGCATAACGCATTCGGTAAAAGTGGAAGGAAATGAAGCAATCGGGGAAGTTGGAAGTATAATAAATAATTCTAACTACCCTAGATTTTTGGAATACGGCACAAGCAAAATGAAGCCTAGACCGTGGTTGTCGGCTTCGCTGATTAAGTGCCAGAGTTTTATGGCGAACTTGTGGAAGGAGATATTCGGATAATGAACTTGAAGAAATATTACAGAACACTTTTAACAAACAGTTCAGAACTTGTTTCTCTGTTAGGTTCTACCGACAAAATAGTTGCAAGCTATCCGAATGAAGTAACGACCTTTCCGCTTGTAATTTATGAAGATACAAACAGTTCAGATGTTGCCTTTTCGGACAATCTGCCAGAAGGAACAAGTGCAACTGTAAGAATACACATCTTTTCAAAGTTGGTTAAAAACTATGCAAAGGTGGAAGATATAGCCGAAATCGTGCATTCTGTATTCCGTTTAGACCATTGGGCTATGACAAGCAACATTGATACGGCAGACACAGAAGATAATATTCGGCACAGGGTAATGGATTTTAAAAGGGAATTCTACTCCCTTTAAAATATAACGTTATAATTTAAGGAGAAAACGAAAATGAACGAAGCACCAAAAATCGGCTTGGATAACGTAGTTATCGCCAAAGTTCTTTCGGACACCGCAGACGGAATTTCCTTTGATTCTGTTATCCCTTTGAAAGGGGCAGTTAACGCAACAGTAAACCCAAATAGTGATGTTGCCGTAGACTTCGCAGACAACGGACCATTCTTCTCTGCTTCTAATCGTGGCAACACCGAACTCAATCTTGAAATGATTGATGTTGATGTTGATGTTCTTGCACAGTTACTCGGTCAGAGAAAGGTGAACGGCATTACAGTCGAAACACCGCTTGACCAGAGTTCAGACTATGCACTTGGTTTCCGTGTATGGCTTGCGGGAAAAGACGCAAACGGAAACAACCGCTATCAGTATTTCTGGTATGCAAAAGGAAAGTTCTCTGTGCCAGAAACAGGCGGAGAAACAAAAACAGATTCTTTGAACTTCGGTCATATTTCTGTTACCGCACAGTTCGTGCAGACACAGTTTGTTCCGAACGGACAGGAAACAGGAACTATTTGTACACACATCAGAACAGACGATCCAAGCGTACCTGCTTCTGTAAAAGCAAATTGGTTCAATGCCCCTGTTGTTCAGACAACAAGTGACGATTCAGAACTCACAGTTTCTGTTGCTTATGCAAATAGCAAGGTAACATTCACAGGTGCTAAAGATAGCGGAGCTTCTTTTGTATTTGCAAAAGGTTCAGTTATTGACGGACAGACAATCGGTGTTCTTGATTCAAACGGAGCATTGGTTGAAGGTGAATACACAGTCGGCACAACCGCTTCTGCTTCACCTACTATTGTCTTTACACCTTCGGCAGACGCAGAAACCCCTGCAAGTGCCTTTGTTACAAACGGCTTGAAAGATTCATTCGGAGTTGGTGCAACACCGCTGATTGATACAAGTCTTTAATTAAAGGCAAGTTTGCAGAAAATCCCTAGTTGGTGTATAATGCCGATTAGGGATTTTTTTATATAAGGAGAAATAATTATGGCAGAACTCGACAAAGTAAAAACCGAAAAGGTGACAATGAAAATTCACGGCAAAGTTCGTGAAATTAAATTCACATTTTCTGCGTGGGCAGATATTGAAAAGCTTTATGGCGGAATGAAAAATCTTGACAACTTGGAAAAAGATTTGGAAGAAAAGCCGTTTCAGATGTTGCCGAAACTTCTTTATATCGGGCTTCGTGACAAAGAAGGTGTAACGGAAGATAATATTCTTGATGATTATTCTTTGAATGACATTGAAATTATCAAAGATGTATTTACAAAAGCCTTTCAGAACGCCTTGCCACAGGAAGAAGGAAAAAACGGGAAAGTGGAAGCGTAACGGAATTGCCTTACTCTTACCTGTTGACAGAATGTCTGTTGATGGGTTTGAGTGAGCAATACTTCTGGGAATCCACACCAAGAAAAATAATTGCTTTAATTGACCAGAAGAAAGAAATCGAAAAGGCACGGCTAAAAAATCAAGCCGTTTACATAGCGTGTTATGTATGGGGAAAAGACCCCGACAAATACGAAAAAGACGATAGTCCTGTTGCGGGGCGAGATGTTCCGATAAGCGAAGGTGCCTTGAAAAGTTTAATGATGTGAGGTGCGAAATGTCCGATTACAATATGAAAGCAGACATCACAGGTGACGCAAGCGGTTATGTGTCTGCCGTAGACAAGGCGAAAAAAGCAAGCAAAAACCTTGCAACTTCCGTTTCCAAAGTTGTGCAAGGGTTAGGAAAAAACGGGCTTGTCGGTGCTTTGGGTGCGGTTGGACTTGCTTCGGCAGGTGTTACCGCAACACTTGGTTCTGTTGTAAAAATCGCAAAACAGATTTCACAGTCTATCGGTGAATGCACAGAAGCATATAAGAAACAGATAATCGCAGAACGACAACTTGAAACGGCAATCAATAATAATCCGCTTGTAACAGGTTCTGCAAAAAAAGCCCTTACGCAGTTTGCTTCAGAAATGCAGAAAGTTTCTAATTATGGTGACGAAGAACTTATTCCAATGATGGCAAATCTTGTTTCATTGGGAAGAACCGAAGAAGAAACAATGCAGATTATGGCGGTTGCAATGGATATGTCTGCAAGCGGTTCTATGTCACTTGATACGGCAATCAATCAGTTAAACGCAACGCTTAACGGAAATATCGGAAGGCTCGGACAACAGAACGCAGAATTAAAAGGTCTAACAGAAGAAGAACTCAAAAGCGGAAAGGCTATAGAAATATTAGGCGAAAAGTTCAAAGGGCTTTCTTCTGCAACACTTGACACATCAAAACAACTTCAAAACATCAAAGGCGATTTCAAGGAAGCTATAGGCGAGTTTACCCTGCCGACAAGTGATATGTGGAATAAGTTTTGGATCGGTTTCTATGACAAAGGTATTTCTGTTATAAAACAGTTTGACGAATATATGGACAAGACCATAATCGGCAAAGGAATTGCAGAAGAACTTGTCAAGGGTTATAAATCAATTTCAGACGAAAGGCAGAAGGTTTTATATTTAGAAGATAACATACACGCATTATCAGAAAGTCAAATAGTCGCTTTACAGAAACATCTTGAAAGCACAAAAAACAGAAACAAAGAACAGGAAGAACTTTTACGCAAAGTAAAAATGGAAGTTGAAGCCCGAACATATCTTGCAAAGATTTATGAAGATATGGACAGGGAAGAAGCCGAAAGACAAAAGACAGAAGAAGAACAACTTGCCATTGAAAATGAAACAGCAATCTTGAAGGGCAAATATCTTGAAAAGATAGCAGAGCAGGAACGCAAGTGGAAGAATATTAAAGACGTTACGGGTGAAGAAGTCAAGAACGAAGAAAAAATAAAGTTCTATCAAGATTCACTTGTAGACCTTATGACACAGGCAGGCGGACAGATAACAACAAACAATCAGTTATTCAAAGACCAGATTGCAATCATTCAGAAACTACAGGCAGAACTCACCCCAGAAGAAAGCAATTCAAACGAATGGGAAAAGAAGATAAGGGAACAGGCAATTGCAAGACTTGAAGCAGAAAAAGAAATCAATCTTGCCGTGCTTGAAGAAGATGGCAGGAGTGCAGAAGAAAGACTTGCAATCGAAAAAGAATATAATGCACGGCTTATGCAATTAAACTTGGAACGCATACAGGAAGAAAGGGCAGAAGCCTTAAAGGGTGCGACGAGTGAAGAAGAAAAAGCACGGATAATTCAATATTATCAGAATGAAGTTATTGAAAACGCAAAAAAATACTCGCAGACTGTGACACAGATTGAAAAGAAAGCGGGAAAAGACATTAAGGAAATATGGAAAGGTGTATACCAAGATGTTGTTAAAACAATGTCAAAAGTTACCGAAGGCATAAAAAGTGCAATGGGAAAAGCCGTTACTTTCATTAAAAATACTGTCGGCACTATAAAAAATATCGGCGGTATTTTGAGCAAGGTTTTTTCTTTCGACACAAGTTCTTCACTTGACTCTTTGCTTGCTTTTGAAGATAAGGTTTTAACGTTCTTTGTTGAAACCCTGCCGAAACTTCCTGCTTTTGTAGAAAGTGCTTTACAGTCAATATCAGTTCTTTTGCAAAACGTTTTGAATTCGGACACGTTCCAATCATTGACGGATATTTTCTTGACTATTGTCGATACATTGACAAAAGCACTTCCAGACTTGATTGCTATGCTTTTCCCTGTTGTAGAAAAGATAATTGACTCGATAATGGATTTACTTGGCAATTCTGATTTCGTTGACAGATTGCTTGATTTAATCGAACAGGCAACAATGTGGATCGCAAACCTTATAGAAACAAGACTTCCTGTCATACTTGATGTACTGATTAAGATAGTGAAAAAAATTACGGAAAAGACTCCAGAACTTCTCAAAATCTTAATACCTGCATTAGCGGGTGCAATAAAACAGATTCTTGAAGCTTTACCAGAAATCATTGAAATTGCATTGGACAGTCTGCCCGCAATATTGAAAGATATACTTCCTATGCTGATACAGGAAATAATCAAACTTGTTCCTGTTTTCATAAAGGTTATCGCAGAAATAGTTGTAGAAATTATCAAGCACCTTCCAGAGATTGTATGGGCTATAATACAGGGTTTAGTTAAATGCTTTACAGAAACAAATTGGTGGGAAATCATCAAAGAATGTTTTATGGGATTTATAAACGCTTTCAAAAAACTATTCGGCATACATTCACCTTCAACAGTATTTGCAGACTTTGGAAAGAATATCGTTCAAGGTTTGTGGAACGGAATAAAATCTATGGGCGAATGGTTGAACAAAAATGTCGGCGGATTCTTCAATAAAGTTTTACAGGGAATTATCGACATATTTTCAGAACTCGGCGAATGGATTTATGGAGTGTTCGGAAATATATTCTCGGGCATTGGCGATTGGTTTTATAATATCTTTATGACGGCAGGTGCGGGCATTAAAAGGGCGTTCCAAGCAATAGGTGATTGGATAAAAGAAACGTTTACAAAAATCGGTGATTTCCTTGTCAGCATATTCAAGGCACCTTTGAATATCTTGATTAAAGGTATAAACTACATCATTGATGGTTTGAACAAAATCAGCATTAAACTTCCAGATTGGCTTGGCGGAAAGTCTTTCGGAATCAGCATAGACAAACTTAATTATTTGGCAAACGGAACACAGGACGCACAGAAAGGACTTGCAATAGTAGGTGAAGCGGGACCAGAGCTTGTAAAATTCAACGGCGGTGAACAGGTATTGAACAACAGAAACACACAGAAAGCCATAGCGGATATGAATAAAGGCGGAACAGTATTCAACGTAACGTTTGAAAACACAGTTGATACAACCGCCTTTGCAATGATGAAACAGTTAAGACAATATCAAAGAAATCTTGCCTTTAACGGCGTATTATAGGAGTTAGGGAAAATGCAGAAATTAGTTTTCAGAAACGCAAACGGAATAGAACTTGATTTGACAAGCGGGGACTACGGAATTACAGAATGGGAAGGTTTTTCCGCTGATGAATTAAACATTCAGAGTCAGCAGGTGCCTTTTCAAGACGGCGGTGTTTTTCTTGACGCATTATTAAATGAAAGGGAATTGTCTGTAACAGTTGCAATGAATGACGGGAACGATCTTGAAAAGCGGTACAGATTAAGACGGGAAATGATAAGCCGATTGAACCCAAAACTTGGCGAAGGTGTTTTGATTTATACAAACGACTTTCTTTCAAAGCAGATACACGTTATACCGAACATTCCTGTTTTTGAAAATCACAATTCAAATGATTCTGGAACACCGAAAGTTTCTTGTGTATTCAATGCCTGCAATCCTTATTGGGAAGATTTGGAAGAAACAAGTGTCGTGTTTTCTGCAAATGAACAACCTGTCATTGAAAACGAAGGTGACGTTGATTGTAAATTAAATATAAACTTTTTAAGTCAGACGGGAATGACAAACCCTGCCATAGTAAAAATAAACGATAACAGGAAGATAGAATGTCGGGGAAGTTTTACAAATAACATAAACATAAACACAAATGACGGGAAGAAAACAGTAACAGGAATTATCAATAAAGCCGTAACAGTCAGAGATAAGGGAACACCAACGGGTTTATATTATGTTCCCGAAAAAAGAAAATATTACAAGCTTGGAGAATCTGCATATTTTACAAGTGAAGATTTGGAACATTGGAGTTTTAATGTTTTCGATATGGATTGGAAAGACCTTGTTGCATTTGCTTACGGCGAAAATAAATATATTCTGATAGGTGATTCAAATTATCTCCTATCTTCATATTACAGTACAGATGGGGATAATTGGGAAGAAACCTATGGTTTAGGCTTGCCTTCTTATTTTAATTGCAAAGACGCAATTTACAGTACAAAAGACCATTGTTTTGTTATAACAGGCGAAGGGGAAATATACACATCAGACGGCGAAAGTACAGTTGTGGAAAGACCTACAGGGATTCCAGCAACCTTTAATTCAATCGCCTGCAATGATTCAATTTATGTATTAGTCGGTGACAACGGGGTAATTGTAACAAGCAATGATTTAACAACTTGGTCATCAAGAACTAGTGGAACTAATAAAAAATTAAATAAAGTAAAATGGATTCCAGAAAAAAACCTGTTCTGTGCAGTAGGTGATGACGGAGTTTTATTAACAAGTACAGACGGCATAAGTTGGACTAGCATTTCTACTACTTTGACAACGGATATTTTTGATTTAAGCTACAACACTTCACTTGGCGAACTGATAATGGTGGGTGAAAGTGGAACTATTACAGAGTATAATTTTTATTATTTCAAATATACAGAAAACTTTATGAATGCTTCCCTGTTATATACAATCACAGTAGACGATAAAATTGTTATAGCAAGTTCTGTCAACAATATTTTCTATGGATATTCTGTTGATGGTCTTATTGGGAATAAAGACAAAAATGACGGGGAAATAGAAGATTGTGCGTTTTCAAAAAAAGACAAGTTTTATCTTTTTGTAGGAAACAGTTCAACGGAAAGTCGAAAAGTCATAATAAAAAGTTATGATTTAGAAAACTTTCAAATATTAGATACAGATGTTTATTTTAAATATATTGTTTATAACGAAGAAGAAGAAAAGTTTTATGCAGGTAATTCAACGGGAATATATACAGGAACAAATGGTGAAGATTGGGAATTGAGTTTAAGTGGAAACGCAGGGAAACTCTATTATTTGAACGGAAAAGTTATAGCCATTTATGGAACAAGTCTAAAATATTATGACGGGGAATGGCATAGTGTAACATTACAACTTTCGGCAGGTGATATTTGTTATGCAGAAGACAAAGGGATATATATGCTTGCAAGTGGAGGATATAGCGAAAATCTTGAAACTTGGACAGAGCCTGCACAGGCGAAAGGAATATATTGTGCTTATAATAAATTGGAAAAACAGTTTTATATTTTCAAAGATGATATGCACACTTTTTATGGAAGTTATGATTGCGAAAATTGGAATAGTTATCCAGAAAACGTAATATTCAGTGGACCTATAAGAGCAATATATTCTGAAGATATACAATCCATAGTTGTATTAAATGATAGTGGAGTAGGTCTTTTTTTAACTAGCCCGATAAATCAAGGTGTAATAAGACTTACATCTTTAGTTCACGAAGGATATGGAAGCACAACAGTCAGAAATATGGTGTATAATTCCTATGACAAGGAAATACTTGTTTTGGGTGAACGTGGTGTTATTTCAACTTATACAAAATCATTGCAGGGAAGTGAAGTCAACTTGATAAACACCTTAACAAGTGAATCTGATATGAATTTGGAATTATCTGTCGGACAAAATCAATTCAGACTTTCAAAAACAGGTGGTGATTTTAACTGTATCTTAACATATCGCCAGAAATATATAGGGGTATAAAATGAGATATAACGAACAGTTGAACTTGAAACTTTATAAATACACAGACGGAACTTTTCAAGCACAGGCAATTATTGACGATTATCAAGAAATCAGTTTTTCCCACAACCTTTATGAAGCGGGCGATTTTACGATAACGATAAACTATAACATTCCCAATGCCTTGAAGTTTGAAAGGGGAATGTTCGTACAGTTCGGAAACGACCCTTATATGTTCGGTGAAATATTGACGATTACAGACGCAATCGGCGAAGACGGAAAAGGAAGTCAGATAAGAACTATTACGGGCAAAGACGCAAGGTTTATTTTCAAAAGACGTGTTATTAAGAACTTCAATAACGAAGATAATTGGGCTATGACAGATAAAGGGGAAATCTGCCTTCGGTCTTTGATACAATCACAATGTGGAAGCGGTGCAGAAGTAAAAAGACAACTTCCTGTGTCAAACACAATTCCTGCTTCTTCTTCGGCACTTGGAAAAGAATATAGCGTTGCAGAGTCTTTCAGCAACCTTTATGATACACTTGTTACGATAGCAACACAGTCGGAAATCGGGTGGCGGATAAAGTTTGACGGATCTCTTACACTTGAAGTTTTTGAAGGTACAGACCTTTCAAGCCAAGTTCAGTTTTCAACAGACTATGACTCATTAAGCAACGGCGAGTTTACGGACAGTTCAGAAAGTTATGCAAATACAGTTTACGTTGCAGGAAAAGGAACGGGAAGCGACAGGGATATTTACGAAGGGGAACAGGAAATAGGCGGTGCAAGTCCTTCTGGGTTTGACAGGTTTGAAGCTTACGACAATCAATCGCAGATGACAAGCGAATCAGAATATGAAGCAGAAGCTTTGTCTATGCTTACACAGTACGGACAGACGATTGACGTTTCGGGGCAGGGTTTGGCAAAATGTCCTTATATTTTCAAGGAACAGTATAATATCGGGGATTTGATTACACTTGCATTCAGCGGAAAAAGTGCGGTCGTGCAGGTTCTTTCGGTTACGGAGAATTGGTCTTGGGGTCAGTACGGAATAGAATTTTCATTCGGAAAACCGCAGAATGATTTATCACGACAGTTACAGTTGATATTGAATCAGATACGCAAAGCAAGTAACAAAACAACGACAACAGCAAGTGTCAAATATTATACAATACCGACAGACACGGCAATGCCGAAAGCTGATGTTATATATGACACAATCGGCTTTGTAGGTGACGCAGGAAACGGGGCTACATTTCAGTTATATTATGATAGCGAAAAGACGGGTGCGAAAACCTATCACGTCTATTTCAAACAGTTGGCGGGAAGTGGAAAATTAACTTTGACAACAGGTGTTGCAGGAAAACAGAATCTTGAAGTCAGTACAGGTACTTATGTTGCCATTATCTATGTAGACCAAGAAGGAAACGTTACAAGTCAAGGTGCAACCGCAACTTCTTCCGTAACGAGTGGCTCAACACTTCCAATAACAAGTGGTGGAGTAGCAAGTGCGTTAGGGTGGAGTTTTACAGAACAGAAAGTCGGCGAGTTTAATGACGGAAATACTGTAACACCTTTGTATCGTAAAATGGTTAAAGCAACAATTCCTGCAAACGGGAGTTATGCGGTAGCAACGGGAATATCTAATCTTAAAAATATTGTCAGTTGGCGTGGAAACTTTTATCAAGGAAGTTTTGCAAACCCTACTTGGATAATGCACGTTCCTTATACATACATAAATCCAACTAACACAGCAGAAATACTTAACATATATGCGTATTATCACCCAACATATAATGACTTTGAAACTACATTATATGGCACAGGTCAATACGCAAGTGGGTATTTTAACGGAGAAGTTATATTCTTTGTTGAGTATACAAAGACAGTTTAATTATATATAAAAGAATGTTACTTGAATGTTGTTAATTACAGTTCCGCTATTTGCGACAATAAATGCTCTTGTGTTTGCATAAGAAATAACAGAAAATCCTTGTGAGTTAGTAGACCAAGTATCAACATTGTATCCTATAATTTTATGACCACTTGGAACATAGGTGTTTATTTCATAATAATTAGTAGCAGGCATAACAACGCTTGTTAAATAATCCCCTTGTGAAGATTTTATAAGATTATCCAACGCACTTGCTACTCCACCACTTGTTATTGGAAGTGTTGAGCCAATTTTGACACAATGAAAAAAAGGGTCTATACTTTATGTATGAAACAGTTTGTCGAAAAAATGAAAGTTGAATTAAAAGAGTTGAAAGGCAGAATTGCAAAAGCAGAACAGATCGTTGCGACAAAGCCTTTCGGTGCAGACAAGACAAGCATTGATTTACTAAAATCGCAGATACAATATATGCAGGGTTATGCTTCATTTTTAGAACAACGAATTGAGTATGAAGGGGAAAGATAATGAATGATGAAGTTTTGGAAGAAAAGGTGAAAACTTTGGAAGCAGACATAAAGGAAATCAAAGACGATTTGAAAACAATGCCAGACAAGATTGCGGAAAAGGTCAATGAATCTGTTGACATCAAAATCAAACTTGCAATTTCAGAAACAGAAAAAAAATACCAAGCAAAACTTATCGGGCTTTTAATCGCAATTCTCGGCGAAGGGGTTGCCCTTTTGATTAAGTTTATTATGGGGTAAATATGACGTTAGAAGAATTCGTAAAAAAGTATAACGGAAAACAGGTTGACTATGACGGGGTTTTTGGATCGCAATGCGTAGACCTTTTCCGACAGTATTGCGTTGATGTTCTTCTGATTGCAGAACACACGGGAAGTTGTATTTCTTCGGGCGGTGCGAAAGATTTGTTTCTTGATTACAACAAAATGCCCGTTGAAAAAAAATATTTTTCTAGGGGTGCAACAAAAAGATTTGTGCAGGGTGATGTTCTTATCTGGAACGAAAGCTTGTCGAACAAATACGGACACGTTGCAATCTATCTTGGAATGGTCGGCAATTCCTATCTTGTTTTTGAGCAGGACGGCTTCAAACAGGACGGGGCAAAAATAAACCTTCGGGGAAAAGAAAATCTTTTGGGCTATTTAAGAAAAAGAGCGTAAACGTGGGGGTAAAAAATGAAGGTGAAAAACACAAGTCTTTTAATCAAAATAATTTTAATCGTTGTTGGCTTTGCTTTGTGCGTTCTGCATTGGTGCGGGGTTTTACCAGAAGCAGAGATAAAAGAAATATGGCTGTCAATCGGCTTTGCTTACGGGGTCGGTTTGGGAACAATTGACTTCAATATCTGCCGTGATAATTGGGTAGAAGGAAAGCAGGAATGAACACATTGACTTTCGTTTTGATTATTGCCGTTTTATGTTTCATTCTTTATGCCGTAGTTTACAAGGCTATCGGCTTGAAGAAAGAAAATGAAAAGTTGGAAAAGCTGATTGCCGATTACAGACAGTCATTGAGCGAATATATGACGGAACTTGCCTTGATCCGTACAGACGGGGCAACAGTTCAAAAGGAAATTGAAAATGCAGAAACAGAAGAAGAAATTATTGACATTCTTGGCGGTATTATTTCTAGGAATAACAACAGGGTGTCAGACAACAAAACAAAAAAATGACCTTCCGCCGAAACCCTGCCGACAGGAACTTGAAGCCCCGCAATCATTGAAAGACTGTGCAGAGATAATAAACTATTACGAACACTTGGTTGAAGAATGGGAACAATGGGGCGAAGTAGTAACGGACTTGTATTATCTTGAAAACGGGGTATAATATAATAAACTATTTCATTTATTTCTCGATAAGCCGTCCTGCATTGTCAATGTGGGGCGGTTTTTAATTTAGGGGAAATTTCCCTTATTTTCCGCTAATTTCCCTAAAACCGATTTTGACATAATATAAAAAATAAAGTATTATGAAAATATCAATTCTTTTTAACCTAGCCCCCTAGCTTAGTTGAAAGAATAAAAAAGGCAATCTTTCCCCTTCGGCTTTCTTCCGAGTGCAATACTCCCGAAGGGGTTTTTTATTTTAGAATCAGTAAATGTCTATGCACTTGCAAAGGGTGTCTATTAAATCATTAAATGCTTTTGGATTTAAGTTTGACGGATTTACCCTTCCTGCGAGAATGCAAAAAGAACTAAAGAACTTTGACTGATAATCGGGATAAGCACATCTATATTCCAGAATGTGTATCAGTAAATGAACTTCTCTTGTCAAATAGATTGTATTTTCTAAATCTTCGGTATTTGCATAATCAGAATAAAAGCGGGGAATGATGTGGTGACAGTCCATAATGGAACTATCTGCAATTTGTAGTTTTGCATACTTTTTGTACACTTTAATCATAAGGTGGAAAAACCTTGAATTAGTGTCAAATATTTCTGCAAGTATTTCATAATCAAAAGCTATCTTGTGCAGGTTGCCTTCTGAATATTCCCTGTTGTTTTCTAGATTTGTATTTATAAACATTTTTCTCTTGCTGAATGGAGTTGTGTATTTTTCTACCTTCTCTTTATAAAAAGGTTTGGTTTCTTCGTTTATTAAATAAAATTTTGTCTTTATGTTATCGACAAAATAATATTTTGCGTATTTGTCGAAGTCCTTAAAGTAAGCACTCATATTATTTACTGTATAAGGCTTTACTCCGAACATAACCGCAAATTCACGTTTTGAAATGTAGTTATCTGGAACAACATCATTTTGAAAAACAGAACCAACAACTTTTGCAATCACAGGAAGTTCTTTCCGTTGATACAGTTGAATTGTTCTGCCCGAAGGTTTCAATGTGATTATTTCGGGTTTAATAGCAAGGTTGTTTAATGCGATTGAAACAGGACCAACACTTGCCCCGCAAGACTTCATAATTTCACCAATACTGATTAAATCATAATTTGCGTGAATTTCCCGTAAATCCTTAAATTGTTTGTTGTCATAAAGATACATAGTTTACCACCTTTTAATAGTTGTTATACCTTAAAATATACCCTAATACGACCATTTTGTAAAGGTGGAAACAGAAGCCGAAAAACATCAAAAAAGCGTTAAAACCTGCCCCGTAATTTTTTACTTTACAAAACTTATTTTCTGTTGTAATATCTTAATCAAGGGAAGTGGTAATCCCCTTATTTGACATAACGGACATAAACAAAGATATCCTTTTTGCAGGGTTTAGTTTTCTGCTTTGTGTTCGTGGCAGATACAGGTTTACCACCGCTAGACCTTGTAAAAAGGATATTTTTTTCTAATAGCGATTTAAGTTTTCTAATAGCGTTTTTGTTCTGGCTCCCTTTTATCTGTTGTCGGTAAGCTGATGAAGTAGACGGCAGGGCAGATAAAAACAAAGTGTTTACTGTGGGGTCTTTACAAAGACACAACCCCTTGCGAAAGGAACGGGGTGTAAAGCAATCATAACGGATTGAGAAAAGTTCCGAGAGTGGAAAGCGTTATCTTACCCACTTGCCCGAAGGTGCGACAGGCTCCCGAAAAGGCATAAAAGCAACTCCACGACTTAACTGTTGTGGGGGATTGCTATGCCCTTAAATGCTCAAAGACCGAAAGGCATAATACATAGGACAAAATGAAACACATTCTTGAACAGTACAAAGACAATCAGATAACAGAACAGGTGAAAGAAAAACTTGAAAAGGCAGATAATTTCAAAAGCCTTCTGCAAGTTCATTCACAGATTAAAAAAATAAATAAAGATTGGGAAATCGGGATAAAAATAAAAAAACAATAGGGGGTAAAAAAAATGTATTATCGTTTTATCTGCACGGATAAAAATTGCGGGTGCGAAGAAGAAAAAAATATTCCTGTTGCTGATTACGACAGGGAAAAGGAAAAACAGATTTGTTCTAATTGCGGGGCAAAAATGCAAAGGGTGATAGAGTGGGGCGGGATCGCCACAGGAAGCGGTGAAGGGTGGTTTGGAAAATCAGACGGGGGAACGGCTATATGACGCACCTTCAAAGAATCGAGTATCAGCGTAAATACAACGCAGAACACAAAGAGCAGAGAAAAGCTTATTACCAGAAGAACAAAGAAAAATATAATGCCTATTGCCAAAAATACTATCGGGAAAACAAAGACAAATGGCAGGATTTCTATTCACCCCGTGCAATAATAAAAAGTGTTGACAAGATAATAAAAAGGTGTTAAGATAAAGACATATTAAATCTAGGGGGTACAAAAATGAAAGTACTTAATTCTATGAACTTACCGCAGGCTTTCGTTGAAGCCGTAAGTGTTGAAAGACACAATGCAAAAGGTTCTTATTCTGCAACAACACTTTTGAAGGGCGGTTGCGAAGTAATGCTTATGGAACGCCATTATGACGAAATCGAAGTTGACGCTTCGGATTCTATCTGGGCGGTTTTCGGTTCTGCCGTACATTCGATTTTTGAAAATCAGAATACAGGAACAGTCAAAGAAGCTTTCTATTCTGCTGATGTTTCACATTCAAAAGTTACGGGAAGGGTTGACAGTTACGATCCACAGACTAAAATCCTGCACGATTTCAAGACCGCTTCTGTATGGAAAGTTCAGTTTGAAGATTTTGAAGATTGGCGAAAGCAGGGTTTAATCTATGCTTGGCTTATGAAGAAAAATGGGGTTGAAGTAAAGCGTTGCGAGTTCATAGCCCTGTTGAAAGACCATAGCAAAAGCAAGGCAAAAAAAGACCCTGCCTATCCACAGTTGCCGACATTCGTTTATAAGTTTGATGTAACGGAAGAAGCACTTGCAGAAATTGAACAGTTCATTTTTGCAAAGGTTTCGGAGTTTGAAAAAGCCGAACTTCTGGAAGACGAAAAACTTCCGCCTTGTTCTGCCGAAGAAAGATGGGCTACAGAAGATAAATGGGCTATTATGAAGGCAGGAAGAAAAACCGCCTTGAAGGTTTGCAATTCGGAAGAAGAAGCAAAAAGCTTGTTGGAAAGTCTTGGCGGAACGGACATTGAATTCAGACAGGGAGAAAGCAAAAAGTGTTCTGATTATTGCACCTGTTGTGAGTTCTGTCCTTTCTATAAGGGCTTGAATAAATAAGACATTGGCGGGGGAAACCCCGCTTAAACTAGGGGGTAAACAAAATGAAAGTAAGGGCAGATTTTAATTTCAGTAATTCAGAAGAAAAAATCAAAATTGCAAAGGGTTATGTAATAGGTGAATTTACACCGACAGAAGAAGGGGGCGATTTCAAGCCCGAATCGGTAATCTTGCAGAAGCTGATTGCAAAAGCACCAGACTTCAAAAAGGTGGAAGAACTTGCGATTGCAAATTGCCGTGTTCTTTATGACGATTCGGAGATAGCATAATGAAGCAGACGGAACAGGAAAAAAGAAATGCCGTTTACGACATTATGAGTGTATCGGCAGAGTTGAGAATAAAGGCGGAAAACTTCGCTTCTTCTGGAAAGACAAAAACAGAAAGAAACATTCGGGCGGGGTGGTATATCGGCAGAAATAGACAGGGGGCAGAAAATGAAATTGAAAGAACTTGAAAAGGAAGTGCGGGGCTTTCTGATTTCAAACCCGCAGACCAGAGCAAGTGATGATTTGCTTTATGCTATGCTCATTGAAGGCAGATTGCAGAGAATGGGGAAATCTTTGCAACGAATATCAGCACACGATTATCTTCTGCACTACAGGAAATACGGCTTGCCGACAATCGAAAGTGTTGGAAGGTGCCGAAGAAAGATACAGGAAAAAGACGAAAACTTGAAGCCTGTTGAATCCGTAGAACTTCACAGAAAGGAAATGCAGAACAGTTTTGTCAAATATGTGGTTGGATCGTTGGGCTTGACATTTTAGGTGTTGACAAATATTAAATAAAGTGTTAAGATGTATATATCAAAAGCAATAGGGGGCTTGATATGAGAAATTATTTTTTCCACGTTCCACCGATGGCAACAGAATTGCAGGTGCAGGACAAAGACGAAAAACTTCTGTTTACAATCTGTCACGGAAAATCTGCCGTATATCTTGATATATTGCAGAAAGACGGAAGCAGAAAAGAAAAACAGTTGGTCGAAGATATTCTGGACTTAATGCCAGAAGCAACAATGGAAGATTTGAAGGCATTTGCCTGTTTGATTTATTTATTCGGTCGGGGGTGGTAAAATGAAAATGACCATTAGGCAGACGGGGGAAAACAAATACAAAAAATGTTGGAAGCTCGACAGGGCAGAGAAAATCGGAATTGTATTGGCGGTTGCCATATCAATATTTTTAATACTGTTATTTTAGGGGGTAAAAAGAATGACAGATTTGAACAATGTTACATTGGTTTGTAGGGTAACACAGGAAATAAGCGACAAGGACTTCGGCTATATTTCCACAGGAACTGCAAAATTGCAATTACACGTTGCAAACAATGAAAGTAGAAAGAAGGGTGAAAATTGGGAAGACGAAACTTCCTATTTTGACATTACAGTTTGGGGCAAGCCTGCCGAAAGTTTGAAGGCAAAAATCCGCAAGGGTTTATTGGTTGCCGTGTCTGGCAGATTAAAGCAGGATCGTTGGGAAAAAGACGGACAGAAAAAAAGCAAGGTTTACATCAACGCTGATTCCGTGCAGATTTTGGAAAAGGTTGAAAAGCCTGTTGAAAAGGCGGGGAATGATTCAGATTTCAAAGAAGATTTCCCGTGGAACTAGGGGGTAGAAAATGGCAAAGAAAGAAGGTGTTAGATTTTCGGTTTACTTCCACAAAGAGCAGATTGAATACTTGGACAGGGAAGCCGAAAAAATGGGGGTAAGTCGTTCAAAATACATAGAATTAAAATGTATGCCGAAAGACTTGCAGATTCTTAAAGACAGAAAGGGAGCAGATAAAAAATGAACGTTTTTGAAAAATTAAATGAAGCCCGCCTGCGTTTTCAAAATGCGGGGGTGCAGAAAAGCGGTCATAACAAGTTTGCAGGCTATACATATTACGAATTAGCAGACATTCTGCCTGTAATAAACAAGTTGGCAAATGAATTAAAGTTTTGTTGTATTATCAACTACAAGCAGGACTTGGCAACCCTTGACTTCTGCGATATTGAAAAAGACGAAAGAATAACTTTTTCCTGCCCTATGTGTACAACAACAGTAAAAGGGGCAACAGAAGTTCAATGCGAAGGGGCTGTTATAACTTATCTTAAAAGATATTTATATCAGAACTGTTTTGAAATTGTTGAAGCCGATATGTTAGACGGTACATTGGATCCTTCGGCAGAACCGACAGTTGAAGAACTTATTGCACAGGTAAAATCCAAAATGAACACAATGAGTGACGAACAGTTGGATTTTACAAACAAAGCGATTGCGGGGCGAGATGTTCAGAAGCTCAAAGCAATCCTTTCTAAAATGGCAAAGTAACCCGTATGGGTGAAAAAATAAAATAATCGCAAGATTAAAAGCAATTTGGAAAAGCCCTGCCCGTGGCGGAATATACGATAGCAGAAGGTCAGACCCAAAGACCATCAAACCCCTTCTGTGTTCTAGGTGATATTCAAACGGGCTTTATTTTTAGGGGGCAATTTATGAAAATAGTTTGTTCAGCAGAACCGACAGAAAACGGACTTCTTCTGCATTATCCTAATAAAGAAATCAAACAACAGATTCTGCACCTGTGGGAAGGGGCAAAAGAAAATTATAACGGCTATTTGAAAGTCGATTTGCAAAAGCCGTATAAATCAAGAAGTTCACAACAAAATCGAATGTTCTGGGGGATCGTGCAACAGATAGCAGGCGAAACGGGGAATGACTTGGAAGATATAGAACAAGCCATAAAAGAAAGAGCTTGCAAGCGTGGTTATAATTATCGCATAAATAAATTAACGGGCAGAATCAAGCCTTATTCAATGACGGAAGTTGATACAGTTCAAATGGGTTATCTGTTAGACGAAGCAATCCAACTTTGTGCAGAACTTGGAATTGTCGTAGAAAATTAAAAATATTTTCTAAAAAAAGTGTGACAAGAACAATAAAAGGTGTTAAGATGTAATCATAACAAAGCAATAGGGGGCTTTAATATGTGGAGTGTATCTTATACAACTTATCCAAAAGAAGAAGAAACAGACTTTGAAAAAGAGCCAGAGTTTGTTGCAACAATTAGAAATGCAGACGGACAGACAGTCAATAGCATTTTATCTACAAACAAGGAAACAGTAAAAAATTGGCTTATATCAGAGATTAAAAAACTTGATATATCTGAATGCTATTCTTTTTCAATGTACGAAGTTGAAGAAGATTAAAAATCAAGCGGGGCGAAAGCCCTGCACAGTAGGGGGCAGAATATGACAAGAGAAGAAGCTTATCTTGAAGAAAAGCATCTACAGGACGGGGAAGAATGATTGACAGGTGTTTAGTCGGGATCGTGCTAGGGGTTTTACTTCTGGCACTTTCTTTTGTTATGGTCAATTCTGTAAAAATCGCAGAATTAGAAAACAGGGTATCGGCTTTGAAAAGCGAAATTGAAGACGCAGAAAAGCAGAGCCGATTGGCAAGGCAAGATGTTGACTTTATAATAAAGCTTACAACGGACCAGATAGCGAAGGGGGAAGAAGAATGACAGAACAAGAAACATTTAATGAATGGGTAAAACAGTTAGAGCCTAGTATGGCTGTACCATTATACCCGAAAGCACTACTGTTAGATTTTATGAAGAAATCTTTTTTTGCAGGGCTTAAACAACACGAACACGATTATCTTGTAAAAACAAACGACCTTAAAGCAAATTTTGACTATGTTCTTGAAGGTAAAGACTTGGAAATCAAAGAAAAAGACCGACAGTTGAATAATTGGTATTTGGAATGGCAGAAACAAGAAAAGAAACTCGCACAGGCAAAAAAGATTATAGAACAGATAGTGGTATATTATCCGTCTTGCCCAAAATCACTTATGCTAGACGCAGAGCAATTCTTAAAGGAGATAGAAAAATGAAAGACGAAGAAATGGCAGAAGAATATGTAAAGAAAGAAGGTTTTAAGTTTGGAATGTTTGGTGAACTAGATAACATTACATCTAGTGAAGCCAATAAAGAAATCAAACAAGCCTTCCTTGCAGGACTAAAAGCAGGCAGACCACAATGGCACGATTTACGGAAAGACCCGACTGATTTACCGAAAGAAGAAAGGGAATATATTGTAATGAACGCAAACGAAGGTGGAGATACTTCTTATTGGATTTGCTACTATTGGAAAGAAGAAAAGAAGTTTACAGGCTATGGCTTGGGTGAAGCAAATGTTATCAAGTGGAAGGAGATTGAATAGAATGAAAGTAAAGTTTCGTTTGAAAGACAAAATAGCGTGGTTGTTTTCACCCTGTCGCAGATGTAAAGACGGGATTGATTATTCTTGTATTTATTGTCCCCATAGGGAAGAAGGGAAAAAATGGCAAAGAAAGAACTTAAACAACAGTTGAAATCTTATGAAGGGTATATAAACGACATTCCACTTGTTATAGACCCTTGCAAGATGTGTAAAAACGAAGAACGCAAGGACGAAGAACAGGTTGAAAAGTGTCGTGTTTGTTGTTGGTATTATACAAGCAGTTTTGAACTTAACATTGAAGCAGAAAATCTTTGTTCAAGCTGTAAACATTACGACAAAATTACTTCTGGAAAAGAACCTTGTCATTCCTGCGACAACGGAAACAGGTGGGAAGAATGAACGAAACACAGAAAGCAAAAAAGAAATTTCGTCAGACAAAGGAATGGAAGAATTTTCGAAAGCTGATGTTTTCACAGTCTGGGAAGGTGGATCGTATAACGCAAAAGCCCCTTCGCAAAAATTGGCAACTCCACCATCTTCTTCTTGACGAAACAAGGTATGCAGAATTAGACGAAAAAAACTTTGTATGCCTTAATAATTTAACGCACAAGTTTGTTCATTGGTGCTATGTATATTATCAGAAAGACCCTGCCATTATAGACAGGATTCGGGCAGAATTAAAAAAGATGTCGGAAATAAATAAAAGTGTTGACAAGATAAAAGAATAGTGTTAAGATATAACTATCAAAAGCAATAGGGGGCTTTATATGAATATGTTAAACAGTTTAATTTTGGAAGGTTGGGTTGCAGACGAACCTTCAATCGTTCTTGTTGGAAACAGACAGGTTTTGCGTTTTACTGTAAAAACAGAAAGACTTGCCGTAACAGAAGAAGGGGAAAGGGTAAAAGAAGAAAGCCATTTTCCTTGTGAAGCATACGGGGTTTTCACAGAAGAAAAGTTCAAAAAATGGTTTACAGACGGACAGGGAATCCGTCTTGTAGGAAGGTTGAAACAAACCGTAGATTCAAATGTTTGTATCGTCTGCGAACATATTGAATGGAAACTGGGTAAGAAAAAATAAAACAAGGGCGGGAAACCGCCTTTTTTAATTGGTGGCAGACAATGACAAGAATATATATAAGCGGTAAAATAACAGGCAGGGAAAAGGCAGATTATACCAGACAGTTTGAACGGGCAGAAACCTTCTACAAGACAAGCGGATTTGATGTAATAAACCCCGTAAAAATCGGGGAAGAAGTTTTGAAGATAAACCCGAAAGCCGAATGGCAGGATTTTATGATTCGGGATTTGGAAGCCTTGAAAACCTGTACCCATATTGCGTTGCTTGAAGGTTGGGAAGAAAGCAAGGGTGCAAAAATGGAAAAGGCAGAAGCCGAAAAAATGGGGCTTGAAATTATGTATTTGAAGTTTTATGGGGGCAGGAAATGACAGAAAAACAAATCAATCAGCGTAAAGAAGCTCTTGAAAGAAGTGGCGGAGTTTGTTTTATTTGTGGCAAACCGCTTCAACAGTCTTTTGCTCAATATAGTCATAGAATCCCGAATAAAGAAATGTATCGAAAAAAATATGGATCGTGGGTTATCGACCATACGAAAAATGGGGAATATGCCTGCTCTTTGGAACATAACTATAAAATTGATTGCGGTAGTTCTTATGGCAATCACTTGGAAGTTATAGCCGACATTCTGATTTATGAATATAAAAAGATGTACGGGGTTGCGGGGCTTGGAAAACTAGCCGATAAAATTACGGCAGAATATAAAAGGCTTGGGGGCGAATAATGGAAATTACAGGGAAGGTGCATTGTTTTTTTGAACAGTCTGGAACATTCAAAAATGAGTTTATAAAACTAGGGATTCCTGCGGAAGATTACGACATTCAAAACAACTTCGGGCAGACAGACCATATAACAGATTTATTCGGTGAAATTGACAGGGCATACGATAACTTAACAAGACAAGACAAGACAAGACAAGACAAGACAAGACAAGACATTATTCGATTCTATAAATCCTTGTCAAGACCTTATTGTTGCCTTCTTTCCTTGTATTCATTTTTGCGATGCCAAAACTATGATTTTTAAAGGTGTTCATATAGCTCAAAAAAAATGGAGTTTAGAAAAAATTATGAAAACAAATATTGAGAATTCAAAAACAAGAGAATTATTTTTTGAAAGATTAATGCAGTTTGTTTTTATATGTGCTTCATTAAAAATAAGACTAATTATTGAAAATCCTTGGAATACTTCAAGAATGACTTATTTGCAATGTAATTTTATTGAACCTACTATTATAGATACTGACAGAACAAAACGGGGTGATTATTTTGTAAAGCCTACGGCTTATTGGTTTATAAATTGTAAACAAACTTATGGAGCAAGTTATCAACAAGATAAAGAAGTAAAAATTGTTTATAAGCAAAGAGATAAAAACCAGATAACAGGTAGATGTTCAGAAGAGCGTTCTATGATTTCCCCCGATTATGCTAGAAATTGGATTTGTGATTTTATCTTGGGAAAGTATCAAGAAGATATATCTGGACCAACGCTTTTTGATATGGACGAATATTTGAAATAATACCCTTTTTTAGAAAACTATTGCAAACAATAGAAAGCCGTGTTAAAATATGCTCAATGGGGGCAAATAGTGAAACAGATTAAAACATTTAAGATAGCCTGCGAAACAAAAGATTTTCTTGATTGGCATAATATCACAGAGTTCCAAGGCGGGCTTAAAATCCGTGATGAAGCAGACATTGAAAAGGCGAAAACATCAATCTTGAAATATGGGTGGAGTTTTCCTTTTTTCGTTTGGGTAAGCGGTAAAACAAATTATTGTCTTGATGGACACGCCCGCCTGCTTGTATTAAAGCAACTTGAAGAAGAAGGCTATTTAATACCAGAACTTCCCGTTGTTTACATATCCGCAAAAAATCGGGCAGAAGCAAAACAAAAGCTTTTAAGATTAAATAGCAATTTTGGGCATCTCACAAAAGAAAGCGTTCTTGAATTTGCCGAAGATATTGATTTGAACTTTGACGAAATAGCACTTCCCGATAGCGTGATTGATTTTAGCGATAGCGAAGAAGATTTAATGGGGGGGGGCAATTCTCAATTAGACGGCAGGTACACAATGAAAATCGAAACACCTGTCTATGAAATAAAAGGGGAATGTCCGAACTTGTCGGAATGTTATGAAACAACAAAGACAGACGAACTGTTGGCAGAAATCGAAAATGCTGATATTCCCGAAGATGTAAAACAGTTTTTACGGCTTGCTTCATACAGACATACAAGAATAAACTTTACAAAGGTTGCAGAATATTACGCACACGCACCGAAGGAAGTGCAGGAACTTATGGAAAATAATGCACTTGTCATTATAGATTTTAACAAAGCTATTGAAAAAGGTTTTGTTGAAATGTCAAAAGGCATTGACCAATTAAGACAGGAAGCACCCGACTATGAATAAGTTTGCAATCTTTATCCTTTCTCACGGCAGAGCAAATAATCAAAGAACTATAGATACATTAAAAAGACTAGGTTATTCGGGAAAATTATATATCGTTCTTGATAACGAAGACGAGCAGGAAGCGGAATATAAAAGGCTATACGGGGAAAAGAATATCATAATATTTGACAAAGCAGAAGAAATGAAGCATACAGATGTTATGAATAATTTTCAAAATCATAAATTAGTTGTCTATGCTAGAAACAGAGTGAACGACATAGCAAAAGAATTAGGCTTGAAATATTACCTTGTTTTAGACGACGATTATGTTGCCTGTTTATATAGATACGCAGAAGGTGAAACACTCTACGGGAAAAGGACCACTAATTTTGAAGATTTATGTAAAGTTATGATTAAATGGCTTGAAACTTCCCCGAGAATGAAATGTGTTGCTTTTGCTCAAGGTGGTGATTTACTAGGGGGAGCAACTAACGATAATTATATAAGGGGCTGGAAAAGAAAGGTTATGAACACCTTCTTTTGTTCAGTAGACAAACCGCTAGAGTTTATGGGGGAAATAAACGAAGATGCAAATATGTATTGTGTAGCAGGAAACAGGGGCGATTTGTTTTATTCTACCTGTCGTATAACTATTACACAGTTAGAAACACAGAGCAATAGTGGGGGTTTAACTGATATATATTTACAACAAGGCACTTATGTAAAAAGTTTTTATACTGTTATGTGTTGCCCGTCATTCGTAAAAGTACGGGTTTTGAATAGTGTTCACGCTAGAATACATCACGGAATAAATAGTGAATATGGCTTCCCTAAAATAATACGGGAAGAATACAAAAAGAGAAAATAACACGAACATAACACGAAAAAGGGGGAATAAATGAACGAACAGAATTTAAGAACTCCAACAAGTGAAGAAGCCCGTGCTATGCAACGCAAAGGGGCAGAAAAACGAAAAGAAAATAACGCAAAGAAAAAACTTATGTCGCAGATTTACGCAGAGTTCCTTGAAAGAGAATATTCTGTAAAAGTACCAGAAGGCACAAAGAAAATAAGCGGTGCAGAATTGTGCAATGAAGCAATGAAAAAGATTATCGCTAGGGGCGATTCTTCTTCCGTTGCCGTTATGCGTGAAATTAGGGAAACATTGGAAGGGCAGAAAATAAACCTTTCGGGCGAATTGACAACCTTGCAAACAACAGAAGAAAGGCTTGCAGAATATAAAAAGCTTATAGGGGAAAAATGATAGAGCCTTTAATTCCTGTCATATCAGAAAAAAAGTTTTTATCTTTATCAGACAATCAGCAGAAAGAATATTTGCGGTTATATCGTGAACAGGTCGTGCCGTGCCTTGAAGTTTTTAGAAAACACGCTCCATACAAATTGACCGCAGGGGGTCGTGGATCGGGCAAGTCTTGGTCTATAGCAAGTCTTTTAATGCAGGAGTTGACCGCAGAAAAGCACAATCTTGTCTGTTGCCGTGAAATCCAAAAATCGCTAGACGATTCCGTTTATAAACTTTGCGTAGAAACTATAGTTAGATTGCATTTAAGCGGTTGGAATGTTCTGCGTGATGTTCTGGAACACGAAAACGGAAGCCGTGTAATATTTCGGGGCTTGAAAGATTTAAGGGCGGGAAATGCAATAAAATCTTTGGAAGGCTATGACAGGG
>Ga0265298_10001801_pt1 | contig 31333 bp, 46 predicted proteins | sample AusTroGonzalo_MG_3_FD_193486 | JGI IMG/M metagenome (GOLD analysis project Ga0265298, IMG submission 193486) | Bovine rumen microbial communities from tropical cattle in Woodstock, Queensland, Australia - Gonzalo_01 | ecosystem: Host-associated > Mammals > Digestive system > Stomach > Rumen ... | reverse complement strand
CCGACGGAAAGGCTAGATTCGAATTGATGGAGTACAGAGTCCAAGTTGTAGAGAAGGACAAGGACGACCTTCGCAACGATTTGAAGTCCATCAAGGACGTGCTGTACCGCATCGACACGCGGCTTTCAGTGTTCGGAGCGCAGCTTGATGAAAGGACTGGTAGATGATTCTCTTGTCAGTGATTTTAATTCTAGGCTGCATCGTGAACGAGGTCTTTGAATGAACAAGAACAGACTGCACAAGGCTTCGCTTAATGTTCTAGGCTACGAATTCGAGGAAGGAAAAGATATTCTAGAAAGCCTGGAGTATGACGAAGACAGGCGTTATCCTCTTTACGGTAGCGTTTCGTTCGTTATCTACACCAACCAGGGAACGCTAAAGGTAAAGACAATTTCACCCTTCGTTTTTGACGGCCGGAGCGGTCCCAAGATCGTGGACTTTTACGCGCCGAACCTCGGAACGCTTGAAGAAAAGCTCTGCTGGCTTACTCACGACTGCAACGGCTACGGCTTGGACCTTTCCTTCAAGGATACGAACGTGTTACTTTTCGCCATGCTCCGCGACCTTGCGGGCTACAGGCCGACGAAGGCAACCGTTATCCAGCTTGCCGTAAGCCTTTCCTCTTCCTGGTACGGAGAGCCTAAACCGAAAGACTGGTGCTTTGCAAATTGCGGGTTGGTCTCTACAGAATGGATCCCTATTGCGGCATGAATACACGCTACGACCTTATAAATGCCTTCATCAAGGCGCGAAAATTCAAGAGCTTCCTTGAAATCGGGACAGCCGGAGGCGAGACTTTCCGGGCGGTAAATTGCGAAAGAAAGGTTAGCGTAGACCCTTGCAAGGAAGCTAACGCCACCTTCCAAATGACCTCGGACGAATTCTTCGCCACGAACAAGGAACGCTTCGACATCGTATTCGTCGACGGATTCCACGAATGGCACCAGGCGGAAAGGGACGTCCGCAACGCCTTGAATGTCCTCACCGATTGCGGCGTTGTTATCATGCACGATTGCAGGCCGGACTCCGAAGCCTGCGCCCGACACCTTGACGTGTACGAAGAACCGAAGGGCGCGTGGTGCGGCGACGTGTGGAAAGCCTTTGTTAAGCTCCGTGCCACGTTGCCGTTCGCTATCTATACATGGAATCACGATTGGGGTTGCGGCGTAATCGATACGAATTTTATCACACTTGAAAACGAAAAGTCCTTGCCGGAGGATGTCGAAAACCTCACTTACAAGGACTTTGTGAACCACCCGGAATGGATGGATTTTCAGGACGAGCCGCTAGGTATTGATTTCGAGTAAATCCCCGAAATAAGCCTTTAGCCAGCGGGCCACATAGTAATGGCTGTCTAGCCAGTAACCGTTGTAATCCATCAGCTTTTCCTGGTATTCCATGACCTCGTTCCAGCTTTCCTTTTGACAGAGGATGTCGAAACGCTCTTTTAGGATTTCGGACGTGCAGTTTTTCGTGATTTTGGAAAGCGGGTGCGCTTCTTCGTATGGTCCGAAATTGAAGGACGAACCGAGAAGGACCGCACCGATTGCCGTTGCTTCGAGAAGCTTCAAGTTACTTTTTGCGCGGTTGAATACGTTATCCTGGAGCGGCGCCAAGTAAAAGTTAGGATTGATCGATGCGATTGTGGCCGGGAATTCGATTGTAGACACGTTCTTGTGTACCGTTATCCTTTCCTTGTATTCCTGCAGGCAATCTGGCACATTAAAAAGGTGCAGTTCGATTCGGTCTTTTGCTACGGCGTCCTTGAGCCACGGGAGCCACGGCCCCGCAAAGTCCCCGTCGTCACCTTCCTTAAAATGTGCGGTCGACCCTGCGTAAAGGACTCTTGGTTTTTTGAGGTCCCCGCCTACAAAGTTCCTTTCTCTATACCCGAAAAAGAAGCGCGGGACGGCGTTGGGCAGAAGCTTTACGTGCTTCCATCCGAAGCGGTACTCCATGCAGCGCTTGAGCCATTCTGTAGTGACCGTCACCCCGTCAATGTCACCGAGACAGCGTTCCATGATGGCGCCTACAGGCTTCACGTCTATGCGGGTGATGTTGTATGTCGGTATCGTCTGCTTGCCGTCAATGTCGAAGACAATATCGTCAAAGTCTGCAAAAATCTTGAATCCGAAACGTCCGCGCTTGCGCTTGTAGTGCTGGATAAATGTTTCCTGGTTTTCCGTTGTCGGTCTGAAAATCACGATCGCGGCGGTGTACTTGAGGATGTAATCGTCGGTGATTTCGGCACGCGAGACGATAACCTCCACGTCGCCGGAACGGCTGGAGCGTAGCAAGGCGGCCATGGCGTCGCAGCGGTAGAAGGCGCAGGCGCTCTTGTCGGCCGGGTGCAGGATGATTACGTTCTTCTTGATGAACATTGCTATTCCTCCCATGTAATGACGAAATAGAGTTTTCCGGGTACGGCTCCCCATTCTGGTTTCCCTGTATCTATTCGAATCTTCGGATTCTTGAATACAAGCCTTCGTTCGGTGTCGGTTTTCTTCGGATAGCCGAGCGTGAACACAAGTGTATCAAAATCTTTACGTATTTCAAAATAGAAGCCCCCCATCGGATTGAGCCAAGGTTGGTTTGGATTCTGTTCTCGGCACAATCGCTTGTACCAGCATTCCTTCATTTCCCTGTATTCTTCTTTCTTAATTCCGGCCTTGATAAGGTCGAACCATTCCTTTTTAAGGGGTAGTGTTAAGGTTTTCATTTTCCACCTCTAAAGCCACGTAACGGCGAGTGTAAGCACGCCTGCGGCTATCCAATAAACAAACATCTTTACATCGCCCTTGAACGCATACGGCACCGCCGCGATGAAATCCAATGCCATTAAGATTGTGGGGAATACTTTTTCCATTAGACGAATTCCCCCTTGCTGAAATCGTAAGGCTCTACAACCCGGTCGCGCTCGTAGAGCGATTCGCCTTTCCGCTTTCTCATCATCTGCTTGGGCGTGAGCTGGTGAAAACCTCTTACAGAGTGCCATTCGCTAACGGGCTTTATCGTTTCATCGGTCGCCATCGTTGACCTCCTTCTTTTCGCAGGCAAGACAGATAAAACGACGTTTCACCTTGTCAAGCCTGCAGTTTTTCATAAATCCGCAAACGTCGCAATTCACGTAATCAAGATAAAGCCTTCGTTTCATTCGGCCACCTTCGGGACTGGTAGTCCGTGCTTGATCCTGTAACGATACGTGCCGTATTTCATGCCCGTTATTTTTTCGAAAGACTCCCGCCATCGTCTCACGTAGGCGGAGACCTTTTGGCGGCGCTTTCGTTGGTACGTCTTGCACTTGCGGCCGTTGGCGGCCTTTCCCTTCGGCGTGTTGCGGTAGCGCTTGGAACGGCGGCGGGCAAGTTCGCGTTCGTGTTCCCGCTTTTCCATAGCCCTTTCGCGCATTTCCGCAGAAGTCGCCCCCAGCATCGTATCTACGGCGCTGACGGAGGCGATGGCGGAACGGCGGCGGGCTTCGGCGTAAATGTCGATTTCTTTCTTTTTCGCCATCTTACCACCCTAGAACGGAAGTTCGTCTTCGTTTGCCTGCGGCATGGACCCGGCTGTCTTTTCTTCCTTCGGCGGGTTGCTGTAGTTGTAAGCCGGGGCGCTGTTGGTGCGCGGCGTGAGAATCTGCACCGCGTCGGCCTGCAGTTCCGCGATATTCTTCTGCTGTCCGTCCTGGTCTACATAGTTGCGGAAATTCATTTCGCCGGACACGAAAAGGGAAATCCCCTTCCCGATGTTCAGGTTCGCGATATTCTCGGCCAGCTTGCCGAAACAGACCACGTTGAACCAGTTCGTGATTTCTTTCTGTTCGCCGTTCTTGTCGCGGTACTTTTTCGAGACTGCGACGGAGAAAAGGACCTTCTGTCCTCCGCTGGGAAGGGTTACGACGGTTGCGGGCTTGCCCGTGTTTCCGATAATTTCAGTACGATTCAAGTATGCCATTTGTTTTTCCTTTTGTTGTGGGTAGATTACCCGTGAATGAATTTTGCGATAGCGCACGCGACGGCGACGCAATAAACGAGAATGAGAACCAACGCCACGATAGCGACGAACCACGTCCAAACATCGTTTACGATCTGGTTGAAAGTTTTCTTTGTCTTCATCCTTACTCCTGTGCAAAAAGATTCGTCTGTTCTTTGTTCTTTTTGCGGTAGCCTTCCGCCCAAGTTTCGCACATAAGGCAAATCTTGCGGGGCTTGGATTCCGCTCTCCAAAAAATTCCGGCGCCACAAACTACGCACTTGCCAAAAGTCAACTTTATTTTTTGTGTAGGTAATTTGGAAATCCAATCGTCGGCAGGCTGGGCGATACTAGGCTTGTAGGTACACCACTTTTCACGCGGAACGTTGTGGCCTTCGCGAATCTTACGGGCGTATTCTTCGTTGTAAATCATGCGGCCCCCTTCAAAGCCTTCGTTACATCGGCCTTGTACTTATCGAGCCAGGAATTAAGCGCATCATGGACTTTGGCTCCCGGCTTCATAATCTTAATGTCACGGTTCTTTTCGTCTCCGTAAAACTGGTTGACCTTTCCCTGCTTGGTAAGCTCTGCCGTTGCTATCGGGTTGCCCTTGCGGTCGGCAATGAAGACCAGAAGACACTCTTTTCGCGCCATTTTGCCCGGATAGTCGCAAGTCATGAGGCACTGGTTCAACGCCTTGGCCTGTTTGATTACGGCCGTAATATTTGCCGGAACAAAAGCTATAAATCCGTTCTTCCGGGCTGTTTTCCCGTCAAAAATCGCGGAAATCTTGGCGAAATAGCTGGACTTGTTCTTCTTGATCTTGGCGATTTCGCGGGCGCGTTCCTCGCGGGCCTGTTTTTCGAGCTTCAAGACCCTCTTTAATTCGTTCATAACCTTGTCGTGGGCCTTGTTAATATCGGAGGGATACTTCCAATAGTCTTCTTTCAAATTATGCCCGCAGCGCTTCGCCATGTTCATATAATCATTGTATCGGACAAGGAGGTCGTGGTCGGGACCGTATTTCTTGAACCAGCGAAAATCGCAAAAGTAGGTGAAATTGCCGTAAAGAAGCTTGAACTTTTGCCAGGCGTCGAAATCCTCGGCGGTTCCGCGCTTGTTTAGCACGAAAAGCACCTTTTGGAGCGTCCAAAGTTCGGCGCCTTCGGTCTTTCGGATAAAAGAAAGGACTTCCTTTTGCTTTGTGGGAGTCATGCGGGCAAAATTGCCGTTATGGATAAGGCGTTTATAGCCAGCGCCTACCAAAAGCTCCGTTTTCGGTTCCTTCTTCCAGTCGATCAAGAGGCGCATGGCTTCCGCAAGGCGCACCTCCCCGGCCTTTTGCAAGGTGTAACGGAATTCGGGGTAAACTTGGACCATCTTTTCCAAGCCTTCCTTTGCGGACCAGTCAAAATGGCCGACGTTATCTTCCTTGAAAGCCTTGCAACTTGTGTAGGTAACGCTCCAAGGGTAAGGCTTGTAACCCTTTTCGGGCGGGTCCACCATGTAGCCACAAATCGGGATGTAACAGAGGTTGCGGACTTCCTCGCGTCCCTCGTCGTCAATGCGGTAGACGTCAAGCTCTCCGCCCTCGCGCTTGCGGGTGGCGGGCCAAACGGCGCAAACGTAGCGCACTACGTGGCCGTCCTCGATCCTAATATGGTTGTGATACTGTGCGCGTACCATTACACCGCCCCCATTGCGAAAAGGTCGAGCTGGAGGGAAGACGAGACCGGGGCTTCCTTCTTTTCTACGGGCTTTTCTTCCGGCTTCGGTTCTTCGGCCTTCGATGCCAGCCTTTCGTGAGCTTTTTCCGCAACCGTCTTTTTATTCTTCGGCGCTTTCTTTTCAAGCGTCTTCTTTGCGGCCTTTTCCTCTTCTTCCTGGAGGTAGATTTCGTCGTTAAAGTAGTCGCGGCAAATGCGAAAACAGACCTCGTCGGCTACGTCGCCGTTTTTACCTCCGAGGATTTCCTTTGCCACGCTCGTAAGGTAGGAAATGCAGCCGGGGAGCTTGTCTTCGTGGCCTTTGTATTTATCGCAGGTCTTTTCGAGGTTCGCTTTTATCCTGGCTTCCATGCCGGCGGAAGCCGCCTCTTTTGCCATCTTCTTGTAAGCTTCGATTTGTTGCTCGTTTTTCATGTTGTGCCTCTTGTTTGATGTTGTACCCTAAATATAAATTATCGTGAGCGTATTGTCAATAGGTGAGCGAAAAAAAATCGCAACCGCCCCTTATGGCTGGACGGTGCGACCAGTTTAGCTTTACTTCTTGGGCGGTTTCTTTCCGCCTTTCTTCTTGCCACCGCAAGCCATAAGGCCTCCTTGGTTGATGGTTTTACACAAAAGGTTCTCCAGGGGTAGCGCCTTCTTTGTCGGAACTATGCTAATCTAGTTTTTTATCCCGCCAAGAGGCTCTGGTCGGTTCTTACGGAGAAATCTACGAGCAACCCTGGAGCGCCGGAGCCATCGTTCGTTCAGGCGTCCGGCCTTTTAAAATTTTTCCCTGCAGAAAAGCCGCTTATAGAAGAAGAAAACTGAAACGAGTCACGTCTTCGCCGCAGGGTTTCCCCGATCGTTCGGTCACGGGGAGAAAATCACCTTCTAGTCCTTGTCATTGTCGATAAGGTCGATAATTCGAGCCTGCAAAGCCTTCTTGTAATCCTTCATTGCGGCAAGCTGCGCGGGCCAGAGAGCTTTCGCGGATGCGTTTACGCTGGCGGGATCGGCCGCAATGGCGTTCTTCAGCTTTTGGAGTTTGTAATCGAGTTCACGCAATTCGAAACCGAGTTCTGCAAGGCATTCGCAGTTGCTACGAGTCGGAATCTTTGCATGATCCTGGCAGAGTTCGCCAATGTATTCGCAAGTGTCACCCATAATTTATTCCTTTGCCATTCCTGGCGGTTGTTGATTTAAATGTAGCCCTCCGGGCGGTGAAAGTTAGGGGAGCATTATACCCTTGTGTTGTGGTAAAATGCGGCCCGGAGGGCTAGAGCCACCGCAAGGAATCGAACCTTGAACCTTCGCCTTACAAAGGCGCCGCTCTACCAGTTGAGCTACGATGGCGTTGCAGGTTGTTTTATCGAGGTACGTGACCGCCTGCAATCCTCGGAAGCTGCCGGACGCCATCTAGGGCGTTCTCCACTCTCGCAGACCTCCGTGGCGAGGGACATAGACCTTACTGCGAGTGGTCGACTTTGATTTTTTCCGTTTGCACTTATTAGCAAGGTTTCGCAGTAGCCCACAGCAATGGTGGAATAAGAGCCGAATCTCGTTAATAAATGTCCCCATGGCTTTTGCCATGGTCCACCGCTGAATCCGTGCGCTGGGGCTTCGGTCGCCTGCACTCGCAGGCTAGATGGGTTCCCGGACTCGGACCGGGCGGAGGCAAAGAGACACAACAACACGCACTCCGGCAAAGCCTGCAACCCATTGAAGCCGGATTCGTGACACACCTCCGGCGGGTGGGGCAATTGGTAAAGCTTGACTTGAGGATATTAGAGAGCCGTCTTTACCATCGTCACAATTTTGCACTATCCCTTGATGATAAGCGTCCGCGCCTTCGGCTTTTCCTCGACGGCGCCGTCAAACATCGACAGGAGCTTCTCGGTAGTGATTCCGCAAGCCTTGCAAAGCCCGGTAACGGTCACCTGTTCAAAAAGCTGCTCGGCGGTGCAGAGGTTGCTCTCGATCATTTTTTGAGCGACGAAGCGTGCTGCGCCTTCGGTCCATCCGTAAGTATAGCTTTGCTTGCTCCACTTGATAGACGGGCCGCCCTTTTCGTCCGGCAAATCGTCCCAGTCGCCCACGTTGAAAGCGTGCTTCGTCACCTCGTCGATGGAGTCGACCAACGCCTGCAGGCGCTTCTTGGTTTCGTTGAGTTCAACAAATCCAATCGCCTTGAGGTTGCGGGTCGCGATAAAGTTAGCCACCTCGCCTTCGTCCATTTCCTTGCAGGTCGCGTTCAATGCGAAATTGTAGGCGTCCAACGCACGGATAGGTACGGAAATAGTCTTGAGTTCTTCGGTGTCAATAAGTGCGATTTCCTTTGCCATTGTTAAGCCTCCTTGTTGATGGCGTGGTAAAGTACGCTGTAAACGTGCGTGCGTTTTTCTTCCGGGATGTCGGAGGCCCTTTCGAAGCCCTCCTTACCCAAAAGGTCGAGGTACATTTCGTAATTCTTCTTGGCGAGTGCCTTCATCGCGTCGAAGAATGCCTTGCTGTTGTCGCCGCTGGGTGCGGTCGGCGCGGCTTGCGGTGCGGGTTCGGCCTTCGGTTTCGCAGCCTGGGAAGCCTGCGTCTTTGCCGGAGCCTTCGGCTTTTCGGTAGTGGCGCCTTCGTTGCGATTATCCAGATCGTCGAAATCGTCCGAACCGTCAATCATGAAAAGGGCACAAAGGGCGTACTTGCGTGCGTAGCTGCTGCACGCTCCCGTAAGCTGCGCCGGGTCCATGCCCGTTTTGGTGTCCTGTTCTCGCGCCCAACCCTGCGCGTAGAATTCCTTTTCGCCGATGTAGAGCTTCGCGGTGGCAACCACGTAGAAGCGCCCCTCGGTGTAGCGGACTTCGTCTGTAAGTACAAGGTCTACGCCGAATTCGTCAAGGACGGGCTTCACCGCCTCGTAGATGTCTTCCGCGCTTCGGTAGTTGTACTTGCCGAACGTGTTCTTGTTCTTTTTCGGCGCGTGGATTTTCGCCTGCAGCGCCGCGAGAGTGAGTTGTTTTTCTGCCATATTATGCCTCTTTTTTAGTGTTGTTTTCTGGTTCAAGATAAAGCGAAGCGTGGCCCCTGTTCCAGGCGTACTTGATAGCGTCGCCCATAGTCATTACACCGACAAGTTCACCGTCCACGTAAGCGAGGAAAAGCTTATCCATTGACCACCTGCCTTTCGCGGAGTTCCCGGAGCCTGCGGGCTTCGGCTTCGTTGATTTCTGTTTCCTGTTTCACGGCATCGTCAAAGATTCCGCAATAGATGACGAAATGAAGGAGCAATTCTTCAAGGTCGGACTTGTCGAATTTCTGCAAACGTCCAGCCTTGAGCAAGGCGAAAACCCTTTTTGCGCGACGGAGCGCGATCTTGGCGCAAAGGCGCTGTTTGTCCTTTGCGAGGTTGAGTTCGAAATTGTTATCCATGTTGTGCCTCTCTTTTTATGTTGTTGTATCCTAAATATAAATTATCGTGAGCGTATTGTCAATAGGTGAGCGAAAAAAAAATATTTTTTATTTCGCCAGATGGAAAAATCGTAGGATTCGGACATCCTTGTAAATCCTTTCGGCAAGGTCGGGATAATCTTTTCCGCGAGTCTTCGGTCTTCATCGGTCACTTCGCGCTTGTCCTTCGGCCCCATGTAGTAGTGCGATAGTCCGAGCTGCACCGCCTCGCATATCTTGAACTGGTGCTTCGTGAGGTTTATCATTTTCTTCTTCTCCTTGTCTGGAAAGTCACACCGCCAAAAGACAACCCTACAATGCAAGCCTGGTCTCGGCATTCTTCTGTTCGGCAACTTCTGCATTGGAACTCACTAAATCCGTCCGTATATTCGCAACCATTCACGATCGGTTCACCGCAGACGTTGCACTTCCGCATTCGCATGTGAGCGTTCCTGATATGGTTGTGGCGATGGCCACCTTTCATGTTTGGCTTGTAAACAGGAATGCTGTCTCCAAACATAACGATGGGTAAGTATCTATTCGGTAACCACCCGTAAATTTTATACCAATGTGGAGCTAACCCTGGTTCTGAATGCCAACTAAAATATTTCATACATCCACCTCCGTGTAGCACCAGCTCTGCGGCGGGCGTTCAAGGCCGAAATCGGCAATAGGCATTGGACAATTAGCCCTGCGTGGGGCATTAACAGCCCATGCAAAGATTTGTTTTGAATTTCCCTGGTATTTAACAAGGTCATTCATCGAAACCCTGCCATATCTTACAATTTGCTCGATGGCGTCTTTTTGTTCTAAATGACTTAACGCATATCCGTTTTCGAATTTGAGGCAATTTTGTTTTGGACTAAAAATGTCGTAGCCGTAGAAAAGTACATACCCAGTAATCTTGCAAACAGGTGCAGTTTCGTAAAGAAAAATCTTTGTAAAACCATTAGCCCTTTTGGGAGTAGTCTTTCTCCACTCTACGGTCTTCTTGCCTTCATAAATCAACTTGGCCCACTTCGGTTTGATTGATAAAATGATGTTCATTTTTTGGCTTCCATTTCTAAAACTCTTCTGATGTCGGCCATATCCATTTCGCAAATATCCATTTGCGTGCCGCCGATAAAGTTCACGGTGTAGCCGAGTCCCTTTTTGCGTGGAACGACGGCTGAAATGGCATCGAGGTTGATGTACCGTTTTCCAAGTTTGATAAAGTTCATTGTTTGACCTCTTTCATTCGTTTGATAATTAGTTCTTCTGCGTTCCAGACAAGCGCCTTGCATTTCTCGCACTTTTGTAAAAGATTCTCGGCGTTGTCTTGCAGTCCGAAGCATACGCACAAATCGGCTTCGGTCGTTGTGTTCGCTATCTTGCAATCTTCGTCAAGTTTTGTCCCTCGCAATTTCGCTCTGTTAATCATTTCTCCTCCGTCAGATTCCGCCCACACATCGGGCAGAATTTGATTTTCTCCGAGTTGACGAGTCCAAAATCACGCCACAGTTCAATCTCGTAGCCGTCTTGGGTTTTTACGATGTTGACTACATCGCCATCGTTCACGATGTCACCGCACAGCGGTTTCCCTTCGTCAATTTCCCCGTTGCAGTATTTGCAGTGGTTGTTAGTAAGTTTGAGTTCAGCCATCTATGCCTCCGTATTATCAGTTAAAATTTTATCTTCGTCTTTTGCCAGTTCTTCTTTCAATTCTTTTTCGTCCCAGATTTCCTGATAGTATTCGCAATCCGGGGTACACTTGTACTTATCGGACCATAGGCCGTTGTCTTCGGGGAACGGGCATTCATCCACTTCGTCTATGAGTTTGTGGCAAGCTGTGCAACAAGTGCAATCAGGCAAGCAATAGGCAACCTCTCCGTCAATAATTACATCAACCATCACTTCGCCTCCTTGAATTTATTGGCATTCTCCAATATTTTACGCAGCGTCTCGGACTTGTTCAACTTGTTTCGGAGACGGACGCATTCTTGCTTGAGTCTCTTTATTGTCTTCGCATCAGCCTTTGCCTGTCCCTTAAAGCTATTTACTTCGTTCTGCAATTTCGCAAGTGCCGCAAGGTACTCCTCGTTAGTCATTGGTCGAGGATTATTTTTTGCAAGTTGCTTTAAGATTCTTTCAACATCATTATAACGGCACCACATCCCATCGGGCTTCGCGACGCTACGTATTCCACGGGTAGATTTCATTGTGAATCTTTTTAACTCGTCCATCACTTCACCTCCTTGAATTTCTCGGCAAGTTTAAGCCACTTTAGTTCCCATTTGCGATACAATACAGACTTGTAATACTTGGTTGCAATATCATACCACTTGGCGTTGCACCATTCTGCCATCGCCAGGCACCGCTTGTACTTGTGGTGGCGGAGTTCATTGTACAACTGCATCGCGTATTCTTCAGTTTCGTGCATCGCATTGACCGCGTTCCCTTCCCTCATCTTCCAATACGCACAATCGTCCTCTGCCTGTGCTTTCTGCGCTTTAAGTTCCACAATCTCTATCAGCAGTTGCTCGACTTCCTTCTTGTGCGATTCCTCCAAGTCCGCAATCAACTTGTCGGCATCGGACTTCTTGTAATATCCGCTAGGGACTCGCTCTCCGCTTACCTGTTCTACGAACATAACTTCTTTCAGTTCGCTCATATCCATTTCTCCTTTTGCCTTGGCTTTCAAGAAAGCAACATCGCCCCGCTCAAGTCGGCCTTCTTATCTTTCCAGCCTTCGCAGTCCTCTTTGATCCAGTGCTGGTGCTGCTCGATGATTTCCTTAATTTCTTTGTTAGTCATTATTGCTCCTTTTGCTTGATTTTAGTTTTCGCCCACATTACGAAAATTCCCCAGCAAGTGTGGCCTTGCTTGTCTGCGGCGCACATCTTCTCGGCCGGACAATGGTCGCAGTCCCTAATCTTGTTATTAGTCGCGAGTCCCGTCATTCCCTTGAATTCGTCGATTTTTCTACCCGGAAAATACTTTTCGAAATTAGTCATCTTTACCCTGTTCCTTTTCAAGGAAATACGCAATTACCTTGTTTACCAATTTAGCGGCATTTCTTTCAAAACCTTCAAAACCGTCTCTGCTGCGAAAAGAATTAGAGTGGATTTCGCCATAATCAAAACGGGATGAAATAAAATATCCGTCAATTCGAACTCTGTAAATTCCTCCCAAAATATCGTAGCAATAAAGAATATATTGTTCTTCTCCTTTGCCAAACTTTTCCTCACGCATCTTTGCTCCAAAAATTTCTGCAGGATATTCAAACATAATGACTCCCTAAAAGACAAATTCCTCGTCTTCTTTCTTTTGCGGTTGATTGGGAAGTAGGCCGTTTCGCTCCATCAGGGCGTAGCCTATCGGGTGCAGTTGAAGGCGCGGGTTCTCGCCCCAATGTTCGCCGCATTGGCGCTGGACTTCCGGCTCGATCATGGTCTCCCAGTAGCGGCGTAAGTTGTTGTCCTCGGTCGAGTATGCCCGGACATATTCGTCGTATTTGCCGTGCAGGATTGCCCACAGCTTGACGGTTTCCCTCTTGTTGATTTGCTTTATATCGAGACTCATGCGGTCTTGCTCCTTTTTTCTTTCGCAGTCTTGCACCAGCTCAAGAGGTAGGCGTCAAAGTTTTCTACGGGCCTTCCTTCCGCGTCCTTTCCTCCCCGCTGCATGGTGGCTTCCCAACAGTTCCTGGCGTCCGCCTCGTCCACCTTCAGTCTGGCTACGCGGTCGTAAAGTTCCGTTGTGTTGGCTGGAATTGGCGCCTTCTGTTTTGGCGGTCGGCCTCCGAGCTTCCCGTTCTCCGCCGAGGCTTTAGCCTGTGACGAGGCGTGTCTTTCTATAGCCCTTGCGACCATGAACGCGCCGAAACTTGTCCCGCTTGTATCGAGTTTCGCAAGGCGAACAAGGCTTTCCCGAACGTCCTTTACGATTTCCTCGTCGGTCTTTTCTATGTAATGGGCCGAAAATTCGCGAAAAACGATGTTCGCCCACCATATGTCTTTAGCCATTAGATTCCAATTTCTCCAATAGTTCATTAACGGCCTTGCCGATAATGGCTGGCGCCTGCATGGGAATTCCGCGCTTCGCGAATTCGTCCTTGATGGTTTCAATATTCTTCGCAGTCTGTATCGTGATACTGGCCTGCTTGTATGCTATATCCGGCATTGAAGTTCCTTTTTAAAAATTTTGGTTCGTCTTTCCTAAATATAAACAATTTAAAACAAATGTCAAGATAAATTTTTAAAATATTCTAAAAAGTTATTATATAAAACCTAATAGGTTTATTCTAGGTTTCGGTTAGGTTCGGGTAAAAACCTAGCCTTATATATAAATAAAAGTAAAAGTATAAGTAAAAGAAATATATCTATATAAACCTCATCTCAACTCTATATGGCACATAGGAAAAAAAAGAGACGAGGGGCGTTTAAAAACGGATTCCTGGAAAAGCTAAACAAAACCTGTAGGTTTGTTCTAGGTTTATGCGCTATTTGCGTTTTAACGCATATATTGAAAATACGCTCATTATATACCGCGCTTGCAAGTCCACTTTCTTTCAACAGGTGTTGACAAAATGTTTGCTAATTTCTACATAGAAAAAGAAACGAGGTGAGTACATGACTAAAGTCGAACTGGAAAAATTGGTTTCCACGCTTTCGGAGCGTCTGGAAAAAGTCGAAAAGGAAATCGAAGTCCTCAAGGCTCCGAAGGTTTCCAATCCTCCACAACCTCCCGTGAGGTCTTTAGTCTTTCGCTAGGGGGTCTCTATGGCTGAAAAAGAAGTAAAGCCTAGAATCCCTACGCGGTCGCCCAAATACGTCCGCAAGAGCGCCAAGAAACGCGCCCCTGCAAGCGGCACCTCGAAGCTCGCAAAACAGTTTATCCCGGAAACGAAAAGCTACACCGAGAAGATCGGCTTTCTAGGAATGAAAAGACGCGATGATAAAAGACCGCTTTGGGAGAAGCTACAGGACGGCATACGCTGGATGCGGGAAAAGTACACGATCGTATTCAAGCACCGCTCCGAGTGCGTCGACCAGCACGAATACGAATGTCTGCTAATCACACATTCCGCCATATCCGATTTTACGGTTTCCGCCTTCATCTTTTCCTTGTTTTCCGAGGTCGAGGAACTCCCCTACATTTCGCATTATTTCAACCCGGTAAAGTACGCAGACGATCTGGTCGACCCTGAACTGAAAGAAAAGTTCAAGGAATCCGTCGAAGAGCTGGAGAAGATTTTCATACAGACCAAGAAAGACCTTCGTAAGTACATCGAGAACGACGCCTATTTCCTGTCTTCGCAGACGCGTAGCCACACGATATGGTTCTTGGAGCATTTCTTCAAGTCCGACATCGAGGAACCAGACGCGCCGACCTCCGGCAAGGTGGTGTTCGAGATTCAAGTCCCCAACCCGATCCCGCAAGAGGTACTGGATGCAATGGGGACAAAGTAGTGATGAAAAGCTCAAGATTTCGCCTTTCCAACAGAAGCTAATCTTTTCGGAAAACGAATTTGTCCTTGCGTGTTGCGGCCGTGCTTCGGGCAAGACATCGGGCGTTACTTGCCGACTCGCCAAGCGTAACGTAGATTATGGTCGTTCCGCTATGCTCATTGCGCCGACCTTCGGCCTAATTCGCGAAACGATAATGCCTGCTACGCAGGAGTGGTTCGAAAAGTTCCACGTGAAATATAAGGCGAATCTTTCCGAGCATACGATAGAAACCCGTTACGGAAGGATTGTATTCCTCTCCGGGACTCGCCCGGACTCTCCGCGCGGTTATACCAACCTGGAAGACTTTTTCTGCGACGAAGCCGCCTATGTTCCGAAGAAGGCCATCAAGAACGGCTTGCTTGCTTGCCGTTCGAACAAGGGCCTCTCCACTACGCAATGCTACACGTCCACGGGTCTTGCAGGGTCTTACTTTAACAAGATGGCGAAGGCGCCACCAGTAAAGGATCACCTTGTCCTTACCGCGTCCACGTTCGACAATCCGTTCACTACCGACCAGTACAAGCGTACCGTTTGGGAATCCTTGCTGGACACTCCGGGCTTTCTCCGTCAAGAGCTTTTCGGTGACCTTGACGCCGAGGAAATGAACCTTATCTTCCCGCCTTCCAGCTTTGCGACCATCCGGCGCGTGTCGGGAGGGCGCAAGCGTTGCGGCATAGACTTTGCATACGAGGGCAACGACACGACCTGTATCTTCGTGGTGGATGATTGCGGCATAGTGGAAAAGAAGATTATCGGGAAGGACAACGGGCGAAAATGCTTTGAAGCCTTCAAGGGCCTACACCAAAAATGGAATTTTGAAAGCCTTTCGCTCGATCACACGGGCGGATTTGACGCAGGCTTTGTCGTGCTTATGGAGCAAGAAAAAATCCGCGTACCTGTCAACAAGGTAAATTTCGGGGCGCCTTCGCCCGATCCGAAATTCGCGAACATGAGGGCGTATATTTATTTTAACCTCCGTAAAATGATTATGGAGAACGGCTTTTACTTGGGTGACGATGAAGTCGAAGACGAAATGGTCCCGCAAACGTACTTTATGAACACGTCGGGACAAATCCAGTTGACGCCGAAAAAGTATATTAAATGCATAATCGGTAAATCGCCGGACCAGGCTGACGCCTTGTGCCTCGCCGCCTACCGTGGCGACCCGCAACCATTACAAAATGCAAACTATGAGGACGAAGACCTTGTCCCCGCTTCCACAAGGAGTTTTTAACATGGAAGAAGAAATCGAAGAAGTGGTGGAAGAAAGCTTTGCCACGCAGGAAAACCCCGACGTTGCCCTTCCCTCCCAGGAAGAGGAAAGAAAGATCATCCAAGATATTGTGGACTGTGGCCAAAAGTCCAACGATTTCTTCGGAGTGGAAAACGAGCGCAAGCGCGACGACGCCCGCGTCTATGCCGATGTGGAAGTCTTCAATAAGACCGACATGAAGGCAATGACGAACAACCGAGGACAGGCAAGCGTGAACCCGCTTCCGCTCTACGTGAACGCCACCAAAAATCTTTTCCTTACGAATCCCTTCGTAGCCCAGGTCGAAGGTAGGAACGGCGACACGTTCCGCGAATTCCTCGACCAGCAACTCCACGAAACCTTTTCCAATTCCGACGCAGACGCGAGCGTGTTTTCCGAAGGCTTGCAGGACGTGCTGGAAGAGGGCGGCGCCTTTACCTACCTTACGACCGAGGAAGGCCGAATCCAAATTAACCTCGCCTACGAGCCTACGGCCTGCATTTACGACCCTTGCGCTCGCCGCCTTGACGGAGCCGATGCAACCTTTTTCGGAATCGTCGAACAGTTACCCTATGAACGAGTAAAGGAAATGGCGGAGGCTAACGGCGTTACCATTCCAAGTAAGGAAATGATCCCGCGCACGCAGACTTGGAGCTTTGCGAACTATAACTCGTCCATTGACGGCGTGAACCTTATCCACTTTTACCGCAAGGACAAGAATGGCGTTTACTTTATCCAGGTGGTCGGCGACAAGGTGATAAAGCGCGTCTTGTTCCGCAGCCTTTCGTGTCTCCCGGTGGTGCCGATTTACGGCCAGCGTTTCAAGGACAACGAAAAGAAATTCTACAAAGGCTTTGTCCGCGACTCCAAGCACCTTTGCAAGATTGTGAACGGTTGCTACGTTTCCCTTTGGGAACGAGTGAGTGTTCCGACCGTACCATACACCTCCGTAAGCATGGAGTCCGTGGAAAACCTTACGTCGGACTACGAAAACGACCTCGCACGTTACAAGCGTTACCGCGCCTACACAAAGAAGGGCGAAGCCTACGTGTCGCTCCCCAAGCCGGAGCGAGTGGACCCGACCGTCGTCACGGCTGACTTGATTCCGATTATTAACGATTCCTTGAACAAGATTTCGAAAATGATAGGAATTCCCGAAGAAGGTCTCGGTTTCAACGCCGCCGCCGAAGTGCAGAAGACCGCGCAGGAAATTCTTACCCGCTCGTCGGCTCTCGTTACAAACGTGTCGCACTACTACCGACACCTCCAGCGCTCTATTCAGCACATGGCGGAAATTATCGTAGAACTCCTTTGTATCTACAACGGTAAGGAAAACGTCTACACAATCAAGCTTTTCAAGGGACCAGAAGACGCACTCAAGCGTGAACAACGCCGCCAGCAAATCCTCGCTTTCCAAAGCCTCGCCCCCGATGCGGTCAAGCCGTTGCTCCTGGCGGAAGCCATCAAGACGGGCGACTTTGACAACGCCGACGCTATCGCGGAAGCGATCCTAACGACACTCCCGCCGGAACTTAAAGCCGTAATGCAGATCGGCCAGGGCGTAGACGTCGCCGCCATGCAGCAGCAAATCGCAATGCTTACCCAGCAGGGCCAGCAGCAGGCGCAGCAAATCGAAGATTACCGCCGCACCATCGACGCCGACATTATCGCAGGGCAGAACCAGCTACTCATTACCCGCATGAACAACGAAGCGGCGCTCCGCTCCAAGCTGGTGGAACTCGAAGCCAAGGCGGCCGAGAACGAAAAGGACCGCCAGATCGAACTGGCAAAGCTCACGGCGGAACAACGCGTCGATGCGGAAAAGCTTTTCATCGAAAGCCGAAACGCAGACACCCGCGCCCGCGAAGCGACAGTAAAGGCCCTGCAGGAAGCCGAACGCCTCCGCATGGAATCCGAAAAGACAACCGCTGAACTCGCTATGAAGTTGGCTGGGAGTGTTAAAAATACGCTCACAGACAACGTGATAGTGCAGTCCCCGACGGTGTAAAAAAGAAAATTGCGTAATTCGCTATTGCGTTTTACGCTTTTTTAAGTTATTTTATATACAAACAAAAAACGAGGTGAGACATGGCGAATTTACCTTCGCAAGAACTTTTGAACAAGTACCGCGCCGAAGAAAAGGCTGCGGCCCAGGAAACACCCGCGAATCCCGAACAAACTAACGCGGAGACACCAAACCCGGAAACGGACTCGCAGCCGACGGGCAGCGAAGAAGTCAAGGGCAATGGAGAAGCCAGCCAACCGACCAAGCCTTCCTCCGAAAGCGGAGCGCCGCCGGAAAATACCGACAAGGGCGAGGAAAGATGGCTCAAGACGCAAGAGAGCTTTAAAAAGCGACTCGACCGACAGGAAAGAAGCCACCGCAAGACCGTTTCCGCACTTGAAGCCAAAATTGCCGAGCTGCAAAAGCAGCTTGAGGGAAACAAGCCGGAACTCAAGCGAGAAGACTTTCCGACAGTTGAAGCTTACGAAAAGTACCGCGAGGAAGAAATCAAAAATTCGATCCTTGCGGAGAACGACAAGAAGCAGGCAGAAATCGCAGAAGCTAACCGCCGCAACGCCGAGGCACAGAAGAAACTCGACGCCACCTTCAAGACTCCCGAAGCGAAGAAGGAATTCCAGGAAACGCTTTCGGACTTTATGGAGGACAACGGCGACTGGCTCGAAAGCGAAGAAGGCCAGCTCTACCAGGAAATCATCGACCAAAGCCCCGTGGGTCTCGTCATGGCTATGGCTATCGCGAAGAATTCCGAGGTGACGGAACAGATGAAGAACTGGTCTAAGGATATGTTGTTCCAGAGACTTTCTCAATTTGAAACAGCCCTCTTGCAGAACGCCAAGGAAGCCGCAAAGAAGCAGCCTTCCAACGGACAACCCCAAACGCCGACGCAGACAAGGCCGTCTACAAGCGGCATTCCCTCGACTGGAAGCGTAGGCAAAACGCAGGCGCCCGCCACGTTCAATGCGAAGGATTGGCTTCGCAAGAACCGCCCCGAGCGCTACCCCACACACTAACAAGAGGTTTTTATCATGGCTAACACCATTGTAACCGTACCGGGTCTTGAAATCTTCACCGCTGAAATCGAAGAATCCTGCCCCATTCTCGAAGATTGCCGCTCCACCCAGGAAGGCTTGAAGGGTCGCCAGGGCGGAAAGCTCAAGGTCGTCATTCCCGATCCGGGTAAGACCGTTACCACCAAGGGCCGTATCCCGACCATCGGCGCTGGTGGTGACATCGAAAACAACGACATCAAGGAATTCGAACGCGAATTCACCGTTTGCGTATCCACGAACTCCGCAACCATTAGCTCTTTGCAGAAGGTGGTCGACATTGACTCCTTCGAACGCGAAGTCGCAAATCCGCGCTCCCCGGAAATCGGTTCCTCCGTGCAGGAAACCGTTATCGACGAAGCTGCCCTCTATGCCGACTCCGTCTTCGTGGTTGACGGCACCAGCGGAAGTTTTGACGGATACGGCCTCCTTTCCGACATGGCTGGCTCTCTGCAGGACTCCCGTTGCGGCGGCGAACTCGTCGGCTACATGAGCGGCCGAATCAAGTCCAAGATCGCCAAGGGCGGCTTGAGCTTGTTCAACCAGGAAGCTATCGCAGGAGAACTCTACCGCAAGGCAAAGATTGGCGAATACTCCAACGTCATGTGGAAAAACACCCCGATGCCCGTCCTCGATCTTGGCGCGGCTCCGGCTTCCACCACCGTTTCCGTCAAGCCGACCGAAGGCTCCGACACAATCGTGCTGGCTTCCGCCAACATCAACTCGGCAACCGTTATCAAGGCTGGCTCCGTGTTCACCGTTGCCAACGTGCAGAAGTGCGACGTACTCGGTCACGTAATGGCTGACTCCAAGGTCTTCGTCGTGCAGGCTGACGCCACGGGCGGTTCCGGCACTATCTCGCTCAAGGTTGGCGAAATTAACGCCGTCGGCGCACACCGTAACGTGTCCGCTCTCCCGGCAGCGACAGCAGCCGTTACCTGGCTCCATACCGCCAACAAGAAGTACGCTCTTGTGTGGGCATGGCAGAAGGGCAACGTGGAACTTTCTTCCGTCAAGCTCGACGATTCGGGCCTCGAAGAAATCTCCGCAAAGTCTCCGTCCGGCAAGCTCGAAATGAGCGCAGTCGTTCACGGCGACGTGAACCGCAACGGCACCTACCGCTTCGATACCGCATACCTTACGGGCGCAGTCGATAGCCGCCGCGTGGCACTCGGTTACATCCAGCTTAACTAATTGCTCCCCATCTACCCGTCCCCCTTCCCTAGCGAGGGGTGCGGGCCTTTTTTCCTTTTGTTTGAACCCCTTTTGGCTAGAGAGAACGAATTTTCACCACCTCGAAAAGGCGTTACTCTCTAGCTAAATTTTTTTGGAGAAGAAATGCTCGTCCGCGAACTTATCCAGGATATTCTCGACGAAATAGGCCAGCTCGTAGGCGGAAACCCCGCTTCGGATACTGACGCGGCCAAATGTCGCCGCTTGATTAACAAGTGCGTGCGCGAATACAACGTGCAGGGCTTTCTCCATTTTTGCCGTTCCCGCCTGCAGCTCGGACAGGGTAAGGAATTCCTTTTCGAAGACAAGATTCCTTTGAACGTGAACGCGGTCTACTACAAGATTGGCCCGAACTATGTCGGGTTGACTCCAGTCCAGGCGCACAATATGCCCGCCTACGAGGGCGTAGGGTGCGAGCCTTACAAGTTCGCTTACGAAAAGTTCTACGATGGAGACGATCTTAAAGCCCGCATTATTCTCGATCGTAATTCAATGTACGAAGTCGAGGCGGTCGTTACCTATGACCTCGAACCTTACAACGAAAACGACGTGCTGACGCTCCCGCCGGAATTCATCAACCTCTTGACAGCCGACGTTCAGTACAGGTGGGTGTCTAACCTCGCGATTAACGACGAACTGAAGCGAGACAAGAAGGCCGAGCGAGACAAACTCCTTGAATACATCAAGGAAATCGAAACGCAGGCTTTGGACGTTCCGACGCCTTGTTATAACATTGCAGACAAGTTTTATGGCGGCGTGGGCCGTTTCCCCTGGTAAACTATGGCAGCGCGTACCGTTCAAATCAACTCTTTTTGCGGCGGCTCCTCCAAGCTGGTGGACTCCGAATTCCTCGGCCTTGAGGAATCCGTCAATATGTACCCGGAAACGGTTACGGCTACGGACTCCTACACCACGAAGATGCTAAAGTCGGTCGAAGGGTTTAACGACGGAATCTTATTTGACGCTTCGGAAGTTTTTCTAGGCGCCTGTGCAGTAAACTCAAATCCATGGCTTTCTGACGCTATCAAGGAATCATTTCTTGTCGTAACACGTTCCGGCCCTTCCGGGGATTGTAAGGTTTGGAATCTTTACGGAGCTACAAAAACTCAAGTCGGGAATTTCTTTTCTGGAAGTGGCTATCGTGCCAATATAGAAGAGTTACCTAATGGTTTAGCGGTGTTCACGCTTGGCGAAAAATTATATTGCGCCGATCCTACAGGAACTAATACTGTAGGGGCTCTCGCCTTACCTTATGCTTTCGACCATGAAGGTGTAGTAAATCCGACACAGATTTCACATCTTAATTTCCGAATCATCATAAACGATGCAGGAAGCGATTATATTTATTGGTCGGAAATTAATAGACCTAACAGCCCGGACGATTTGCACGCCTTCGAGCAAAGCCTGACCCAGTATGCCTACACGAAGAACGACGGGACAGAAGTTACGTTTAACGATGATGTCTACTATCCTCCGGCTTACGGTACTTATGACCCTGACACGCTCTCGACGCAGACTGTTTTTTCGTCTTCTCTCAATTCCATGAAGATGGATTTTAACGCAGACCAAGTTATCGCACTCCGCGCGACAGATACATCCTTGTTTGTATTCGGTCAAAATTCGCTCCAGGTCTTGCGCTGGCAAAATTCCACGACGGCTCCGTTTGCTATTGTCGGCAAGACCTCGCTTGCAGGAGTTGCAATTGCTGACGCCGTAACTGTTGTCGGCAATGAGTGTTTTTTTGTCGGGAAAGGACCTAACGGGATGTTTGGTGTTTATGCGGTTGACGAAAATTGTGCTATCCGAAAGATTTCTTCTAACGCTATAGACCAACGTCTCGCAAAGTACGCAACTTACATGAATGGCTTTAAGGATATTAAATCCTTTTCTTATGCGTATAAGGGGCATCAATGGTTTATCTTTACGGCCGAAGAATATTATGGCGAATTTGCAGAAACTTTTGCTTTCGACATTACCGAGAACGTGTGGACCGACCGCGCGTCATATGACGAAAACGGAGACCGTTATCCGTGGTGCGCTGTAGATTCTATCTCAATAGAAGGCGCTCCTTCTTTTGTTACAAAAACAAAAGGCGGGAAAATCCGTTTTTGTAATTTCTTTCCGGCCAGTTCCTCGGATCATTGGCTTGATGAAACAAGCTCCGCCAGCCATCACACCATCGTGAAGGAAAGAACAACGGGCATCAAGTACGACGGAGTAAACGATATTGTCGTTACATCCCTTGAACTGGTGATGAACGCAGGCGCCACCATGCAGATGGACCCGACCAAGACGGGCTACAATCCGCGAGTTATGCTCCAGGTGAGCAACGACGGCGGCCGTACTTGGAGCAACGAGCTTTGGGCCTATGCCGGACAGGTGGGCCAGTATTCGTGGCGCGTTCGCTGGAACGCATTGGGAAAGGGCGCCCGCTTCGCTTTCCGTGTTCGCATGACAGACCCCGTAGCTTTTGAAATTGCGACCGCTTACTTGTCTTATTTACCGTGTGGTAACAGGTTCTAGTATGGATACGCAAGTAAAACAAACTGCATTTCTCGGCAACGGCGTAGTAGACACGAAAACGTTCTTGCCGTTTATTGCCGTGAAGAACGGACAGATGGTCCACTTGTCGACGAACGGATTTGTCGATTTTTCGAATGTGTCGAAATTGGCTTTCCCGGATTCCCGCTTTGCGTTCACGGTCAAGTTCTACGAATTGACGCCGGACACGATCACCGACGCGACCCCTGTAAAGGTTCTTGTCATTGACGCGGGACGAACAGAAATTGAAATAAACGAATCGGCGATTTATTTTGCCGAAGCAACGCTTCTTATAAAGGAGAATCAGTAATGGCTTGGTACGATACATTGACTCACGCCGGAGAATGGGTGTGGGAACATACTCCCGCAGGCATTACTCAAGAATTCCTGGAAAACGCCCCGGAATACGCCGAACAGGTTACAGACAAGCTCGGTATTACGAATGTCGGGGAACAGCAGGAAGCCTACGAACAGGCGGAAGAAACCCTGAAGCAGCAACAGCAGCAGGCCGGACAGACATATCAAACCGCCTTGGGACTCGTAGCGCAGAACAGAAACACGATTGCCGACGTTATCGGTCCCGAAAACGTGGAGTATTACAAGCAGATGGTCTACGGCATCGACCCGACTAAGTACGCCGCGTCTACCGAACCGATTACGGGCTTTGAATTCGAGCGTGACGTTTCCAAGTACATGGACCCGGCCGCACAGTACCAGATCGACCAGAGCGTGAACGCTGCCATGCAAGCCATGACGGGCCAGGGCGGTATTTCCGGCGGTGCAGCCGCCCGCGCTTTGCAGGCCGAAGCCTCGCAGAAGGCCAGCGAACTTTACGGCGACGCATGGGACCGAATGATGAAGGCAAGCGAACAGGAATACGGCAAGGCCCGCGACATCGTGTCCGCAGAACAGACAGCAAAGCAACAGGAAGCCGCCATGCAGCAATACAAGACGGGCCAGCTTGGCGACCTTTACGGCCAGTTTGTCGGAAACTTGCAGGGCGCGAACGAAGATGTCGTGAACCTTCTCATGGCGCAGATGGGAACGAACCTTTCCCTCGCTCAAGCTATGGCACAACTCGGAATAGACCGTGCGTCCGCTCCGACTTGGGTGCAGCAGATGTTAGGAATTGGCGGACAAGCAGCAAATATTGCGAACGCGGTGAAGTAAGGAGGAACTATGGCTTTAAACTTTACACCCCTTTCCGCCTACAAGTTCGACGTTTTAAGCGGGATTCGCCAGCAGGCGGAGAACCGCAGGGAAGCCGCGCAAGGTCTCGGCGCCATTCTAGGCACGGCTAAAGGAATCGCGGACGAGCAGAAGACCCGCGACTTTTTCGCGCAGTTTGACGATTCCGAAGAAATCGCGAACATTACGGCGCAGATTGCGGAAAACGAAGCGAAAATCAAGTCCTTGCGCGATGAATTGAAGACCCTCGGAGGTGAATAAATGGCTCTTAACGACTATCTCGAAGACAAGGTCGAAGTGACAGAAGAATTTAAGGGTGTTCCGTTCCGTATGCCCGAAAAATCGAACGCCACCCTCGCGACGGTAGATTCCGACATGGAACAGGCACGGAAGGCCGCGCAGATTCGCGGACGCCGTGAGGCTATTCAAAAGCAAATCGACAACCTCGAAAGCCAAAACGCCGAACTCCGCGCACGCCTTGAGACCGTCAAGAAAGGCTCCCTTTCGGACATGGACGAAGACAAGATCGTCGCCATGGCGAAGGCAAAAGGAATCAAGAACGAAGACATCGACGCGTGGCTGAAGGGACGCGCACAGCGTAGCGCCCGCAAAATTAGCGGCCGACAGACTGAAGAACAGCGTAAAATCTCGGAAGAATTAAATCAACAGAACAAGGACGCGGACGTTCAGGCTATTTATGACGCTTACTCCAAGTATTCAAAGGCTTTGGACGATGCCAAATTGAGCGAAGACGAAGCTGCCGTGACGAAGAACCGAATTGTCCTTGCGGCCAAAAATGAACTTGATACCCGCAAGCGTAATTTCCAGCGCCGTTACGGCGAATCCTGGGAAGAATTCACGGGAGAAGAAGAACAGACTACGGGCGCACCGAAAAGCGGAAAAGTTGAAGACAAGGAAAAGGTCGAGGTAGTCTTGACAGACGACGAAGCGAAGGTTGTCGACGAAACGACCATGCAGAAATTCAACGAACCCGACACGACCAACAAGGAAAAGCGCGCTATCAAGGCCGAAGCCCAAAAGAAAATCCGAAAGAAAGGCGAAGCCGACAAGGCCCGTAAAGAACAATTAGACGGAATCAAGAAAGACCTTGCTATTATCGGGGCCGCAAGCGGAAAGGACGCAGCAAGAATTATTCGTGGATTTGATAAGTCCAAAGACAGCAACGACCCGGTAAAGGTTAAGGCCGTAACAAGGATTAAGGCTTTTATCGGAAAGGACAAGGACTTTAGAGAATACGGGGATTTGGACAAGCTTTTTGTAGAGAGGTAGAAGATGGCTTTGCAGATTACAGACGAAGTAATTAAAGAATTTACCGAGCGAAATAATTTGCCCGATGTTTACAAGGCTTTCCAGGAAGTGAAGAACGAAAAGGACTACAAGTCCTTTATGAAAGACCCGACAAACAAAAAAACAATCGAAGCTATCGAAGCCGAAATGAAGATGGACAAACGCCGGGAGGTTTTGGCCTCTTTGCGTGAAGACCCGACAATCGCTTCCTTTACGGACGAGGAACTTTACGAAATTGCACCCGACCAATTCGCAGATATTGCGGAAGAAAAGGCCGAGGTCTCTTTCGGTTTTCCGGAAAATCTTTTCATTCCCAAAGGAGGAATGAGTAACCGCGAATGGCTCGCTACCGAACGCGAAATTTTTAAACGTGCTGGGCTTGATTTTGACAATCTCGAAGACCGTCGTCAAGCCGCAAGACGGCAGGCAGAAGCCGAAAGCAAGAAGGCCACAGCGGAAGAAGCCAAGAAGGAAGGCGCAACCGGGTGGGCGACTCCTAGAAGCCAAGAACGAATGGAAAAGGGCGAAGCCGTTACTAAAGGGGACGTGGCGTCCGATGTTTTGAGGATCGCCGAAGCCGCACCTCCTGCGGTCGCAATTCCGGCTATTGTAGGACGTAATGTTCTTGACGCTTATCTCGAAGACAAGGACGTAGGAGAAGCGATTAACGACGCCGTTGTAGACGTTGGGCTTTACGCTGCTGGAAATGTTCTCGGTAAGGGCGCCTTTGGCGGCGCTACAAGAAAAGCTAAAGACGTTTATAAAGGATTGAAAAAGTTTTTAGGCGGTTCTAAAGGCGGAGTCCGCGAAGTGGGCCGTACCTTTGACTCTCAAGAACTTGGCTCCCGTCGCCAAATCGTAAAAGCTACCAAAGAGGCTCTTGAAGGAGGCGAAGCTGGCTTTACGAATCCGTACAAAGAACAAGCCGCAAGAATCGTTGAAGAGGCCGGACTTACCGAAGAAGAAGGAAAAAAGGCCACAAACATTCTTTCAAAGTATCTTGAAAAGACAAAAAATCCCTTGCGCCAGGAAACCACCGAAGAAATCCAAAAGGCATCTTTGGGGACTACGACGAAAAAGGTCGGAAAAAAATTTGATGAAGAAGTAAAGGCTGAGGCAAAAAGAATCGGACGCGAAAGGGTTGCTTCTACCGCTGAAGCAAAGCTCGATTTTGAAGACGTGAGCCGAGGGTTGAGCGAAGAAGACGCTAACGCACTTTTGAAACACCTCCAAAGTCAAGGAGTGCGCGATAGCGAAGGCGGGAAGAGCTTTGTGGGCGTTGCTGGCGAAATCGGTTCGAAGGATTCCAAAAGAAATCTTCGCGAATCCGAACTTATCGCAAAATGGTTAAAAAATAACACGAAGGCCCTCAACACGTTCTCTACACCGCTGGCTGAAAAGGAAGTAGCGAAACGTTACGGCACGAAGCCCGTTGCATATCGTGGACTTTTGCAAGAAGTCTTGAAGACTCCAGTAGCTTACGAAAGCCCCTTTACGGAAGAAGGTTCTAAATTTGCGGTGAAAACAGTTCCTCAAGTTCTTGGCCGTTATTTAGCGCCCGAATTGTACGGAAGAAAACGTAATTCCTCGGAAGAGGAATAAATTATATTGGTAATGTATGGCGACGAAAACGGGAAATCTTGTACTGGACCAGCTCCTGACCGCAAACCCCACGGCGCGCGCATTTGACCGCGCGCTCGCGGCGCAGGAAAGGAACATGGGGCCTGTAACTCTAATGGGTGGCGAATCCGCCGCCCAGGTCAACCCGGCCGCCCTCTACAAGTCCGCCTACAAGCAGTCCATCAACCCCGGCGCATCCAAGAGCGGAACGTGTAACTATTGCCTCCGCTGTAACGGCCGCGTTTTCCGTGGCGCCGACATCATCATGCAAGACGGGACGGTAGGACACCACCCGAACTGCAAGTGCATCTTCACGCTTACGCAGTCGCCCGTTTCGCAGGGCATCTACACCGGGGCGGATTTCGGCGCACGAAAGCAACTACGCACGAATTCCAACGCATTGGACGGAGTATCGACTGCAGACCTCCGCATCCTTGCAAGTAAGCGAAACCTCCGTTCCCGTGGCATCACGAACGACGCCCTGCGTAAATCCATTTTGAAATCCTACATGAAATAAGGAGCAAGAAAAATGTCCTTGAGTACAACGCAATACGGCTACATTGTCAACCCGATGGTTCCCTTCACCGATGACAAGGGGAAGACCATCAAGAATGGCTTTATCCGTGTCTTCATGGCCGGAACATCTACTCCCGTTCTCACGTACCGCAATTACGACGGAGCGACGAACCAGGAAAAAATCGAGCTTGACAACAGCGGACGCGTGATGCACAACGTAATCGGCTCAAAGGGTTCGCTCTACAAGGTCGTGGTCTATGATGCACACCACTCACAGGAAACCCCGATCCTTACTGTAGATAAGATTGCCGTACTCGGCGCAAGCATTAACGCCACGGGTGCTACTATCGTTACAGGGCTTGACTCCGTAACGGTGCAGGAAGAAAATTTCCTCAAGGCGACCGTAGAAGGTACTGGCGTAGAACTTGCGCTCGATCCGACGGAAGTTACAAGCGAAGTAAGCTCTACCGCCGCAGCGGTAACGGCTGCGCCTGACTACGTTGTCCCGCTTTTGGACAAGACCGGGGAAGGGGACAGCAAGAAGATTTCGCTTGCAAACCTTTTCAAGTTTGCGCTTGATTGGATTTCGAGACTCGCTACGCCGATTACCATCTTTGCAAGCGGCGACTTTTTCGCGGTAAGTAACACGACAGACGGCACCCGCAAGATGTCCAAGGACACGCTGCTCCAGCTCACCAGCCAGAACGCACTCGCAGGGAACGTGGCTCCGGCGTTTGACCCGAACAGGACAGATGAAAATCCCTACAAGATTGGTGAGGAAGTGACTTATCAGGGTAAGCACTATTTGTGCAAGAGACCCCACTATGGAGAATGGAGTGGCACTAATTTCACTGAAATTCCTATCAGTGATTTAAAGTTGTCTGCATTGCCGTTCTTGTATGATAGCTGGGTGAGGAATGTTGAGAGCCTTGATGATGTGACACCAAATTCGGTCACCCCTATCATTAAAACAGACAACACAACCACCACCAATTTCCCTGCTGACTATGGGAATGGTAATGGAATCTTGTTGTGTGTGAAGGGTGACTTACCTGATACAAACTATCAAATTAGCCAGATTCTGTACAAATTTAGTACAGGTGAATGTTGGACTAGGCGTTGGAATACTTACTTTAATTCTTGGAATGATTGGGATAAGCAGGAACTCTACACTGATATTTATACACTGGTTTTATCCGTTGCCCCAAATTTTGACCCGACACGGACAAGTGACAATCCTTACAAGGTTGGTGAGCTTGTAACTAAAGATTTTAAACTATATATTTGTTCGGCGAATAAATATGGCGCTTGGGACGGGCTGTATTTTTCCGAAATCACTGCAAGTTCGCTGATTGGCAACTTGCTGGACACAACAGGGACATCTTCCCTGAATGTCTTTGGCAAAAAATTTGCTAGAACTATAAAGTTTGTGAAATCCCATTGGACAAATATCGTATCATTGTTTGTTGTAAAGGGGGTCACCTATAGGTTTGCGGTAGACTTCAACTCCCACAGTCTCGCTAAAACATTCACCCTGAGTGGATTCTGTGACGGGGTTGAAAAAATGACTCATGGAACAGGCATCAACCTTACAAAGAATTCATTCAGTTGGACATCCGATTATAGTGGAAGGCTTGACCTCATATATTATTGTGGTGATGATGCCCCAGACTTTGGCTTTGAAGTGAGCCTGTTTAGTGGTGGCGCAGACAAGGTGCATTATATCAATGAATCCTTGCTGGATATTTCTACTAATGGTGGAAGTTTCTCTGAATCATTTGATGTGAATGAGTACAACAAAGATGTAGTCTTTGCAAAAGTGCACTTGAGCAAGGGCATTGTATACAAGGTAAGAACAGACCTTTCTGTCGCAGCTAGTTCTGGTGTGGCCATTAGGGTCCGTGACACAAATGACAACATTGTCTTCCAGTATTCCATTTCTACTGGGTGGAATTATGGTGAAAATTCATTCTATGTTGCAGATGATGGAGTCTACACTATTGGCTACCGTACAGGTGCTGCAAATGTCACCACACTTACTCTCACACTATCTTCCGATGGCTCCATCGGAAAAATTAACAACCATAACTCGGTAATTGATAGGGCCTACCATAATTCAATTCCAGTCCTTTTGAAGTCTGACTCCATTGCCACCACTAACGAAGTGGTCTATGTACCATGTAAAATTAAAAGTGGGATGACTTATCGTTGCATCGTCACAACAGATTCTGCCAGTAGTAGGTATGGATATGGGTATGGCAGCACATACAAGTGGCTTGTACCCTTGCAGACCAACAAATTAAACGGATATGAATTTTCGTTTACAGCCGACAGGGATGCTGAATACTTTGGCATCTATAACACAACTGCCTGTGGCTATGACCTCAAAGTTTATGAGGTGGCAAGACATATCTGTCCTGCAGCAGTTACTCATAATAACTACGCCATTTATCAGGGTGACACGAAAACCTTGACAAGTCCATATATCTGCAATGCGGTATCCTTGAAGGATGGAACAATTATTGCAGCGAGAAGTGATGGCACCATCGTAAAAATTGCACTTGATGGAACTGAGACACAGTTGCTTGATTTTGGCGTGGATGCTCACTGCCGTTGCATGTTCTTTGATTCCAATGAAAACCTCTACCTGTCACCCTCCTATTTTGGCAATGATACTTTCTCCAGTGCAGGTATCTACAAGATGGCTAAAGGTGAATCAACCTTCACAAAGGCCCTCTCCCTTTATGATGCCGATGACAGGACTGATTCAACGATTTGGACAATGTCTGAAGATTCCACTGGAAATCTTTATGCTGGTGAATATTCTGTGGCAAAGCATAACCCGATTGTCTGGAAATCTACTGATGGTGGTGATACTTGGTCGGAATTGTATGACTTCACAGAACTTGCACCAGAAGGCCGTCATATCCACTGGGTTGAATATTCTCCCTGGCAGGATGCCCTGTATGCCATTGTTGGGGAAGTCAACACCATCTTCAAGTCCACTGATGGTGGCGAGACCTGGATTGACTTGCAGATTGCCCTCCCTGATGGCAAGGGTTGCGGAGCCATCACTACTCCGAATGGAATCCTGCTGGGTTCTGACAGTGCCAGAGAGTTGGCATTCTACTTGATTGACAGAGATGACAGCACATACAGACTTATCAATAAGTTCTGGGCTAATATGTGTTTTGCCATGCGAAGAAACAACCTGAATGGCGATATTTTTGCTTTCGGTGTCATTGATGTATCAAACAGGGATGTCAGGTATTATCCACCCTATTCTGTACTGTCTTTGCCAGACCCCATGACTGGCGTTGAAACATGGCATGCAGACCTTGTATCCACTTATGGGCAGCAACTGGGTGACCAATACTACAATAGCTGGCTTGACTACTACAACAGGAACAAGGACAAGTATCCTGAAGATGCTATTGTCCCACAGCACTATGGGCTGTTTGTGTCCCGTGATGGAGGACTGTCTTTTGACCTTGTGTTTAAATCACAGGCAGCCACTGCAATAGGATTTAATGCCCCAGGTCAGTTCTACAATGGTGAATGCCTCTGTGGCGTAGACCAGGGTGTTGAAAAGCCTGTTGTAATCAGTAGTGGAAAACAAAAGTTTGTCCAGGGTGGATGTGATTTTGATGGGCAGATTTTTGTCCGCACAAATTCAAGCACTGTGAACCAACTGCTATAAAGGAGACCCTCCCCAATGTCATACCCTTCCAACAAGATACCTGATGCCCCCATGCCCCTGAGCATGATGCCGGGGTGGCGCTGTAACCCATCAATGCCCACCCGCTGTTGAGCGATTTTGCACCTACAGCAGACTCTTAATCAGCGGGTCGCAGGTTCGCAAAGGAGAATTATGAAACTATCGCTCAAGGACCTCGTTAAGCTAATAGCCCCGTACCTCGTCGCCATCGGCGGGGCTATCGGGGTGTATGCCGACGGAAAGGCTAGATTCGAATTGATGGAGTACAGAGTCCAAG
>Ga0265298_10001800_pt1 | contig 31343 bp, 38 predicted proteins | sample AusTroGonzalo_MG_3_FD_193486 | JGI IMG/M metagenome (GOLD analysis project Ga0265298, IMG submission 193486) | Bovine rumen microbial communities from tropical cattle in Woodstock, Queensland, Australia - Gonzalo_01 | ecosystem: Host-associated > Mammals > Digestive system > Stomach > Rumen ... | reverse complement strand
ATTTGGGATTAAATCCGATTTTTAGATAAATGGGTGCCGGAGGGTTTTCATCCGCGTGGGGGATGCCGGGCTTTCCACCTCTCAAGTGCTTTGTCTTTGTTGGCTTGCACCGCTTCCTTCGTATGGCTTCGCATGGCAGTATGCAATGCGATATGATGTGGGATACAAACTGACATGAGGTTGAGCAGATTATAGCACAGCCTTTCCATATCATACACCGTCGATGCCGATTCAACGGGCACGCGGTGATGAACGTCGACAGCTGCCGTCACCTTTCCCTCCTGTTCGCAGAGCTCGCAGAGCGGGTTCTCCATGAGCTTCCATGCTCGCAGCCGTTTCCATCGCTTGTCGTTCAGCAATCGCTGGTAGTTCTTATCTCTGCTCATTAGTAGTCGGCTTTGTCTTCCGCGTCGTCCGTCTTCGAGAACTGTATGAGGCCAGTCATCGCGTCGGGTGTGCGGTGTTTCTTTTGCTTTGTCCGTTGGCCGTATTCTATCGGCTTGCCGTAGTCATGGCGGTTGCAATCCTCGAAGTCGCGGCGCATGTCGGCGTTGAGTTGTTCGATGGTATGCGCGTCGATAAGTGTATCAAGCAGCTCGAGGATGCTGTTGCATTCCATATCTATTGCGAGGTGTCGCAGTCGGCGGTAACGCTCAGGCGACAACAGTTCGATGGCTCGCTCCAATATCTGCTGGACATTCTCCGTCTGATCCCACACACCCATGAACGGCTTGCGCACCAGGATGCACCGCTGGCCTTTCCTCTTCCCGGTCGGATCCGTGAGCACATAGATCGCTTCGGTCACTTCCTTCTTCACCGTCGGATCTGCGAGGTTAAAGCAATCCTTCCAGCCGTCCATGTGCTCGAAGATGCTCATCACCTTCTCCATTTCGGGAGTCAGGTTGTGGCGGTCGTCCATGTAGCGCACCACGCAGTCGCACATCATCTGGAGCATTCGGTAGGCTTTCATTCCGCGCTTCTCACATATGCGGTTAATGCGTCGCTTGACGTATGGCACCACCTTCGTGGCTATTGATTCGTATTCACTTTCCATAAAGTTCAAGGTTTAGGCGTTGTATTAATTCCCTGACAGCTGGGCTGTCGAGGATTGTCTTGTCGGGTTCGTGAGAGTCTATCATGCGCAGCACCACGTCGGCGATGTCAGCATGCTCGCCGTCCTCTTCTATCCACCACCTCTTCACGGGATCGGTGTTCACCGTCAGGTGTCGGTAGCCGATAGCGTCGGCGGTGTCCTTCCATCTCTCCACTCCGTCGCGGTCAGGGTATAGCACGATGCTCCTGCCTCGGTCGATGAGTGGCTGGAGTCGCTCACGGGTGAGGTTTGTCTTACTTCCGCACGCCAGCCATAGTGTCTCGCTCAAGCAGCCGTAGGCAATAGACATGATGAGCGCGGTCTTCTCGCTCTCAACGATGTTTATCGTCGCATTCGGGAATGTATCCACGAGGTGCATCCCGAAGTAGGTGCGCTTCCAGTCCATCTTGTTGCGGTCGTAGTGTGGCGATTTGGGCGAACGGAATAACCAGGCGTGCACCCAGTCGGTGGTGTTCCTCGCTCCGTCCTCCTTCTTCATGCGGTGGCCGTTGTACTTGTAGCGTATCATCTTGCCGGTGCATAGGTCGCCCACTTCGTCCAGATACCAGAAGATTGTGAACTGTTCATGGTACTCGGTTGTCGCCGTGCCTACATAGTAGGCTCTCAGGGCTTTCGATATTCTCGCTTGCTGGATGGTGTTCCAGTTGTGCGAGCAGATCCACTTCACGAGCGGATCGTTCAGTAATCCCTTCGTGCTTCTGTGGTACATCGACATCGGCAGCGTTATCAGCGGTCGGTTGTCGGGCACGATCGTGAACTCGCGCGGCTTGGCTTTGGGCACGTTGCGGAACTTCTCAGAGCCTTCAACCTCGATGCCGTACTTTCGTCCGAGGTAGCGCAGCGCGTCGGGGTAGCTCATCCCTCGCCCTTCCATCAGATAGTACACCGCATCGCCGCCTTTCTCGCAGCTGAAGCAGTAGCACATGTTCTTCCGGGGATTGACTGAGAACGAGCCCGTGCGCCTGTCGGGGTGGAACGGACACAGACACTCGTAGCCGTTGCCGGCTTTGTGGATGTCTGGCTGGAAATCTCTTATAACTTCCACGATGTCCACCGCGTTCATTATCTTTTTAATGGTTTGTTCGCTTATCATCTTTACTGATTACATGTTAGCTAATTCGCGCGTGCGCGTGGCGCGTGTATGGCTCCCGCAAACCTTGCACCAGCCCGCACCTATCGGGCGGGGTGCATGGTGTTCGTGAGCTCACGCCCTTTGTGGTATGCCGTTTCTATATACCTTTAGGTATATAATTTTTGTGGTATGCCGTTTTTCGTTGATTAGAATGGCATATCTTCAGGCGGCTGGAGCATGTAGTAGCCGTTCACTTTAAAAGTGGATTCTACCAACAATTTCAAATTGATTGCTACCTGAAGGTCGGCATGTTGTCGGCCCGTGTTTTTCTGTCCTCCTATATCACCGAAGACTTTCCTTTTTACGTCTCCTCTTGTCATAGGCCAGTCGAGCATCTCGTTGGCTTTGTTTATCCATGCGGTGATTTCTTCCACGCTGTCGGCCTCAGGCTCAACCCTGTGCGTGATACCTGGGATCGTCGTTATGCGTGGCACACCGAGGTTCCCGGCATCGTCGGTTACCTCGAACGTCCAATCGTCCATGTCCTTGCCTCGAGCATCTTGCTGGCGTACCGTGAAGCTCACCATGCCGTCCTTCTTTTGCTTGATGCTGACAAGGGTGTCGGTCACTTTGTTGCCGAGCTCCGTGCCTAAATGTCCGCGCATCTTGCTCTCGTCGTCATTCCCTGGGCGTGGGTTCAGGTGTAGTGCGCACCATATACAGATGCCGCGCTTCTCAGCCAATGCCATGAGTCTGAGGACGAGCTCCGCCGATTGTGTGTTGTCGTTGAAGTCGCCAATGATGTCGCGCACTCCGTCAATGAATACGATGTCAGGTGCCAGTATTTCGATGGCTAACCGAATAAGACGGAACCGCTTCTCGTAGGCTTTTTCCTTGTCGTCGTCTTCGATGGTGCGCAGCCATAGCACGTTCATCCGATCGTTGGGCTCTTTCATATCCCAGTTACATAGCCAGTGGACACGTCTGAGCACCTTCGCCGAGTTGAGTTTCTCCATCTCGGTGTCGACATATAACACCTTCGGCTCGTGCCCGAGGTGTTCAATGGTGCGGTCAGGCACCCGAAGTCCCGGAAGGAACTTCTCAACCCTTTCCGTGCCGTTACCGAGGATGGCCGCCATGAGCTGCGTCAATACGAACGATTTGCCGTTCTTTTTTTGGCCGCTGATGGCCTGAATGCCTCCGAGCGTACTGAACGGCACACCGTTGTATTCGAGCATGTAGAACGGCTCTGGATAGTCCTCACGAGGGCTGAGAAGATATGGTCGGATTTCCTCGAAGCGTGTCTGCTCGGCAATATCTTCCATCTCCCTGCCTGTGGGTATGTTGGGTAATATATTCTCTTCGTTCATCATAGTTTTCAAATAAAAAAAACAGAGAACGGCATCCTAACGTTACTGCTTGGCCGTGGCTTGCGCCCTTATCAGCATTTCTCTCTATAAAAAAATAGCAAAGCGGTGGTGCAGATTTTTAGGCATCACCATGTGGATGGTGGGTTTTGTTTGTTCACCGACCGCAGCCGTAAGGCTCTTATCGGTGCTTCTTTGCTTGTTGTTAAAATGGCAGATCGTCGTCCTCGTCCTGTGCTGGTGGGAGTGGAAGTTCCTTTTCCGCCTGTTGTGTCTGTTCGGTTTGTGGTTCAGGCTCATCCAAGTGTGGAGCACTTGCCACCTTCTCGCACTTATAAACTCGGAGCTCGTTGAACCATTTGTCCTGATATTGCCGGATATTGTGCGAGAATCCGATAATAACTTCGTCGCCTTCATGGAGGTTGTATTCCGCGATGCGATCGTTCATTATACTGAGCAGCACCCTGTCGCTCCATCGGTCAGTATCATTCTCGAAGTACTCGAAGATGAAGTCTTGGCGTTGCCACTCGTTCCCTGATTTATTTGTCCCGGTCTGTATCGGGAGCAGCTTGTTGATTCTTCCTTGAAATTCCATTTTTTTCTTTTTTATTTAATATTTCGATGATAGTTTTTTCTGACGCTTCCTGAAATAGTTTGCACTCACGATAAAGCGAGTCAAGTGCTGCGGGCTTGTTGGGCATAGGGTCGCCATATATGCACTTGCGGATATTATGCCCATTTATGAGCTGCGACATGGCTCGGTATTTCATAACCTTGCCACCGCTCCATGCCACGGGATCAATTCTAATAATCACCATGTGATCGCCTCCGATATTACGCATAATGCAATCAACACTACCGGCGCGATGATGCCGTACACAATCCACTCTCTCTTTGTGAAGTTCTCCTTCTGGTAGTCCTCCATAAATGCTTTGATAAACTCTTTCATAATATTTAATATTAAAATGATTCGTAAAAAGAGGCCGACCTTCCCAGGCAGACCTCTAAAAAATGAAAATTTATTTAGAAAAATAATGAGATGTGAAAAATATCTTTTGACTCCCCTCTGCGTTAGTGGCTTGGGTTCACTCATCCATACGGATGGCCGCATTAAAGTCACTTTTGAAAGGCTGCTTGCATCGGCTCGTATGAGTTGCTTGCTTCTACCGACCCATCCATTTCCGCGAATCGTTGCCTATCGTTTCCATGCCACTTCGCTGCCTCCTCCTGACCTGTGGTTAGTCAGATCGTTCGCTTGCGCTTTTCCGCGATTTTGTGGAAGGTGTGGGAGTCGAACCCACCTCGCTATTGCGTCCCCTCGGCCTACCTTCCTACCATTATAGGTTTTTCATCCGGCCGTCTCTTATCATGGCCTGTATTTCGCTCATCGGGTAGCCCCACCGTGTGGTGTGCTTCTCTCCGTCGTCTCCCTGGAACTCGATGCGCTCGCGTGGTAACTTCCATCCGTACCGCTTCAGCCAGTCCTTTGTAATCATACCGAATTGTTGGCAGAGCTCGTTGGCATCCAGCCATCTCTCTCCGTCCATGCGATCGCGTTCCACAATGGCAGCTTTCACCGCCTCTGCAATCATCGTCCGTGTTTCCTTGTCTAACTTCTGCATGGGTTACTTTGTCCTTGTTATTGATACGGCTACGGCATCGTAGTCAGGGCGTACAACAAACTCCAATCCCTCCTCCTGCTTCACCTGAGTGGCTGTCACTCGTGCCGAGGACACCTTCTTCGCATCGTTAAGCATGAAGATGCGAGTCTGTCCGATGTGCATATCGCGGAGCTCTTGTCTGGTTACTTTGTCCTGTCTCATTTCTTAAACTTACTTAAATAATCATACATTTTTATTTTACAATCGGGAAAATATCCGTATATTTGCATTCCCTACCTTCGCAAATTAGGCGGTTTTCGTGTGATAAGTGTCGGATTCCGTCTGACGGATATTTTTATGCCCGATTGAAATCTTACTTACTTTTGGGTGCAAATATAAGTCAAAAATGTAGGATAAAATAATTTTTCCCTAAAAAAGTGTAGGGAATTAAGATTTTTTAAGACATAAAGGTATGAAAGTGAAGCAAAATTTCCAAAATGAAAGACAAAAGCGTCTTATTGAGGTGTATAATCATTTAAGAAAGCATTTCGCCGTTCATACAAAAACGGGATTTGCGGAAGCACTTCATTATGGTCGCACCTCAATGAGTGCAGCACTCAATGGTAAGGCTGAATATTTAACGGATGCGTTAATGAAAAATATTTGCGATGTGTATCCTGGCGTGTTTAACCTCGACTACCTTCTAACGGGTGAGGGTGAGCTGCTGGCATCGACTCAGGAGGAACCGACAAGACACGAGGTGTCTGAAGACATTTGTCAGCCTATTCCCGGATGGGCTGACAACTTTTTCGAGATTATGATGGAACAAGTAAAACAAAACGAAGCCCTCCACCGAGAGCTCCGCCAGTCAATCGCAGATCTTAACGCGCTGAAATCCGACCTTCAGCACATTATTAAAAATATAAATTAAAGCGTTAAATCATGCCAAAACATTCCCCATTTTTACACCCACCCCTCGCCAAACCCTTTAAAATAAGGCAAACCCCATAACCCGTCATAATCCCGCGGGAGTCACTTTTTTAATAGTGGGGATTTGCTTTAAATAGGGCATTTCCCCACTGTTTATTAGGGTTTCCGAAAGATGTGGGGAATGATTGGGTAAGGCGAAAAAGTGGGTTTTTGGGGGATTTTGGGATATAAACGAATGCCAAATCCTTACCCATATTTCGGGGATGGGTAAGGATGGGGAAGGATTTTAATAAAAATTAAAAAAATAAGACTATGACAATTAACTTGGTTTTCGACCATCGGGGCCGCACGCAAGCGGGAAAAGAAGGCCCGATCGAGGTGCGTTTTGCGCACAATAACAAAATTTTTTATGTCAATACCGGCATAAAAGTGTTGTCGTCGCAGTTCCGCGACGGCAGAATCGTCAATCACGGCAATAAAAACGAGTTGAATGAACGTCTGGCTGTGGTTGTTGCCAAAATGGAAAAAGCCATAAGCCGTTGCATCAATGAGGGAAAGCCTATCGATGCGACCGAAATAAAAAGACAAATATATAATATAGAATGTACGCGCGAGGATGAGAAGCGTGCGATGCTCGACTGGCTGACCGAACAGGTGCCGCTCCTTAATATCGGCTCGGGCACACGGCGGAGGTATGACACACTTATTAGGCGCATGGAGGAATATGGCGAGCTCACGGCGTGGAATGATCTGACGGTGGAGAATATCTATAAGTTCGACCGCTGGCTCCACCAGAGGAAAAAGGCACAGTCTAACGGCGACATCCAGGCGGGGAGAGAAGCGGAGTGCATCGGCGACGCTGCTGTCTATAATTATCATCGCACCCTGAAGCACTTGTTGTCCCGGGCGGTGAAGTTCAACATTATAGAGAAAAACCCCTACGACCGCATAAAGGGAGAGTTCCGTAAGGGTATCAAGGAGAGCGTGGAATATCTCACCGAGGAGGAGATAGCGGCCATCGAGAGCCTGCATCCAATGGAGGGCAGCCGGATGGCAATGGCCCGTGATCTGTTCGTCTTTCAGATGTACACAGGCCTTGCTTACAGCGATGCCCAGGCATTCGATATGTCGGACTATAAAAAGCAGAACGGGCAATGGGTTCATGTCGGTGAGCGTATAAAGACGGGCACGCCGTATGTGAGCCAGCTGTTTCCGCCTGTCGTCGAAATTCTGGAGAGGTATGGGTGGCAAGTGCCGAAGATTGGGAACTCGCAATATAATATATGCCTGAAAACTATCCAGGAGGCACTTGGTATCAAGACGCGGTTGCACTCACACCTCGGCCGTCACACCTTCGGCACACGGATGCTTGCGATGGGCGTGAAAATTGAGAACGTCGGCAAGATGCTCGGCCACAGAGATCTGAGCATGACGCAGCGATATGCGAAGGTGCTGGCGCAGTCAGTCCACGACGACTTTGAAATGGTTAATAAAAAACTTTTTAATAAAAAACAAAAATGAAAAAGACAATTTTAATGGCGGCAGTTATCGGAATGGTGCTGTCCGCGTGTGAGAAACCCCTCGCGTTTATCGACGAGGAAAGTGGTGAACCTACTGAAAATGTGATGCAGAAAAAGTTCACGTTCACGATCAAGGGTGACTTTAACAAGCCAATATTCAAAGCACAGCGTCGCGCGTATCTTCAGGCCGACGGCAAGGACATGACCGACTTGTGGGTGTTTGATTATGTGAACGGCAGCTGTGTGCAGTCGCTTCATCAGGTGGCAGAGGATGAGGACTTCGGCAGACCTACGATGTCACTCAGTTATGGCACTCATCATGTGTATTTCGTTGCCTCTCGCGGTGCGGAACCTGCAATCGACATGGATACGCACATAATCACATGGACGACCGTGCGCGACACATTCTGGAAAGATTATGAGGTTGAAGTTGTCCAGACATCAAATGGCAACCGTGCCGTGACTCTCGATCGTGTGGTGACAAAGTTACGCGTGGCTCCCACGGATAAGGTGCCCGCAAGCATCGCATCGCTATCCGTCACTCCCGACACATGGTATTATGGCCTTGACTTCGTAGCCGGCACACCGACAAACGGACAGAAAAAGGAAATATCCGTGAACGTCCCAGACTCATACATTGGCACGACTGGCGAGCTGTCTCTGTCGGCATTTGGCATGAGCGGCGCGGATGAGTGGACTACCGATGTGGCTGTTCAGGCGAAGGATGGCACGGGTGCGGTTATCGGCTCGGCTTCCATTACATCCGCACCATTTAAGGCAAACCGCTCGACGGAATACTCGGGTGAACTATTCGGGAAAAGCGGAAGCACGAATGTGAGTCTGAACTCAGTATGGAGCGACCCGGTTATCGGGACATGGTAAATGAAAAAGAGCGGGGATCAGTCCTCGCTCTTCTTGTTCAAGTCCGCCATTAAAGCTGTCAGTTCATTCTGCTCTTCCTCGCTGATCAGCCGAGAGGGTATTTCTTCCTCGTCGAACGGCAATGGTATCCATTCGTGCGGCAGTTTGTCCATCTTGTGGAAAGCGGAGAATGAAGCGTAAGCGCAAAGGCGGAGAAGCTGGTATTTCAGCCCGTCACGACGGCGGTAGCCGCGTATGATGCGGCGTACTTCCCAGAATTCGATATCGTAGAGAAATTCCCGCCGAGGGATTCCGATCTCGCCCACCAACAACTGATAGATGTCGAGGGCGGAAGTCAGTTTTTTGACTTGTCACTCGTCGGTGCCACATCGTTGTCCGACACCTCATACCATTGGTTGCGAAGGTCGAAGATAACCTTCAGGGCATCGACGATTTCCTGTGGCTTCGCCTCATACATAAGGTTTTCATCCTTCACAGGCGGCTCCTCGTTTTTGCTCTGGTAGTAAGCCATGAGCGCGGCGAGAATCATGTAGACGATGTGCTCAGGGTTTGTTGCATCGAAGTTATTGATGTCGTTCCCGGTATACTTCATAAAAGCGATTTCTGTGGCATAACACCACGCCACGGTAACCTCTTTCCCGGCAATCTGAATGTTTCCTTTTTTCATAGTTCCGTTCAAAATGCCCGCAGGCATATTCCTGCGGGCGGTTTACAAACAATTCAATTATGATGATGACAGCGCAAATTATTCGCTATCTGCTGCGACAGCAATGCTGCCGTAACCAGTGAGAGTGTAGTTGTATGTGGTGTTCTGCTTGTTCGGTGCCGAAATCTGCAAGTTGGTGAGCTTGGCAGTGCCCGATGCGATGGTCTCATCGATCGTGCGGTTGTTCGTGCCGGACATTAAACAGATGCGCCAATACAAGAGAGTGTCGCTTACATTGGTAAGCATATCATTCAGAGTGTTCGCCGTGTTACCGCCGAGAGAGTCGTCTGGAGTCAGGACGAGAGCCGATCCCGTAATGTCGTATGACTGTCCCGTGATCTCGTAGTCCATCCAATCCCCTGTGGTATCCTTTGTTGACGAATCCTCAGACTGAGCGGCGAGGTGCAGCTGCATCTCTTTTGCGGCGGCTATAACCTTCGACGGGTTGGCCGTTGTCGCCAAAAGTAGTCGTATATACTGGCCTTTCTGCATAGTTCTAACTGAGGGCTCCTGTTCCCTGGATTTGAATAGATGTTGATACGGTTTGACGGTCATTGAACACGAATGTGAGGTCGGTGATGTAACCCGTGCCGCTGCGCTTGAAGTTAGCATTGGCGGCTGTGCGGTTCATCGTACCGGCAGCTCCCGTGGTCTGATCCCATGCGACGGACTGTGCCGTGCGTGAGCGGAATGCCTGAATGAGTGACTGCATGTCATCGGTGTCGCCATTGTATGAGTCTACCTGGACGTTCCACGATTTACTGACTACCGTGTCCTGACTGAACATTCCCTCAGTGTCCTTCGTTGACGTATCCTCCGTATTGCCTTGAAGGGTGCAACTGCAACTCACGGCCTCGATTACAGCGTCGGAATCAAGGAATATCCTAAAGTTCTGGCCTTTGATCTTACTCATTGTCTTCTTCGTTTTGAATTTCTACATCACACTGATAGGTCAGGGTCTGCCAGTAGCACGGCTTCAGGGAGTCGTACTGTATAGCCTGGGCGGAGAACTGATAATCGAGGATGGGAGTGTCTTCCGTCGTCATATAGGTGAGGATCGTATCGCGTACCTTCTGCGCGAGCTCGTGCAGGGCAGTGAGCGACTCCGCAACCACCTCGACACCGATGTTCACCACGTCAAACTCACCCTCGTAGGTGTTGTCCTTCGTCTGGGCATCGTTATTCAGCCCGTCGAAGGTGACTATTATGTACGGCAGCGGCACGTTGTCGATGTCCTCGTCAGGGAGCGGGATAGCCGTACCGTATAAACGGCTGCCTATCGTGTCCATGAGCTCGGACGACGCTGTGAGTGCTTGGATGAAGATGCTGTCAGTGGCAAGGCCCATACTATCGTGTTTTTTAATGAATCACTTCTCAAAAGGGCGCGGGTGGCTCGGCTGTTACCTCGAGCTCCTCACCCGCAAGCCCTGGAACTATGAAGTTCAGAGAAGAAAATGAAGAGAATTATTCAGTGTCTGGCTCAGCCTCGACGAGCTTGATGAGCTTGAATGCCTGTGGCTTGTTGGAGATATTTCCGTTCACCTTGCTCGAGAGCTCTGTAAGAGAATACTCGGTGTTGAGCACAAGCACTGTGGTGTTGCGCTTTGCAACCTCTGCACTCTGAGCGTCGATGGTGAAGCGAACCTCTCCGTGCTGCTCATATGCCAGATAACCCCAGTGACCGATACCGATGTAGAGGTTTCCGTCTGGCTTTGGCACGCCAGCAGAGTCGAGTGCATAGTTCACATATGGGCTCACCTTGTAACGATAGCCAACACAGCGTCCGTCTTGGATGACGGTGCGGTCGCCAGCCTGTCCAGGGATGGCCTTGGTGAACATGAGCTCAGTCTCGACCTCTTTGCTCATTACGAGCTCCGGCTCACCCTCGAAACCGAGATCCCACATCGCAGCAATCTTCTTGGCGATGTTTTTGCCGACGTTCTCGTCAAGAGCAACCTCCTCGGCCGTTACTGATGCGAACGGACTCTTCAGATAATTCTCAAATGCAGCATGGCTGTAGATGTGAAGAGCGGCGAACTTTGCAAATCCCTTCTGGAACTTGTAAGTGATGAAGCCGAGCAGGTCGAATGCAGCGTTGTCGATGGCACGGTTAGACACTGCGATGGAAGCAGCTACGCGCTCGGGGTTGGCGTTGAGCTTTGCGAAGTTGATTGCCTGCTCGCCGATCTTCTCAACCTCTCCGGCTACGGTGAACTCGACATCGTCGATGGCATACGGCCACACCTCGTTACCGATGACACCTGTCAACAGGCGGAGATCGTCAGGAAGTTCAAGGCCTGCAACCTTTGTGTCGATAAGCTCGTGAATCGTGAGTGGCACTGCACCAGCTGCCTCAAGGTTGGCGGTGCTGTTGCCGTCTGCCGTGTCCTTCAGTATTGTCGTACTGTTAGCTGCCTCGCGGACGGTGAGCTCCTCAGAGAACGACTCGTGCTTCTCTTTCACGCTCTTCAGCAACTCGCGGAGCTGCTGGCTTTTCGACTTAACCTCGCGATACTTGGCGAGTTCGTCGTCTGTCATCATGCCCTGGAGCTCCAGGCGGTTTCTGTTGTCCTCGCGGATCAAGGCATCGTATTGCTGCTCCTCCTGAGCAGTGAGGGCGCGATTCTCGCGCTGTGCTTTTTCATCGAGCTGGTCAAGCTCGGCCAGAATGTCGTGGTGACGCTTCTGAAGTTCTGATTTTGTTTTTCCCATTTCAAAAACGTTTTTAAAAATTATTAAAAAATAGAATTAAACATTTCATCGATATTCCTCCGCTGTTGGCGGCGGCGATAGTGTGTCAGGATGAGCTCGCGCTTTCCATCCTCGTCGTCTTGTTCATCCGACTCCCATGGAGCTGCCTCCTCGGTGTCTTCGCACTCCTTCTTGTCGTCGTCAGAATTCTCGCAGGTTTTCGGTTCTTCCATTTCCACGGCATCCTTTTTCTCTTCTTCCGGGGTGGCCGCCTCGTCCTCATCGTCACGCTTGTCATCGCATTCCTCTTTTACGATTTCCCTAACATTGACAGATGTCTGAACGTATGCTGGATCCATCCCAACAGTAAGAGCTGTTATTGCCGCGAAGGAATGGTGAATGATAGTCACCTCGTCACCCTCGACGCGCTTCTCATAGTCCTGTGGGTAGAACTCGAAGGAGCAACCTGAATACACACCCGTGCGAACCAGTTCCAGGGCACGATCGCCCAGGTCGCAGCGTGGTGCGTCAAACTCGAAATTGACACCGTTCTCGTCGACAGACATACGGAGCGACGAATTGGCCGCACCTTTGTTGCAGCGTGCTATTGTCAGCTCGCGCTCGTGCAACAGGTTCAGTTTAACGTCCTGAGTGTTCAGGAACGGCATCGTCACCGCTTCGGGGAGGATGATTTCTCGGAATCTTTCTCCCCAGTCGTCAAGAACCTGTGACTCTCGATTGAATACGATGGCCGTGCCTGTGATGGTGCGAGACTGGCTCTGCGCATCCTCACCCGTTTCTCTAACGGCCAGCTGGCAGTCAATAGTTCTGATTTCTCGTTTTGTTGCATTCATGTTTATTTTAAAAAAATGATTCTATTCTTGTGGATTTTCCTCTTCAGGGTTTACTTCTGGCTGTTCTGCCGGACGACCTCCGCCGTTTGTCATCAGCTTGTCAGAGCCGATGACGGCGAGGTTCGTTGAGACGTAATGGATATCACCCTTGTCGATATTCGGCAGATCATACTGGTTGCGCAGTTCATTCGGACTCTTAACACCGCATTCGAGCAATATCTTGTCGATCTCGGCCTGTCCCTTTGCGTCGAGACGACGGAGAGCGAGCTCGCACACATGGATGCGCCTGCGTCCCCAGTCGGCACGGCGGATGAGCTTACAGTTGAACTCGTCTTCCCACTCGCGGATGCGAGGGCCGATGGTGCGCAGCAAGAACTCCTGCGTGGCGTGCTCTGGCATCTTGTATGAACTACCCTGATCCTCCATCATCATAATGCGAGGGATGCCAAGGACGCGTGCGAGGTCGTTAACCTCGAAGCCGCGATCCTCAAGCAGTTTAAGTTCTGATGCTGTCTGGCTGATAATCTTCGCGTCGGCCACATTGTCGAGCATTACCACGTCGTTCGACTGCCACTCTGAGGAGAACTGCTGCGTCATCTTGCGGAGCTCGGCTTGGTTGGCGCGTCCACGGGTGCCCAGGGTGGGGGATTTCTCCTCCTGAACGAGCACCTTGTATTTTCCGCCTTTCGCCACATCTTGCAGTGTCTGATCGTCGGCTGTGGCGGCTATCGACAAGGCTTTCATAGCGAAGTCGATAACCGGCAGACCGCGATACATCATGTCGTCCATGATGACATTCTTAAAGTGCAGCACCTCCGACGATGGGACGTTGATCTTCACCGAAGGCATTCCGTCGCGGTTGTAGACCACATCGTAACTGTCAGAGGGCGGCACATAACATCCGTGCGTACACAGCCAGAGATTAATGGGATCGCCCCATGTATCACGCTCGATATAGACGTAGGCATTGCCGAAGTATATAGTGCGATAGACGATCTGCTCCTGCATTTGGACAGCCGTCATCATCGGGTTCGGCCGGACTTGCAACAGGTAGTTGATATTTCGGCCAACACCGCGCATATCTTCCACATAGTTACCTCCCTCGCCATTGAGCTTCTGGTATTGTGTAACCATTTGCCCCATTGTCTGCATGATAAGTGTCACACCACGATACCAGGCGGGCACGAGAAGACTCCGCTTTCCGCGAGGCATGATGACGTTCGCCTGCCAGTCGGCACCCTTCGGTGCCTGGTTCTCAGGAGCCGAATGATCGGTTGTCGACGGCACGGGATTTGGCTGTGTGCCGATTTCCCGACGCTGGAACATTTTAACAAAAAAATTATCCATATTAATCGCTTATTTTGTCATTCTGGGTTTACTATTTTCTCCCGTGTCACCAATAGCGGATAAGTGGCGGCGTTGGGGAATTTCCAGTCTATCCAAGCCGACGCGATTCGCTCCCCGAACTGACCGCCGACACGTCTTTCGTGTGTCAAGCCGAACTGTGCCAGGTGGTATGCCTCCGGGTTGGCGAGAATTCGCTTGTCGATGTCTCCGCCGATGCGCTGGAGGTATTCCTGGGCGACATCCCACATCACGTCGAGCAGCTCGAGGAAGTCCTCTTTCTTCAGGATGAACATCGTGGCGAGGTGCATCCTTCTGCTGTATAGCTGGTTTTTCCATGCCGGGAGGAAGTCCTTGTATTTCTCGCTGATTATCTGAGTGCATATGTCAAGATCTTCGGGGTTGCCCCATGTGGCGAACTGATTCTTCATCGGCATTCCGAGGTCGAACGGTGTGGTCGTGATGGCTCCTTTTTTCTCGATGATCTTGGCGATGTCCGGCACGTCGTTCATAAATCCGAAGTAGCGGCGGTAATGACAGAAGCCGATGTATTCGGGCAAGCGTTTTCTCTCGCTCACCCTCTTCATGTGGAGCAGCTCTGAATAGAACGGCCCTGGCACTCCGTCACGGCTGTCGCCACCTTTCCGGCTGTCCACGACCTCATAGACGGGGTTAAATGCGACAGGCTCAAAGTCGGCATGGGCGCAGATGTATATCTTTGCGTTTTTGTTGTCTTCGATGTGCCACAGATCACGATGGTCGGCTATCCATTTCTGCTGATTCTCGAGGTCTTTCTGCCTCCACGATCCGCCATGATAGTGGATGTAGTGCATGTCAAGGTTTTGATAGCACCTGCAAACGAGCTGTGGCTTCGTCTTGCGTATGTCATCGAGCAGACAGGCACCAGTGTCCCACCAGTTGCCGGGGTGGTTTTCTCCATGCTGGAGATTCCAGCTTCTCTCAGGATCGAAATACCTCGCACCGTTGGCCGTCAGGAGTGGCACGTTCATATAGCAAAGCCAGGGAAGGATGCGGTCTTTCTCACGATTTCTTCCATACATGTGCTTAACCTTACCGCAAGCCGCATATTTTTCGTCCCACAAAAAATCGAAATTTTTCCGTATCAGGACATCGCTCTCCATCAGGATAAATCCCTCCGGGATGAGCTCCCATAACTTCTGCACGCTCAGCATGTGCTTCACGCTGCCGTGGTTACTGAGTTTCGCCATGCGGATCTCCTTGTCGGGGTATTTAGCCAATTCAGCCTCAAAGTCGACATATTGGCCTTTGCGGTTATTGATTACCTTCACACCCTTCATCCGCTTAGTGAATGGCCGCGTGTCACTGTTGTCGAATACAATTATCTGATAATTCACCATGCTGTGCTTGCGCACGCTTAGGATGGCGGCCTCGGTCAGTTCTGGTGTGTTGTAGTGAATGATTGCTATTGTCTTCATAGTTCTTTAATAAGTTGGTGTGGCTGGTTGCCCTGGCGACGGGTTTACAATCGCCTGGGCGTTGAATTGTATCGTGTTAGTGATAAAATCGGGATGGAAAGTGTCGGGGAGGATCTGATAGGTGATGCCCTCGAAGATCATACGGCTGCGCATGGTGATGAATCCGTTCCAATTCATCCTGACGATCACCACACCGTAGGCATCCACCGCCCCGGCATTGAGTGCTGTCTTGCCCTTTGCCCAGTCGACAGCTGCCCATACGGTGCCTGCATCCTCCCATTCAATGCCGGAAGAGTCGAGGCCGTACTTCCCGACCTCGGCTTCCTTCCTGTTCTGTATTGTCACGCGGTATTTTCTCAGACCGCTTGCGAATCCTGTTGTCATATTTATCTCCTTATAACATCATTATTTCAGGAACATCAATTTATCATATCCTGTCTTTTTACTGCGACGCCATAATCCCCGCGCACGAATATCTTAACGTATGGGTAAGAACTATCGGGAACCCACGAAAGCGTTTTGTATCCCGCCGTTCTATCCGCATCGGTAATCGTACCCGTATAATAACGCGGGAAGCCCGATTGTTGCTCGTTTTGGATAAGATAAGGCGTGCCGTTCGATGAACTGAATGTGACTTTGGTGTTTGATGTTACCTCTACGGACATCACTATATTAATAACCTCCCAATATGTGTACCCGCTTTCTATCCCGCTACCCGTGAGGCGTGCTTTATACTTGCCCGCCGCAAGGTTGTAAGGTGCGAGGTCGAACTTTACCCAATCCTCATTATCCTCGGGATATAGTCCGTCGGAAGGATAGGTAGAAGTATTAGTGATATTTATCGATTGCAACAGATATTCATCCTTGTAGATTTCGAGTGTTGTATAACCTTTTGTCCTGTTGAGATTGAGGAACATAATGTCACCCTCCGCGAATGTCGCCTTGTCTCCCGCGAATGTATGTATGTCCTCATCACACACCACATCGCGCGGGTAGTCCCACATATTCATCTGTATTTCGGGCGTCGCGTCGGGTAGGGTAAGATTATCCCAATTTGAATAACGATGTATCTCGCTCGGTCGAGCAAGGCGTGCCTCAAATGAGGCTCTGTTATAAGGCGTAATTCTGCTCACGGGAACCGTCTGCTCCGCAATTACTACGAACAACCTTTGCCCATACTCGTCGAGAATAATATCCGAAATTATAGATATATGTCCGCTATTCCATACAAAGTCAAGCGGTTGCACATTGTCGAACGACGCGTCTGCTATTGTTGTCATCCCTGTCGGCGTGTTGGTTTGATAAGCACCCGAGAGATATAGAATTTGGAAATTCGCAACATAAGCCGTCAAGGAACTACACACCGCACCAAAATACGCCCACGCAAGCCCATTGTGATAGGTTAGTCCATACTCCGAAGAATTATCGTTACATTTCTCTGTATAGAGCAAAGAACGTTTATTTTTTGCAGCCGTCAAGAATGTATGGAACGAAACGTGGTTGCCCACATATTTATCATATTCCGCTACGTCCGAATATGGGATGCCCTGTGCCATCCTCCCTTTCTTGAAATAGTAAGCCGCGGCCGTGTTGCTATATATTGGTACATCTGCAAGAACTTCCCACACGGGGTGGTTTATCTGCTGCAAACGTTTCTGCATTATTGGCAAATAGGTTGAGGGTGTCTTGGAAAACAAACGATTGTCAAGATAGGTAAACGACGCAATGACTTTCTCGTTTGCCGATATAGTTTCCACGTCGTTCTGTCTACAAAGAACTATTCTCGCCTTAAACTGCGGAAGAATTGACATATTTCCGTATGTTGTTCCGTCCAAAGTTATTCCCGCACGCCCTGAATCGGGAGCAACATAGTTGTAATATGCCAAAGTGCCGTCTTCATTAAATAGATGCACGGCTTTAATTTTATATGCATCAAAAAGTTGAATCCAAAATCCTCTACCGCCCTGTATGAAAGAGGTTACCACTCTCGTGGTATCGGAAGAAATTACCTCGCCCGTTGTTGAGTTAATTCTACCCTGTTCAATGGCAAGATAGTCCCCTACATTTTCATCGGGTATGATAATATCCGTTTTCTTCGCATATACCTCACTCGCATATAGTTTAATATATGGCGTCGTGCCTGTTGAAATACTGTAAATAAACCATTTTGCTCCGTCAGCCAAAGCTGTCTTGTCTGTTAGCACATCGTGCCCCGACGGATTTGGTATTCGTTGCAATATTGTTCCGTCGGCAGAACAAACGAAACTGCCGTAAGTGCTTGAAGTTCTAAATGAGTTAAATTCTATCTCGTCATATCCACTTACATCGACGGCGGCAACATAATAACTTGTATTATTATAGCAAGGGTCAAGAGATGCAAAGAAATTACCGCCGACTGAATTTGAGATTGTATCCCTACCTCGTCCTCCAAAGGTTAGCATTTGTGCCTCGGACGTAAATTCTTTCTCTCCGCCGTTTGTCTTTGCATCATTTTGTTCGACGATATCTTTCGTTTCATTGAACGGGTGCAGCGTTATTGACGCGGAGAGGAAAGACGTATAATAATAGAGATATTTCCCGTCGGGTGGTATAATCATAGAACAGGCTCCCGCGCCGCTTTTGACGCAGATACCTATACGCACATAGCCGTCATTGTCTACAATAACAGAGCCCGCCGTGTCGGAGGATCTTACTTGGTATAAATCCATCCATTCCACATTGTCGAGCGGAATTTTTATTATAAAATTTTGGTTTGATGTGGATGTAGACAAATTAGTAAAAAGCGTCCCTCTTTTATTTACAACGGGCGCAAAAACTTTACCTATAAGTGAATAGTCGAGTTCGCCGTAAGCGACTATCCCGCCGAGGTCGAGTTTAACGGCGAGCCCGTTGGCAAGACGTTCCGCTATATCGGCATAGTCTTCCGTGACATCTTCGATAATAAAGACTTGCTCCGCACCTACGGCGGCACGCATACCGATAATAATATTCGGGTCGGCTATTGTGTCGGGCACTTTAAAGTAATATTCCGACGCGAGTGCTGAGCCCATATAACGAAAGACAGGATAACCAACCGCCGTCGCTCCGTCATAAATCCTTACGGCAAAGCGATAATATGTTGAGCCCGACGTAACGCCCGTCATATCAATGTTCGGGTATTTGACATTGACGCGGTATGTGTGCCCCGCCAACACTCCCACCAGTGAGTCCGAAACGTAGGTGTTTCCGTTTCCCGTGAGTGTCAGAATAAATGATCTGTCACGAACATATTCCGCGACAGCTGCTCCCGTAACAACATCATTACTGCCGGGAGTCACAGACGAACTCACTCCACTATCAATAACAGCACTGGCTGACGAGGACGTGATAGTCGCCACAATATTATGAGCTCCGATCATCACGCTGGCGGTATATGTCGAGCTATTCTTTTTTGTAACAGGCATCAGATAAATGTCGCTGCCGACAGTCAGACGAATCACGGAACCACAATCGGCGGTATAGTTGGCGTCAATCTGAGTGTATGGGTTTGAGCCGAAAGCGATTGTACTTCCTGACTGTGTGCCGGTGACATCTATAACCGGGATGGAGTCGATATAAGCCTGCACTTCATCGCCTGTTTGGGTTAAGTCGTAATTTGCCATATATTTTTATTTTAGTGGTTTTTGATTTTATGGGTTTACTATTCCGTTACGTCATTTCCGTAAGTTATCGTCCCCGTGCCTATATTCTCAAAGAGCGTGCCTGTTACGCGGTCATAAAGACACCCCACGCCGTTCTTTCGTACGGGTATGCCGTCGAAGACGAGGTCGCTGCCGTTAGTAATCTTTGCCGCCCATAGACGCGACGCTTGCATCGTGCTATTATTATTCATCGCACCGATGTACGCCGAATAAGTCGGGGTGTAACCAAGTGTAGAAAGAGATATGCTATTAGCACCATTTATGCCCGCTTTTCGAGAGTTGTAAAGATTCATTTCAAGGGTATGGCGTGAGCCGTTATTGCTGCCCGCATTGTGAGCCGTACCACCCCAACCGATATAAATTGTTGCACCCGACGAGAAAAACCATCGATGTGTGGAATCATTGCGGGAACCTCCGAGTCCTGCCGTAGTTGTTCCTGTATGTAATACATCCATCTGCATTCCGTGCGTGTTGCTCGGTATGATGCCCGAATCGAAGTATGCGCCCGCAGGCAAGTTAAGATATTCCACTTGTGCGTCGTATGGGAGAACGGGCGTGGGCGGATCGGGTGGGGTTGGCGCAGGATCGTCTTGCGTTTGATTTGCCATCACAGTAAAGAGATAGTCGTCGATGGACTGGAAGACGTTGTCATCCACATCGGCGAGGTACATCCGCGTCTCGATGGATGGCGAGCGGTGGAGGGTGAGGGTGTATTCATCATTCCAGGGATTGAAGCTCAGAGCGACAATGCGCCACCGCCACTGCTTAATCCAGAACTGCCACTTCGTGATATAAGTCGCCAGCAGGTCGTAGTCCTGGCATGTGAACTTACACACCACGCGCCTCTGAGGTGCGAGGAGGTAGGGATATTCCGTGAACTTCGTCGAGATTACCGTGTCGCCTATCAGACCGCCGTTCTCGCGGTAGCATGTCAGCGGCTGGTCGATGCTCGCCTCTTCCTCGCCCTGGGTGCCCTCTATTGTATCCGTGTCGGTCACGATGGTGGTGTATTGCTCAAAGCGCAGCGGCTCAGGTGCGATGGATATGCTTTCAACCGAGAGGATATAATGTGTTGGTATTGCCGTCTGAGTGGTGTCGGGCACCACGAACTTAATGCTGAGTTCGCCCTTTGCTGGTAGGTTCTTGATGCCGAATTTTATCTCGCCATTATTATCGGGTGTCATGAGGAATGTATAAGATGTTGAGTTCCATGTACCGTCCGACTGCATATATGTAGTATTCACTCCGTCCCACACATATATCATAAAAGCGAATTTTATTGCAAGGAACGTTATTGCAGTTTCATCGACTTTTAGGTCGTACACATATACGCCCCATGTAAACTTCATATTCATCCACACATCGCCGCTCGGGTGCTCATAGAATTTCACGGAAAATAAGTCAGATCCCGTTGTCCATACCTGTGTCCATCCGATCAGGATGCGCTCATGGTATTCCTCTCCGCTGCCTGCACATGTGAGGAAGACACCCGGCTCTGATAGTTCACCGTCATTATCTAAGGTTGTGGAATCTTTAAGCTGTGCGCCCTCGAACTCATCGTCGGCAGCTTTCAACCATGCGGCCACCGCATAGGTATCAGGATCAGGCCTCTCGCCATGTCCGCCGAAGTAGCCGCTGTCGCCGCTCTTGCTCTGATAATATGTCCGGGCAAGGCTCATCTCCACCTTTTTCGTATCATTTCCAGTGTAGTTGATGAATATCCTTTTAAACGGCATTATCACGCCATCGGTGGCCGATGCGTCGCGCGGGGTGTAGGAATTAATCACTTTTTTAACGTTGCCACCTCCGTAGTCGCCTACCGTCTCCTTTGTAGGGAGGGACACGATGGGCAGATCATAACTCGCATAGCTGCCGTTATAGTCGAATCGGGTGAACAATAAAGTGCCCGGTATGTCGTGGATAACCCATCCGTATGCGTTACATATCGCCTCGATAATGTCAGAATAGTAGGCACCTTCAAACGGTGGAGAATCAGGATCGGCATGTTTGAATTCGCTGTTGAACGGCGAATATGTCAAGCCGTTCACCTTTCCTTCCAAGCCTGGAGCACCTGTCACATCGGGGAATATCACACCGTTATACTTTCCATCGTTTCCCGATGTGCCGTTCAGATCTATCACAATGGTGTCAAGTAATCCCAGCAGGGACTGGGGTGACACAAAGTCGTATGTGGGGAATCGCTTGCTCACCGTCAGCCCCAGCGGACTGATAATGGGGAAATCGAGCACTCGGGGGGATGCCACCCAGTCGTTTGCAAAGGACTGCACCTGTAAATATCCCACGAAGTCAAGCCGCTCGCCGTAGTAGAATTCCACATAGCGGTCGGTGGCGGTGGCAGGATAGAGGTCTTCGAGTGATCCGTATGTGTCTTCGACCACTCGCAGGTAACCGGTACGATAGCGGAGGACGGTGAGCAGCGACTCATCGTTCTCCTCCTCATACTCGAACGGCTCGGCGGCTGGTATGAGCTCGGTGACCGAACCCGTCCAGCCCTCGTCGTAAATGTAGACGTTGCACGTCGTCTTATTAAGCGACGAGAACGTCATCGACCATCTTTTTCCAAGTGCCATTTATTCCCCTGCTACGTTAAACTGAATCACGCTAACGGTTGACGAGATGTCTCCCACTCCTGGGTCTACATTGTTATTGCGCTGGAGCAAGACCACAACCCTGAAAATTCCGAACAATGCTCCGCTGAATGTCAGATTTAAACCTACTTCCACACCCTCGGGATAGAGATATATTGTGTTGTTGGTCTTTCCATCGTTCATGCAGCGCACGGTCACGTCTTTCCCTTCGTCAAGAAGCCCCTTTATTTGGTCGAAAGAATACGCCGACCAATCGAGGGTAATTTTACCGCTTTCCTCCTCGTAGGGCACATCGAGCATTACGCTCTGCGTTGCCGTCGTGTCTTCATCGTCGCCTGACGTCAGGCGCATATATGGCTTCACGAGCATGTCGAAGGTGTACGGTATCGTGCTGATGCTCGTGATGCTCACGGGACTACGCTGGTAGTAGCTCAGATCCACGAGCATGAGCGCGGCCTGATAGAGCGATTTGGGTACGGCTCCATATACGTTTATAAGATTTTCATACGTCCTCCCACAGATATTCAGCACCACCTCCTCGGCTGCCTCGCCGTAGAGAGTGAGCAGGTTGTCTTCGATCGTGGAGTCAATGCGGGAGTGTTCCTTAATGTAGGAAAGTGTCAACCATTTCATGTGTTTTATTTTATTTTGTCTTTTTCTTTATCCGTAAATATGACTGTGGGGTTTACTAAAAAACCGCCGACCTTCTCAGGCCAGCGGTGTTGAGCGAAATAATTACCAAACAATTCAAAAACAAAAGTGAAAAAACATGCTATCTTATACGGTTTGATGTCACATACTCGCCACGCCCGCGTCGGCGGGAGTTGTTGTTCAAGGCAAGGCGTATCTGCTCGCCGGAGATCGTCGCCGTAAGGTTAAGGTTGGAAAATCCTGAGCCTTGCAAGGAACTCGCCAAATTGCCTTGTTGCGCTTTATTGAGAATAAGCTCACCTGAGTTGATTCCATAGTTTGCGGTGCTCAGATTGTCACCGCTCAGGCTGTTCCCTGGCACAATACCACCATTGGCGAATCCCGTCGCACTGTGTATGCTGTTAATCATCGCAATCATTTGGGCGGTGGCTGTCGCTGCAAAGGCTATCCATGCCCACGGGCCCATACTTGCGGACTGAGCTGTGGCGGTACCATAACCGAGTGCCACCTGTGCGATGGCTTCCGCTATTGTGCCCATCACCTTTGCCGCAGGATCTTCGATGGAGTTAAACGCCTGACCGATAGCACTGACAACCGTGCCGACGGTGTTCGCTGCCTGTTGTATGTTCTTAATACCACCCTTGAATCCCTCGATGCGGGCTTCTACTGCGTCGATCTGTTGTTGGTATATCTGCCACACCTCCGACGATGCACCGCCGAATTCCTTCTGCGCCTCGGTGAGTCGCTTGAGGTTGTCCTCCATCGCAGTAAGCTCGTCAACTCTTCCGATGCCGAGATTGGTGGACATAACTGAGTCAGCGATTTTTTTATCAAACTGATTGCCCAGTTGCTGTCCAATCTGCCCTTGATTGTTGGGAAGAACATCACCGACGTTCATTCTTACAATCTTGCCCGTAGCCTCGTCTCTCAGTCGCTGGATTTCCTTGTTCTCGTCTTGTAGTAGTTTGATTTCCTCTCGGATGGCTGCCTTGCGCTCGTCTGATGCCGTCAGATATTCCTGTGTGAGTTCTTGGATCTGCTGCGAGTTGAGCTGCTCCTGAGTCTGCACCGTCTTGGTACCACCGCCACCTCCGCGACCACCACCGCCAGATCTACCACTTCCTTGAAGAGCATAGCGATTTCCTTTGAATTCCTCACGAGCGGCGGCAGTACCTTCAGTGACAGCTTGTGCATAGATACCTATCCCTTTTTGTATGCGTGTCTCGCCCTCTGTGATAGCCTTTGCCAGAGCAAGTTGTTGCCGTTCCTCTTTATTGAGTTTTTCGTAGTTGTGATATAACTCTTGCGTTTGGATTGTAATACCATGCTCGTTAGTGGTGGTGGTTGTTCGCGTTTCTAACGTTCTTGCCTCGAGGGTGTCATTGATTTTTTTATACTTATCAAAGGCGGCTTGTCCTTGTGTTATTATTTCATTTGTAACAGTTGCAAGAGATTTTTTTCCTATTTTACCGGGTGTTATCTCGCTTGTGTTGTATGCGTTGGCGATTGTCAGAGCCACCGCTTGTGCTCCCGCTTTTTTCCCGGCATAGACGCTTTGCTTTTGGAGTGTAGCAAGTTGTGACGTGGCAGCTTTCAGTTGGTCATCAACATTTTCCCCTTGCTGTTTCGCAAGGCGAAGTTGTGCAATTTGTTGTTGCACAATGGCAATAGCAGCCTGATTGTTTTGTTTTATACTTCCAAGTCTGTCAAGTGCATCATATAAATCGCGGGCACCTTGTATTGCCGTGCTTAGATTACTGAAGAAGTTCGCCCAGTTTCCACTGTTCAGTGTATTAAGGAAAACATCGTATGCGGCTTCGGCACTTTTAACTGTTCGCCCCCATTCATCGATATTGCTTTCCGACTGGAAGAAAGCATCTTTTGCCACGTCGAGGGTTTTCTTACCCACCGTTAACCCTGCGCTGAATAATTTCATTGCATCGATGTTGAGGACGAATTTTTCTTTAAGTTTGCCCAAAATGCCACCAGTCTCGCCAGAGGTTTGGCCCATATTATAGAGTTCCTTCTTTGCCTCGGTGATGCGTCCTTGCAAAGTTGTAAGCGACTCGGCAAGAGCTTTGCCTCCCTCGCTCTTTTTCATCGTGTCCGACATCAAATTATATGTGTCGGCCATCTCATTATATGCCTTTACTAACTCCCTGACTTTTTCTTTAGCATTTGTGGCCCCGGTAGCCTGCTCTCCGAGAGCACGGGCGGATTCTATTGCCTTGTCGGAGAATTCCTTGAAGTCCTTCCCGGCAAGTTCGGCCATGTGTACCATATCCTTCATGCTCTTCACTGAGTCACGAAGTTTCGAGTCGTATTGGGTGGTTTCTAATTTAAACCTGGTGATTACATCTGCCATGTCCTAATATATTATGCCTTTAATAATATCGTCGATCATTTTGTCGATGTGATGTGCTGCGTTTTCAAGTTGGTGCTGTGATGCTCCGCCGAACCAATTACGGGCTGTTATGCTGCCCCTGTGTCCGCGTCCATTGTGATTTGAAATAAATGTGTCATACTGGGCATCCGTCCGTCCATTGCGTCCGCCATTATAGCGCACGCGAGTTCCGGCATTCAGGAAACGGAGAACAAATCCACGCTCAGGCCCCATGTAACTCATCAGTTCAAGGGTGCGGTCACTTCGTGTGCGACGATTCCCTCCTCTCTGTTTTGGGCGCAACTTGCGAGGTGGTTCATAAAGACGGCCTTTCTTAGCGTTTCTCGGGCTCAGGATGTTCACCTGTCCGCCGAATATTTTACGATATACGGCATAACGCACTGCTTTATAAGCATTGCGGGGATCTCCCTCCATCTGAAGTCCCTCACGGGCTTCGCCTTGCAGTGACTTTCGCACTCTGGCAAGGGTCTGACGGATAACATCCCGGATGCGTTTCTGCATCATCGGGTTCTGTGTTGAGAGCTCGCCTAATTTCTTAATGCGTTCCTCAAGACCTTCTATTTCTACCAGTCCGTTGGTTGTTGCCATAATTATAAACCCCCGACATCACGTCGGGGGGTTTACTATTATGAGATATATACAATCTAACAACTGTTACCCCCGCCTCACGGCGGGGAAGAAGTATAGTTGAATCGAGAATGCGCCGCTGCGCTTGACAAAAAACTTTTATTTACCTTTAAACCTAAACAATAATGTATTATAATATGAAGAAGAATTTGTCAGAAGAGTGGGCCGGTACCGAGGAAGCGGAAGCTGCCCTGGCAGAGATTGCCGATCGTGGCTGTTATCACGTTCTCCGTGCAGATGGCGTTGCCGAAGCGTTTATCGTCTTCGTCGTCACGGTTCTGGATGGTGATCGTGTATGTTTTGCCCTCCTCGATAGCTCCCTTCAGAGCTGTCACGAGGTAGCCCATGCTGATCGTCCATCCCTTTCGCATGGTGTAGTACTGATGCCAGTCGCCGTTGCCGGGACTCGACACTTCGTCGGTGTCGGCGGTGATGTGTATCTCGCAGGATCGTGACGACGCGATGGTGGTGCCGTCAGCCTCGATGATGATGTTGCGTCCGTGTAAAATCATTTTTTATTTTATCACACTTTTGCGGTTGGGGTTTACTAAATAGAAAAAGGACGACCGCTGTCGCCCGTGAATGTGTAAACTTAAAAACTAATAACTTAAACAACGAATTTCTTGAAGAATTTGAAGCCGAATAGTCCGAGAGCTGCTGCTGCGATGCCCATCACGATGCGGGCAAGCCAGATCTGAAAGTTTTGGAACGATGACAACCGTCGCGGCACTTCCTTTGTCTGCACCACCTGAATGGTGTCGTGTGTCGCCACGAGGGTGGTGTCATACACTTGCTTCTCGATGTACTTCGTCAACCATTTTGTTGTCGTCAATAAAATGGTATCGCCGTGCTGTTTCTCACTCACGAAGATTGAGTCATGCAACCATATGGAGTCGCGCTGCGTCTTGGCGATGTAGCAGGTGTCGGTCTTTATCGTCACATGTTCGATAATTTTGGGAGAGCAGCCGCACATGATACAGCAGAGCATTACGGCTGCGATTATGAACACCATAATACCGACGGCGTTCATGCATCCGGCGAAGAGGGTGAACTCCTCTTCGTCGTAGTCTTGTCTGTATTCCTCGTCATTCATAGTCGTTGAATCTTGCGGCCTCCCAGATGCGACGCGACACCAGTCCGCCGAGTTTCTTTTTCCCTGAATACACCCATTTTAGAAATTGTTCCTGGCACTCCCACGTTTTCTTTCCGCCCTCGATGTATTGGCGCAGGGTAGAGCTCTGGAAAGCTACGATGCCGCAGTTATACATGAAGTCGACCACCGCGTCGTATCTGCCTTGCGAGGTGAGCCCTTTAATCTTGTCTGCGGCTTTCTCGTAGATGGCAAGGTCTTTCTTCAGCAGCTGCTCGGCTTGGTATTGTGTGATGTGGTCACCACGTTGAACACCTGCGGTGTGGCCGTAGCCTATCGTCCACACTCCTTTCGCATCTTGATAGGCTGTCAGGCGCAGACCTTCCATGCGTTTCAAGTACTTTATCAATGTCTCCGATGCTTTCATCGTCTTATATATCTTAGCCACCGCCAGAACTTCCGGCGGTAGACGTAATCGAAATCGTGCTGGTTGGCATACGCCTCGCGCTCGAAGCTGATGTTCCTATAAGCGCGTCCCTTGCCGAAAAGTTTTCTAATCATCCACTCGACTATGTATATAATGAAGAACGGCAGCCACAGGAGTTCCACCTGTTGTCGTCCGTGTATGCGCTCATGGTTCTCGTCTACGTCGAAGAACGGCATGTCGCTCCTCACGAAGACAATCGGCCATATCGTCAGGGCACGGAAGCCTTTAATCGGGATGATTTTGTTTCGTATTATTATCATTTTCTTCTTTCAAAATTATAGTCTTGCGGTTCGGACACCCTGCGACAGAACAAAGAAAAGGGCGCATCTCGCGAATCATGCGGTCGTTGTTAGCCACTTTCATCTGAAGCTCGCGCACCGTCTCGTCTGTCTTGTCTATACGTTCACGCAGGTCGCTGTTCTCCTCGCGTAAGTGGTGGCGGTCGTCTTTTAGTTCGCTGATGTATGCCTTTTGCTCATCGCGGTCGACCTTGATGTCGTTGATGAGCTGCTGGTAAACGTCTTGCAATTCTTTGGCCGCACTCGCCTCGGCTGATGTCGCCTCGGCCTCCTCTTTTCGACGGGTGTACCGCCAAGTGAAAAACATACCAATACCACCACCTCCCAGAAGGAGTCCTACAATGCTGATGATGTCACTTATACTGATTTCCATTTATTTGTGATTTTACTAATTTATAGTCATAATCATCGTAAGGGTTTACTATTTTAATACCGAATACCGAGGCCCACTGAATTTCGATATTTGCTCCGCGAGAATACTCCCACCCGGGCAGCATTGCGATGGCATCGCAGCGGGAAAGGTGCCAGAGATCATATAATAGTGTCAGGCGGTAACCCATGATGCGGTAGAGCCACGGCCAACGGCATGGGAGCAGTCGGGTAGGGTTTACTACCTTCCATCCTTTTTCTTTCAGTCTTTGTTCATTGCCACCAAAATATGCCATATATCCGAGACGCGGCAGACCTGAAATCGGGCCACTTATATATATTTTTTTCGCTTTTTTCATTCTTCTCGCATTTTTTGATATTCGTGGTCGGAATATATCATATAACAGTCTTTTGTTATTACTACCCAGTCGCCAGGGAAGAGGATATGACATGCCACGAGATTTCCGTGGCCGTCATATTGTTTCGCGTCGCGAAGCCGATAAAATATTTTTCCCTCCGCTTTGAGAGCCATTTTCACGATGGGCAGCTCGAATATTGCCCGAGATATTCGGTCGGGCACTTTTATTGCGTGTCTGCTCATGGCTACCAATATAAAGAATCCGTAACTGCCTCGAGAGCTCGCTCGATGGCGGGAAGGTGTTCACTGATTTGGTGGATGGACACCGCCGACCAGATCATGGCAATGCCAGCGCACACAATGAAGATCAGAATCGCAATAAAGAAGAGATTCCAGAATGTGTCAATAAGTTTTTCTTTCATAGTTCCAATTTTTCATTTATCATTTATTATTTATCATTTATTTCTGTATCTGTTCCTCGGCGGCATCGTAGAGGATGAGTCCCGAGAGCAACATCTGAACGGGATCGACCTTTGTCGAGGCGGCTCCGTCTTTCTTTACTGGCTTGAAGTTGTTCATGCCGTCGGTCGATTCCTGAAGGACGCAGCAGCCGAAGCAGTACGGCCAGAGAGGATTACGCGAGAAATGAATCATCGGATCGGGGATTTGATTGCCGTCGGGTGCCATGCGTGAGCGTTTCACCATGTAATCGAACTCACTCACGGCGGGATTGTATGTGGCAAAGTTCTGCCGCACGGGTTGGATGATGTCTTTCGGGTTCAGTCCAAGCTCGAACACCCACTGGTTCATCGCGTTCACCACGAGCTTCGCATTATATGGATCGTATCCGAACGCGGCGAAGTTCACGCCTTTGCCGTCGAGTTCGATGATGCGGTTCACAGGCCACGCGGGATCGAACGTCTTGCCGGGCACGATGTGAAGCCATCCGTCTTTTGCCCATTTATGTAAAAGTTCATGGATCGGGCTGTCGTTCACTGCCTCCTCTGACATATATACATCCATGTCGGCGAAAAACTCGTCGGTGCGGATGTTATATGCGAGGTAGGCGTTGCCGTTAAGGTCGTCGCCTTTCGAGAAGTCCTGACCGCAGAAGACAATCCACCCTTCCCTGTCGGGACAGTCGTCGATGCGCTTGTCTATCTGCAAGGCTCGTATCTCTTCAGGCGACACCCACTCCTTCGTGGTGGCTCGCTGATATACGTTCAGAAACTTCGACACGAACTCGCCGAGGTCGCCCTCCATCTTCGCTTTCTGGGCACCGTCTTCATAAAACTGATGCTGCACTATCTTGCCGAGCATCGGGTTGATCTTCCGCCGCAGATCGCGCGATGTGAGCAGGTATTCCTCGTCGCTTTTTTCCCAGTCGTCGGGCTCGAAGCACAGGCAGAGAGTGCGGTCGCTGCCGAGTCCCGGCATGTCGCTCCCATCCTCGAAGTCGAACTCCTTTTCCAATAGCCGGTGCAGTGCGTCGAGCTTCTCAATGAACGGCCCCGTCGATATTCGTCCCGCCGTGGTGGTGGTGAACGTCAGCGGCTCACGCCTCGGGCCCATAGACGATTGGATAACATCGACGAGCATCTTCATGTCGCTCTTGCCGTTGGTGTATGGTGCACTTCCGTACTCATCCGCACAGCACAGCTGGGCATACATTCCATCCTTTGTCTTGCCTCCGGCTGATAGTGGTCGGATGCTCGAGTTACGGATGGCGTGGTATTGTGGTCGCCAGTCAGCCACGGTCTGGGTGAGTCGCATACGTCCTTTTCCCTCGTCGAGTTGGCGGAGCATCTGGGTGGTGCGGCGGAATAAGAGCTTGCTTTGATCGCTACTGTTGGCGCAGCAATATGCCTCGCTGTTCTGGTCTTCGAGCAAGAAGAACACCACCTGAATGAATGCCGAGAGGCCTGTCTTATCGGTCTTGCGCGGAGCGTAGAACGTGAAGTCGATGCACAGCCGGCGAAGGTCTTCAATGTATCCGTCGGCGGTGACTCTCTCGGTGGGTAGCATACTGCGTGAGCCGATTTCGTTCTCGGTGTTTATCCACGTCTGGAAACCGAACACCGATGCCAGCACGAAGATTTGGAAAGGCTCAAAGCGATATACTACGTCGCCATTCGTGCCAGGCTGCTTGATGCCTCCGCGCACATAGTGCCATAGTCCTCGCTCATCCGCTTGCCATTCTCCCTCGCGGAGTCTGATAACCTGACGCACCTTCTTGTGGTTAAACTCATACGTCCTGAGGAGCCGTAAAAATTTTACGGCACACAGAATCTCGTAGGCGTTATGCTGTTCGGGGATTGTGTACATATCGACAAAGTAACCACAGAGTCGGCTGTCGATTTCTCTCACCGCGTCCGCCTGTTCCTCGAAGTGCTGCTGTAATATCTCGATGGCTCGTTGCTTATCGTCGCGTGTCATAACTTGTCAAATTCATCTTTTTTTGCGAAGAATCATTTTGCAATGGAAATCATACAAAATCATAAGGATTTCCCGACGCTTCCCCTGTGGGACAATGACTGGAACACGATTTCCTCTTCGCCCTGTATGTACATTGTATCATAACCTTTAATATTGTCTTTGTCTTGAAGTATTTCGGCAAGTTTCCGAACTTCTTCTTCGTGTTCGTTGATAGCTCTTTTCAGTTCAACGCCTTTCTTGTTCGCCCTTTTGTCAGGGTTGTGCCTTGGCTTTCCTTTACCCATAATCGTGTAGTGTTAAAGTCCGTAACGTGCTTTTTGCATAGCCAAACGCTCTTCGTAGGTCATGTCTGGCGTGATGGCTGTCCGTCTGACAATCTCACATCGTTCTTCAAAACTGCGGTCGGGCTTGAACTCAAAGCGTCCCTCCGCACACTCTTCTTCAAAAGTCTTTGCCATAATTATCTTCTGGGTTATAGTTCTCTAATTCTCCAATTCTTGATAAAACGAAGAGGAAAGACCAACATCTTCCCTCTTCCATCTTACATCATACATCCGAAGGCCTACGGCTCCAGCCCGCCGCCTTGGTCGCCACCGCCCTGCTGGTTGCCGCCGTTGTTGTCGCCAGTGTTACCACCTTGTGCCGGTTCGTCGTCGTTGGGGATGGCAGTGTCGGTTGCCACCATCTTAACCTTTTGAGCCTGCTTGCTCAGTGCAAACTGCTTGCTGAACTTCACGCCGATTGTGGCACCAAGCACCCAATTAAGGCGGTCAGTAGTCAGGTCGCTTTCCTCGG
>Ga0265298_10001798_pt1 | contig 31361 bp, 26 predicted proteins | sample AusTroGonzalo_MG_3_FD_193486 | JGI IMG/M metagenome (GOLD analysis project Ga0265298, IMG submission 193486) | Bovine rumen microbial communities from tropical cattle in Woodstock, Queensland, Australia - Gonzalo_01 | ecosystem: Host-associated > Mammals > Digestive system > Stomach > Rumen ... | reverse complement strand
TGACTGTTGCAGAATCGAAGATCTTGATTGCGTCTTCAGAGAGTTTGAGCGTAATGATGGTGCCTCTTGTCTCCTTATCAGAAGGCATTATCTCAAAATCCATACCGTCATTGGACTTCCAGATAACAGGCTCTGCATCTTCCATGAAGCTCTTTGTGTTGATGGTGACTTCGTCAGCAACCATGAATGCGGAATAGAATCCAAGACCGAAGTGACCGATGATGCCGGTCTTGTCAGTTGATTCCTGCTGATACTTTGTAACGAAATCGAGTGCGCCTGAGAAAGCGATCTGGTTGATGTACTTCTCAACTTCGTTCTCGGTCATGCCGATGCCGTTGTCTTCGAATGCGATAGTCTTGTTATCGTCATCGTAAGTGATCGTGATCTTGTAATCGTTCTCCTCGTCCTTTGCAGCCTTGCCGAGTTCGACGAGTCTCCTGTGCTTGGATATAGCATCCGCACAGTTCGATACCAACTCTCTGATGAAGATATCCTTATCCTCATACAGCCATTGTCTGATAACCGGGAAAATATTCTCGGTAGTTACCGAAATCTTTCCTGATTTAGCCTCCATTTATACCACCTCCAAATAGTTGTCACTTTAAGCTGTTCTTGGCAGCCGTAATATATTCAGATGTATATTCCTGATACATCTTTGAGATCATCTGCAAAACTTCATTCCTGGCAGATTTGAATTCATAGTTATCGATATACCTTACTGGCAGAATGTCGAAAGGCGTGCTCGATACAAAAACCGCATCCGTTGCAGGATCGAGCTCTTCAGGCTTGAATGTTCCGATCTGAAGTTCTAATCCCGAGCGCTTCAACGCCTCCATTACCCTCTTTCGAGTGATGCCGATAAGGATCTTCTCGTCAGGCGCGGAATAAACCTTACCGTCCCTGATGACGAACAGATTGGACATTGAACCCTCATAGAGCCTGCCCTCGTTATCAGTGAGCACCAGCTCGAAAGGAAGTCCGTGGTCATTCTCTTCCTTGAACTTTGCGTTTACCGTCGTCTTGTAATCGCCCCTGAATATCTTGAGATTGGGAGTCTTTCTCTCCCAATTAAGAATACTTGTATTAATACCATTATCGAAAAGTTCTTTTCCAGGAATGGTAATGTCAGCTTCATGAATAAGAAGTACCTCATTAGTAAGAACGATTCTTATAGAACCGTCAGTAATATTATCCATATCAATGAGGCTGTATGCTTCTGTTAAGATCTTTTTGGTGTCTACCGGAAAATTCTCTAAGCCCTTAACCGACTTAACGAGTCGTGCCAGATGATCCTCAACGAATAAAAGAACACTGTCCTTTACCCTGATGGTCTCATAATAGATCCTGCAGTCAACGGGTTTCTGGAGAGATTCGGTCAATTCCGAACTGACCCTGTAATACTTGCCGCAATAAAGAAAGCCCTTACCGGTAAGATGTTCCATCAACGGATAAGCCATTAGAGTCGTAAATCCCCTTGGAAATAATGTATTTGCATATTATGCCACATAAGATTGTATACATTTACATTCGATTTTACAAAACACACGAAATGAAAATATGCACAAAAAATAATTCTTTTTTCTTATTTGCTTTTATAAGCGGCCGTATTTAAAATCTATGTGTTGACTTGTAGATAACACAAGTGTATGATATGCGAAGTTTATACAGAACCTTGCATAAATATTCATAAATCGGAGGTGCCTTATGGCAAAAGAAAAATTCTTACTGGCTTATTCCGGCGGACTTGATACTTCAATCATCATCCCCTGGCTCCTTGAGCACTACGACTGCGAAGTAGTTGCATACTGCGGCGAAGTTGGCGTTGGTGTTGATCACGACTATCTCGAGAAGAAGGCACTTAAGTGCGGCGCTATCAAGTGCATAATCGAAGACATTACAGACGAATTCGTTTCTGACTTCGTATACCCTACTCTCAAGGCTAATGCAGTTTACGAGGGCAAGTACCTCCTCGGTACATCAATGGCACGCCCCGTTATTGCTAAGCACTTCGTTGAGGCTGCTCACGCTAACGGATGCACAACGATCGTTCACGGCTGCACAGGTAAGGGTAATGACCAGGTAAGATTCGAGCTCTCCATCAAGGCTCTTGATCCTGACATGAAGATCCTCGCACCTTGGAGAATCTGGGACATCAAGTCTCGTGACGAAGAGATCGACTACGCTACAGCTCGTGGAATCGACGTTCCCGTTACAAAGGAGAACAACTATTCCAAGGACGAGAACCTCTGGCACCTCTCTCACGAAGGTATGGATCTCGAAGATCCCGCAAACGAGCCTAACCTCGACAAGATCCTTGAGCTCATGGTTTCACCTGAGAAGGCACCTGATACACCTACATATGTAACAATCAAGTTCGAGAAGGGTATCCCTGTTGAAGTTGACGGACAGAAGCTCTCACCTGCTGACCTCCTCAGATACTGCAACAAGGTTGCTGCAGCTAACGGTGTCGGTATCGCTGACATCGTTGAGAACCGTCTCGTTGGCATGAAGAGCCGCGGCGTTTATGAGACACCTGGCGGAACACTTCTCTTCGCTGCTCACAGAGAGCTCGAGCTCCTCACAGTTGAGCGTGACACGATCCACTATAAGGATCTCGTAGCACAGAAGTTCTCAGAACTCGTTTACTATGGTCAGTGGTTCCACCCTCTCCGCGAGGCTCTCTCCGCATTCGTAGACAAGACACAGGAAGTTGTTACAGGTGAAGTTAAGATGAAGCTCTACAAGGGCAACTGCACACCTGCAGGCACAACATCACCCTTCTCTCTCTACGATCCTGAGATCGCTACTTTCGAGGCTGATGACGTTTACAACCAGGCTGACGCAGGCGGATTCATCAACTGCTTCGGTCTCCCTATGAAAGTTAACGCTAAGATGAAGCAGAAGAACGGACTTCTCTGATTCTGTTAGTTAAGTGATTTATTGAGGGGATCGTGTTAACCGCGGTCCCCTTTTTGTTTTCAACGCTGTACCAATCTTGTAACGAAAACAATATGATTTGGTACAAAAATATTCTCTTTCGATAAGAAAAGACTAAAACTGTACCAAGTTACCGGTATTTCGTTACAAAATTGGTACAGGCAATAACTTAGGAGGTATCCCATGATCGACTACAGGCTGATGACAATTAACGATTACGAGGAAGCATACGATCTCTGGATCAAGTGCGGAAACGGACTTAACGACAAGGACGATTCGCGCGAAGGAATCGACAAGTACCTCAAGCGTAATCCCACTACATCCTTCGTTGCCGTTTGTGAGGGCAAGGTTGTTGGTGTAATATTATGTGGTCACGACGGCAGACGTGGAATCATCCAGCATGCGTGCGTTTCACCTGATCACAGACGCGAACACATCGGCAGCAAGTTAGTTGAACTGGCGCTCGATGCACTCAAGGCAGAAGGAATCAACAAAGTGCTTCTCGTTGCTTTCAAGAAGAACGAAGGCGGCAATGCATTCTGGGAATCAGAGGGATTCACTCTCCGTGAAGACTTAAACTACCGTAACAAGGCTTTGGCCGAGATGGTCAGAATAGATCCTGATTACGTAAAGGAGTAACTTATGGCAAAGAAAATGTGGGCTGGTCGCTTCGAGAAAGCTACCGACAAAGAAGTAAACGATTACAACTCTTCACTTCCCTTCGACTGCAAGATGTACAGTCAGGACATTGAAGGATCCATTGCTCATTCACAGATGCTCGCCAAGCAGGGCGTTATCTCAGCAAAGGATGCTGAAGACATCAAGAGCGGTCTGTTATCCATCAAGGAAGACATTGAGAGCGGCAAGCTTACTTTCGATTCAGATGCAGAAGACATCCACATGTTCATCGAAGAAGAGCTCACAAACCGCATCGGCGATGCCGGCAAGCGTCTTCATACAGGCCGTTCCAGAAACGACCAGGTTGCATTGGACCAGCGTCTCTATATGGTTGATGAAGCCGGCGAGATCATTGAGTTACTCGATGACCTGATCGATGTTTTGGTTGACATCGCGAAAGCAAATATCGAGACATACATGCCAGGTTACACTCACCTCCAGAGAGCACAGCCTATCACATACGCACACTACCTCTCTGCATACATCGAGATGTTCAAGCGTGACATCGCGCGCATCAACGAGGCAAAGGACCGTGCAAACGTATCACCGTTGGGCAGCGGCGCTCTCGCAGGAACAACATATCCTCTTGACCGTCCGTTTGTTGCAGAGCAGCTCGGCATGAACGGAGTTACACTGTGTTCTCTTGACGGCGTTGCTGACAGAGATTTTGCAATTGAGTTTGCATCTGCCTGCTCCATTTTAATGATGCACCTGTCCCGTATGAGCGAAGAGATCATTCTCTATGCTTCACAGGAATTCAAGTTCTATGAGTTGGATGACGCTTATTCAACAGGCTCATCCATGATGCCCCAGAAGAAGAACCCTGACGTTGCAGAGCTTACACGTGGTAAGACAGGACGCGTTTACGGCGATCTCATCTCACTGCTCGTCATCATGAAGGGACTTCCCCTCACATATAACAAAGATATGCAGGAAGTTCAGGAAGCAATGTTCGACTGCATCGATACTATCAAGGCAGTACTTCCTCCCTTCACCGGCATGATCAAGACAATGACCATCCGCAAGGACAACATGGAAGCAGCTGCATTGGGCGGCTTCACAAACGCTACTGACCTCGCTGACTATCTCGTTAAGAAGGGACTTCCTTTCCGTGAGACACACGCAATCTCCGGCAAGCTCGTTCATTACTGCATCGAGAACGGCATCTCACTTTTGGACGTATCTCTCGACAAGCTCAAGGAGTTCTCTCCTGCTTTCGAGGAGGACGTATACGATGCAATCTCACTGAAGACTTGCGTTGAAGGCCGTAAGCTCGTTGGCGGACCTGCACCTGAGACAGTTAAGAATTATTTGAACGAGCAGTAAGTTAGATCACTATATAATCAAAGAGGCTGTCACTTCGGTGGCAGCCTCTTTTCTGTGAAATTTCAGAAATGAGTACATATTTGAAAGGATTCTGAAAAACAAGCGTTTTTTTCAAAATTCTTTCAAAAAACGGCTCTGATTTGAAATTTTAGTGAAATTATTCCCGGCCGGCAGTTTAATTATTCAGTCTCGCATCAACCTCAATCTGTGCTGCATCCAAAAACGCCTGAGGATCGCACTTCCCATAAGCAGCCATGTACTCTTCCCATGATTTATCGAAATCAGACGTCAGCACAAGAATAGGCAGCCACTGATGCTTGGTCTCGCCAATCTGATATAACACAGTACCATAATGAGTATCTGTGCCGAGATAATTCGACCACGTCCACAGCGGGAACCACGGTTCAGGCTCTACAACTTCAGATCCGAGGAATTCAACATAGTTGTTTACTCCATATGCATTAAAGCATTTCTGTACCGGATCAGATACTGACTTCAAGAAAATCGAAGGCTGCTCAGCAGGCATCAGGCGGTTCTTACCGTCTTCGTTCATGCCTCTCCATTGAGGAAAATAGCTGTATTCGCAGCAATGTTCAGCTTTGTATGAATAATCATTCCAGTTGTTGATCATCTCATCAGTTCTGTAATACAGACCGTTCTCATCTACAAGATAATCGACGCCTTCGACTCCCCAGAAACGGAGATCCTGTATCTCCTGGCTTAGCAAGTCATTCATGAATCTGAATGCAATATCAGGATCCATGCAGGATGTGGTAACCGCAATTCCTGATGTGTAATCTATTGTCGATCCGTATGAGTGATAACGCTGAGTCATTCCGTAATCGATGGTAAGACCCAGGGGGACATAATCGCACCCAATGGATGACAGGCTGTATGTGCTGCCATCATCAGCTGTAAACTGCTGATCGTACGAACCGATGATTGAATATGCAAAATCCCAATATGCATCACATAATCCAAGGACCCGGCCGGAGCAGATCTTTGAAACATATTCATCGTAAGTCTGAACGCCAAAATCAGGATCTATGATGCCCTTTTTGTACTCTTCATTGAGCTTCTTAAAATACCTGTAAGCAGTATTTGTCGTGTTGTAGTCAATTACCTTTGGATTATCAATTCCTGCCGAAGTATCAACACTTACACAACGGTTGTCAGGATAACCGTCAAGCATCATGGGAGGTAGCTCGAGACTAAAATATCTCCAGTCCTCAGAAATGCATGAATAAGGAATGACTGCTGTTCCATCCGGCATTGTGGGATTTGCTTCAGAATAAGCTTCAAGAAGTGTAAAGTATTCATCCAGTGTCTTTATCTCCGGATAATTTGCCCATTCAAGAACACGGACCTGAATCCAGAATGCCTGGTCGTTATGTATTGTCTCAGTGTATTGTTTATCTTTATAACGCTCGAAAACATTTGCCCAATAGATGTGACCGTCATCCATTCTGAAGTTTTCCCACTCTTCATCGGTATAAAGAGCCTTAAGGTTAGGATACTTCTCAAGATATTCATCCCACGGAACAAGATCACCGGCGTAATACAGATCAATATTGTATGAACTGCCGTCGATGAAATCAGGAAGATCACCGGAATCAATTAAAGTATGAACCGCCTCATACTGCGATGTAGCCGGCAAGTATACTTCATAAACACGGACACCGGTCTTCTCGGCAATGAGCTCCTGGATCATGTTATTACCATACCTCTCATTACCGATCATATTGATATACATGGTCATGTCAGTGATGGAGGAAGAATCCGGAGCAGGAGTATTCGGTGTTTCCGTTACGCCGGGTTCAAACGGCGACGATGCAAAGGTTTCACTGTACTGCGGCTTGGACGGATCAGGATTCTTATGATGTCCTGGTCCGGAAGAACCGGATTTAGTGCATGAACAAACAGATAAAACAAAAGATGATGCCAATAGGACAGTAAAAAGCTTTTTTAATCTCTTCATAGAAAAATCCCCCGTAAAAGCCCAAACAAAACCTACAAATTCATTATATACGAATGCCACTTCCCTTAAACGGGAGAAAATCTATCAATTAACGCGACAAAATCCGATTAAACGGCGAAAAAGTTGCAAACCGTTTGATTTATTATCTTTCCATGAGCCAGATCTCAGAAGATTTGGGCTGTAACGTGGAACCGCCGCCAAAGTCGTGGATAGAACCTGAAATCAGTTCCTTTGCCTGGCCGCAGCCTGCATCAAAATGGGCAGTGTAGGGATTATCATCCATATTGATTGCAACCATTATCCTCTCATCACCGGAATTACGCTCGAAGATAACCTGTTTATTGGTAAGTACAACGATTCTGAGGCCGCCATAGTTAAGTGCTCTGCTGTTCTTCTTGGCTTCTGAGAGCTTTGCTATGTGATCACAGAGATAATTCCATTCAGGCTTATCGAAGCAAGCACGGAGAGCAGGGTCACCCTCCTCCTTTCGAGCTTTTGCACCCCACTCTGAACCGTAGTAAACACAAGGGATTCCGGGCATTGTATAAACGAGCGTGTAAACGAGAGGCAGAACGCTCTCATCGTTGAGGATCGAAGCGATACGGGTTACATCATGGTTATCGGCAAAAGACAGCAGATGTGCGCCTCTGCAGACTGTCCAGTCCTCAGGTCCGAAGAGTCTCATGAGTGAGTGCATTATCTCGAACATGTTTGCCGAATTGAATGAAGAGTAAATACCCTTATAGCACTGATAGTTTGTAAGTGAATGCAGATGCATCTCATTAAGCATTCTGCCGTATTCACCGTGAAGTACTTCACCAAGGAGGAAGAATTCGTTCTTCTTAGAATCGGTGAACTCACGGAGTCTTCTCAAGAACTCGCGGTCGAGACAGTATGCAACGTCAAGTCTCAAACCGTCAATATCGAAGAAATCGATCCAATAATTAACTTTATCGAGAATGTGGTCGATGACTGCAGGATTTCTGAGGTTAAGTTTTACGAGGTCATAGTTGCCTTCCCAACCTTCATACCAGAAGCCGTCGTTGTAATTTGAATTACCGTCGAAAGATAAATGGAACCAATCCTTATATTGTGAATCCCATCTCTTTTCCTGAACATCCTTGAACGCCCAAAAGCCACGGCCTACATGGTTAAATACACCGTCCAGAACAACCTTGATTCCTTCTTTGTGAAGGGCTGTTACGACCTTTTTGAAATCATCATTGGTTCCGAGTCTTGTATCGATGAGACCGTAATCTCTGGTGTTATAGCCGTGCGTATCAGATTCGAATACTGGAGAGAAATAAATGGCGTTGATGCCGAGTTTCTTCATGTGGGGGATCCAGTCGAGGACCTTCAGGATCCTTGATTCCGGCTTGCCGTCGTTCTCAAAGGGAGCTCCGCAAAATCCCAACGGATAGATCTGATAAAAAACTGCTTCTTCAAACCACATTTATGTCTTTCCTTCTTTCTTCTCTTTTATTCTGAGTCTTATGGAAGTGATGCAACCTGCAAATCCCATAATGAATATGATCGCAACAACTACTATACCAATATACTTTTCTATATGCATCGCAACGAGTGACAGGCCTAATATCTTTCTGTGAGACAGTGCCCACTCAAGTGACATGATGGATACCAGAGCTTCAACGACACCGATCTTGCGAAGTGAGAGGGCCGTAAGAGACTTGGATCTATGAGCCTTGAACATGTTGATTACCGCGAGCAGGACCTTATAGAAAACATAAGCGCCGAAAATATATATCAGGAAGCCCGGATAGTCGTGTAGCACTTCCTTTTTGGCAATGAGATAAACCGCATAAGCGAGCACAACATCAAGCAGAATAAGGTTTCTCGAGAACTTACGGTAATTAACACGCTCTGAAAACCTCTTGCTCTTAAATACTGCTCCCCTGCCTGCTCTGTAGAGAACATTTACACGGAGCATGCAAAGGAGGAAGTAATAGATCGACATAATGGTAAGCCATGATGACATCGTCAGAACTGACATTATGGCACAGAAAGTCGAATACACGATATCGAAAGCCGTCGAAGGCAGTGTCATTGCCACTGTCTTGCGCTTGTAGTCGGTTACGTATTCCCAAAATCGTTTAGCCTTGGATTTCTTGGGTTCTTCAGAACCTGTAACCTCTACTTCTTCCGGTATGTCGATCTTCTCTTCTGCCATCTATCAGTTACGCATTGAGTGAACAGGTGCAGGTATCCTTCCGCCTCTGTGAATGAAATCAGCACAGGAAGCACGGTTAACATCCATGATGGGCGCAGTTCCGAGCAGGCCCCCGAATTCAACGCTGTCACCTACAGTCTTACCCGGAACAGGGATAAGTCTAACTGCGGTTGTCTTGTTATTAAATGTACCGACAGCCATCTCATCAGCAATGATGCCTGATATAGTCTCAGCCGTTGTGTCACCCGGGATGGCGATCATGTCGAGACCGACGGAGCAAACGCATGTCATTGCTTCGAGTTTCTCAAGCTTCAATGATCCTGATCTTGCAGCAGCGATCATTCCCTCATCCTCAGATACCGGAATAAATGCGCCGGAGAGACCGCCCACGTATGAAGATGCCATGATTCCGCCCTTCTTAACTGCGTCATTGAGCATTGCAAGAGCAGCCGTCGTACCCCATGTACCGCATGTCTCAAGACCGAACTCTTCCAAAAGCCTTGCAACTGAATCGCCTACTGCAGGCGTAGGTGCGAGCGAGAGGTCAATGATTCCGAACGGAACCTGAAGTCTCTCGGATGCTTCTCTGGCAACGAGTTCACCTACTCTGGTGATCTTAAATGCAGCCTTCTTGATCGTCTCAGCAACGGTACCGAAGTCTCTTCCTCTTACCTGCTCCAATGCGTGCTTAACAACGCCCGGGCCTGAGATACCGACATTGATAACGCATTCAGGTTCGCCGGGACCTAAGAAAGCTCCTGCCATGAACGGGTTATCCTCAGGCGCGTTGGCAAATACAACAAGCTTGGCACAACCCAGAGCATCCTTATCCTTTGTGGCTTCAGCCGTTTTCTTGATGATCTCACCCATGTCACGGACAGCGTCCATGTTGATACCTGTTCTGGTAGAAGCAACGTTTACTGATGAGCAAACGAGCTCAGTTGCCGCGAGCGCGTCAGGAATCGAATTGATGAGTATCTTATCTGAATTTGTATAACCCTTCTGAACGAGTGCGGAGAAACCGCCGATGAAATTAACGCCGCATGTTCTTGCTGCCTTATCGAGCACCTGCGCGAAAGGTGTATAATCCTTTGCACCGCATGCCGAAGCAACGATGGAGATAGGCGTTACGGAAATTCTCTTGTGAATGATCGGAATGCCGTATTTCTTGCTGATGAGCTCACCGGTCTCAACGAGTTTGCCTGCATACTTGCAGATCTTGTCGTATATTCTCTGGCAGGATTCCTCAACAGTGGGAGCAGCGCAGTCCATAAGAGAGATACCCATTGTAATTGTACGGATATCCAGATGCTGGCTGTTGAACATCTGCATTGTCTCGATTATTTCATGTTCGTTGATCATATATACCTCTCGAAAGATCAGATAGTGTGCATTGCGTTAAAAAGACCCGTGTGCTGGATCGTAATCTGTACACCGAGCTTTTTGCCTAATTCAGTGAGCTTATCTGAAATGTCGGATTCTTCGATGACGAGGTCCTTCAAGTCTACCATCATTACCATAGTAAAGATGTCGTCAAGGATCGTCTGTGAAATGTCATTGATATTGATACCGTAATCTGCAAGAAGGCGTGAGACATCTGCGATGATACCTACTCTGTCTCTTCCCAATACTGTAACAACAGCCGTATTTTTTTCCTGATTCATAAGTGAAATACCTCCTGCATTTATGGTTCTGATTTTAACGCTAATATCGGTAAAACAACATTGATTATTGTATTTTCGAACAATCGAGGACAGAAACGGCAAGTTTATTGGCGCATTTTATTCCGTCTATTGCCGATGACATGATTCCGCCGGCATATCCCGCGCCTTCACCGCACGGATAAATACCTTCAACAGACATACTCTGAAGAGTCTCAGGATCTCTTACGAGCCTTACGGGAGATGAACTTCTGGCTTCAACAGCAGTTAAGACTGCATCGGGATCGTCAAAACCCCTGATCTTCCTGCCCATGCCGCTTACGCCGTCCTTGATGGTATCCAGAATTACTTCAGGGAAGACTTCTGATAAATCGCCGCATGTAACGCCCGGCATGAACGAAGGCTTAACCTTACCGAATTCCGTTGTAGTTCTGTTCTCCAGGAGATCGCCGTATCTGACAGCAGGAGCCTTACCGGTCCTGCCTCCTGCAGCAAATGCCTTGTGCTCCAATTCTTCCTGGAACTTAATGCCGTCCAGAACGCCGTCACCGTAATCATTGCTATCAACCGGAACAAGGATCGCGCTGTTGGAATTAACGCAGTCACGGGCGCGGTAGCTCATTCCGTTGGTGCAAACGCTCTGATTGTCACTCTGGGCTGCAACGACCTCACCGCCCGGACACATGCAGAAAGTATAGAGCTTACGGCCTGTTTTAGTATCGCAGGAAAGTTTGTAGATGGCGGGAGTAATATCCGGTGAATAAGCCGAATCAAAACCGAACTGGGATGTATCTATGTCTGATCTCAGATGCTCGATCCTGACACCTACCGAGAAAGGTTTGGACTGCATGTCCATTCCAAGCCTGTTAAGCGCCCTGAAAGTGTCTCTGCTCGAATGACCGATGGCGAGGATCAGATTCTCACATGGCATCTCAATTGTTCCCGTATCTGATTCAACGGTAATGGAAATGAGTTTTCCTTTCGAGGTTTTGTAACCTAAGAAAGTCGTGTTAAATCTGACTTCACCGCCAAGGGCAATAATGTCTTCCCTGACGCTCGTAACGACCTTGCGGAGTCTGTCAGTACCGATATGGGGATGAGCATCATACATGATGTCTGAAGGCGCACCATGGGCAACCATTGACTGCAGAACGAAATCCTTAAGACCGGAACTGATACCGGAATATAATTTGCCGTCAGAGAATGTTCCTGCGCCGCCCTCGCCAAACTGAATATTGGAATTGGGCTTTATCTGGCACTTACCCTGCTTGAAATCCTCAGTATCCTTAACGCGCTCATCCATACGGGTACCGCGTTCCAGGACTATCGGTCTTAAACCATATTTTGCAAGGACCAGGGCAGCATATAATCCAGCGGGGCCGGTTCCAACCACCACGGGACGTTTATATTCCTTATCACCGGAAAATTCGTTGAGATAAGGCAAACCGGTTGAATTGATCTCTTTTTCCCTGAACTCTCTTGAGACGGGAGATACATAATCGAACCTGTAATTGATCAGGACTTTGCCGTGTCTGGCATCAATGAATTTCTTGTTTATGTCAAGGACTTTGGAACCGTCTTCGAGTTCCAAAAGGGCCTTGCGCATGGCTTTATTGCCAGACCTCCTGATCTCATTTACTATCAGTACAGAATCAGGATTTTTGGCATTGACCGTTTTATCTTTATATACTTCAGGCTTAACTTTTATCTCAAACATTGAGAGATATACCTTCCGCTGCAAGTGCTGCGGAAGTCCATGCCCACTGCAGGTTGTAACCTCCGCAGATTCCGTTTACGTTGACTGCTTCACCAATGATGTAGAGGCCGGGGCAGCTCTTGACCTGCAGGTTATCGTCAAGTTTGGAGAGCTTGAATCCGCCGGATGATACCTGAGCCTTATCAACTTCGCCATAGCCCGTAATGTTTACGGGGAAGGCGCACAAGAGATTGGACAGTTCTGCGATCTTCTTATCATCGAGCTCACGCAGAGTCATCTTATCACACTTAAGTCCCATGCTCTTCATTACGAAATCAGTTATGTTTCTTAAGAGCATTCCTGACAGAGCATCAGCACAGTTTCTGTGTGCATACATCTGACGCCTGATATAGATCATCTGGAAGATCTCACCTGCTGATTTGCCGGTAAGGTTAAGCACTGCCTTAACATCCTTCTCACCGTCATCAACGAGCTGAACGACGCTGTCTGAAACATCCATGATGCAGATGCCTGATACGCCGCCTTCTTTTGTAAAAAGGATCTCACCTTCTGACTGAGCCCTGATGATTCCCTTGCTGTCAATTATCTTAACATCGCCTCTGCATCTGATACCTGCAAGACCCTTTATTCCGGGCGCATCCGAAGTAAGTGATGTAAGAGCAGGTTTAAACGGAACGAAGAAAGATTCATCAGCCATTCCATCAAGGATATTAACGACATCACCATTTGAACCCGTGTTTGGATATGTGATTCCGCCTGTTGCGATTACCAGATTCCTGGCTAAGTATTCCTCATCAGACGCTGTTTTTATCTCATAGTATTTATTTCTCGATACGGAAACGACGCGTTCTTTGAAAACAGTTTCGATATTGCAGTCTGACAGATAAAACCTTAATGCATCAACGACGGTAGAACTCTTAAATGTTGAAGGATAAATGAGTGAACCCTTCTGCTCCAAAACAACACCTAAAACATTCTCATAGAAGTCAGATGTCTCGAGATAACCGTATCTGTTAAGACACTTCTCAAGTTTAACCATGTCGTCGGTATTGTATTTTGAAATATCGATGGCAGAATTAGACAGATTACATCTGCCGCTTCCTGTAAGTGCAAGCTTTTTGCCTACTCTGCTGCCGCCTTCCAGGATAAGTACCTTTTTACCTGCATATGCTGTTCTGGCAAGTCTTGCAGCACAGTATAGTCCTGCTGCTCCGCCACCGATAATGATGCATTCATAAACGCCATTCTTCATAAGATCACCTGTTCCCCATTGCCAAAGCTAAAGTTCTCATGAATTTACTCTTATCCAAAGGAACGCATTCGTTCTCTTTTACTATCAGTTCGGTAAGTTCGTTAAGATCGTTTACGTCACCCTCGATAAGCTCCAATTCAAGTTCGCATATTTCATCAGTCTCATCGTTTAACGGGCTTTTGATAACTCCGCTGTCAACGCATGCCTCTATGAGGCTGTTGCAGTATTTAAGTTTATATGCGGTTCTGTAGAACGAATTGAAGCAGAGAATCATCAGATCAGTGTTTTTGAGACCCTCGAAAACCAGATCCAGAAATTCAACGGGGTCGCCGTCTTTGCCTGCGTTCTTCTTAAATCTGTCGATCGAAAAACTGCTGCTGTCAGTTCTGACGTTCCATTCATAACGCTGGTGAAGTCCTGATGAAGCTCCGCCCTTATACTTAACTGTCTGCTCAAAATAATCCGTGTTATCGCCGGAAACATGTCTTACACGGGCAGAGCCGCCACGGTTCAAAACAGTCATGTCTGCAGTGTCGAGATAACTGTTCTCAAGCAGCATCGGAGATGAATTCAGGTCAAGACAATACTTACGGAATGAATCCGTTAAGGTGACGTTATTAAGACTCTCTTTGTCTTTAAAACTCAGCTTAACTTCAGTCTCCATAAGCCGCCTTCCTTAATTGATGGTATGTACGCCGCCCGTAGATACAACGCAGAGTTTGTTTCCTGAGATAAAGTTCATTCTTATGATGTCTTCATCCACTGCGAAATCGTTGATGATGACACCCGAAGTGTTGTAAATGAAAACCCTCTTATCAACACTGATCGCATAAAGGCTGTCATTCTGGGCAACGCAGACGATCTTGGAACCGATATTTGAGTTATAGATTATGGTGTCACGGGAATTGATAACTGCGAGTTTATTAAGCTGGCTGATACCGTCAGAATATGTAACGAACAGATTGGCGTTAACACACTTAACAAATCCGATTGCAGAGAAATCGTAGTTCATCTGAGAAAGTGTGTCATCCTTTACTTCATAAAGAGCATTGGATGTAAAGCAGCAAAGCTTGGTTCCCACATAACACATCGATGCAAACATTACGTTGTCATCGGTAGTATAAACGGCATAGTCAGATACTTCATAACCCTTATTGGTCTTATTAAGCGAGAAAACACGGATAAAAGGAACGATAACGGCACCGCTCGTGTTGATCGTAGATACGGCAAGAAGCGTTGAATCGTCATTGAATGCACAGCAGATCGGGAAACCGGAGTTATAAGAAGTCCATGTTGCGATCTCAGAACCTGACTTATCGTAAATGCCGACATCACCAAAAGACTCACTACTTCCGCAAATAACGGCAATAAAACCATCCTTGGACATCTGAACGGACTTAACCGGGTTAGCAGTAGGCTTGCTGTACCAGACGCCGTTCTGATCCAATACGGTAAAGTTATAACCGTCACGGTCGAAAACTGCTACATAATCACCGAAAGTAACGCACTGCGGATTCTGATATGAGATCGTCTGTGAGAAGATCTCAGCACCTGACAGGTTAAGATAAGCAATTCTCTCAGAAGTTACCTTAATTACGCCGTCACCATAAGGAAAGAGCTTCTGTGCTTCTGAATACTCGCAATTAAAACCGCCCTGGGCAGACAATTTGATCTGCGCATCAGCACCGGCCATGGAATCAATCTTCTCCGATACAACAAATATCAGCGCGATGCTGACTATCAGAAGCACCGTAAAAATGGTAACCGCAATGGTCAGCCCCTTACGGATGGCATCCTGAGAATATCTCTTTTCCTGTTTCTTCTCAGGATTCTTCTGTTTATTCTTAATATCCTGTTCCTTGTTCTTGTTTTCCATCGTATTTACTCTGTCGCTACCGGAATATCGTAGATTCCGTTAATATTATTCGTTATTGCTTCATTAAGCAGTTCATATGCACTCCAGCAGCCATAATTATATGTGTCACTGCCGGCATCATAGAAAAATTCTTTTGAGTATACATAGAATCCGGTATATTCACCATTCTTACAGACATAATATGAATCAGTGTCTCTGGTATAGAATTCAAAAGTCGTAGTATTATAACTCTTGTCGATCAACGAAAATGTAATCTCGGCACCCGCAGATGTATTAATGCCATCCTTTAATTCAACGCCGCCGATCTTAATTCCCGTTAGGCTCTCAAACAGGATGGAACTGTAAGATCTTCCCTTGGAATCTTTGATCTGGGCATTACGGCCGTCAAGAGAAACGTTTGCATCGGGATCGGTAATCGGCTTGCCTTCTGCCACTTCCAGATCAAGTTTAAAAGACTTATCACCATAAGTTACGGTGATGGAAGAATAACTGCTAGCAGTGAATTGAGTAACATATGGATTTATAAGAACGAGCTCCTGCAGTTCCAAACCGCTGATCTGTTTTTCTGAAAGCATAAAATAATTGTCCATTCCATTCATGCGTCCATAATAATATCCGTTGTTCTTCTGACTGAAAAACAGTTCGATATTCTCGCCGCTGTTAAGAGTAAGGACTAAATGGTAATACGGATTATCAAGACCGTAAGATGAGAGTTCGGCAGCAGTCAGATCCAGGTACTGTGTAATCTGAAGCTGGGTAATGTCATGAATCATGTTCGTAAAATAATTGCTTGCCAACTGGTTATACGGTTTATAAACCGTGAAATAAGCAGAACCTGAATTATTAATGGTTACAGTAGCATCAAGGGAAAGATTATCTGTCTTCCTGTCGAAATGGACGTTCTTCAGATCCTTATAATCGATATCGAGCATCGTAGACTCAAGGAAATCAATCGCTCTCTTATCAGCCGTTTCAAGCTTGTTTACGGGAACGGCATAAATATCCGCGGAACCTGCTACATACATATAACAATACTGGCCGTTAGGAGATGTGTTACCAAGATAAACGGTTGTAGTCGAACCGTTTACGGCATCAATGGTTACGGTTATCTTGGGATTATCGAGTCCGTATTCCGCAAAATTACCGAGAGTGGAGACTTTCGCGTTGGAAGAATATGTAGACATGGCGTAAGCATAATTAGACAGGGCGTTCTGAGAGAACTTCTCACCCTGCTTAATATCATCGCCTGCATACTCATACTTAACCGATCCGTCAGTTGAAACAAGACATTTAACGACAGTATTGTGAGCAGTGTCTCTGTTATAGACAGTGACCATCGATATGTCAGACATATTGAAATAAACGACGTCAATCGATCCGGCAGCCGTTTCAGAACTTTCTATGGTCCGCATATTATCGACGACATAGTATATGACCACGCCGATAACCAACGCGATCAGGATAATAAACGGAATAAGAAGATTCTTAACAGACTTCATATCAGAGATTCTTCCTCTTCGTATAGATGATTACTGCCATTGAAATCAGGATCACAGGGATAACGATCATGAATATGACAAGCATCAGTGTGGCAGTTGAAGATGTTGCCTTGGTTGCATCAATCGAGAAATTATCAACGTCCTTCGTTGCAATGTTGATCGTTGTTCCTAACTTGGAATCAGCAAGTTCCCTGATGCATGATCTGAAAAACTCAACATTGTCATCGTTAAGCGAATAATCGTTGATAAATGAATCAGATGAGAAATTCGTTGTACCGAAAACAAAGAGTTCAGCCGAATTTCCGTCATTTCTGCAGGAATACATTGCAACATTGTACTTACCTACATTCATGATTCCGTTTTCATCAGGGTTACCATTCGCGTCAACTTCAGCAGTAGCAGCATTGGAACTTGTTACAAGAACCGGATATGTGTCAACTAAAGGAACTGAAACATCAGTCTTTCTGACGGATCTTGCATTTGTACTGTGAAGATACGGCAAAGCGGAATAACCGGAGAACTTATCTTCAGCTACTACAACGGAATCAGTAGCATAACCGCTGCGCTGATATCCGGGATCATTCTCATAAACAAGCAGAGGATCAATGTTAATGTTCATCTGATTTAAGAGACGGTTAAGCCTGTCAAACTTCTCGTTAACATTAAGAGTGTTGTAATCAACTGCAATAAAAATCTTTCCACCCTTGTTCAGATAATCAGACATGGCAACATACATTTTCTCGGAAATGTCTGTGTTGGGTCCGTTAAGAATGAGCAGATTGCAATCGTCAGGAATGCTGAAATTATCTGATACCTGGAGCTCCGCTACATCAACAGACATCGCAACAAGGATCTTATCAAGGTTAACATGAGTATCTTCCTTGAGTCCTGTTACAACATAAGCCTTGCTCGCAAAACCCTGTGTAAGAGAATTCATCGCATTCGTAAAAGTATACTCGGTATTATTACCCGTAACGAAATAAACTCCGGATGAATAATATTTGGTAACATCGTAAATATAGCATTCCATCGGAGTAACGATCTTGATCCTGCCGTTATACTCAACAACGAAATTTCCGCTATTGGATGCAAGGTCATATGATCCGGTAGGATCAAGTGAACTGATGATAGAAGGCTGCTCAGTAGGATCAATGTAATCTACCGTCACTTTTCCGCCTGACTTCCTGGCATAATCGTCAAGAAGCGGAATTATGCACTGATATGAAGTTCCTGCTACGTTCTCGGGACGTTTAAAAAGTCCGACGATCCTTATGTGTGTATCCTGCGGCAGTCCGTTAAGGTAATCTGCAGAAACCTGTGTAATGGAATTCTGCGCAGTATCAGAAAAATCAAATGTAAGAGCAGTACCTAAGATCTTATCGAAAAGGAAGTTGCCGACTATAATGATCGCGGCAAGCAAAACAACGGATCCGATCGAAAAGAGCTTAAGCTTATCCGACCTGGAATCAGTCTGAACAACATTTATCTTCTCTTTACTCATAATTTATCTCCCCTTCCGTCAAGCCTGGCTCCAGCGCTTCTTCTCAAGAACTCTGAAGGTCATGTAAAGGAACAGAAGACCTACAGATACCAGGAAGAACAAAGCAGAAACCGAGAAAACACCAAGACGGAAATCCTGAGTCTTAGCAAACGGATCAAACCATGATATTGCACCACTGACAGCCGAACCGATGGATGCAGCCTTAGTAACCTCAGCACCAAGCATTGAAGCAATCGAAGATGCTGCAGAACCGACGTAACCGCCGATGGTGGTAATGAGCTGTGCAACAAGGATCAGAATGAAAGCAACGATCGCTGATACGATCTGGCTGTCAGTAATCGATGATGCAAACAGCCCCATAGAAATGAACATAAATGCCATGAAGAAGAATACGATGATCGTTCCGATGGAACCGATACCAACAACGCCGCCGCAACCGACAGTAACGATCGCGTGAATTATTACGTTGATGAACATGATGGCATAAAGAGCAAAAGCAGCAAGAAGCTTACCTGCAACTACCGAGAAAAGATTTACGGGCGTGGTGTAATAAAGAATATCCGTACCCCTCTTCTTGTCTTCAGCAAAAAGTCCCATTGTAATGATCGGAACAATAATGACAAAGTAGGATCTGAGTGAGATTACTTCACTTCCGATGTTAACCGCGCCGGAAGCAAACTGCGTAAAAAAGAGGAATCCCGATAAAAACGAGAATATCGAGAGAGCAACATATCCTACGGGAGATCTGAAATAAGACAAAAACTCCCTTTTAAATATAGCGTACATCAGTTAGCCCTCCTCTTTGCAGCTGTAATATTAAGGAATACTTCCTCAAGAGTAGGATCCAGTGAACGAATCTCAAGAATAGGCCAGTTCTTCTTGGCCATAAGGAAGAAAATGGCTTCTCTGACATCATTTGACTGATTTGAGAGAATATTGATCTCAATCTGACCGATTTTGTTATCAGTAACTCTGGGAACTGCAGACTGGACACCGGGAATGGAACGAACAGCTTCAGCACAGGAATTGACGGATCCCTTAAATGTCATGAGAAGCTTCGTCTGACCGGACAGTCTCTTGCCAAGATCAGTGATCGTATCAATGGCAGCAACCTTACCGTGATTGATGATAACGACTCTGTCGGCGATCTCCTGGATCTCAGAAAGAATGTGTGAGCTGATAACAATGGAATGAGTCTTTGAAAGTGACTTGATGAGTTTTCTTATCTCAAGTATCTGCTTAGGGTCAAGACCTACTGTAGGTTCATCGAGGATAAGGATCGGCGGATCACCAACCATTGCCTGCGCGATGCCTACTCTCTGCTTAAATCCTTTCGAAAGGTTGCCGATAAGTCTGTTCTTGACTTCGGTGATCTTAACCATGGACATGATCCTGTCGAGCTGGACCTTGCGTCTGTCCTTGGGAACACGCTTGAGATCAGCAACATAATCAAGGTACTCACGTACCGTCATGTCATAATAAAGCGGAGGATTCTCGGGAAGATAACCTATCTGCTGCTTGGCGAGTTCAGGCTCTTCGAGAATATCGTGACCATTTACCTTAACACTTCCTGAAGTTGAGGAGAGAAATCCCGTAATTATATTCATCGTGGTGGTCTTACCGGCACCGTTGGGGCCGAGAAAACCCAAGATCTCATCATCATTTACCGTGAAGGAGATATCATTTACGGCAGTTTTATCACCATATCTCTTCACAAGATTGTTTATCTCGATCATTGTAACCTCCAAATAATCTCAAACATCTTTGTATTATAACAAAATAAGAAAAACAAAAAAATGGAAAACAAGCAAAAAACAAGGCAATCATGCCTGTCTCATTGTCAATTCTGCGGCAAAAACCTTAGTATCGTAATTCTTATAGCCGAAAACACTGATAATGTTGTCATTTTTGCAGACAAAGAGCTCCACCTTCTCACCTGCCTTGACCTCGCTGTTATAATTTATTACAAGGTCTTCAACCAGGGAAACATCATATCCATACTTAAAAAGAGCATCATAAGCCCATGCGGTATAACGCGAATTATTTACATGCCTGTTGCGGTCAAGTTCAGTATAATCGGCATATTTGATGATAACGGGCTTCTCTGTCTCATCTGCTACGTCATTTCTCGACGGGAACTTGATCTTGGGACAGTTCTCACCAAAAACGAGTCTTGGATCCTGAATGGCCGGAGGCGGTAATTCAGGGCGCTTGGAAGCAATGACAGGTCTGTGTGTATTCCAGTCAGCGAGTATCCACGTGGATGTTGCCTGACCTATAAGTCTTCCATCACTGCTGTAGATCTCAAAATCACGGCCGTAATAGAACTTATCAAGTTCCGTAGCCCATGTCCTGATACGGAAAGTCTCATGCCATGAAGGAAGCTCCGTAAAATGCAGTCTCATCTTAAGAATGATCCAGCATATCTGGTTCTCTTTTAGAAAATCAGTGCCGTATCCTAAGGAATTGGAACTTCTCTCCGCAGCTTCCTGAAGATCTCCGATGAGAGAAGAACAATACAGTTTGTCGCCTATTCCGCACTCTGTAGCTTTGCAATAGACTTCCATATCTGTATATTTTGAATGATCAGCCATCTTCCTCTTCCTTTTTCTTATTAAGAACCGGCATCCTCATGGGCATTGTAGCCCTGGGATTATATCTTCTGAACACCTGATACATCTCAGGCTTATAATGGAAAACAACCAACATCTTATAGCCGTCATGTGTCAGGAAGAAATACCAATACTTCTCATCGATCGGGAAATCAGCCAGATCGGTCAGCTTGAGCGTAAGCTGTGCATCTTCCTTGTCATTCTTATATCTGTCAGACGTTACGGGTCCGATGTACTCGCATTCCTTAATTGAGAAACTGACAAGATCTTCACGCTTATTTTTGCCTCTGATGGCGGCACATTCGAAATAATCATTGCTCATCTCGAACTCGTATTCTTTGTGTTGCTGCTTCAAGAGGAAAACAAGACCAAAAACCAGGGCTACGGAAAAAAATGAAGTTACCGGAATAACATCAGAACCCCAGTTAAGCCATGGATAAACATTTAAAAATGCCAAAAGAATAACGGCAATCACAATGGCTGTAATAGTAAAAATAAAACCATTTATGCCGTTCTTACGAACTACCAGAGACTCCACAAAACTGTCTTGTAACATGATTCACCTCGAACAGAGATTATTCTATCACAAATACGAAAAAGAGACTGCCTCATTTGAGACAGTCCCCTGAAAGCTTATTAATAAGGCTTTGGATCAGTTTTCCTTCTTCTTGAGAGCCCTAAAGCCGGCAACGCCGCTTACAGCCAGGAGCATTGTAGCCAAAATAAGAATTGATGTTCCGGCATATTCGCCTGTTGCAGGTGAACCGACAACCTTGATCTTGAATGTTGTTGTGATAGCATCGCCGTCAACAAACTCAAGTGTAAGCTGGTGATCACCGACCGTGAGGTTATTAAGGAATGCAGGAAGGATCTCAACGATAACACTTCCGGACTTTATGTTACGGTCAGATTCGCTTACTTCCTTACCGTCAACAAGGACCTTGGAAAGCTTACTTACTGTCTTATCATCACTTACATTTCTTGTAGCACGGAAAGCAAGTGCGATCGTTGAATTGGGATCTTGTGTCCATTCACGTGTAGCGCCTTCGATGAATGTGTAAACGATAGGCTTTATCTCATAAGAGACAGAAGCTGTAGCAGTGCCTACTGTAAGGCTTGCATTATAAGTGCCTGCTGCGGTAGGAGCTGTTGTGCTCTCATTGTATTCAGTGTCACCTGTTCCAACATATACAATGTCGGAAGCAGAAACTGAAAGACCTGTGATAGTGTTGAATGTCTCAAGATCAGAAACAGTTGCAACTTCACTGCCCTCTTCACCTTCATATTCCAATGTAGGTGCTGCAAGTGTTATGGAAGGCATATTCTCGAGAGTGCAGTCAGATGTGCAGGTTGCTGTAATAACTGCGCCGTCTGCTTCATAAGTAAACGCATGATTATGTGTGCTTGTTTCCCCTGAATAAAGGAGATTTTTAAGGAAAGTTTTTGCACCGTCAGCGCTTTTGTCAAGATAGTTATAGTCTGCAAGTATAAAAACAAAACCGGTGCCATAATACTTAACAACCATCGTATATTCACCATCGACGTTCTTTGCAACCCACTGTGCGCCGGTATCAGAAGTGGAGATCGTTCCATAGCAATTTGTACCATCAAAACCTGTATCTTCAAGGTTTTCTGTTAACTGAGGAACATCAGGATTAAACGTAACCGGCTTCTCCATATTGCCTGAAATAGTAAAGTCAAATCCCATGCCTGCACCAAGCTGAGACAAAACTATTCCGCCCGGACCGGCATAACTACTACTGTCGTTACTGAGCTCATTATTAAAGACAACCTTTCCGCCGTTGGAAACATAGGTCTTTAAAACATCAGCGCAACCGATAATACTCTGTCCTACATCAGATGTTGGCTTAATAAACATGCAAGGAAAATAAACGAGATCAATGCCGGTAAGATCAGCTGCTGTAATCGCATCAGCTGTGAAAACCTCTACTTCTGCACCGAGACCTACAAAATAATTCTTAAGCTTAGTATTCTGATTGACTTCCCAAGATGCATCATCATTGGTTGTATCGATCTGCCAGATCAAAACTTTCTTTGTGGCAGGAGCCGAGCTTCTCAAAGGTGCACTTCTAAAACTCGGACTAGAGTTAAGAGTGTCTGCGTTAGTGTCTGTGTCATCTGTTGAATCGTCAACGACCAGATCATCAGAAATCTCTGTGTTCAGAGAATCATTGCTGTTTTCTTTGTCATCGGAATCGATGTCATTCTCTTCGTCTTTGTCCTTCTCATCATCGTTGATCTCAGAATCATCATTCTGAGTCTGACCCCAAGGTGAGCCGTCGACTTCATCTGCACTTACCATGCTTGTGAAAGAACCAACGATAAGTCCCATAGCTAGCATAACGCACAAAACACGGCGAAGTCCTGAAGACGAACCACTAAGTTTAAAAAACTTCATATCATCCCTCCTAAAATATAAACTTTTGAAAGTATATCAAAGACCCTTTATGTTTCAAAACGATTACAAGGAGAAAAATATCAGTTTTTTTGTCAGGAAATTGTGATTTTGACGAGAGAGGGTGAAATTACGTGATTATCCACACCAAACAAAAAGAACCGCTCCCGAAGAAGCGGTTCTCTTAATTTTACCCTTATGTAAGCGAGTAATACTGATTTTTGCAATTTCCGCACAAGCGCAAAGCGCGCGGAGGACCCATTGCGAAAAATACGTATTACGAGCGGCTGATTAATACATCGGCTGCTGAGGCATTGCAGGAGCTTCCTTCTCAGGAATATCCGTAACAACTGCTTCTGTTGTAAGGAGAGTTGACGATACGGAAGCTGCATTCTGGAGAGCAGAACGTGTAACCTTTGCAGGGTCAACGATTCCAGCCTCGAACATGTCAACATACTTGTCGTTCAATGCATCGTAACCGATTCCAACAGGTGAATTCTTGATCTTCTCGCAGATTACGCTGCCGTCAAGACCTGCGTTTGCAGCAATCTGGCGTACAGGTTCCTCAAGAGCACGGAGAACGATCTTAACACCGGTTCTTACATCGCCTTCTGTCTCATCAAGGAGCTTAGCGATAGCAGGAAGAGCATTGATGAATGCCGTACCACCACCGGGAACGATACCTTCTTCAACTGCAGCACGAGTAGCAGCGAGAGCATCTTCGATTCTGAGCTTTCTCTCCTTCATCTCTGTCTCTGTAGCAGCACCGACCTTGATAACTGCAACACCACCGGAGAGCTTAGCGAGACGCTCCTGAAGCTTCTCTCTGTCGTAGTCAGACTTAGTCTCTTCGATCTGAGCCTTGATCTGAGCAACACGGGACTTAACTGCGCCATCTTCACCTTCACCGTCAACGATGATGGTGTTATCCTTGTTAACCTTGACCTGGTGAGCTCTACCGAGCTGGTCAAGAGTTGTATCCTTGAGCTCGAGGCCCAAGTCAGATGTGATTACCTGACCGCCTGTGAGGATAGCGATGTCTTCAAGCATAGCCTTTCTTCTATCGCCGAAACCGGGTGCCTTAACGCCAACGCATGTGAATACGCCTCTGAGCTTGTTTACGATGAGTGTTGCAAGAGCATCACCCTCGATGTCTTCAGCGATGATTACGAGCTGCTTGCCAGCCTGTGCGAGAGGCTCGATAACAGGAAGGATATCCTGGATGTTGTTGATCTTCTTATCTGTGATGAGGATATAAGGCTCATCGAAAACAGTCTCCATCTTATCCGTATCAGTTGCCATGTAAGGTGAGATGTAACCTCTGTCGAACTGCATACCTTCAACAACGGAGAGCTCTGTGAGCATTGACTTGCTCTCTTCAACAGTGATAACGCCGTCAGCTGTAACCTTTTCCATAGCCTCAGCGATCATCTGGCCTACTTCTTCGTCACCTGCGGAGATAGCAGCAACACGGGCGATATCCTTGGAACCGTCAACCTGCTTAGCCTTTGAGAGAACCTCTGAAACAGCTGTATCTACAGCCTTGGAGATACCCTTTCTGAGGATGATCGGGTTAGCGCCTGCAGCAACGTTCTTCATGCCTTCACGGATGATTGCCTGTGCGAGAAGTGTAGCTGTTGTAGTACCGTCACCTGCAACGTCATTTGTCTTGGAAGCTACTTCCTTAACAAGCTGAGCGCCTGCATTCTCATAACGGTCTTCGAGCTCGATTTCCTTTGCGATTGTAACACCGTCATTTGTGATAAGGGGTGCACCGTACTTCTTATCAAGTACAACATTTCTTCCCTTAGGTCCAAGAGTAACCTTAACTGTGTCAGCTACCTTGTTTACGCCTGCTTCGAGAGACTTTCTAGCGTCCTCTGCGTACTTAATGTCTTTAGCCATTTTAATGTGCCTCCAAATTTATCTATCCAAAATTAGTCTTCAACGATTGCTGCGATATCATCCTGACGAACGATGATGTACTCTTCGCCGTCGAGCTTAACGTTTGTGCCGGCATAGTCACGGATGATGACCTTCTCGCCTACTTTAACTTCCATCTTGATCTCGTTGCCGTCTACGATTCCACCGGGACCAACAGCAATGATCTCTGCGATCTGAGGCTTCTGCTGAGCGCCTGAGGACAGGATGATGCCGCTCTTTGTTGTCTCTTCGGCCTGAAGTTTCTTAACTACTACCTTATCTGCTAAGGGCTTAATTGTCATAAAAAAGACCTCCAATACTAAGAAATTGTGGTTAGCACTCTATTACCTCAAGTGCTAACCACAACAAAATATAATTCTTAATCACAAGTAAGTCAATACGAAAATCAAAAAAAGTCAAAAAGTCTAATGTATTAATTGATCAAGCGGAGTATCAAGCACGCATTCATCAATATCAGGTGCGTGACTGGGGATCGGGACCTCGTCAAAATCCTGGGTTCTGCCATATAAATAGAGCTGGACATATGGAACAAGTGCATTCCAGTTTACTCTCTCGCTCCATTCATCTCCATATATTCCGGCGTTATAACAGCCTTCAACCGGAAGCTGAAGATACTGCATCTCAAGCTTCGGAAGAGACGGCAGGAATTCAAATGCCAGCTTTTCTATCTCATCCTTGGGGATGTCCGTGACAATTGCTTCAAGAACGTCATCCATGGCTGACAGCTTACCCGTCGCAGACATGGCCATATACTGCTTCATTATGCTGCGCAGAACTTCGATCTGGCGTTCCATTCTCTCAAAGTCACCGTTGCCGACATATCTGATCCTGGCATATGCAACTGCCTGAATGCCGTTGAGCCACGTGCCTTCACCAATGGTTGTTATCGGAGCCGCATCGGGATTCATCTCTTTAATGTAATCATTGGCGACTTCCAATTCACCGCCGGTCATGTTTACATATACACCGCCTACGGCATCAACAATGTCAGCCATATGGCTGAAGTTAACGTAAGCATATCCGTCGATATTGATTCTCAGACACTTCTCAACAGTTGCAACCAGCAGATCCGGTCCGCCCCATGACATTGAAGCATTGATCTTATAGAAATTATCATAACCGGGGAACTGTGCATAAGAGTCTCTGGCAATGGATATCAGCTTGATCGTTCCCTGCTTTTTATCGATCGACATAACGCAGATAACGTCTGATCTCTCACCGGTACCTGATTCATTGTAATTCTTCTCTCTGCTGTCGATACCGATCAGGAGATAGTTCTTTATGGCCTGATCTTCAACAGGCGCATATTTTGTAGTCTGGGTAACATTATCAAGAATGACAGTATTGCCGTTCTCATCGATTATCGTGATGACGGCATTGGAATTCGTTGTCTCGTAAGTAATCTTATTAAGAAGATAATCCTTGTACCAGAGCGCAAAACATACGACACCTAATATAACGCCTAACAGACCGGCAATAACACCGGCAATTACACGGATCTTGGTATGTTGTTTTCTTGAAAACCCCTGACGTTTATTTGCATTTGCGGATTTTTTGGAGAAGCCGTATTGATATGCTTCATCCTCTTCATCGAACTCATCACCCTCATACTCTGCATCCTGAATATCAGATCTCACGGATCTCTGTTCAGAGGAAAGATTACTTGTATCGAAGAACTCCGATTCCATGCTTTTATTCTTCGAACCGGAATTTCGAAGTGACAAGTCACGATTATTCTCGTTATTATCCATTATTATCCCCTGTCTAGTTTTTAGTCCTGGAGACCATTGGGATTCATTGTCTGCCATTTCCAGCAGGATGAGCACATCTCATCAATACCGTATCTGGCCTTAAATCCCAACACCTCTTCGGCTTTCCTGGTTGATGCATAGCAAACAGCTATGTCACCGGGTCTGCGGGGACCGAAGACATGGTTGATCTCATGTCCGCAAGCTTTCTCAAAAGCATTTACGGCTTCGATAACAGATGTTCCTTTGCCTGTACCGAGATTGAATACACTGACGGAATCATCTGTTTTCTCAAGAAATTGTATCGCTTTTACGTGACCATCTGCAAGGTCAACGACATGAATGTAATCACGAAGACATGTTCCGTCGGGTGTATCGTAGTCATTACCAAAAACCGTAAGACATTCGAGTGTTCCGCCGGCAACCTTAGAAATATAAGGGAATAGATTATTGGGAATTCCTCTGGGATCTTCACCAATGAGCCCGCTCTCATGCGCGCCAACCGGATTAAAGTATCTTAAGAGGCACACCTTAACGGACGGAGTTGCTTTCGCATAGTCTCTTAATACCTGCTCGAGCATCCACTTGGTCCAGCCGTATGGGTTGGTGCATGTACCAAGAGGGCTCTCCTCAGTAAAAGGCACGTCTTCGCTCTCGCCGTATACGGTTGCTGATGAGCTGAAAACAAGCTTGTTTACGCCAAATTCAGACATTAGACGGCAAACAGTTATCATGCTGCCGATGTTATTTGAATAGTAATCGAGCGGAATCTTTACTGATTCACCGACTGCCTTAAGCCCTGCGAAATGAATGACACTGTCGATCTTGTTCTCTTCGAAAACCTTTCGAAGTGCATCTATGTCACAACAATCTACATTATAGAATTTAAATCTCTTACCTGTGATCTTCTCAAGACGGTTCTGAACTTCCATCTTACTGTTGGCAAGATTATCAGCTATTACGACATCATAACCGTTCTCGAAAAGAGAAATAACTGTATGGGATCCAATATATCCGTTACCGCCTGTAACCAAAACTGTAGGCATAATGATCTCCTTTGGCTTTTTTTATTGCAAAATCATTTAACCACAAAACATTTTAATTTGAAACTAATTCCACATATTTGCACCATTTTCAAAAGAACATATAACACTTTTACTATAAAATATGATACGTAAGCAAAAACAAAATTGGAGTTACAAATGAACAAATTGATTTACATCGCAGACGATGATGATAATATCAGAAATCTGCTCAAAACCTTCCTTGAGCGTGAAGGCTTCCATGTTACCGGTTTTCCCAATGGGGATAAATTATTCGAAGCTTTCTCTAATTCACCTTCAGACCTTATTATTCTTGACGTTATGATGCCCGGCCACGACGGTTTCTTTATTCTCAAAGAGATCCGCAAGACATCGAATGTTCCGATCATAATGCTCACTGCAAAAGACAGTGACGCTGACTACATTCAGGGATTAGACATGGGCAGTGATGACTATTTCACTAAGCCTTTCTCACCCGTTAAGCTCGTTTCAAAGGTTAAGTCCATTCTGAAGCGTCAGGAAGAGATTACCGGCAAGACCGGTGATAAGCCTGATAATGATGCCGTATATGAATTTGCAGACATCATCATAAACAGAAAGACCAAAGAGACAACAATGAAGGGCAAGCCTCTTCCGCTTACTCCCAACGAATATCAGCTCCTTACATATCTCATTTCAAACAGAGACAGAGCCGTATCAAGAGCTGAACTCCTCGATAAGATCTGGGGTTATGAGACTCAGGTCGAGACAAGAGTTGCAGATGATACAGTAAAAAGATTAAGGAAGAAAATCAGCAAGTCAGATGCTAAAATATCTACTATCTGGGGTTATGGCTTCAGACTCGTCGACAGAACCGACGAAGATACTGATGATGACGATGATGGAGATATCGAAGATTAATGGCTGATAAACCGGATCAGGCACGGTCAAAAGCAAAAAAGCCTTCAAGAAACAAAGCGGCAATCAGAGTGCCGATCTCAATGCACTTCTATGCGGTCGAGATCGTGGTTATCATTCTGATTGTCTTTATTATTAACATTTATATCCAGTCAATCGTTAACAATTACATCGCAAACGAATGTAATTCCCGTCTTGATATCGCAGTAAATTCCACTCAGAATTTCGCCCAGGCATTCAGTTCGCAGATCAGTGCATCCGATGAACGAAGTCCCGAAAACATCAGAGCATATCTCATTAATTCCGTTGTGACTTCCGCCGACCTGTCCAACCAGGCCAGCATTGCGCTTTACACATTGGACGAGAGCACAGGAGACTACATACTCCTCTGGCCTACTGCCCAGTACTCACAATCGTATGCAAACTATGCTTCGAACGTCGTCAGCAACGTTATTGCCGACGGCGGTTACAGACGTGAACTGCTTAATAAAACCCAGACTCTCAACATCGACGGAAACATCATCTATTACAGATCCATCGGATTCGAGTATTCAACAACGATAACCGAAGAAAGCATAATAGACACAGGTGACATAAGCATAACTCCTACACCTGTGGTTGCGACCAGAACCGAAGTTGTCGAGCTCGATAATTACTATCTCTGTGTTTACATCAACTCCAGTTCTTACTATTCATTCATGGGAGCAATGACACTGGCACTTGTCCAGGCTGCCCTTCTCGCCATCGTTATCGCCGGCATTTTAAGTATGCTGATGACATATCCTCTTATCTTCTCCACACAGAAGCTCTCTAGATTTGCAAGAAGAATTGCAAAGGGAGATTTTAAACCCGTTAGAGGTCACATAGTAAGTAAAGAGTTGTCGGAATTGGGAGACGTTATGAATCAGATGGCATATAAGCTTGAAGAATCAGACGTTGAACAAAAGACATTCTTCCAGAATGCTTCACATGAATTGCGTACACCTCTCATGTCGATCCAGGGTTATGCCGAAGGTTTGAAATACGGAGTTTTCGAGAGCGATGAAGACAGAGATAACGCTATCGACGTCATCATTGATGAGACCGGAAGACTCTCTTCCCTCGTTGAGAATCTCCTCTCAATCTCCAAGATGGATATGAGCAGAAGCGGCAACTACGAAGTTAAGAAGCAGAACATCGATGCCATCAAGATCTGTGATACGATCATCGACAAGGTCAGAGGCAACTTCATACACGAAGACAAAGCCATAATCAATGACATTGATATCAAGAACATCTATATCTATGCAAACGAGAACGATCTCATAAGATGTCTCGAGAACATTTTCGCCAACTGTCTGAGATATTGTAAGACCGCAGTTACTTTCAAATGCAAATTGGACGATACAGGTTCGAATGTTGTTTTTGAGATCTCAGACGATGGTCCGGGTATTGCACCTGAAGTAATCGACCATCTTTTCGAGCGTTTCTCAAAAGGCTCAGACGGCAAACACGGCATCGGAATGGCTCTTGCTAAATCCATTGCAGAAGAACACAACGGTACGGTTGAGGCATACAACAAGCCTGAAGGCGGTGCCTGCTTCGATGTTATCATTCCTGTCGTATTCCACAGAGATCAGTTATCGAAGATGAATAACGACAGCGCAAGATAAGGCGCAATTATTTTGGAATGTTCTTTGCGGGTTATGCGTGCACATGGGATAGGCGTATCTTTTAATTTAGTTTTCTCTCGAAAAAAGATAATGTATAGCTCACTATTATCTTAATTTTCGAAAAATTGAAATTTAAGATATGTCTGACGGTGTTTTTTTATCCTAAATTGGCAAAATTAGAGTTTAAAGATACAAAAATGACGATTTTGTATCTTAATCAGTTATCTCTATCAAATTAAGATAAATCTTTGAGCCAATTCTTATCTTAATCATGCGATTATTCGAAAAAAAGATATAAACGATCGACTACATATCTTTTTTATCCATTCTTTCGAGGAAAAGATAAACCCTCCCAAATCAACACACAAAAAAGACCGCCTCATAAAGAGACGGTCTTCATCTAATCAATAACCTAAGAAAAATCACATCAGATTGA
>Ga0265298_10001797_pt1 | contig 31366 bp, 34 predicted proteins | sample AusTroGonzalo_MG_3_FD_193486 | JGI IMG/M metagenome (GOLD analysis project Ga0265298, IMG submission 193486) | Bovine rumen microbial communities from tropical cattle in Woodstock, Queensland, Australia - Gonzalo_01 | ecosystem: Host-associated > Mammals > Digestive system > Stomach > Rumen ... | reverse complement strand
CGTTGTGTGTCGAACATCTCCAACGTAGCACGGCTACTGCACTCCCCGCTCATCTCTGCCGACTCTCCCATCGCGCAGACGATGACATCGGCATCACGGGCGATGTCCAGCGCCTCACGCTTCAACAGTTCGGAATCTTTGAAAGGTGTCATCCGATAGAATCCACCGTCCTTCTGTATGATTGAGTCGCTGGTGAAATTACATCCTTGGGCGTAATTGACCGTCGCCTTGCCAGCCAGTGCCTTCTCCATGGCCTCTTTCAGCGTGGCATAACGCTCGTTGGTGGCTGTCGGTGCCCAAGTGCCAGCCATATTGATGCGGTTGTCGGCCATCGGACCAATGAGCGCAATCTTACCCTGTTTCTTCAGCGGCAGGAGGCTGTTCTCATTCTTCAGCAGCACGAACGATTCCGCAGCCAACTGGCGCGCAGCCTGTCTGTGCTCTAATGTATAGATGTCTTTCTCATGGCGCTTGGGGTCGAGGAAACGATAGGGATTCTCAAAGAGTCCTAATATATACTTCGCCTCAAGCACACGACGGCATGCCTGGTCGATCTCCGCCATCGTCACCTTGCCCTCTTTCAGCGACTGTTCCAGCGTCTTGATATAGCCTTCGGCGCACATGTCCATGTCTGTACCTGCTTTCAGGGCCAGCACCGAGGCCTGTTGCAGATCACCCAGTCCGTGCTTCGTGATTTCGCCGATGGCGCCATAGTCAGTTACCACGAAGCCATCCCATCCCCACTGCTTGCGCAGCACGTCGTCGATGAGCCATTTGTTGGCTGTGGCGGGTATGTAGTCCACGATGTTGAACGAGGTCATCACCGAGCCTGCTCCTGCCTTGGCGGCTGCCTCGTAGGGTGGGAAGAACTGGTTGTACATCCTAATGTGACTCATATCCACCGTGTTGTAATCACGTCCTGCTTCTGCACCGCCATAAAGGGCATAATGCTTCACGCAGGCCATCATGTTCTCTGGGCCGTAGTTGCCCTGATAGCCTTTCACCAGCGCCTCAGCAATACGACTGCCTAAGAACGGATCCTCACCGTTGCCTTCGGCGATACGACCCCAGCGAGCATCGAGCGCAATATCCACCATCGGACTGTAGGTCCAGCAGATACCGTCGGCCGTGGCCTCCTTGGCGGCTATCCTCGCTGCCTGTTCAATGGCTTCCAAATCCCAACTGCACGACATGCCCAAGGGGATGGGAAAGATGGTCTCGTAACCGTGAATCACATCCATGCCTACGAGTACGGGGATGCCCAGACGGCTTTTCTTCGCTGCATCCTGCAGCTGTCTGATACCTTCCACGCCCTTCTGGTTCAGCACCGTTCCCAGTTTCCCCTGCTCTATCAATGTCAGCAGCGGACTGTTCTTCAACTCCCCCGTCGTGGCCGAGGTGCCTGGCAAAAGGTTCATTTGTCCGAGTTTCTCCTCAACGGTCATCTTTGCCATCAGCTGGTCGATAAACGCATTCATTTTCTGGTTTTGTGCCAGGACGTTCTGTCCTGTCAGGAGCACCAGCACTCCCATAATGAGTCTTTTTAGTTTCATACCATAATCTTTAGTCGCTGCAAAGTTACAAAAAGATTTCAATATTCGGGTACAAAAGTCTTGGTGATTTCGGATAATAAACGTAATTTTGCAAACGAAAGGTATGAAAGAGTGAATATGAAGATAGTAATACTTGACGGATATACGGCTAATCCTGGCGATTTGTCTTGGGAAGGGCTAGAGGCACTGGGCGAGTTGACGGTGTATGACCGCACCAAGGCCGATGAGACGGTGGCGAGGGCTGCCGATGCAGACATCGTGTTGACCAACAAGGTCATTATCAATCGAGAGGTCATCGACCAGCTGCCTCTGCTGAAATATATCGGTGTGCTGGCTACGGGCTATAACGTGGTGGACATGGAGGCTGCCAGCGAACGGGACATCATCGTGACCAACGTTCCTGCCTACAGCACGGAGAGTGTGGCGCAGATGGTGTTTGCACACTTGCTGACTGTAACAAACCGCACGGAGCATTACGCCATTCTTAATCGCAAAGGCCGTTGGAGCACGAATACCGATTTCTGCTACTGGGATACGGAGCTGACGGAACTGGCGGGTAAGACCCTCGGTATCGTAGGACTGGGAAACATCGGACGCCGTGTCGCTCAGATTGCGCTCGCTTTCGGCATGCAGGTAAAAGTGCTGACGAGCAAAACCTCAGATGCCTTACCTGCCGGCATCGAAAAGGCTTCATTGGAAGAACTGCTCTCGACCTCGGATGTCGTTTCGCTGCATTGTCCGCTGACGGGCAGTACACGTCAGATGATCAACGGCAAGACGCTGCGACTATTAAAGCCCTCGGCTATTCTCATCAATACCGGACGCGGACCGCTGGTGGATGATCAGGCCGTAGCCGAGGCGCTTGAGGATGGGAGGCTTGCCGCTTTTTGTGCCGACGTGCTTACCGAGGAACCGCCAAAGGCAGACAATCCGCTATTGAAACAGCCAAATGCCTTTATCACGCCTCACATCGCTTGGGCTACGAAAGAGGCTCGCAGCCGTCTGATACAGGTTGCTACCGATAATGTCCGTTCGTTCCTGAGCAGCAAGGCCACCAATGTTGTATGCATGTAGCATAATACTCACATTTTTTCGTTGGCGGATGTAATTAATTCGTTTTTCTTGCGACTAATCGGTAAAAAGGATTTAGTTGAACAATGGAGATGAAAGAATTAGAGAAGGATTTTCTGACGATGGTCGAGGCGCAGAAACGTACGATCTACAAGGTGTGCTATATCTATGCCAACGACCAGGACGACCTGAACGACCTGTTTCAGGAGACGGTGCTCAATCTGTGGAAGAGCTTCCCGCGCTATCGGGGGGATAGCAAGCTCACGACATGGGTCTACCGAATCGCCATGAACACCTGCATCACGTTCCTCCGACGCTCCAATGCCCGTCCAAAGACCGTCCCCATGACGGCCAATGTGGCAAGTATGGCAGCAGAAGACAACGAGACGACAGGACAACTCAGGGAGCTTTACCGACTCATCAACCAGCTGGGGAAACTGGAACGCGCGCTGATTCTCCTCTGGTTGGAAGAACGGAGTTATGAGGAAATCGCCGACATCCTCGGCATCACTAAGACCAACGTCGCCGTGAAACTGAATCGCACCAAAGAGAAATTAAGAAAAATGTCGAACCGCTAAATTTGTATTGATATGGAACTTGAAGCATTGAAAGCCAGTTGGAACAAGCTCGACGAGCGTCTGGCAGAAACGGAAATCGTGAACCTTCGCGTGGTGAAGGAAGTGATTCAGCAGAAGACCAAGTCGGCCTATGAAGGAATCGTAGGGCAGAACCTCTATACCCTCGTGGTAAATATCCTGATCATCTGTGTGGTATTCCCCTATGTCTATATGAACACCCCCATCCGAACCGTATCGTTTGCGATTGTCGAGGGGCTGATGGTTATTGGGCTGATTCCATTGATACGGAAGCTCTCCCTGCTGTCGAAGTTCGACCTTGACGGAAAGAAGAGCTATGAACTCAGCAGTCTGGTATTGAATTACAAGAAGATTTGTCACAATGAGACGCTTTGGACAATTATTATAGTAACCACAGCCTTCATCTCTTTCTACATCTCTGAGCTTGGTTTCAATCCCTGCTATCAGTTTGAAGTCAGCAGAGTGCTGCTCGTCATAGGTCTCACGCTGATCACCTTTGCCATAGCCTATGGCATCGGAATCTGGCAACTTCGCCGGCACGCCCAGCAGCTCCAGGAGATAGAGCGCGGACTGGAGGAACTCCGAGAGTTTGAGCACCCGTCACGATGACGGGTGTTTTTTATTAGCCACTCGTCACAGAATCATGCAAAGTATCCCAAATATTTGGTAGTTCCTGCAACATTTCGTAACTTTGCAACGTCAAATGAAAGGAAGCATATAAGCGAGACTATATAATGAGAAGACTTTTATATCTGGACAATCTGAAGGTATGCCTGACGGTGCTGGTGATATTCCACCACGCTGGCCAGGCATACGGTGATGGTGGAGCCTGGGCCTATACACCCAGTAATCCAGCCGAGGTGATGCCTTGGATATGGCATTTCTTCTCAGTAAATGCCGCGTTCTTCATGGGACTGTTCTTTCTGATCTCTGGCTATTTTGTTCCTGCGAGTTACGATAAACAGGGAGCCTCAGTATTTGTCCAAAAGAAACTGATACGCTTGGGCATACCCCTGTTGGTGATGGGCGGATTGCTGTGTGTATTGTCAGGTAAATTAGAGATTGGCCACATGTGGTATATTGAGAGTCTGCTTGTGTTCTGTCTCCTATATGCCTTGATACGTCAGTTCCACCAACCTACTACCGACTCTTGTTCATCCATGCCTACCATCTTGGGACTACTGATATTTGGTGGCATCATGGGCATTGGCAGTTATCTTATACGTTTGGTCAGTCCGCAGGATCATTGGATATGGCCTTTCGGCATCATCCCCTTGCCAATGGAACCAGCCCACTATCTGCAATACGTTATGATGTTTGTTGTCGGCATTCTGGCCAGTCGCTTTAATTGGCTTGGGAAGATGAGCAATACCACAGGAGCCCTGTCGCTTGTGATAGGATGCCTGCTGGCATTAGGCATCTATCTGCGTGATGGCGGTGAGTGGAACAACTTTGTAGCTCAGTGGTTCGGCATCTACGAGTCGTTACTTTGCGTGTTCATCTGCTTCGGACTGCTGTGGCTGTTCCGCGAGTACGGAAACTGGACCAGCAAGTTCTGGCAGTGGTGTGCCGCCCAGGCTTACGGAGCCTACATCGTCCATCTGTTACTGATGATAGTTTTACAGAATGCGGTTGACGGCATCTGGATGGGCGCATTCGGAAAGTTCATGTTCATCGGCGTCGTCATCACCTTCGCATCGTTCGTGCTCACCTGGCTGCTGCGGATGATTCCTGGTGTAAAGAAAGTTCTATAACGAATAAAGGTGACAGAAACAGAGAGAATACATAAAATGAATTATTAGAATGAAACAGGAAATCGATCCAAAAAGCACGAAACGGGCGATAGCATTCGAACTGTGGATGAAGTCGCCCATGCCGATGGTGACGCTCACAAAGACATTCGATGTGACACGACTGTATAAGGTAAGTCGACAGCGCGGGTTGAAATTCAACATGCTCCTGTGCTGGTGCATCGGCAAGGCCGCATCAAAGATTGAGGAGTTTTATATGTTGCCCCAGAACGGGAAACTGTACAAATACGACCGTATGGCCATCAACATGATAGCAGAAAACATAAAGGGCGGATTAAGTTTCTGCGACATTGCCGTTACCGACGATCTGGAACAGTTTAACGCTAATTATCTGCATCTGACCAAAACCATCAGCCAAACATGTCAAGATATTTTAGACGATGAAGCCGTCATTGTCGGCACATCGGCTCTGACAGGAACGGAACTCGACACCATAGTCAACCAATACAGCGGCATCTACAACAATCCCTTCCTCGCATGGGGCAGATATCGCAAGCATTGGTTCAAGACGACCTTGCCCATCTCCTTCCAGTTCCATCATGCACAGATGGACGGTGGACATGCCACCCGCTTCTTAGAGGAACTGCAAAAGACTATCAACACCATAAAATGAATGACTTCCTTGCCGTCGGTCCCGATAGTCAGGACACACCTTCATCGGAGAAAGGACGCTGATGACAGGGAGAAAGGTGCCTGCAAACAGGGAGTCCGGACGGACTTGAGTGGGAGAAAGGACGGACTAAACTAGTTTTCAGCGGGCGGTGAAAATATTTTCAGCGGCCGCTAAAAAATACTTTAGCGGGCGCTAAAAGTTAATGCAGCGGGCGCTAAAAACCGATTTTAATACAAAAGGCCTTTCCCTATATGGAGAAATGGCCTTCACAAGGGCGTAGTGCCGCCCCTTCTGTTTACGGACTTTATGGTGGAGCTGGAGGGAGTCGAAACCCTCCGCACCTATTTCATTGATTTTAAGCAACTTAGCTTCCGCAAGAACTTATTACTGCACAAATTAACTGCACAAAGTCCATGTCAAAGAGCGTTGCATTGTTATTTAACTGGGTACAAAATTAAGCTTTTTCTATCACATAACCAAACATAATAAGTAAAATTTATGAAGAAATAACAAAAAGGTAAGTTCATTTCTCCATAATTGTTTTGTTACTGATTTACTAAAGACGATTTTTCTGTTTCCGAATTTGTATGAAAAAGGAAAATGGTACACCATCATAGATTTCTCTTATTATGATGTACCACTTACAATTTATGGTGTTCTCCATTCGTTATTATCAGGTTCGGACATATCCAGATTTGACTCTTTGCTGAAATATCTAATAAAGTTCAAATATTGTGTATCTCTGTATTCCTTGACAATTGCTTTATTGATAGCCTTGTTCCTCTTAATGAAATATTCCTCTATTGATTCTTCTGGATGGGCATTGTAAAGACGCAACCATAATCTTGCAATCTCTTTGCTCCAAACACACCATTCGCCATAATGCTACAAGTCTGGTGGAATCATTGAGTGTATTTGACTCTCTCTTATTTTATCACCTGATCTGAGATCGAGTATTTGAAATGAAGGATTATGCGTCAGGTAGTTTCTCAGTCTTGTGAATAGAGCATTTAAATCTCTGGTATAGCCGATTTTACAATAGTTTCCACTCTTTATAAAGTATAGCATAGCCCATTACATTCTATAGTCAAAGATAGTATCTCCAAATCGATAGCCATTTACTTTCTTACCGTTTATATATTGACTGCAACGCTCTACTTTGTAGATGTTGCACTCCTTGATCTGTGTGGCTTTTGGTGATAATAGAATACCAAGCCTCTAGAACTGTTCAGCCAGCTTTAACTTCAAGTCCTTGTCACTGATGAATTCGTCCTTTTTATAGATCGCCTTAAACGCCTGTTGCAGTTTCTTCTTGTCCTTGACAGCCTTCATCATCTTATCCTTATTCCATCTGAGGCTGTTCATTTCCTTCTCTGTAAGATATAGCCTGAAATCTCGGAACTCTGGATTTTCATCATCGTAATCTGCTGAGGGATGCTCCAAGTAGTCCTTTAGTAATTGCTCATAGGAGATAATGATGGCTCTGGCAAGTTGAACATCAAACTTATCGTACTCTTTTTTATCGATGGATTCTTGTTTGGTCTGTTTCAGTATCTCGGACTTGTCATAGAAAGTCCAGAGATTCTTACCGTCTTTGTAAGCCTGACGTATTCTGTGCCTGTGAATGAATGACTGTTTTTTGTACTCATTATAGACCAAATGGCCATCCTCTATTGATAGCAGATCAGTTTCTACCGTCACCCTGCGGATCAGTACGGCAAGTTCCGATTTGTCTGCCTTACTTTGTAATGAAAGCAAGTGCGCGGCATCTTCCTCTTTACGCTGCATTTCCTCTTGAAACTCTTCCTCTGATTGTATGTTATCATTAGTAGAGTAGATATGCACCATCGTATTTCGGAAAATGTTCTGGTACTCGCTGTTACATCTTAAACGACCACTAATTTGCTCCATTGTAGTTGATATATCTACCAGCGTTTGTGTCCGATAGGCATCACTGGCAACGATAACAAGTCCATTATTGGAAAAGAGATTGCAACCCTGAAAGCATTTCTTTGTAAAGAAGTTGATCCGCTTATTGGGAGCGATAACCGATTCAACAGGATATTCACCAAGAATCAGTCTGTTCCTTTTTCTGGTAGCACAGCATATCTTAACCTCGTCCTGATCTAATGCCAGTGACTCCACGACCTGTTTAATGGTTGTCACGGAATTAAGAAAAATGAAAAGCTGCTCTACCTCTTTTTCTTCTCCGTTGATGTCTGGTAAGACAAATCCTTCTTCATTGAATATTCGGATTAGCCTGCACAATCCTTTGCTAAGATTTGTAGCCTTGATCTTTCTAACAGTAATTGGCATTCTCTGGTTCCATTCTACCCGATAGTGCGGCAACTGTTTAAAGAACTCGATTTCGTAATCATCATCTATCGGAGTTGCAGATAAGAATGTGTAATGATCAAAAGCCCTTATTGTCTTGCACATATTAGTAATAGCTGATTCTCGAAAGTCCATATCTTCAAGAATCAAGTGATATTCGTCTATTAAGAGTTTCCAGCCCTCGGTCTTACCATCCATCCACTTTAATAGCTTTGGTAGGCTGTCATAGGTAACGGCAATCTTGTAGGTCTCATGCTCTTTGATGTACTTCTTGAATGCCGATTCGGTTACTTTCCCATAGCACCTGAACACCTCGTACTTATTATTCTTATCTGCTGCAATGCTCTCGACTAAATCTATGAATGGGCATACTACAATATAGTTGCTCTTACAATTTATGGCAACATAAGTACCACCAACATCTGTTTTCGTCTTGTTCACGATACCGTGAGGCAATCCATCTTGAAATTCGTGAAGCTCGCTAAGGTATCGGGCTTCTCCACCATTAATAATTTGAATTTTTGAACTCATTTTTCATGTATTAATTAGTTCACAGTAACGGCATCTAAGCTGATGAATAAAATCTGCTGATTGTTGATAAGTTCACAGTACAGAATATTTTCTCTGGTTCTTAAGGAGCGTCTGAAAAAAAATGTTCTGTTCCAGCTCAAAAAAAGAGGCATATTTCTACACCTCCGAAGATATATCTTATTACTGCGAACTAATCAGGTTGAGGCTCGAATCAGGGCTGTAAATATTTGGATAACGTTAAAGAATTTAGAGACAAGATAAAAAAGTGACTCTGATTCTCTGCCTCAACACACTATTATAGCTATTACTACAGAGAAGTCAAAGTTAAAATTCTTAAATCTCTGGAATTGACAAAATGAAGCGATTTTGCTCGGAATCCATTAAAAAGGAAAACAGCCACCACATTAATGTGATAGCTGCTTTGTAAAACTCATGTTGGCATAGCCTTTTGACTTTTCATTCTTAAAGCCGATAAGATCAGCGAAATACGGGGCATTACCCTTTTTGATGTCCTTTTCCATAGTCCGAATTTTTAATTGATTCAACGTAACTTATCTAAAAACGATTGATTCAAATAGAAAAGTGGTGCGCACCCGCGAAGTCACTTTGAATCAATCTCTAAACAAGTATATGTATTCCGAATCAGACTTCAAAATGGAACTTCTCATTTCTTAATTATACCACAAGATATAGCGATTCTATGAAATAATCTATTATGAGAGAGGGGACAAATTAACAATTCGGGCTTATAAAAACAACTTTTTTGTTAAAATGTCACCTCTCCTATTCCATACTAATTAAGATCTGCCAATATAGGCTTCACCATCATAGCGATCTAATATCATCTCTATTTCTTTAAGATGATCGATAAACCATCGAGGGTGATTAGCAAAGGCTGCAAGTACCATCGGAAACAAATCGGGTCTCTTTTTCTTCAACGGCATTACGTCATACACAAAGTGGTTTCCCCAGCCCTCTTCGATATTGATTATCAACTTAATAAGTGTATCTACCATATCTGTTTAATATAGATGAAGTTGGGATAATGGCCTAAGACAGTAAGAGTAACGGGGCAAATCCATATTTCACGGTTAAAGTCTGGAAGCCCGTTGACTTTATAAGTAGCTCCTGCAAATAGCCCAGAGTATTGTTTTACGCACTCAAAATAACCTTCCATGTTTGAAATCCGTTTTTTATTCGGACGTACAAGCACACGCACACAGTTTTCTTTTTTATTGGAATCAAGGTATGTCAGCAAGTGGTTAGAGCCTGCAACCATAGCAAGATTATAACGGTCGCCTGGCCACGGCATATCGATGTACCACATGTTATCATCATAGACGAATTGTAGATCATATTCTCTGTGACGAAAGCTACAGATACCCTTGATGTACCGCCATGCAAGTTTGAAATAGGAAATGAAGTTTGTAAGCATAAATTGATTTTAAGTTAATCGCCTCATGGGAGTTTCCCTTTCGATGCTACAAATTTACAACGATTTTTTCAGATCTCCAAATCCATCTATGCGTCTGAATATTAGACGTTTGAAATTTCGGCATACTTTTTGCTATAATTTAGCTATGAGTAGGAAAAATGCTGTAAAACCACACATTAAGCCCAACTTTTATCTGGAAGGACATTTTTAGAAAAGGGTATATAATATCATTTTTTCAAGAAAATGTCACTTCTCCATTTCCTTGATGGGATTGATATAGATAGCAACCTGTTTCGGCTCCCACCTCCAATCGCCTTGCGGGAAAACACTTGCTATGCTATAGTGTAGATGGGGTGGTTTACCTTTAGCATTACCTGTATTCCCAACCTTACCAATCACTGATTTCTGAGTAACGATAGCCCCTAAATGAGTATCTATCTCGCACAAATGAGCATAGTAATGGAATCGGAAACCAGAACTGAATATAAGAATGAAGTTACCGCCTAATCCAAGGTTATGAGCCGTAGCGACTACTATTCCTCCAATGGCAGGGTGTACGTTAGTTCCCTTCTTAGCGAAGATGTCAATTCCTGCATGTTTATGGTCGCCCCAAGGATGCCAGAATGATTTTGGATTATAGCTCTCCTTTCCACAACCCTCAACAGGATTCTTGATCTTTGTAGGCATTAGCAAGTTGAGTGCTAACAATGAGGCCAAGCCTATGAGTGCTATCTTTGTTTTCTTACCCATAGCATCCACTTATTCCATTATTTATAATACGGCTTGGCAATATAATCCAAGGAATTTCAACCTTATAATACATTAAAATAAATATCTTCAGGATGCTCATCAAATAGATAATGTACTACATTACATAGCCATATATCTTTATCAAGAAAACGTCCATGATTCATAACCTCGTAAGTTCCACCAAGTTCATCATGTTTAACAAGATGTAAATGGTACATATCAGGATCATATTCTAAACTAATTTCAAGATTAACATATAAGCCATCGGCTGTTAATACATCTAAGAATTTATCAGCACCATCAATCATTTCAAGATCCTCTTGTGGACCGTCATAATCAGGCAGAACGACAAACCATCTGCCATCTTCCCATTTCTCAAATATTAATTCCATATTACCAACGATATTTGCTTTTTTACATATTTAGGATCACATTAACGACTTATAGTCCGTGTTTCTTGCAATTTCCTTCCCCTTTTCTGTCGCGAGTCTGGTAGGATCTGGTATGATACCAACTCGCCACAGGTCAAGCCTATCAGAATCAAAGCAGGCATCAATTGTTGGATTGCCTGTTTTGAGTTCTGTTGTATGAAGACGACACGCCTCTTGTAGCAATTCTATCTCCTCATTAGAAACATCTTTCAAATATGTACCTCTTAAAGTCTCAATCCAGTCAGCAGCCCGTTTACCATGATAAAGGTCTTCACCATCATCAATACGGCATGAGTCATGAAGATATGCGAACAATCCTATTACAAGTGGGTTTGTGTCAGGAGTTAATAGTTTTTGCCCGTTTTCATAAACTCTGTCCCAATGTCTAATCCCATGTAATGCTCCGAGTGTCCATTTCGCTTGCACATATCTGCGTATTTTTTCTACTTTATGGACAATCGCAGCCTGTTGCTTCTTCCATTCCTCCAGAAAGTCCTTCATGTTGTACTTCACATCATCAAGTTCCTCTTCCTTGAAGATGCCACTCTTAGCCACAATTTCCTTGATCTTCTTCTTGATGGTTGCCTCAGTCTTGTAAACAGCCAGTTTCTTAGGATCAGCCTTGAAAGAAAAGGAACGACCTGTTTTCTTCCCATCAACTGTCTCAAATTTGATGGCTGTAATCTGTATTTCCATTATTTACCAACGATATTTGCTCTTTAATTGTTTAAACACAGGGATGTCGCAGACTGATTCAAACAACAAAATGCACGACCTTACTTTGATAGCATCGTTGCCAAAGATTTCATAAACGGACTTCTCGTTATTTAGTACGGCTTCTGATATCTCCACCAACCTTTCCCTTAATATGGGATGCACAATATATGCTTCTGCCTCGTCACGCCATGTAATTCCGTATGTTAGAGATAATTCGCTCTTGCCAAGTCCTTTCATCTGTGGGAATATGTACCACATCCAATGAGAGGTTTTCTTGCCATTACGAACTTCCTGAAGTGCTTGAGCGTACATGTAATCCTGCGCTCTCAAAAAACGTTCCAAGTCGTAGAACTTTTCCATCAGCTTCAGGGCTGGTTTTGAATAGGGTGCAAAAGTTCTGAGAGAACGAGCAACGACCATATCCCACGTTCCTAATCCATATTCATGGTGATTAAAGATGAAGCTACGTTCCGAGTAATGTTCCCAAAAAAAGGTAGCATGATAGTTGTAGGGCTCTTCGATTTCTTTGAAAAACGATTCGGCGTCTTCTGATGGCAAATTGTCAAGACATGGAAAGAAGGTGTAGGTTTCAACCCAACCAATCGCTTCATGCTCGTTTCTGGATTTCAGAACTTGTTCTATCTCTTTCTTTTGGTAGTTCTCCCAAATAGTTTTTATCATTCCTTCTCTATCGCTCCATATTCCTATCATGTTGATAGATTTTTGGGTACGGTTACTTACCTCCCCAACTACCTGTACACCTTCTACTTCTTCTATTTTCATTTGCTTGTTATTTAATGATCATTTCCTTTGTGCCAACGAAAGGTCTATCCAATTTGGAATCAGCTTATACAGTGACTCATCATTATTAATATGAGAAATACAGACAAATCAACAAGCCTCACTATAAATTACCTTTCTATTATTGATGGTCATTTATTATCCATTCTTATACAAATACAATTCATTCGGATGATTCACAATATATTCATCAAAATCGAAATTCTTCCCAATAGGGCTTAATAAAATATCTCTTGTTTTTTCTACAGTAAGATGAACATAAAATATATTTTGAGAAAACCCAACATCAATACCATTCACAATGCCATTAAATTCATTCACTAACACTTCTTTCAATTCCCTGACATGATGATAAAAATCATTACTCTTGAATAATTCTTTTTCGGCTTCTTCATTTAGGTTTGTATGTAAACTATAACCTAGTGTCAAATAGTAATGCTTGTAATATTTTTCAATTTCCCCTCTCCTAATATCTCCACATGCTTTATCCCAAAAAAGATCGCAATCCCAACAAAAGGTTCGTCCATTCAAAAGGTTTTTATATGAACTACGAAAATTGCCAACAACTTCTAATCGTACCTTATCGAAATAGTCATCAATATTCCAATACGGAATTTTTATTGGCTGTAAGTCTCTTATATTAAACATGTTTTTATATATTTGATATAACTATTGTAAATAAACTTGTATAATAAAACGTAATATTTCAATGTGGAAAGTCTCTATCAAGGATGCGTTGTATATAGTCCAAATAATCCTCTTCGTATTTCTTTCAATGTTGAACCTTTATCTTCAAAAAGATAATCTGCCATAATATCAAATTATTGATACAAATGATTATAAATGAGGACTAAAACAAAATCCAACGACCTGTTTTCTTTCCACTTCTAATTTCTTGTAAAGCTTGTTCAAGTATATAACTCTGTGCAACCAAAAAGTGATTTACCATCCAAGTTCTTTTAATGCTTTTTTGTAAATAGGATTATCAGAATACTTAGTATAAGAAGTAATGGCCTCACGTAAATGAGCCATCATAGCGTCCGTAAATTCTTCGAATAAGAACTTACCATAATCATAGACTGTCTCTACATATCCAGCCAAGAACCATTCACCACTCATTGTAATTTCTTTCCATCTTTCTTCACTTGTGGCAATAGGATAACGTATTTTTATGCGACTCAGTCCATTCTCAGGTTCATCTTTCCAATGATAGTTATCAAAGTCATAAAGATCATCGCCTGCACCAATGCTTGTTATTATTTTTGCCATATCAATAATGTTTTCGTTATTTGATAATCATTTCCTTAGTTCCGATAAAAGGTCTATCTAATTCGGAATCAGCTTTAGCTGCAACACCGATCATTAGAAAGACAAACAAGAGACACAAGACAATTAGCCCGTGTACCGTCCAGTAAGTGTACTTGATGGTTTTCTTTACCTTCGGATAGTACAATGAAAGCAACAGCGTAACGTTATAGAACACTATCATAAATATCACAAAGATGGTTATTCCTGCCCATAGTTCTCCGTATGAAACACCGAGATCACGCGCAAAGTCATTACTCCAAAGGATAACCTCATTACAGAGTCTATCCGAGAAGTTCTTAGCGTTTACAATCGTATCGTTTACCATCATTTTTCTTTTTGAAGAGAGTCACTAATAGAGCGAATATTACGGGGAGTGATCTTTACGGTATCACCCGTTTCTTCATCTAAAACAGATAGAGAGGGCATGTCATGAGTTATCATCCATTTTACAATATCGTGGAATACGACACCTGCCATTCCTCCACCACTGGCAGGCAGACCAAGTTTGTTCATGCTCACTATTATGCTGTACATTGGCTTGTCCGCAGGGAAGTAGCCACAGAATGCAAGTTGATATTCACTGACGTAGTTCTCTTCTCCGAAATCATATTCCTTCACTTGTGAAGTTCCAGTTTTACCTGCAACGCGGAGAATAGGAGAGCCTGCTTTTTTGCCAAGTCCTTGACTAACCACATGATCCAAAGCGACCTGCATACTGTCAATATTAGCTTTACTTGCTATCTGCGGATTAATAATTTCCACTACTCCTGTCTTAAGAGTGGGCTTCACCATCTTGCCGTCATTAGCAATGGCATTGTAGAATGTCAGCATCTGTATAGGAGCGATCTCCCATTCATAGCCTATAGAACTCCATAGCAAATCATAATTATTCCAATTATTATCCTTGGGAGAATTATTGGCTATGGGCTTTAAACCATCAATCCCTTCAATGTAGTCTGGCTGGCCGAAACTCATCTTGACCAACTGATCGAAAAACCCTTGCTGGGTGTTACCATAAACATTGTTGACAACTTTACTTATGCCGATATTTGAACTGACGGCTAAAGCTCTATCCAGCGAAATGCTACCATATCCACCCCATCGCCAGTTGTGATCTTTCATTTCCAGTCCATTTTCTACAGGCCAGACTCCTGAACCTGTTTGAATCTGATCACTTAGCTTTACCTTACCTGATTCAAGAACTGCCAAAAGTGAAGCAGTTTGAGTTAATGAGCCCAATTCCTGTTGATAAGCAAAGTTATGGCACGATTGGAACTTTCCTTCAAAATTTCGCTCACGACCAGACATTGCAAGTATTTCACCAGTCTGAACATCCATCACAATTGCCTGACCTTGCAGACAGTTTGCTATCTCAGTCAATTTAGCATCAAGTATGGAGTCAACGGCTGTTTGAAGTTCAGGTACGATGGTTGAGTCTCCAATCTTTTTGCCAGTCTTTATCTTCTCTGGTTGTTGCGAAGAAAGGAAATAATAGAAGCCGATTCCTAATGCCACTGCTATTGCAAGTAACAAGGCGGTTATCTTCCATCGGTCACTCTTTTTCAATCGTTGTGGTTTTCCGAGTACCTGTAGTTCATCATCTATCATAGTTTAGCCTCCTTTCCTGTTTCCGATTCAATCAGAGTTTTCAACTGTTTAAGAGCCTCCTTTGAAGCTTGTAGTGTAAACGCCTGATTCACGTCCATGTTTGACATTACTAACTGTTGCTTGTTGACATTAATCTTAAAGATGTACGCACGATTAACAATCAGCGATTTGCCAATTCGGATAAATGTCATAGCCTCCTTTCCGAGCTGATCCTCCATCATCTGCTGACAATGAGCCAGATTCATCGTAAACACATATTCCGTTTTGTCATGCAACACCATCGTGGAGTAGTTCCCATCTGACTCCACGTAAACAATTCTCTCAGGTCTGACCCTTACAAGCTCGTTGGCATTCGATATGATCAATACTTTGCTGCTCACTATCTGAATTTTTCGGCAAATTTAAAAGATTATATTGGAATTTCAAAGAGAAACGGATTAATTTGTATAAAATATGCGTCTTAGTGTATGAAATCTGTCATACGAGGGTATCTTCAATATACCTCTTTAAGATTGAGGCATGAGAAAGAGGCTTACTTGCTCTCTCTATATCCTCATTAGTATTATAATCAAGAAGTATTACTGTCTTATGTTGAGCTATGATACGAATCTTGTTAACTAAATCAGCACATTTATTCTCTAATACCCATTTATAGGCTGGAACATACAGTTTCTTACGAGCTTCTACATAACCAAGTAATTTATAGTTACTGCCGAATTCTCCTCCGAATACTTTACCATAAGCATGTCCCAAGCAGCGACCATGTACACGAGTTGTTCTCTTTAATCCACGCATTGAAGAATTATGAAGACTATACAAACTAGGTCCTTCATCTTCAAATACTTTTAAACCTTGCCAGATTCCTTCCACCGATGCTCCAAACAAATACTGTTCAGAAGTAGGATTAACAGGAATACCATTGTGTGGATAGAAAGGACTAAGCTTTCGGAACTCATCCTTAGCTTTACTCGTTACATCAATAATGACACAATCAGGATATTCTCTCTTGATTTTGTCAGTTGAACACTTTTTGTTTTTAATTACTATCTGCATATCGAGAGTTTTTAAAATACACCTGTATTTATTCCAGCAGTCCAGGTGCTTAACTGACTGACTTTCACCAGAAAGTAGATTCATTGTCCAGGCGGATTAAAACGGTCCTCGCCTCTTTGAGGTAGTTAGGCAAATCCGACCACCTTTTTTATATATCTTGAAGGAATATCCCAAGGCTTTCAGCTCTTTCATTTAATTCTTTCATATTCCTTTTTTAGTTCGGCAAAATTACAAAAATAATTTGAATAGGCATAAAACTATATGTAGATTTGTATAAAATATGCGTTTGGTTGTATGAAATAGAACAAGCTTTATCAAAGAATGACTTCGGATCTTAATTCCATCAACGTTTTTACTTCACTTTCGAGATATGGCATTTTCAACACATAAGGCTTATCATAAGATGGATGGAAAATGCCTAACCTCAGATCGCTTACCTTTATATCATAGTTCTTTTCTAATATGAACTTATAGAGACTTAACTGCAAGGCATAATGATAGTAGGCACAGTTTTCCAAGTGTTCCAATGGATAAAGCCCCTTTTCTTGGTATTTGCTCACCTTTACAGGCATACCATTAGCAATAATCTTATCGCTTCGTTTCCAGTCATAGATAGTAAATATTCCATTCTGACAGTCCACAAAATCTATTGTACCGGCTATGTTATAGTCCGTATCATATACCGCCCATTCTGTGCGATATGGTTCCAACTTTACTTTATCAGCGAACACCTTAAAAAGACGGAAAGCATCATCTTCATAAGGCTGTTTTCCTTGATAATAACTTTCAATTTTCTGGTGCATAGCCGTACCAAGTTCTCTGCTCTCTTTACCTTTCTGCTCCCACATGGCAATTACTTCTTCTTCCGTCATTCCCATTTTAGCAGCAGTCGTTTTAGCATGTAATTGAGCATCAAATTTCGGAAAACAATTCTCAACGATATTGGTTACTGATTGGAGGGGATTGCCTTCTACTGAATATGTATGATTTGTTTCGTCAAAGGAGAGAAAACAATCACGGCTATGTTCATTTATTATGTTGAATTGGTACTTATTCTTTTGTTTCCACAGAAACGAATCACGTTCTTGTTTTTCCTTTATTAAACCAAGATGTTTATCTTCCAGAGCGCACACTTCTTGCATTTTTTCTTTATATCGATTTACGCACAATTTTAAATCGAGATTTAAATAACAAGCAATATCCCAAGGGTATGCAATCCTGATGTTCTTTTCAAAACCTCTATTATTTAGATTATAATTCTGTTTTAAAGAATAATAGTTGAAATCTGCGTACTGGCATATTTCATTAAAAATAACATGACTTGCTCCTTTGGATATATCCTCCTTATATGCCAATTCTTCATACAAACCTAAATCCGAGAATTTTGGAAACACCTCTAATGCTGTCCCGTATTGTCGCAAATATTGGCAATTATCAAAAAATATTCGCGTTTCCTTACTAATGCGAAGAATTGCTTTAACAGATTTATTATTGTCCTCCCCTTTTAATAGATAGAATTTGTGATCTCCGCTATAACCTTTGATAATCTTTTTAATCCGTATATTACCGCCATCAAATTCCACGTCTTCAATATTTACTGGCATTAGTTCTATGTTTTCGTGCATTTTTATACCATAATCATCCCATATAAGCCAATTTGTAATCGGAAATTTATAATGGCTTGATGGTAGGCTTTTGGAACATAGCATATAAAGTATGCTATAGACGTAATAATTAAATATCGGATCGGTTCTTAAATTGTCGCTTAAATCTTTAAAGATGTCAGGATTTGGATTATATAATAGGTTTTTAATATAGAAGAAAAAGCATTGTGATGTGCCAAATTCAAAATGCTTCTTCCTCTCTGACTTCTCTAAATTAAGAGTTAGAGTCAGCTTGTTCTCAAATGATCTTATTATATTTCGGAATCTCAAACTGTCAAAATTGAAATAGTTTTTATCATCCATCATAGTGCATTTTGATACTTGCTGACCAATCCCAAGGTGAAAGCGGATTATTGTTAAAGAGTGTGGGACTATTGAAAACTATCTTACTGAGGTTCTGGACTACCTGCTACTTGATAATAGACAATAGCCCACACCTTTTAGATATACCATTCCCATACGGGTACAATAATCCAAACAGTGTGAGCATATTGTATTTATCCCAAGTAGCCGAAATTGTCCAGATTTCAGTAAAGGATAAGCAACAATCGCTCTTTTTTTAATAAGTTTGAGCCATTAAAGCGCACCCCAACACTACGGAGCACTTGAAACTCGCCTCAAAGATAGCAATAATAATCCATATTTAGCACAAAACCTACAAATTATTAGCAATTTTTGGTTAAATTTACTATAGATCGGAGAAGAACGGCATTAAAATAATAAGGTAGAGCACCATAACTAATGCCCTACCAAATTATTACTTTAGAGATTGAACTCCGATTTTATTCGTTGTACTGTGCTTATTCCTTTTCCTGTCAGTTTTGCAACGTTACGGATGGAATAACCACGTTTCAGATAACTAATAATGTCGTGGTATTCCTCTTTCTTCTGTTCAATGGTCTTAACGCTTCCAACCTTACGACCAAGTTTCCCACCACGTTCAATGTATAGCTTTCGACCACTGTTTAAACGGAACTTAATGTTTTCTCTTTCAAGTTGCGCACATGTTGACAAAGTAGCTATCATAATGGGTGCAAACATTGTGGGCTTTCCTTCTGCATCAAGTAACGTTAGTTGTTCTTTCTGCATATAGAGGTTAATGCCATTATCAATGAGGTCTTTAACTGTTGCCAAGACTTCAAACGCATTTCTTCCAAGTCTCGAAAGTTCACTAACCAAGAGGATTGAAACACCGTTTTGCTTGCAATAGTCTATTGCTTGCAATAACACAGGTCTCTCTACATTCTTCTTTGCTCCAGAAATCTTTTCCTCAAATATTTTGGAAATCTCTAATTTCTGAAACGATGCATATTCTGATAAATCAGAAATTTGCCTGTCTGTATTCTGCCTGTCACCAACAGACGAAACACGTGCATAGATAATTGCTTTCATTTTAATCTTTGATTAAGTTAAACACATAATGGGTGCTTCATAACAAACCTATATAGATTTATTTGAATACACCCATTATTTGAACATAGTTTTAACTATAAACTCTCCATAGTTCCAACTTTTCACCAACGACAAACCAACCTTTATCCTTGATAAACCAAATTTCTTCAATTCCGTAAGAGTTTGACTTAACCTCATACTTCACGAACTTGTAAGCATACCAAGGTTGTTTAACCGTTTTAATCATTTCTTTGTCATAATCTACTTCTTTGGCTCTTAACGTCACATATATGATTTTAAGCCCATACTGTATTTTATGAGTCTCCCAACCGCTATAATTGGGGCTTTTATTATTAATAAGGTAGAAATACGGATTTAAGAAAACCTCGATAGCTTCAATAAAACAACCTTTTGAACACCATTTAAAACTCATTGTTTGCATAATCGTTAAAATTTAGGGGAACACCTCATTTCTGAGACATTCCCCAAGTTATTAATCAATGAACCATTTGTAACGCTCTTCTCCGTGTAGTGCTCCGTTAATACCCATAGCAATCTCTGAAGCATTAAGTGAGCGGTCTAAGAACATATCAATATATGAGGATTTATTTGCACCTGTTAAGAGGTTGTAGAAGTTCCACATATTAATATCTGTTCCATAGCTCCCAAAGTCTTCATCTGAGATATAGGACTTTGCCACGTTGTTAATCTGTGTATCAGTTATTAATAAACGTGGTATATTCCTTTGCAGTCTCATTGGTAAGTGTTGCCAAAGCCTTGCTTTTCCTATTATTTGGCAAAACTGATGCTCAGAGAGTGAAGAATTGCAGAGTTGTTGCATCAAATGAATCTGTTTTGCAGGGTTGAAGTTGTGGAAAAGTTCAAGAGCCTGACGATATAATTCATTTGGAGTGCTGGCTCTTAGTTCTGATAGGTAGCCGTCAGTAAAGATGCATAAATTGCAGCATACCGTATTTTTAAATCCAATTGCCAGTTTGAATAATTCAGGAACTTTCTTTGAGTGGAGATTTTGCAGATTATATGCTCTTACTCCTGTGATTGAGAGGTAAAGACGATTACCGTTAATGTCCTGATAGATTGTGGGCACGTCAATGCTAAAGCAAGCCCTCTCAAAGTACTGTGTTTTATCACTCTCTAAGAGTTGGTTTGCAGGCTTGTGAATGGCAGACGGAATACGTCCCTTAATTTGATGACTAGCGCGGATAATTGGACTTTCAACCTCTTCACCCCTGAAAAAGTCCTTTGCAGCCTCTTCGACTGTTCGGATAAACAGAGGGTGTGAAATGGTTAATTCGTTATCTTTAGCAAATACAGGAGTAATACAGTCATTTTGTAACTGTTCTAAAGTCACATCGACTGTGTTGGCTTCAATGAAGTGTTTTGTTCTTTTCAGGACATTCACCTCACTCACTGGCTCGATAATCTCAGCGTCTGAGAAATCGAATCTCTTACCGTTTAGAACGGCTGGCATTAAAACTTGTTCCATAAAAATGAAATTTGAAGTTAATAAAATGTGAATTAATAAGAATAGCCGTAACACTGTATTTTTAAAAAGCATTCTTTTCTATTCAATAATGAGCGGGGGACTTTCGGGGGTTCTCTACCAGCTCACAGATCACTTTGTCAAATTTCAATTTAGGGATATGTCGATAGGGGGAGGGGGCTTATATATACAAGTACCCGTACCTGCTTGTTTGTCCCTCTACCCTGATTTTTCAGACAACTATATTTGACAGTTTTGAACAAAAAGAGTGTTTTTCATTAGTATTAGATGGTTGAGGCTTTTTTCAGAGTACATACTATAAATAGTAAAATCAAGAGGCCAGACACCAAATTCGGAAAAATCCGTAACTTGAATGCCTGGCCGCCTCTACTCGCTTCTAATTACTTGAACCAGATATTAGCGTTCTTCTTGATTTTTACCTTCGTGAAGTCGCTCAGACTGGCTATAAGGTCTCTTACTTTCTCTGGTGTTGGCTCTGGAAGCTTGACATTTCGGGTGCTTTCTCGTCCGATATTAACTTGTCGAGGCTTACACTGTCTGATCAGTTCTACAAACTCGTCTTTATCAAAATCCATCAAAGGCTCTGCTGTCACCATCGTATAGATACCTCTATCGGCAATTTTCTCCATAGCAGCTACTCTAGCTTCCATCGCAGGAGAGTTACCCATTATATCAGGGGTATAACGATTAGTTTCAAGTGTAGTAGCTACTACTGCGTGCTTAAATACGTGATGGCCTGTATATGGTAGAATCCTTGCTGGATCTTTCGATTGAAACAGGAAAACGATGTGTCCTTTTTCAGGCTTGTCTTGGTTAAACCATTCACAGTGATCAAGCACCTTCATAATCCAGCCCATCGAAACACCTTTAGCAAAGAGATCGATGGAACTACCAACGAAGATCACCTTACCCTCATTCAGATTCCTGTTAAACTCTTCTTCTACGAGGACTGGCTCGCATTTGTAGTTCTCACTTAGCAGGTTTCGCATATAGCAATACTTGCACTGGTGAGGACATATCCCCTTAACTGGATTCCAAGTGTGGGTCACGAAATCGTACATATTGCCTTTAGCAACGTTTAGATGCAGATTAAACACCTTTTCTGCCATCATTTCATCAAAGAGCTGATGTTCTGAATAAAAATCATTTGTTGTCATAATTGTAATTATTTAATTGAACAAAAATTGTAAATACCATATAAATTCGTTTTTTCTGTAAAAATGTCCCTACACTGCAAATCGTGGAGATCTCAGGAAATAACCTCTCTTCCCCTTGCGCTTTTTCTCAACTGCATCAAAATATTCCCTGATGGTGTGCGAGGTGACGGCTTTCGGGTGCGGAATGTTGAGTGCCAGAAACACTTCTCTCAGATTGCTTCTTATATCGTCAGCGGAATACCATTGCTGGCTATAGAAAGTAGCATTTATCAGTTTGATGGCATCCGTGCTACAGGCATTGTCTTGGTGCTTCTTGATAATGATTGCTTGTCTCAGCCTTGTCACACTATAGTTAAGCTGTTCTATCATATCCTTACCTAACACTTCGTATGCTTCTACTATCAGAGGATCGGCAAACTCCAAGTCTCGTTTGTACTGTAGCTCTGCCTCAGTCTCGCACACTCCAAGCTGTTCAAGTTGAGCGACTATCTCTCTACGCTTCTCCCTGATGGATGCGGTCTTACTCTCGATCTTCAACCGCTCAAAATCACCTATTTTATAATAATGTGTAGTATGATGCGCTGTGAAGTAGCCACAAGAATTATATATCTCAATAAGTGCCGTTTTGTTTCGGTACAGTGTTTTTGTAATTTCTTCGTCAATGTGGTTATCTACGGCATAGAAGTTTATATGCCCGTTCTCGTCGAGGTAATTTGTATAGGGGATAGTTGCTTGCGCCTGCATAAAGGCTTCTTTCTGTTGAGGGGTTGAGGCACTATCGGCCATTGTCCCAAGGTAAGCATATACATTGGCGGCACAACGTAATCCGTCTATAAGACCATCTTCTGTAGATTCTGGAATCCTATAGTTATAGTTACGTATGTGGTATATGTAGTTTACTCCGTTCCTGAATCTGCCTATTATCTGTACGGCATCCATGTATGGATCGATCATGGTGTAGTCTGCTATGAAGCAATCCGTAAGCATTACTATGTCTGGTCGCTCGTCCAATTCTATGTCAAGAGCACTATAGAATCGGCTTGTCATCCAGTTAAAATGAGCCATCTTTGAAGCTTCCCATTTATCGTATGCTGCGGAAAAGTTCAGTTGTTTATTCAGCTTATCTACGCTCTTTTCGGAGCAAAACACTGCTGATTGTTCCATGACTCCCAATTTTTCCATGAGAGCATAAATCATATCTGTAGAGTTGACAAACAGGAATACGGGTCGCTCTTTGTCTTTTAATAAGTTGACCAATTTCCTTGCGTCCTCCAACACACTGTTAGTAGTCCAGATATAAATATCGTTGTGGAAGTCGAAATCTGGTGTGATCTTAACTATAGTAAAGTCATTGAAGCGTGGATCTCTGAATTTTCTCGGAGGTGTGGCAGATACAATCGCCTTATCCCTGCACTCAAAAAACAAGTCCATTGGTAGAATAATGTCCTGTCTGTAGTCGCAGTCCTTCACCGTCTTCTGGATTTCATCAAACAGAAGGAAGTAGCCATCGAAACGAATGTCTATATCCAGTTCCTCAAAAGCATCCTGCACTTTACGGAAACTCTCTGGAGTCGTGAGGATCTTAATGTATTTCCCTTCTCTGAGGCTCCGCTCGATATATTCAATGATCTTGTCCTGATAGATACCCTGATATACTCCAAACAGGTTATCGTCCTTATGTATGGCATTGTTGATTTTACCATAAATCACGGGCTTTGTTGGCTCGATGATAACTGAATTCCTGAGAGCCTTAATCTCTGAGTAGGTTGCACCAATACCCGTAATGGTTTTATTGAGGATGGTGTTTGTCTCAATCACAGGGTAGATGTCGCTGAGGTGCTGCACCTTGCCATTAACTTTAGAAATTGTTATTACTTTTTCTTTCATAATTATAAATAATGTGTAGAGGGAGATATTTAGTCCCCCTCTACGGGTTAAACTTAGATGGGCTGGTTCTTTTCGCGGAGGTAATCCAGATTCTCCTTAGTACGTGGAATGCGGAAGAACACTGTACCCTTGAACATGGCTTTCTGGGCACTGATCTTGTCGTTATACTCTCGGAATAGAGGTGTGTACTGTAACTTTTGACCGCCCTCAATGAACTGCTTCATCATGTAGAGTTGGTAATCTTCACCCTCTTTGAGCGTGTCACTCTGCATGGGATCACCTGTGTACTCTGCGACCTCACCTTTATCTATATAATGGATAAGATTAATGAGCCGTGTTATGTCAAGCTGATACTTGAAGCCTGCAACATTCTTAGACTCGATCCAAGCATACGGATGCTGGTCTTTGGTAGTCCCGAACTTCACAGAGAGCTTATCGCCTCGCTTCATCATCTTTACCACTTCGGCATGTGCGCCAGTATTGTCATACGGCTGATCAATGCCTTGGAAATTAAATAAAATATTCTCTTTCTTCATGATTACTTTATTTTTTATGGGACTGTTTGATGAGGTAGTTCCCGTTGACCTCAGAATCAGCTTTTAACTGGCCAGTCGCTTTTTCTGGGTGCAAATTTCGGAAAAATATCAATACCATTAGAAGAAAATAATGTTTTCCGTGGAGAGGTATAAAACACAAAAAAAGTATCTCCATGCACGGAAATACTCTTTGTAAATAGTTGAAAATGTGATAGTTATGCTTAAAAATGCCAATATCTCGGATGCTTGTACTTGCTGAGGTAGCCTTTTAGCTGATTCTTCTTATTCCCGCTTTCGTTGTATTCCTGCCACAAAGATTCGTTCTTAAATATGCCAAGAGTATAGATCATTCGTGAAGTAAGGAGGCTTTTGTCATAAGACGCATTGATTGCTTTGTTTGCAGTAAGTGGTGAAAGAAACCAACTCAGATATTTATTGAATAAGTACATCTTAGTTATAATTGACAGCTCTACTTTCTCAGAATCATGTAGGAGATAGCCCTTAGTGGGAGTCGCAAGTAAGTAGTCATTAATGATATTGTTCAGAATGGCTAACGTATCTTTATCGTCAATGGTATATGCCTTACTTCCCTTCACTTTGAAAGTCAATTCTGCTGATTTTGATGAAACATACTTGCCACGAACTTTTGAAAAATCTATCTTCTCAAATTCCGCTTGGAGGTCTTTTAGCTTCTCCAACGGCTCTTTGGGAAAAACTCTTGCACTTTCAACCTCCCAATCTACCTTCCATTTGATAAACAGGCATAGATACCAAAACTTAGAACTGTCAAGCCCAAATGCTTTCAGTGTATCTTGTATTTCTGGCTTCTCATAATCAGTCTGATTTATGTCTTCCATATCAAATGTTCTTTCATGGAAAGCATTTGCGAAACTGGATGGTAGTAAATGTGGCGTGCTTTCGTAACTCCCATCGGGGTTAATATCGGTTGCGATTTCACCCATCATGTCTGATACTCGACAGACATAATCAAACAGTGGCTCACTTTCGTAATAAGCCCATTCATCTTCGTGTTTCGGTAGCCGTTCTATCATTATAACAGAAATTTTCGGTAAAAGTATAAAAAATCTCCCACCTACACAAATGTAAATGGGAGATATTAGCAATTATTTACAAAAAATACTATACGATTGTATTACTGCATATCAAATAGTGTCTTGAAGATGATAATAATGACTTTCTAACATATCAATAGAGGTCGCACCCTCTCTGGCAATCTTCATAAGATTACTCCCTTTAGAATTGACGGCATGGGTAAACGAGGAATGTCTAAATGTGTAAAGAGTTATTCCTTTTACATGAAGAATACTCTCAAACTTATGCAGATACTCGTTAATATCTTGAAGTGTCTTTTGTTTACGATTTTGCCACTTATTCCAACTTGCAGCATCATCAAAAACCCAATCATGGTTATTCATAGCAAATGGAAACACATAGCCTTTGGTGGACTTCCCCCGGTACTTGCGCACTATTAGTTTGGCTGTTTCAGTCAATTTTACGCACGTCGTTCTACTACGTTCATTCAAATAATTCTTTTTCTTTTCAGCGACATAGACGATAAGGCCATTATGAATGTTATTGGAGTGCAAGCGTATCACATCACATGGACGCATTTTCACTTCATAGAGAAAAATACAAAAATCTCTGTATAGTTCTTTATAGAACATTGGATTAACACCACTTTGCGGAATAACAGTCAAGTCCATAGTACAAAACTTATGGTATTGCCTTAATGTGAGTACAATACGTTCCTTGCTCTTTTTTGTTGGCGCGTCTTTCATATACGGATAACGCAACAAATGATCATTTAGCTCTCTATTATAAGCTTGGGTATGAACTGCCTTAAACAGCTTCATAAGATTATCGTAGTTGTTCCTTCCTTCTTCTATTGTAAGACGATCCAAAATGAAGCGGCCAAAGGCAATAAAATCAGTATTACATATATCTTTCAGAGGCTTATCTATAATAGTTCCCTCTCTTTCCAATTTGTGCAGCAGATTGATATACTTCTGATAGTTCTTTGAAGGTTTTTTTACACTTTCCGTCTTTCCGTTACGAATGAGTTGACGCAAATAATCACCGAAAGTCATTTGCTTCTCGGCAATAATCCTTGGAGCTTCTGACTCCATAGAAAACAACTCCTTGCCATTAGCCACCTCCATATTTGCGGAAAGCGTCTCATAAAGATTCTGATAATGAGCTTTCATCGCCTCCAATTGAGAATTGTTGAAAATGGCCTCATACGTTGGTTCAACAAATCTCTGCTCTTTCCTATCCCACTTCTCAAAGTTAGGATTAGAGAGTTGGAAACTACCAGAAACTTCTTTGTAATGTCTGGTTGTAGTACCTTTAACGGTACAACAAAGGCAGAATACACTGTCTTTGAACGTAAAACTAAAACTTAAATTTGCCATACTACATTTATTTTTGGCAATCGCTTAATGACAACAAGACTACTGCACAAAATCACTGCACAAATTTGTGCAGTTAGGTCATTTTTTTGTGCAGTCATGCATTTTCTCGTTGTAGAGAAAGTACAAGGAAAGAAGTTTCTATATACTTAAAAATCAGTAATTTACAAAGAAAAAAGCATCCCGATTCGGAATGCTTAAATCATTGGAAAGTGGAGCTGGAGGGAGTCGAACCCTCGTCCAAACAGGGAAACCATACGCTTTCTACACGCTTATTCCAGACTTTGGTTTTCGAGCGCCGACAAGACCTGGACCACCAATCGACACCTTAGCTCCTAAATCTCATCCCACTGTCGGAGCCCAATGGGACTATTTCCGATTTAACCTGCGCCGCTGGATCCTCAGATTCGGAACCACATCCTTGGAGCGACGTCTCGTTCAGCTACCTGGTAGCCGAATTGAGCCTCAATCTACTATGCTTCGATTAGGCAGCGAGAGCATACTCGTTGTTGCCAATTAATTTTTCCTCAGCTCAGATTATGGAGGGAACCAAGAAGCCTCCGCGTGCTTACGTACCATCTCAACCCGCTGTCAAATCCAGTCAACCCCAGGTCGTGATTCCGTAAAATCGCTGCAAAGTTACATAAAAAAACGTAGATTACGCAGTTTATACCGTTTTTTTTCATTATTTTCTGCGGAATCTGCGGTAAAATAAGTACCTTTGCACCCGATTTATATATTATTAAGGTAGAAATGAATATTAAAACACTACTCAGAACAGGCTGCATGGCCTTACTGCTGGCATCGTGCACGACGCCGAAAAACGTATCATATTTTCCCAGCTGGGCTGATGGCGAGACGCTGTCATTAGCCGACACGAAAGGCATCGTGCTGAAACCGGCAGACAAGCTGTCGATCATCGTGAACACCAAGTCGGCAGAACTGAATAATGTACTGAACCTCCCCGTGACCTCACAAATCATAGGTTATACGGAGATCCAGTCGATTGCCCAAAGCCGTGGCGCATCTGGTTACACCATCGACCCAGAGGGTTACATCGACTTCCCACTTGTGGGTAAGGTGAAGGCCGCAGGCATGACACGCTCTGAATTAGCCGCCCACCTGAAACGGACGATGGAGGAGACAAATGTCGCCACCGATGCCGTAGTTACCATCGAATACATGAATTTGGGCTACTCCGTGATGGGCGACGTGTTCAAGCCTGGCTTCTTCGAGTTCAACAGCGACCGCGTGAATGTACTCCAAGCACTGAGTATGGCTGGCGACATGAACATCACGGGTAACCGTCAGGAGGTGAAGGTTATACGTACCGAAGGTGACAAGCAGAAGATTTATGTGCTGAACCTGCAAGACCAGAAGGCGTTGGCATCCTCGCCCGGCTATTTCCTCCAGCAGAACGATATCGTCTACGTAGACCCCAACGGCTACAAGAAGCGTCAGTCTACGGCCAACGCAAGCGAGATCACTAAAGCCTCGTTCTGGCTGTCAGCCCTCTCTGTGCTGACAACCGTCGCAGTGCTCATCTTTAAATAAAGGTGGGAAAGTGAAATATCTCGGTAATAAGATAAATATTCTGAAAGATGCTTTCATGGGAAATCTCATGAAGTTGAAAGTCATGTATGACATCCGTCTGCGCAAGACAATCAGGCTCTCGAAGATACAGGATACCTCGGTCGTGGTGTCGCTCACCAGTTATGGCAAGCGTGTCAAGGGGAGTGCTGTATTTACGGTCTATTCGCTGCTACGCCAAACGGTTCGGCCTGAGCGCGTCGTCCTATGGCTCGACGAGAGGGAATACGACAACCAGAACCTGCCCAGCGACCTCCGCTTCCTATGCGGTTACGGGCTGGAAGTGCGCTTCGGCAAGGATATCGGCTCTTATACCAAGATCATCCATTCATTGTCGACATTCCCTGACAAGCATATCATCACGGCTGATGACGATCTGTACTACACCAAATGCTTCGTCGAGGAGTTTGTCAATGCCCATCGCCAGTACCCCAAGGCCATCATCACTGGCTTTGCCAAAGTACCTGTGACAGACGATCATCATCAGCTTGCAACCTATGATGCCTGGCCTGAGTACCACCACGTCGGTTCCAACTTTCAATATGATACTGCCAAAATCTTCCCTTTAGGCGTTGGCGGTGTACTCTATCCCAGCCATGTGTTCGACGATGAGGTCAAGAACGAGGCAGTTTTCACGAAACTCTGTCCTAAGGCCGACGATATCTGGCTGTACGTTATGGGACTACGCTCTCAGGCAGAGAAACGCATGCTCACCAACTCGAACATTGCCTATTACCACACGGACCTGCTGCGCCAGTTAGTCACCAAAGACCGTCTGACGGCCACTAACCGCTTCGGCGGGGAGAACGACACGCAAATGCAGGCGCTGTTAAAGTACTATGACATCAAACTTTAAATAATATCAACCAACGTATGAAAGAATCATTTACATTCAGCGAGTTCATCCGTCTGTGCTTCAAGAAGAAACATTGGTTTGTCCTTTCTGTCGCAGGCTTCCTGCTTCTGGCTGTGGCATATCTCGTTATCACACCACCAAAGTACACAAAGAAAGCCCAGTTGCTCGTCAGAGACGAAGGCGGCATGGGCGGACTGATGGGACAGCTTGGCGGTCTTGCAGAAATCGGCGGAATCATGGGCGTGAGCCTCGGCGCATCAAATGTATACAACGAGTTCTACGCCATGCAGTCACCCTGGTTGCTGCTCAATGTGGTTAACCAACTCCACCTCGACATGAACTATACTATCAAGGGCATCCGCAACAAGGATCTCTACGGCGACCAGCTGCCTGTCACCGTCACCTTCAAGAACATCACCGACGAGGACGATGTGCGCATGAAGCTCGACCTGAACAAGAACGGCAACTTCAAGATTTACAAGATCAAGAAGAACGACGACAAATTCAGCGACGAGCTGAGCGGAAAGGTGAACAGCACCGTCAAGAGCCCCATCGGCGACATCGAGATCAAGAGTACCCCCAACCTACCGAAGATGAAGGAAGACGAGGTAACCATCACCGTGACACGTACGGAGCCTATGGCGATGGTAGAGCAGATCAAGAAGAAACACATGAACATCGTCGTGAGCAGCCGCGATGCTAACCTCATCGACCTGAAATACAAAGATGTATCGAAACAGCGCGCCACCGATGTCATCAACGCCATCATCGCCGAATATCGCAAAGAGGCCGACGAGGACAAGAATGCCCAGACAGCCGTTTCAGAGCGTTACGTCATAGAGCGTCTTGCCTCTCTGGATACAGAACTGAAGACACTCGACAAGCGCGTGGCCGAATACAAGAGCCGCACGATGATGCCCGACCTCGAGGTAATGGCAAAAGTGTATGGCGAGGGTATGAAGGACATCTCGCAGGCTCAGCTCGAACTGAACAGCCAGCTCTATATGGCTCAGGCCGTTCGCGACTATCTGCGCGACGAGTCGAAAAAGGATGAGTTGCTCCCGGCCCTGCTGGTAGCAGACAACAAAGGACTGGCCGACCAACTGAACACCTACAACAACCTGCAACTGCAGCGCAAGAAAATCATTGCCAGTTCTAGCAAGGAGAGCCCATTGGTGAAAGATCTCGACAAACAGCTTGCTGATATGCACAACGCTGTTCTCGTCTCGGCAGAAAACGCCATCAAGCAACTGAAAAGCCAGTTGAAGGGTGTCGCCGTCAAAGAGAAAGAGGGCATGCAGTTACTGGCCTCAGCACCCGCGAAGTTCATTGGTGGTCTGACCGACGAGCGCGACTGGAAAGTGCTCAACGAGGTATATGTGTTCCTGTTGCAAAAACGTGAGGAGGCTCAGATGTCAAAGGCCCTGAAGAATGATATCCGTGTGCTCACGCCACCGCTGGGTGTCAAGAAACAGACCTCGCCCGACAAAGCGACCGTTCTGTTTGGCGCATTCCTCTTCGGACTCTTCGTGCCAGCCTGTGCCATCTTTGTCCGTGAGCGGAAAAAGCGGTAAAGCGGCTATTACACATCACTTTTAGAGTCTCTGCATGGTCTATCTGTTCTGCGCACTGATCATCATAGCCCTTCTGATTTCGTGGAAGTATATCCTTAGGCTTGAACCTGCGGGCATCTTTGCTGCGCTATGGATATTCTTTGC
>Ga0265298_10001796_pt1 | contig 31378 bp, 11 predicted proteins | sample AusTroGonzalo_MG_3_FD_193486 | JGI IMG/M metagenome (GOLD analysis project Ga0265298, IMG submission 193486) | Bovine rumen microbial communities from tropical cattle in Woodstock, Queensland, Australia - Gonzalo_01 | ecosystem: Host-associated > Mammals > Digestive system > Stomach > Rumen ... | reverse complement strand
CATATTTTCTAAACATATATACTTTGGGGTCGTTCCAAAGTCACTTTCGAGTCGTTCCGCAGTCATCTACGAGGTGTTCCGAAGTCACTTTACCCCCCTAAAGTAACGTCGGAACAACTGTAAAGTACCTCATCTTCGGGGTGTAGGGAAGTCAGGAACAACCGTAAAGTACCATGGTTTCATAAATTCGCTGTCCCAATGTCTGTGCACCCTCCGCATTGAAGTGCAGACGGTCGGGTAACAGCGACAAATCGCTAGCATCGACCACATGGAAGTGACGGTCTTCACGCGACAAGCGATAGAGGGCATCGACAACCTGCTGACTACACTGACGACTGTCCTTGGCGTATGTGCCACAGATAACCGGCAACCTACAACCCCTTCTTCTTGCCAATCTTAACCTTCGAGTCGCCCGTCACCTCAGCCTGATTACCACCACCAAAGACATGCCCACGGATATCGACGCCCTCGACGTTCTTCTTCTCGTAATAGGTGATGTCAGCCGAAGCAGTGCCTGTAGCAGCAGTATAGACAAAAGGATCAGTAGTCGTGCCGGCTCCACTACGGGTGTAATAATTTGTTACAGAGGCATTTGCCTCAACTTGTTTCACCACATAGACCTCCTCAAGAGTGGCAATATTGACGTTGGTGTTGCCGATGACTTTGGCAGCATTACCGCCACCAAAAACATTGTTGATAGCACCCATCTTGCCCTTGGCGTGTGACGGAACAGGATAGTTGCCGGGAGTCTTTACATTCTCGCCAACAACAGATACATCTTGATTATAGTACCTACCATAAGCCACATTGACATTTACCGAAGGATTGCCCACCATAGTAGCATTGGCACCATAGCCGCCACCATAGACGTTACCGATGCTGGTAAACGACATGACATTGACCTGTGGATTTTCATAAAGTGGACTGGTGCCCGTTTCCTTCGGTTTACCATTGCCGTCATAGCCATAGACGGAATAGCCGGCCTGGTTGCCGCCGCCATACAGTTCACCGATGATGACAGGCTTACACCCCACCTCCTCAACATTCACCGTGATAGAGCCTCGGATGGTGCCGCTGATGTTATTGCCGCCAAACACACGATCGAAGGTACCATTGGTGATATTCAGTGTCACATTACCCTGAATGTCAGCCGCCTCAGCACCACCGTAGGCTGCCTGTAGTCCTGGAATACATGCCATCAACAGCCTGGCCTCGGCATCCATCGGGGCGCTCTTACCGCCACCGTAGGCCTCATCGACACAGAAGTCACAACCACTGTTTTCATCCAGCATAGTGACTGCCGTCTGGCGCACATTACCCTTGGTGTTGGAACCACCGAATACACGATGAATCGTACCTCCAAAGACGTTGACAGATGCCTTGCCGGAGCCATATCCATAGTTCGTCGCTCTGTCGACAGGTGTCTGTGCATCAGTAGCATCTTCCGCATAAGCATAGAATCCCACGTTAGCACCAGGGTTAGGAATATCTTTTCCTTGAGCATCTTTACCAATGGCATCCTTACCATTACCACCGCCAAACAATTCCTCAATTTCATAGGTACCATTGACGGTAACATTGGTAGCTGGTGTAGAAGCAGCATTACCACCACCATAGACATATTGAATACTAGTCAGTCCACAACCGTCGACGATGACGTTGGTGGAATTGGTGGTATTCTTGCCGCCAGCGGGTTCATAGGCTGCCAGGTTACCACCGCCATAGACGGCTTTCACGTCGTAGCGTCCTTTCACCTTGGCCGTCTTCTCACCTTCGGCAGGATTGGCTATCGTTGCGGCCTCTGCGTTCTGGGTCTTATAGACGTGTACCGTTGCCGTGCCTTGAGGAGAACCATTGAGGTTGTTGCAACCAAAGATGTTACCTTTGACAATACAGCCTTTCTCACTGTCTTTCACTACGTATGGGCCAGTATCTCCTACTCGCACCAAGTTGGTATATTCAGATTTATAGTCTGCAGCATCAATACCATTCAAATTCACATGAGCATTGCCCACCAAAGCCTTTACTTCAGGCAAGTCCTTGTTATGCTCATCCTTTGTTCCTGGCAGTCGTCCCTGGGCTCCTCCATAGACATCGCCGTTGATAGTGCCACCAATCAGGTTAACTTTCGTCTCACCGCTTGCGTCCATACTGGCCAAAGCACCACCGCCGTATACGCTGCCCGTGACGGTGGTAGTGCCAGTGATGGTGAGCGAGGAGCTGCGAACAGAGCCAAGGTTAGCATAGTCCAAATTCTCCGTCGTCATCACCTGCCCACCGTCGAAACCGTCAGCACCGTCCGACGGGAACGCCTCCACCTGTTTCCATGTGTAGTCCGTCGTACCCGAATAGACGCCCGGCTCAAACATACCCGACGAGCTGTTGTAGTTTGGGGGCGTAGTAAAGCCCGCATCCCTGACGGGTATGGTGGGCAGAGTGGCAGAATATCCGCCCCCATACACGTTGCCCGTCACCCTGCAGTCTTCCAACACAGAGGCAGCCCTGCCCGTCACCTTTCCCAGATTACCGCCACCAAAGAAATTCTCCGTGATGCTACAGCCCTTCAACGAAGAATAAACATCGTTGCACTGCGCCAGCGAAAACGAAACGAAATGCACAAACAGTCGTACACCTGTCGTTCCAGAACTCCATACAAAAAACTCATAGTCGAAATCAGTAGCAACACCTGGCCCTTTTTTGCCATAATCTTTGCCAGATATCTGAGAAGAACCCGTCGTGTTTCCATCAAAATAGAAACCTTTGTCTGTAGTATAATAACCTTGAAGTGTAGTCCAATTCGGGTTACCAGATGCATCATAATATTTTTTTCTGCTGAAGGAGTTTCCCCCATATCCCGCACCGAAGTACTTACCAAAGGTACATCCTTCGGCATTGGTGGTAACCTTTTTGCCTGTTGCCATATTACCAAATTTCGGTCCTCCGCAAAACAGGTCAACATGGCTGTTGAAGATGTCCGTGGTGATGTTCCCTTTAACAGGCTTGGCATCGTTGACTCCACCACCGAAGAAATTGTCGATGTCGGCATCGTAGATTTGCCAACGTATATTACCTTTGGTTGTTTTGTCGTCCTTGCCTATTTGCTCTTGAGCAGCTCCGGCCAGTTCACCAAAACGACCGCCACTGATGTAACACTCTGCATTATCGTCTCTGATGGCTGCATTCTGATTGTACGTTCCCGTGAGATAGAACTCTTTGAAGTCACCTCCTGTTACCGACACAGGAACGTGTGGCGTGGACTGCTTTCCATCACTATGCGTTCCCAAACCAAAAGAATTAATCCAAACGTTACTGCCCACATGGATATAAATTGTTCTTCCTGAGACAGAAGAACTCTGAGTCGAAACAAACTGGTCGAAGATGCCACCATGAAGAATCAGCGGCGCATCTATCTTAGTTATGCTTTGACCCTGGTCGTCTTTGCCTAAATCCCCGTTCTCATACTCCACCTGGCTGGAATACACAATGGCCGTGTTAGTAACCTCAAACCAGCCTCTTGTCTTGAAGATGGTAAAGTTGCAGATAAGAGTGGCACCATTGGGCTTTTGTGCCTGTGCTGTACCGGGGATGTTCAGGAAGTCGAAACGTATGGGGGTTATATTCGATCGGTTCTTATGGTGATATATCAGGCTATAGTCTGGCTCATGGTCATTGTCCGCGTCCACCGACATCATGGTGAAAGGTCTGTCTCCGTTTAACGGCACAGTATTCAAATGATAATTGCCCACAAGCACGAGAGCGTTGTCATAGACTGTTGTGCCTAAACCACCCAGATTGTTGGCGATGTGGTCCAAAGCTCTAGTAATACTAGTTTCAACTTTTTGTCCATCAAACAGCGTAGGCGTAGGCTCCTCCAGGTTCACCTGCGTGCCCGTTTGCGTTACATTCTGTTTAGTATCATAATCAGCTGAACTTTTATAATACACCACATCATAATTCGGGTCAGCGATATAGCATGCCTTCCCCCAATAGGGTTCGATGGTAATGGAGGTCACGTCATAGGGTACATCGAAGTATGCTCCCTGCGAGAACACACGGCCACTGATAGAATAGAGGTCCTTATTGGAACTCTTACGGTCGGCAAAATTAAAATTGGGATAGTCGAAATAGGTTTGGTTTTTAGAATAAGTCTTTGTATAGTCATAGTTACCTGACTTATAAGGATCATCAGTTACAGCAGTAATGGCTGTTATTTTCCAACCTGTCACCACCCTATTTCCTGTATAGTTGCCCTCTCCTACCTCATTATAGTAAGGCAGTTGCACCTTGTCGTAGTTGAAATTGAAACGGTCGAAATCCTTGTCGGTACGTTGCAAGGTGAGATTATTGGTCGTGATGCTCGCACCAGAAGGTGCATTACTTCCCACGCTACTAATTGTTACAGAAAGCGTCTTGCCGAGTTTACCCCCTTTGTTTCGTCCCACAATAGCACTGTCAGGAGCATTTGTCATATCGGGGTTGATAATGGAAGGATAATAACCTTGTGACTTTAGGATTGGGTAGGGCTTGGGATTGCTGATGGTCCTATCAGCAGTCTCTAACACCCATTTTGCCATCTGATTAGCATCAGCGGTATTACCAGTAACATAAAAGGCTGCTAATTTCTTGTTGCTATTAAGCAACAGACGATAAAACTCAAAACGGTTCAAGTATCTCTCTTCAACGGCCAAAGCACAATTATATTTACTTGATGTAATAGCCGTTGTCTTCAGTTTGTCATAGGCATAATAGTTGAAAGTATTCAAACCACCTTTAAGATTATTTATATTGTTACCACCATAAACGGGAGAAACTGTTGTGCCACCCGTGATATCACCGTAGAACATACAGTTCATCACCATCGTTTTAATGCTGCTAGCAGTGGTTGTTACCAAATTATTCCCCACAATACCACCCACATTGCTACCGCTGGTAATATTTGCATAGCTGTAGCAGTTGATTACACGTGACGTATCATACAGATTACCAACAAGACCTCCGGCATTCTTATTGCTAGCAGCACCGATTGAGCCACCATTGACACCACAGTTATAGATGCGTGTGGCACCAGTGGCATTGCTCACAAGAGCACCGGCACTAGCGGAGGCATTAGCATTGTCTTTTGGATCGCTGATACCTACATTTTCGATAATGATATTCTTAAACGTAGCATCCTTACTATAAGTAAACAATGGTTTATTCCAGGTACCAGTAATAGGCACCAGTTGTCCATCAATAGTACCCTTAAAGCGTGTTCCGTCAGTTCCTATTGTGGCACCTGTTCCATTCACCTTAGGAGTTCCCGTCGTAGAGAAATCGCTGGCCAATATGTAGCTTCCATTCGGATCTGTGATGTCACTGAGAGAATGTATTACCGTCTGTCCCCAAACACTACCAACTCCTATCATCATCAGAAGCATGGCTATAGTAAGCCGTAACCTCGCTGTTACGACAAAATTACCCCTCTGTGAGGTGCTGTAGCCATACTCTAGCCTTACTCTAGCCATACTCCAGCCATACTCTAGCCTTACTCTAGCCTTACTCATGAGTATGCTTAGAGTATGGCTAGAGCCTTGCAGGTTCCTTGTTATTCGCTGTGTAGGTTTATATAAAGTTATCATATCTTTTACTTAATTGCAATTTTCTTCATGTATCGACCACCGTCAGCACGAATGATATAGACGCCATCAGCAGTAATGTGGGTATCGATGGTTTCGCCAGGCTGGATGGTGAAGTGATTCATATTGAGACCACCCATATTGACAATGCGTACGTCGGTTTCACGATGGAGTGAAGAAGTGACGCTGATGATGTGCTTGCGAACAGTGAATACAAGGTCGCCATCACCAAAGTTGTCGCCAGATGGGTCTTTATCGTCGAAGGTGAACGACAAGTCGTTGTTGTCAAAGACAATAGAGCGGGCAGGTGCCGAACTGGTAGAAACAAAGTACGGACGGAACGGAACGGCTGCCGAGCCTCCACTAGGTGTGGCATCGAAGCTGTTACCATCCTGATTCATGAGATAGCCCGTAACCGTCTTGCTCATGTAGTTTGGCAGGAACTTATAGCCGTCGACAGCATCGATAGCAGAGGCCTTTGTCTCGTCGTCGCTGACACTGATGGTGATTTCAGGCACAGAGACGAAGCTGACAGTCTGCTTGCCAAGCTGAGCAGGTGCAGTGCTTGCCGTGTTCTTGACCTTCCACTCACCGCTGAGGTCGAACTCATAGAACGTCTTGCCCGGGAAGCCTATCATATACGGCATGGCAGTGGTCAGCAGCGGATATCCAGCCATATTGCGACCATCCTTATATCTGGTCTGGTAGGTATCCGTATTGGCATCCTGCTGGACGTTCTTGCTATAGTAGTAGTCCCACAGGAAGGTGTTGTCCACCTGCTTGTCGGCACCTGTTCCCTCTGGATAGCTGAAGGCAGCCTTGAAGACATCACCAGTCTCTTCCACCCTACCCTTGTATTCGCACAGCCAATACTCATGGCCCTTCTTGGTTCCATTGGCATCAACAGAGGGGCTACCACTGTAGAAGTGGGTAATCTCACCCTTATCCTGGGTAGATATCAGTTCAGCTGTGAACGGCAGGCTGACTGTCGACCAGCCCTTTGTCAGACTGACGAACTCGTCGGGCACGCGTTGATACCACATACGCTTGCCGTCATCGAAGGTATAACTCATCGGACAGTTGAAATCCTTCTTATCAACCAGCAGATGGTCGCTGATGGCCTTGAAGTCGTGCTGTACCAGATGACCGAAGACGGTCCAGGTAGGCGCTGCACCTACACGACGATACTTGTCTGTGCTGTCATAATAGTCGCTGTAGGCAGGCTCTGTGAAGTAAGTGGTCAGTACATCGTAGGTCTTCTTGTTCACCTCCACAGACGGCGCATAAACCAACAGATTCGGTGACTCATCACGGTTGGTGATGCTCTTCAAGCCACTTTCGTCGAGCAATGGCTGATAGAACCATTGTCCGTTGCGTCCCATCATGTATTCCGTATCGTTATGACCGACAAAGTCGATGGCCGTCATATTCGGATAAGCAGGATGCAGGTTAACATCAGAGGGACTCGTAGGCTTCGAGTATGCCACGAGGTTGACACTCGGGTTGAAATGGGCAACGTCCATCGTCTTCGACTGATAGTAGGCAGGAGCACGATAGATGCGGTTGCTCTCGTCAGAGGTTGACAGACGGCCGCTGTTCTTGACGATGTGTGAAGGAACATCCTCATGTGGACGCTGGTCGTTCCATCCATAGGTCAGCATTTGACCGAAGTAGATGTAGTCATCTGGCCAGACAGGATAGAAATGGACTTTGTCTTCCGCATCAGTATATTCACGCTCGTCGACAGACTCAGGTATTGAACCGTCAGCATAGCGATAGTCACCATCGGCATAGCGTTGCTCAACATAGCCACCCGACGGGTAGACACTACTGTAACCCGACGAACAGTAGGTGGCATTAGTAGCATAGTACTTCGTCAGAGGAGCGGACAGTGTATCATCGGTATTGATGGTATAGTACTTATAAGCAGTACCCGATGTCGTCTTCTTGTCATGATAACGCTTGAAGAGATAGAAGCCATTGAGGTTGTAACCCACCGTACCATTATAGAAAGCATTCTGAGGCATCGGACGGGCCAGGCCACGACCGTTGTCAGTGGTCTTGTAATTCAATCCCTCCGGATAGTAGCAGTTAACTATCTTCCTACCATCAGCTGCTGTCGGATTGCCAAATACAGCCTTGACGCTGCCATCAGGTGTACCAGTCGTGTTAATCCAGCAGTTCTCCACATAGCCATCACCCTTGTCGGCAACACCTGCCGAGGTGAACGAGCCCGTGACACCTAAATTATAGACGCTGCCACAGAGTGTGCCAAACAGCGAGTGGTCGAGGCCGTCAATATGGTAACCATCACCATGCAGGTTACCCTCAAAGCAGTTGGTGTCGTCGCCAATCGGCGTCCAAGAGCCTGAATGACTGACATTGGTATGCATGATGAACTCCAGATTCTTACAGTCTCTGACGTGCTCGTTGAGTGTACTCTTACTGAGGTCGAAGAACTGCTTCAGCTGGGTAGCACCACCAGTGGCATCGGTGATGTATATCTTACTGTCGCGCTTAACGTTCTTATTGTCCACATAATAGTGATGCTCGGTATCTTCCATCACCTTCTTCAGGTCGTGGTAATTGGCCACACTCACCGGAACGTGATTAGAGTAGGTCTCGCCAAGATAGGTCTTTGCATAGTAGGCGAGGTAGTATCCATCCTGATACCAGTAGAGCGGGTCGAATGTCGGCATATAGTCAATACCATTGATATGACTCTCAGCGTCTCCAATCTTCTCAAAGAGTTTCCATCCGCCACCCGTTACTTCATAGGCACCAGGTGTTACATGCGGTTCACGAATACCGACGAACGTACCGGGCAGCACAATCTGCGGTGCCTTGATGTCCTCAACGGTAGGAATACCGCTCTTGAACTGCAGGTGAATATTCACCACATGGCGCTCACTGATCGGGGTAACATGGGTACCAGACTGGTCGCTCTCCTCGTAGTCGTACTGATAGACCACAGTGATAATCTTCTCTTTCGAGAGGTCGAAGATATCTGACTCGCGGCTGACAAAGAGCGTCGAGGTCTCTGTAGGAGCAATGCCGTGGATGGTGAAGTTAGTTTGCCAGTTAGCCAAGGCATTGTAGCTGTCGCTGGTAATGACCAGTCCGATGGGCACTGTCTGTCCGTTTGAGTAGGTTCCTGTCACGCTACCATCCACTGAAGCATTAGTCACAGAGACGCCCTCTGTATTCTCGCCGACCTTATAACTCTCACGACAGAAGTAGAAGGTCTTGTTCTTATCGTCGTTTGTGAAGGTCAGTGTCGTGACATTCGCCTGGTCAGAGGCTCCCAGACTATTATAGGTAGATGCTGAGATAACTGTACCGACAGCGTAGGGTGAGTTACCAATCTGGAAGGAGTTCTTGACGACATAGACATCGCCGGCAGCCTTCACATCGACAGCCGAATAATGGCGTTTCTCGTTAGGCAGTTTCTCGTATTCCTCACGCTTATATTCCTTGTCCTTTTCCAGTGTCACGCCATTGTGGGTGGATGTCGCGTCGCCATTATAAGTAGCAGTGTAGTCGACGGGTTTCTCCAACGAGTAGCCTGCAGGATTGGCTACGGCTGCTTCGAATGTACCTGCGGCAGCATCATATTGGTACTTCTGTCCTTCGCCGTGTATGATGTTACCTGTAGACGGGTCCTTACTGTAATTCGGATCGATTAACAGGTCGAAGGCGTCGTAGTTGAACGAGAAGTGCTCACGGTCGGTCTTTGACATCGAGCACCAGACACCCAGACCACGATAGTTCTTGCCAGCCTCGTAATAGTCACCACCATAGAGACCGTCACTCGTACAGTAGTAGGCAGGAACGATATTATCGAGAATCTCCTGGGCAATCTGCTCTTCGACAGCTGTTGCACCGTCTTTGTGGAACCTATTATAATACGCCATCTTCTCAGCCTCCGTCATGCGGGCATTGACGTAGATGAATTCCGTCTTGCTGAGCGGGATAGTGGCAGTACAGATATAGGCAGGAGCCACATAGCCCGTCATAGAGGCTGCTTCTGTTGCAGAAACGGCACTTCCTACATGCAGGCGCTTGGTGCCATTGTCATACTCTGTCGTCACCAGATAGGCTTCTTGGAAGGTGGCCTGACCAGCAGGAATATCAGCAGAATGGTTGGTCACGATATTCTGATAAGTGTCGTAGACCTCCTTTGATATGAGGTTGGTCGCCTTGTATTCACGCTGACCGAAGACACCACCCGTTTCACCGTTCAGATAATATGTCGGACCGTCTTCATACCCGCTGGTTCTTGTCTGAGTCTTTGCATGTGTACTACTCTCAGCCTGTGTGTACCACGTACTCCAGTCGGTGGGGTTGTTGACCTTGTAGGTCAGCATGTAGCCAGTGTCATGACCGAGGTTGTTGGATGAGCGGAAGACGAAGTCAAAGGGAACATCCTCCTGCTTTGCCACATGGTAGACAGTGGGATGGGCGACCTTTAGAGCATTATAATCTGTAGGCAAGAAGACGCTGTCGGCTGGGAATGTCTCCTCGCCAATCTTGCACTCAGCCGTAGTGACGTATGTCTGATCAACAAACAAATCTTGCTCCGACTTGGTCAGCAGGTACCAATCCCAATAGCTGATGGGGTCGTTCTGGTGGTACTCCACGTCGTTGATGATCATCTTCTTGTTGCTTTGCAGGCGAACGCCTGGTGCCGAATAGTAGGCATATTTGTTGGGCATCACGTTGAGCAGCTTCATCGTACCATGCGAGGCTGCAGTGATAGTCAGCGGGATGTCCACCGACTCACTATAGGCATTGGGAGCACCTGTATAGGCTGAGATGTACTGGTCGTAGACATAGACCTGACCCTTAATAAACCAGTAGTGGGCAGGCACGGCATCACTGCCGCTATACTTTCCGCTGACATTATAACAGTCGTCGATGATAATCTGCGTGCCGTGTACGAAGTTACCCGAGGTCTCCCACTCCACCAATTCGCCGTTATACGTGAAGTCCTTTCGTGTAATAGCGCCATCGTTCAAGGCTGTCAACGTGTTATGATTCTTCTTGGAGTATGTGCCTACTCTGTGCTCATTCTTGGCATATACGAAACCACCTCCGATACCAGGCTGCACGTTAATCAGGTCAAGCTCGATGACACCAGTGATATAGCCCCAGTCTTTCTCATAGAGTCCCAAATCGGTACCCTGCTTCTTCTCGGTGGTCAACTCCAGATATACACCGGAAGCCAGCGCCACCTTGTTCAGACTGATACCGTTGTTGCGCTTGCGCTCCTTGACATACTTCTTCTTCCAGTTATAGTAGGTCCGGTCATCGTCGCCTGTAGAACCATACGTGCCTGTGTCGGTATTGTCAGTGCGACGAATGTCTTTATCTGCCATGAAGTGTACGTCACTGGTCAGCGCACCCAGATAGTTCACGATGTTGTAGATGCCGAAGTAGTTGCCATGAACGGCCTTGTCGGTATTCTCAAAATCGTCGGGATTCTGGTCCTCTACGTTTGCGGCGGGCGTTGCTCCTGACTTTAGTGTCAGGTCTGCCGCAATGACAGAATGCTTCTGGTTGAGCGATACTTCGCGGACACGGTTGATGGTGTAGTTAGTATGATCGACAATCTCCGGCACACGGTCCTGGGCGCCCTGCATCACCATGCGACTGCCAAAGACGCCACAGAAGTCGGCACGCTGGATGGTGTTCATCAGACGACCGGCATAGATGGAGCAGACGCCGTTCTCTGCCCAATAGAGGGGGTTGGGCACTGTCTCGCCCTTGCCATTGATGACAAGAATGGGCGTATCGCCATCCTTGATGTCCTTGAAAAGCGTCAGCAGGTCGTCGGCTGTCAGGGTCGACGCCTTGGTGGCTGTTGCCTCGGTATGATAGGTGGTGCCGTCCTTGTCGGTACACTCCTTGACGCACTTATACCTTAACTCATAGTAGGCTGCCTCACGGTCGGGCAGGGCATGATAATCGTCGATGGTGATTTCCGGTGCAATGGTATAGTAATCTGTACCGTAGTTGGTGATGTTCAGTCCACGGTAGCCGTCTACGAAGGTCAGGTTGCCATCGCCATAGAGACCTCCGGTGTGGCCTGTACCCAGGGTGATGAGGTCGCGGTGGTAGACGTCGTGGACAGACGCTGTGGCATTGCCGAACACCGTTGTGGTATTGGCATACACAGCGGAAGAGCCTGACGACGTGTTGCCACCGGCAAACACCGCATTATGGATGATGATGCCTGTAGCGTCCAAAGAGCTCCAACGGCCGTCAATATTCTTGTTGCCCATGGTGTTCAGGTCCGTGGTGGGCACATATTGGCCGGCATGATAGTCATGTCCGTTGACGGTGACTGCCGACAAGGCCTTCGCATGTGGCTCCACCAGCACTTTGCAGTCCTCCGACAAGATATATTCTCCACCATCCGTCACCCATTTCGGATCGCTTGCATTATAGCTATAGTTTTCTGGAATGTATGGATCATTTCCAAATTCATAAGCGTAATAGTAGCCTTCGTGCTGGTCGTCGAAACGATTGCCGTCCTTAATACCTACATAGAGCTTATTGTCTTGCTCATAGGCACTGTAAACATAGCCGATATCGCCACCACCAAAAACGTTGCCGTAGCCCAGCTCCATACCCTTGTCAGAGCCTACCTCACCACCGAAGATGTGTACCTCGGTCTGTCCGAAGACGTAGCCATCGGAATAGAGGGTACCGCCTTCGCCAAGGTTGTTATAGCCTCGGCCACCGCCAAAGACGTTGCGATGTACATGACCTTCGTAGAGTTCGACATTGGCCTTGCCGGCTTTGTAGATACCTTTCAGCGTACGAACGCTGTTATCCGAACCACTGGCGAGGATGATGCCACGTCCGACGGCAGCAATCTCACCACCTCCGAAGAGGGCGTTGCGCACGTGGCCGCCATACATCTTCACGTTAGTGATATCCACACTACTGTTGTCGATATAGCCTCCGCCAAAGATACATCCACTGTCGTACAGGCGGTTGGTACCGTCACCGGACCATGTCTCGTCGTGGAGTTTTTCCTGATAGTAGTCAGAACCTACTTGTATGTAGTCGAGGGTGCCAGAAGGCACAGCGCTGAAGTGGCGGTAACCGATGAAGCCCTTATTAAGTGTGATGTTAGCAGTACCGAATACAGCACCACCCTCACCGCCACCGTAGCCGTTACGCTCGATAGCAGGAATACCATCGATAAAACTGGTGCCGTCGAGTTTACCAATGGTAACGTGTGTCTCACCGAGGATGTCACCCGCCGTGCTCTCGCTGATGGCGCCACTGTGATAGCCTACACTACCCTTCCAACCACCGCCATAAACGTTACGTGCAGCACCACCTTCTATATAGGCATATGTAGCTGCGACAAACGGATTTCCAAAATCGTCGGTTGCCACATTGAACTTGTTGTTGACGGAACCGACAGTACCTGCTGCATAGATATCCTTCGTCACAGTACCACCATACAAGCCGATAAAAGTGGTACCATGTACGTCACCAGCATTTTCAATGCTCTCGTTGCCCAGACCACCACCGTAGGCGTATGCTCCGCTAAGGCTTCCATTATACATATAACCACAGACGACAGCACCCTGGTTGATGCGAACGTTGGTATTATATTTATAGGTAGCCAAAGCGTTGGCCAGTCCGTTGTCTGTATAGCCACTGCCCAACGAGAGGTCAATAGGCGTTGTGGACCCGGCATCGGCCAGTGCCTTCCACGCATCAACCGATTTCTTGTTCATGACACGGCCCAGCTGTCCTCCACCATAGGCTTCATACAAACGGGCTCCGTTATTCAGGTTAACCTCAGTATATTGTGCCCAGGTATCTTTACCGTAACCGGCACCGTAAACCGTAGCGAAATACTCGTTTTCCTTGTCATAATAGACGGGAGCATTGATGTTGACCTTGCTATATAACGTACGACGGCAGTTGTTGTTACCGCCATAGATACCGGTGCGATAACCACCCACAATGGCATTGCTACTATTCCAGTTGACATTCGACTCGTAGACATCGCAGGGATATTCGTTATACAGACCGTAGGCACCGCCAAAGATGGCTTCAGCACGGAAGGTAGACCCTGCAGGTACATTGACGACCGTACGACGGGTAACACCCTCCTGATAGCTACCGCCATACACGGCCTTGAAGTGTCCGCTCAAGAGATCGATGATGGCTGAGGCTTTGTGTGCAGTAGCTGGTGCGTCTGCAGTGGCCTTGACAACACCCATGCCCACACCGCCGCTCTCACCGGCACCGAAAATCTCAGTGCCTTGATAGGTCGTCATGGTCTGCGGCACATCGATGAGGATATAGCTGCTGTTCTGCATGAGGTCTTCCTCCTCTTCGCCGAGGTAGCCCTGTCCAGCACCGTAAATCTGCTCGACAGTATTGAGCGAGTTGTTGGTGTCGATGGGACGGAAGTTGATGAAGGCGTTGTTCAGGAACGGCTTATAATAGCCTGTCTTGGCATAACCGTCTGTATCGAAGAAATCCTTGAAGTATGTATCTTTATAGTCGTAGACACCGTAGGCACCACCGAATATCTTCTCGACACGACCCTGAACATATTCTATATATGCCGAGGCATTGAGCATATCGGTGTTATATACCTTGCTGCGAACAGCGTCGTTGCGCAGACGACTGTCGAAGTTGGCTGAACCCAGGATGCGTCCGCCCAAGTCGTTACCACCATATATATAGTCACGAACGTATGGGAAACCGCTGGTGCCTACATAAGTCTCAGAATGTCCGAGGATATCAGCATTACATGCACCGGCAAAGGAGTCGAAGATACGTCCGTTGCCCAGATTGATATGTGTATTGCCGGCAATAGGACCTAAATAGCCGCCACCATAGATAAACTCGGCTTCAGCCATATCTTCCGTCATATCTTGATTCTTGGGCACACCGGGCACATTGCCGTTCACATTGATATAAGTGCTGTATTTCTCGTCGTAAGTATATTCAAGTTTTCCAGCCAATTCATTATAGACACCCTTTCCGATAGCACCCTCTTCACTGCCACCGAATATCTGGAATACATAGCCACGATTCAAGTTGATGGTGGTACTACCCCAAATCTCTGTATTGACACCCTTACCACCACCAAAGACATTCAGTGCAGAACCCAGCACGTCCATGCCCTGCTCGTCAAGGATAACACCTGTATTTCGTTTGGTAATCTTAAATTCGTCGTTGTCATAGAGTTTTCTCTCACCCTGCTCGTCGCCTTCCACCTCGTCGAAAACTAAATCACGGTCTACCACTGAGGCGCCGATGTTAATGATGATATTACCATTCACGATACCACTGTTATAGCAGCCGCCATAGATGTTACCACCCTTCAGACGACGGTCGATATCGGCTTCTGTACTGGTGACAGGACTCTCTGACGTAGCACCAGAAGTGATGGGGGCAACATTCAGACCTGTTGCTGAACTGATGGTGTTCCACTCCAGTATCCGATTGCCGTTTGTGTCTAATGCATAATCATTACCATTCATTTTCCAACGCTTGGGCTGGATTTTCAGACCGTCGAAGTTCAGTTCCAGTTTGTTGCCGTCGCCATCAGGAGCACCCGTAAGTCCACCCTCGAAGAGAGCATTGTAGTCTGAAGGAGTCACAAAGGCATTGTTACATCCACCCACTACCTTGTCATAGACAATCACATTCTGTTTGAACTCGATGGCAGTCTTACCGACACTCGTCATACTACCCACATTACCACCGCAGTAAAACGAACCGAACATCGTAGAATAAGGAATGTAATCGTTGATATCATCAAAAGCAACACGAGGCATCAAACTCATGGCCACACCATCCATATAGGCAGCAAACTGAGTCTTATTGGTCAAGTCCATCGAGTTGAACTTAGAACCATCTTTCGTAATGTCAGTCCTCTTCATGGTACGCAGCACACCCTCTGTGGTCTCTACGCCCGCCTCATTATACTTGATCATGTTCTCACCGTTGTTGCCTAAGAACACATTATCGGCAATCACATGGGAACCGATTTTCAGTTCCACCATGGGCTTTGCCTTCACAGTCTTCAAAGTGGCACTGTTGCCTCCACAATAGATGGCACCGCCTATGACGGTCGGATGCTCCGCATCTGTTCCCACCACACGGATAGACACCTGCTCGGCATTGGGGCGGAAGTCGTTAAGGGCTTCCGCAGAGGTCTTACCCGCAGGAATGGTATAATAGAGGTCACCATAGACATCATGACCTTTCAAACCGGGATTGTCAGTATAGGGATACGAGCCGTTACCACCACCATAGACATCACCACGGATACTTGCTCGGATTCCGACGGCATTACCGCCATAGACACGTCCTGTGATGTCGTTACCACCATAGACGTTGTTGACATCACCACCACTGATAACGACACGGGCCGACAAACCTGAGGGGAAATTATAGGGCGTACCTTCAGGCAGTTGTATCTCGTTGGACAGTACATCCTGACCGCTTCTCATCGGGCGCACATCGGCCATACGGCAGCCACCATACATATTATCGACAATGATGGACGAGCCTGCTACGATGTCCAGCAGCAAGCCCTCAGGGCAGGTCATCCTACCCTGATTACCGCCACTATAGAGGTTCCTGATTTTTCCGGCCTTCAGGTTCCACGTCGGACGTATGGCCATCTCAGCCTTGTTGTTGCCTCCAAAGAAACGTCCAATCTGGAAGGCGTCACTGCTGGGATATGAGAAGCCCGTATTGATACCCATCTGCTCACTGAAACGCTTGTTCGTCAACAGCTCACCACCTGTGCCGGCATTAGGATTCGTAGTATCCTTAATACTATTGACTACCTTGCTGGGGTTATCCACATGGATGACAACAGCGTCTGTTGCTGTGGCATTGTTACCACCGCCATACGCATAGACAATAGAAGCACCACAAATCTCCAGATAGGTCTTGCCAGTCTCCGGCTTTACCATTCCCTTGTAGTCACTGTCCTCAGAGGTGTAGTCATAGTCGCCATTACCACCTCCGAACAACTGTCCGATGTATATCTTTTGGGCATCCTTAGCCTCCGTCGTAACAGCATTGTCGCCCTCGCCCGTAGTAACGGTCTTGGTAGAGGTACGCACAAAGGTGTTCCACGTATTGTCGATATTGTTCTGGCCTGCTGCAGTGCCTACGGCTTTCAGTTCTGAAGGGACATCGGTCGACGTGCCGACAGTTCCTGCTATATCGTTACCGCCATAGAGTTTATCGACAACGATATACTTAGAGGCGTGTTCGCCATCGATGTGTACGAAAGCACTACCGCCCACATTGGCCTGACGGGCACCGCCATAGACCTGATGGATGTCACCACCATAGACTAACACCTCTGTCTTACCTCCCAAATCGCCAGCATTACCACCACCGTAGACATTGCCGGCAATGGTAATCTGCGCCTGAGCTGTCGTTACGCCCAGGAGCATCAGTAAGCATATGATGGTTTCTCTAACTTTCAATTCTCAATTCTCAATTTTCAATTCTCAATTCTCAATTTTCAATTCTCAATTCTCAATTTTCAATTCTCAAGTTACTGTCTAATCACCACAATGGGCGGGTCCTCTTGCGACAAATCGTAGAGGTACGAGGGGTCGATGTTGATCAGGAGTGTACGTTCCTCACCACGTTGTAGTTCCTCCAACGAATATGCCAGTTTGTTGGTGACTGTTCGCTCAGCTATCTTATTACCTCGTTTGTCGTAGATGTCGTATTCTATCACCAAACAAAGCTTCTCAAGCAAATTTGCAACTGGCATAATGTAGCCGCTGCATACTATTGTAGAGGTCGTTGTCAGTGTCAGTTCTTCGTTTCTGATGACCAGTTCGCTTGCCCCTGAGCCAGCCAGACTATGAACCACACTGCTGATGCCTACATCCTTGGTGAGAGTAACATCCACATTATAACGACTGATGTCAGCCACTTGCAGTTTCATGCGTTTAATCTTGATGGTACGCACAGCATCATAATCATCGCCAACCTTCATACATAATATCATACGTCCGTAAAGATGGTCGACGAACAGATTGACATAGTTCTCGCGCTGACTATCGTAATCAAAGCCAAAGGCTCCACGTACGGCAGCACGCTCATCACTCTCATCATTGACTTGACGCACACCAGTCACAATGCAATAGTCCTGGGCAGCTATCGGAGGCATCTGCTGGATATGGAGCACAGCACTATTGTCGCTCCAGTTGGAAATGCTGCGTACAAAGTCTTCGTTGTCAGGCATATAGCCATATAAGTTGTAAGTTCTTGCGCCAGACTTCAGCTTCAGTTGTGTAGTCCATGCAGACCCTCCTATATATTTGAACAATCCTTCCGTTGCCGTAGTTCCATGGGTCAGGAATATCCTGATATCACCATATTGCGAATCACCCGTAGTGGAACGTGTAACACGTGACATCCTGAGAGAAGCGTCAGGCTCCTGCGACACAGGCTGCTGAGGCTGCTCCTCCGCCAGATCTTGGGAACAGGCTGCCAACAGCACGATGACTGTCACCATGAGGATGTACTGTATATGCTTCATGTTACCAGTTATAGAATTCATTGTTAGTTTCCGTCATCTTCCACGGAGCCGTATCAACCACTACAACCTGCAGTCGTGCCTGTGCCTGATAGGCGTAGACCGTCCAAACATGGTTACGTGAGAAGCCACCTTCGTCGACCATCTTGAAGGTAGCTGTCTGTTCCTCACCGTCACCTATCTGGTATTTTATCTGGCCTTCCAACCTCTTGTCGCTTTCACGCAAATAGTACAGCCGTTGTGTCAGGTTGCCTGCCGCTGCGGCCTCATCCAACATTTGCTCATAGACCTGAGGCTCCAGTTCCTCATGGCCCCAGGCATAAATCACAGGCTGGTCAATGACGGCCACATTGGTAACTGATGCCGGCAACAACTCCGATGTCGTGGTGTTGTAGCCACTTCCTGTCTTGATGTGACAGGTTTGCCTGTTATAGGGTGCTTCATCGGTCATGAAGAGGTATTGTTCTTCAGGTATCATGGCGATGTTCAATTTGATACTGTTGATGATAAGTGCCTCATTATCCGTCTGTGTGGCAAAGGCAAGGCGCAGTTTTGAGACGCTACGTATCAGTGATATCGTGGCCATTCCCCCACCGTCGTCTAATCGCAGCACAGGGGCAGTGCCTGTCACGGGTTGGTCACGCAGGACACCACTCATGGGTAGGCCTACACCTTCAGGTACTGCCATGACAGGTGCGGTCAGTCCAAAGGCATCTTCTGTGCCGTGAGCCAGCACAGCTGCCTCCAGTTGGTCGCGTGTCGTCGTTTGGTCGAGCGTCAGATGGCAGTTGTCTGCCTTGACGTTCGCCAACACATAGACATCTACATGTTCACGACTCGCCTCTTCCGTCCCTGCATAGTCATCATCAATGGTCAACTGAAATATCTCATAGCCACCCGATTCGTTCAGTGCTGACGCCTCAGTAGATGAGAAATAACCTATGAGTTTATTGGTATTGTGCGTAAACACCCAAATCTGTAAGGAATAGACCTTTGCCTCGCTACCTATTGGGGCTACGTCGCCAATATAGGAACGAGTAGGTACTGCCGTCTGTGGAGCATGTACATAGATGTATAACTGTGTGGTTAATGAAGTTTGAGGGTTGGGTGATGGAGATTGAACATCAGACGTGGAGCAAGCCGCCAGACATAGTAACAACAATGATAGCAGCAGCCAACTCATAGGGCTGATGCTATAGCGGGTGGTGATATGTCTGTCAGTATGCTTCATCGTTCTTTAAAATAAAACTTCATCAGGTGTTGTAGCCACCCATTTGGGGACCAGTTCGATACCCATCTCCAGTCGTGGCGACAAGAGGTTGGGCACTACGTTATAGGCTTTCTCCAAGCCTGTTACTTTTATATTCAGTGTGGTCGTGTAGTCCTGTGTGAACACACGGTCACGGATTTCCGTACGTGAGTCTTCCTTAAACTGTTCAGGGTCTATCTCCCCCACAAGGTAGAATTTTGTTCCTTTCAGCACAATGCCGTTCAGTCCCTTGAAGTCCACACTATTGTTTATAAACTCCAGGGCCACAGGTACCTTCTTGTGGTCATAGCTCTGCAGCACCAGCGTATTAACCAACTGGGTGGCGTCGTTAGATGAACTCAGATAGAGTGTGGGTACTTGATTATCATAGATAAATTTCATGTCTGCCTCCGAATAGACGGGATAGGCTGTGGTTGGTGTAAAGTCATAGCCTACAGGCAGTTGAGCACCGATAAGAATGCCCGTCAGAGGGAAGCTTGTCTCTCCTATGGTTATATTGGTATTGGCAGCATCTGTCAAGTAGGTATTGTCTGTCTTCTTAAGTTCTATCTGTACATGAGCCACGCCATATTGCAAGGGCTCTTTGATGGCTACCGACGTGGTATTAGTACTTACAACACCGTCGGCATATTCGTAATCTGCCAGGATGGATGTCCAATCCCTGTCAGTATATTTCTCCTTCCTTTTGTCAATGGTTGAGGTATAGATGCGGCTATTGCCGTAATAGTAGAGTTCAGCAGGATAGGCATAGCGGTTGATGCCGTTGATGTCTGCCAATGTGGTTGTGTTGACCTGTGGCTCAAAGGCCGTTCCCGTCCAGCGGATGACAGCAGCGCCATCAGGCAGGTCAATGGAGGCTGGGAATCCGTCCCAGGCAGTGTTATATGTGTCTATCTGTGTAATGATTGCTGTGCGGATGGCATCATCATCTCCTGATAAGGACAGAGAATTAAGTGTTGATTTTAAGGTCAGTGCGAATTTCTTGATGTTGGTAGCAGATCCAGGGAGTATTTCGCCACCACCCTCTGCCTCAGTCTGGTTGACGAAGTTCAAGTACATTACCTTGAGGGTTGCGTTGGGGGCGTCTTTCCATTTTACACCATTTCCCTCAACATTGGCAATAGCCGTCATGTAGTTGGCCAAGGCAGTGGCTGTAGCATCAACGCTGGTGGCAATGGGCTCCAAGGAGAATCGGATGTCTTGGGGCGCCATATCAATGGGGAATGTTTCCACCAGCGAGCCATTGTCATGCTTATCAGTGAAACCCTGCGGTGCCCTACCATAGCACAGGAAGGCATTGACACCAGATAACAGAACACAGTTGTCGTAATAATAATACGCCCTCGATTCTACGGGCTTTTCTCCATTGCCCAACACCTGGAAGGCCTTAGGCATGTCGCTGGCAGTCACCTTTTCTTCTGCGGCAATGGCAAAGGGGACGATATGTCGCATGTCAATGCCACGATACGCCTGTCCCTCTTCCTGCACCACGATAGCGTTCATACGTGTCATGGGACGTGCTGCCTTAGATACAGCAAAAGCGATATCAGCTACCACAGGTGCCTCTGTGCCAGACACTTGTTGCAGCTCATCATCTGTTGCACATCCTGTCAGAAGGATGATGAAGAACAGATATGCGCGCGCGTACCATTTCATATAACTACAGCGGTACGTCATGGTTTCCACCTTCGTTCCAATTCAGCGTAACACTGACGCCAACAGTACTGTCATAGGGACGCACAGCACCATCGTCATCAAGCGAGCCTTTAATGATTTTTAAATCTCCTGCCTTTAATGGTTCTTCAATATCTAAGACGGTCTCTGTGATAGTACCGTCCTGCTTGGTTAAATACACCTTAAACTGCCAAAGAGAAGAATTTGTCTCTGCACGTCTGTTTGCCGATGATGTGGCAGAGTCCCGCGAGGGGAAGTTCACTGAACAGAAACACAGCAGGTCATTGTCTGTCGCCACCTGCTCAGCCTTGATAAGTAGGGGGGTATCCGCGAAGACATAGGTACTATCGTTGATATAGAAGGCATTGGCAAAGCCTGTGGAATAGACCTTCAGGTCGGTATAGCTCTGTCCCTTGGGGTCAAGCACCAGCGTAGTGGCACTATTCGCCATATACAACTTGACATTGAATGTCTGGTCAATACCCTCAAGCACCTCCATGGGTTGGCGGGCCGTGAAAAGTCCTGTGGTGTGTGAATCTACAACTTTGGCAGAGATGCCGTCAGTTACGACCCCCTCTGTCTGTTTTAACAAGGAGGTGTGGCTATATTCGTCACCTGTCAACCCCACAACCCCATTCTCAGCGATATTGGCCACTGCCAGATGCATATATTGTCGCATAGGCAACCTCAGCGTGTAGCTCTTCTGGTTGGCATCCATGATGTGCTGGTCATGTTGCAGACGTTCCCGTTCGCTGTCCGTATCATAGAAAGAGAGGTCTACATCATGTGCAAAGTCCGTGAAGATGTTTTTCAGACGGGTCTCCAATAATCCTGCCACGCTGAGCTCTGTCAACGTGGTCAGCTGGGTCTGCAGCTCTGTCGTCATATTGGTCACCAGTTTAAGTTGATAATCCGTCTGGAACTGGCTTTCTTCATGGCAATCCGACAGATCATCATCAATGGCAGAGCATCCTGCCATCAGCCATAAGGCTGACAGCAGGAGTGCCGTCATGAAAGTATTTCTTCTACGCCTCACGTGAAATTAAGAATTGTCATTGTCCGAGAATTGCCTCAAAGTTGAGACCTGTCTGCCACTGAAGGTCGACGCTCAAACCGAGTGATGTCTGGCTAGAGCGCAGGTCAGGCACTGTAACAAAGGCGTTCTGCAAAGAGTATTGGCCAATCTTAAAGGTAGCTGTTGTCATGTAGTCCTGTATAAAGATACGCTTGATTTCCTGAGAAGCACCTGCATCGGTATAGGGAGGAATAGCGTATTTCGCAGGCCATGCAAATGTAGCAGTATTGGTAGCATTAGCCAAGGTGAGCTTACCAACCAGATAGAAAGTACCACCGCTGCGAATCATGTTGCCTACACCATAGAAGTCTCTGCCGTTATTCTTGAATTCAAGAGCGACATACACATCAGAGGTCTGTGTAGCTTGTGGGATATAGTTGTCAAACACCAGCGTATAGTTCTCTTCACCATTGGGCGTAGGAACGGTTCCGCTCGTAATCTGGTTGTCGTAAACCACATAGCTCCAATCATCGGATGTAGTGTTCTGAGCCAGATAGTTCCACCCCATCTGATGATGCTGGCCACCCACGAGAACACCTACCAACTGGAACTGCTTCACCTCATTAGCCGTTAACTTCTGGTTAGCCTCTGTCGATACGATTTCATTTCTGTTATCCTCGAAATTATCACCTATGCTGGTATCCAGTATCACCTTGGTCTGCAACATGGCCACACCATAGTTGATGTTATTCTTAACTGCCACGCTACGGGTTGTGGAGGTGACGGCACCATTTGTCCATCCCGTCCAGTTGGCATCGGTCTCCCATGGTGTGACACCGTTGGGATATGAACTGGCAACTACTGAAGCCTTGTTTACACGCAATGCACTATTGTCAAAATAGAGCAGTTCTGAAGGATACATGTAACGGTCTTCTGCCAGCACGGCATTCTTATCAAGCAATGAAGGTAATGTTGATGAATTGATATGAGAAAAGCCGTTCGTACTACTATAGGTTAACAAGGCCACACCAAGGGGCAAGTTAAACGAGGTTGGAAAGGCTTTCAAGTCACCATGCTTTACCTTACCGTATGCATTATCAAATTCAACATCCGTCATAGTTTTAATGGCTTCCAGCATGTGATTCTTAATCACACTCAAATCCAAGAAGGCAGTCTGAGCTTCTGTATAGGAAGCATTGTCGTATTTCTCAAAATAGTTCTCAATACGTCTCATGATTTCATACGCCAACAGCTGGGCATTCAGATCATTGTCGTTAGTTGCTGTGTTGCTATATACAGACTTGGCTATGTTATAGACATAAAAAGCAATGCTACTGATAGCAGAAGATGATCCGGCACGATATTCACCAGGATTGATGGTGGTGAGGTTCTTGAAGGCACTAGCAAGAACTTCCTCCATATGTGACAACTCTCCGGTGGCTGTTCCCAACTGTTTCCAAGTCAGCGCAGGCAGTGCTGCTTTATTAGTATAACCGTTTATGGTACGGGCATTTGCATCTTCTCCTCCTACTTGGCTGTCAACAATACGGTTCAGAATCTTCACAGCCAAGGCACAGGTCTGATTATACTCGTCCGTTCTTGTGGACGACAGTCTGGGAACCAGGCTGATTGTCGTGTTCTCAGGGGTAGCATCGATGTTCATGTTCACCTTACCGTTTGCGGCATCAGGATCCACATCTGTAGTATAGGTTGCTGGAATGGCGCGACCATAAACCAGCATGGCGTCCATGGTCAGTGGCATGGAAAGCTCTAACACACGACGGGAGCTGCTCGACTCGTTCTCAGAAGCAGTAACGGCTGTGGGGCCATAAAGTGTTCCCAAATCGTAAGTCTTCTTTACACCGTAACCGGTAGAACTACCTGCGAAGGGTGCCAGCCAAGTGCTCTTGCCTGTTGACAGACCAATCAGCCTAGCATCTTGGATGCCACGGAAATTTGAATTACGCTGTACGGTTGCTGAAGACTGACGAGTCATAGCATTCTCAGCAGACGAGACATTCAGCACGAACTGCGCCGTCACCGTATTATCCACAGAGTTATAGGTTGGATTGTTCTCTACAGCTACATCGTCACTTGACGAACAAGCAGTGATAAAATTTGTGCTAAGGAGTACTATCGCACTCGCTAAAGCATAGTTGAAATACTTTTTCATCATTGTAAAATTTTGATTATTACTATTTTATGGATTTATTTCACGATTCTCCAATTGTCTCAGATTCTCTATGGCATCGGCATTGCCATGGGCGGCAGCACGACGGAAACAGTCGAGTGCCTCTTCCTTTTGTCCACAGAGCCAGTAGGCCAAACCCAGTGCATTCTGGGCACGCTCGTCGTTGCGTACCGTTAACAGCAGGCGCAGGGCCTCGTGGTGGCAATCGCTACAGTCAGTAGTCAACAGCTCACTGGCCTCATTGATGGTAGCCGCAGCGGTATCGGGCACATAGTCGTAGTAGATACGGATGTAACCCGAATTACGCTGTTCGCTGAGAATATTCTCTTTAATGTATTTCCAAGTACGACCTCCATTCAGTCGGCGCAGCTTCCGTTCACGAACGTTGGCATCGCTCTCGCTGTCGATGAGATTGAGGGCCTGCTGCAACTCTGCTGTATGTGGCGACTGAATGGCCACACACTCTGACAACTGGTCACGGAACTCTGCCCACGCCTCACCACCACCAACGGTGTCGAAGAGTGAATCGGGAATCTGAAGCTGCTCCTGTACGTAGCGCTGCAAGGCAAGGGCACGGTTGGTTGCCAATTTTTCATTGCCAGCAATGGGACCTTCAATAGAGGCAAGACCGATAATCTGAATAACTTTCACGCTACTGGTGGTGTCGGCCATAATCTTCTGTGTCACGTCGATAATACGGTCAAGTACAGGACGGTTGTCGCGGAAGTCAGCATGCAGTACAGACTTCGCTAAAGGGAAATGAACATACAATGCATCCTTATCCCTGCGTAATATGCGTGTTCGGTCGTAAGGTTTGTATTGCGATACATGGATAAGCATGGGGTTGTCCTCCTGCAGGAGGCCAGCCACACCTCTATTGGGTGCCACGGCATGGGCTGCAGCCTTGAAAGGCTCGGGCTCAGGAACGATAGGCGTTATAACGGGTTCCTCAGCTACGACCTCCACCTGTTTGGCAGGACGGCCTGGTATGTTAAACACAATATTAAGTGCAGCTTGCGGCATGGCAAACCACTTTCGGTCCTTACCCAATAACTCGCCGCAATGTCCACACTTGTAACGATTGTACTTGGTGTAGCCCACAGCAGCACCTATCAGGGCTTCGATGTTCCACCAGCGTCCCAATGGCCACGAATAGCCGTAGTAGAGACCGAGAGCTCCAAGGTCGCCTTGGCGACGCTCCGTACGGACTGATTTGTATAGGCTAAAGGGGAAAGTGATGCCTCCCACATTGTAGTGGCTGTAAATGAGGTTCGCACCGAAAAAGTGGTGCACGTTGACAGAGTCTGTCCAATATCGAATGTCTGGGGAGAGCAGCAGATGGCGGTATTTGCGGGTTGTCTCGTCGCTAATGGGCCAGGGACGATAGCCTGCAGTCAGCCCTGCCGACCAGTGGGGCGACAGGCGGTACCCCATCCGCAGGTTAGGGGTGAGCCAGGCGTCATACAACAGGTTGTTACTTACGGTTACTTTCTGGGCACATACGTCAATGAATGCCCCCCAGAAAAGCGTTGCCATAAGCAGTATTTTTAACAAACGACGTGTCTGTCTATAATTTAATGTTAAAATCATATTGCAAATATACGCAATATATACATATTTTATTGGTAAGATACTGAAGAGTTTTTTTCAATTTGTCCGTTAGCCTTTTAAAATTATCCAAAAGGTTGGAAAATGTACAATAATGTCCCATTTCATCGGTTTTTATCGACGAAAAGGTTTGAATTTCGCTATAAAACTGGAAAATTTCTACTACAACAACCCTGAACGTCCCACTTTGTTATCAAATGTTAACAGATGAGACAGATTTCTCTAATTGTTGACGATACTCGGAAGGCGTCATGTCGTAGGCAGCCTTGAAGTTGCGGATGAACGTGGCCGGACTCTTGATGCCGCAAGCTTCAGCAATGGCGCCAAGGGTATACTCCGGGTGTTCCTTGATGAGCAATACGGCATACTCCATACGCTTGATGTTAATGTATCCAGAAACGTTGGTGCCAGTATAATTGTGAAGAAGGGTGGGCAGCGTATTCTTGTCGACACCCAGCAGACGCATCAAGTCGTCGCGTCCAAAGTCGGGATTGGCAAAAAGCCGTTCTTTCATGATACGTTTGTCGGCTTCCTTGAAACGGCGCAGTTCTTCGTTGGCGACATTCTCGGTTTCGTTTTCATCCATTTCATGGTTATCTCCGTTCTGAATGACCATGTTGCGATAGTGCATCAGTTGGTGAATAGTAGCCGTCATCCTTTGGTTTTTCCGGCGGACGATCAGAGCCTGACGGAGTATTAGGATAAAGACCACGACCAACAACACTGTACCGGCAATGATGATGGTGAGTCGCTCGTTGTGCTTGGCTATGGCTCGCTCGTTATCTATTACTTTATACACTTCAGCGGTCAGGTTGCTCAGTGAACGTGCGGCCAGGGTGTCGGCAATCCTACTGGTACCGGCGTAACACTCAGCAGCCTGTCGATAATCTCCCATGCTGAAATACTCATCACCCATATCATCCAGCAATCGCTGCATGTTGCGACCTATTGTGTCTCCATCCTCACACAGATTTTTCTTGGCTGCATTGAGAAATTGCATGGATTCAGCATTCATCCCGCGAAGGCGATAGTAACTCAACACAGCAGTACCGCAAAGGGGATCGGTATCAGGGGTGATGCCATATTTTTCGTAGATACTGTCAGCTTCTGCCAGACGGCCCATCTTGGCAACAATCTCCAGTCGGATGCTATGAGTGCGCATCAGATTGCGACGATACCATTCTGCAGAGTGGTTTACCCTCGCCTGTTCAACATACCGCTCCTGTTCTTGCGACATACGCAGGGCTTCGTCATATCTGCCGTCCGCGCAATACATCTTGGCAAGGATGGCATGAAAGTGAATCAGTTCGTTATTCTTATGGTCATAATTGGTACGCTTCAGCATTTCCGTGGCATTGAGGGCAACCCGAAGACCCTCCTGTTTCTGACCAAGAGCGTGCAGACGCTTGCCACGCATAAGAAGGGCCATCGCCATATGAACAGAGTCACCATGTTCCTTGGCAAGCATATAGAGGCGATAGGAGCTTTCGGGCATCTCCTTCCAATGTCGTAGCACGTCGTGGGTACGCATGATGCGCTCCAACAACTGTATCTGTATGTCTACATTCTTAGCGACGGCAGGGATGTCATAGGCCTGCTGGTAGTAGCCGAGTGCCTTATTATACTTCCATTCGAGGCGACAAGAGTCACCTTTCTCCATCAGTATTTTTACGGACAAAGGAACAGGCTGTGCCTGAGCTGATGAAGGTAGGAAATCGAACAGCAAAAAGATACAACAAACAAAAACGATTAGGCGTAATTTCCTATCTTTTAGACTGTTGTGTATGTTTCTATATATTCTCATCCTCTTGCATCGTTTATTACAACGCTGCAAATATAATATATTTGACAGAAACTGCCAAATTATTAAGAATATTTAAACATCGAGCTTCCGTCTTCTCAACTCGGTCGTCCCCTTCCCAAGGGCTCTAAATGGCTTGCACTATAGCTTTTGTCCTATGGCATTATAGCGCACGCCGTTTTTGACGATGACGACACGGCCTTTCTCCACCATCTTGACGGTAAGCACATCCTGACTGGCAGATGTTACAGCACTGAGATTTGTGGCAGAAACATCGGGCACCGTAATATACATCTCATAGATACGAGCACCGCCATTTGCACCATCCTGCTGGAAAGTGATGGTGCGAACCTTTGAGCGTTCAGCATCTGTAGCAAGACCTATGAGCTCAAGAACGTCAAACTCGTAAGAACCTTTCTTGTACTTTTCTGTAGTGATGCTATTTTCCGAACCATCCTCAAGGGTATAGGTGATTTTGAATTGGCGGCCACCAGTGAAGTAAATATGCAGGTAATACTTCAAAACGCCTTGAGACAGTTTCAACTTGATACCGCCATTGCTCTCACCCAGACAAACAGCACCCTTGTCGTAACCAGAGGCAGACTCTTCTTTCTCTGCATCGATGTTAGTTTCGCCCTTGTCGCCCGGAATCAGTTCGAGCACACCCTGTAGATAGGCGGGAAGTTCAGCATCCTGAAATTTATACCAGCCATTGGTCAACTCTTTGAAAGGAGTGACCAATGTAATGATACCTGTCGTCATATAGTCCTTGACACCTGCTTCCTTGTCGCCGGAGACGATGAGTTTGAACATTCCCTCCTCAGTGGGGATGCCGCTGATGGTTACGGTCTTGGCATCAGCATCGTAGACATATGAAAGGCCGGCAGGGAGGTTCTCTACCACAGCATGGATAGCAACATGATTCAACTCGTATACAATATCTTCAATACTTTTGCCCTTGACAACCGACTGTGTAGAGTTGGCTGTCTTGCACTTCACCTCAATCTTCTCAGGAATTTGAAGATTCGATGGAACACCATCCAGTTCGTAGGCACCAAGGTCAGGAGCGTTATCGTTGAACTGAATGTACAGATCGTCAGCCGTAATATACTCCAGACCAGAAGATGTACACTGGGCTTCAGTCATCTTACGGGCAGGAGTGAAGCCCCAAATAGGGGTACCCATATCCTTGAAGATGCTATTAGGCCTCAGACGGGCAAAGTTATTGTCGGGCAGTGAACCGTCAGCACCACGGTCAGCCATGAAGTCGGCAACACTCAGTGACAGGAACTCACCGGAGTGATCCTTAGTGACGAGATAGTTCTTGTTAGCATCTTTCATTCCCTCCTTGATAGGATTACAGCCATCAATCTCCAGCCAAGAGCAGAACTTTGTGTCAGGTGCAATATAGCCTTCCTTGTCCTCAGACAGAAACTCGTGGTTACCGACGTTCACACCGTTCTTTTGAGCAGTAGCGCCCCAACCTATACTGTTACGGATGGTCATCGGGCCATACTTGAATTCTGTGGGAAAGCGATAGTTATACTCATTGCCCCAAGCAGTACAGTTAATGACATACATTCCTTCATATGCATTGTTCTGGTCAAAGCCTTTATGGAGATTGTCAAAAGCAACACAATTAGTTACCACGTGAGCTCCAACAGACTGGTCAAAGGCAGCACCTCCGGCAGAGCCGCCACCACCCAGTTTGAAACCGTTGCCATTCTTGCCCTCTTGGCCGTCCTTTGTATAGCCGGCGTGGTAAGCCCAGCAATGGTCAATAACCACAGGATGATAAACCATGTAGAGATCCCAGTTGTCATCTGAGTTAGTCCAGGCACGGCAGCCGTAGAACTCGGTACCAGGACCAGGGAACAGCTTGCAGGCAAAGCCGTCGGCATCACCACCGTCATCAGAGCCGCTATAGCTCCTGAGGTCAGCATTCTCGTAGGAGTCGCAGTTTATCACCTTGTTGCCACGACAGTAGCTGTAGTTAGGGTTGAACTGAGGCTGGCCGCTGACAGGAAACGACTTCGTCTCTTCGATAGAAAAGTCTTTGTACATACCAATCTGCAGACCCGTGTCGTTGTTCCAACGGAAGACACAGCGTTCCACGATATTGTAAGAGCCTTCTATCTTCATACCGTTATCCAATGCGTTCTGCAAGGTCAAGCCGTAGAATGTCCAGTAATTGGCTAAGTGGTTCACGTAGATACAACGTGACTGCTTGAACTCGATTTCCGAAGAGGCCATCATGTTACTACCGTCGATGACGACCTTTCCTACGGCATCATCCGGATAGGCACGCATCTCACAGCGCATGTCAGGATTGGTAGGTAACTCCGGAATCTTCAGACGTTTGGTGATGTAGTACTTACCCTCGTGAATCAGGATACGGTCGCCGGCTTTCACCAACTCCAATGCTTTGGTAATCGTAGCCAGCGGAGCTTCTTCTGTGCCGGCATTGTCATCGTTACCAACAGTAGCAACATGGATGTCGTTAGCAGATACTGCCAGACCGACAAATGTCATCAGACAGACTGCAATCAATTTAGTTTGTATGTGTTTCATCTTTCTAAAGTTTTTGTCCAATGGAATTATAGCGCACGCCGTTTTTGACGATGACAACACGTCCGTCGTCTACGATTTTACGCGAGGTGCAGGACTGACGGATGCTATGGGAAGTAATGCCTGTCGCATTGGTCACGTGAACAACCAGTGTACCGGTCACTTTTTCGCCACCAATTCCCGTCAGTTGGATAACAAACTGGTAGTCACCAATCTGATCTGGTGTACCGGCAATGGTGATGTTCGGTTTTTCTACGGTCCTCGTGAAACCTTCAGGCACGTTGTAGGATCTTGAGGTGCCATCTGGCAATATAGATTTTGTCAGCGAAATGCTGTTGACATTCTTAGCAGTGAGCGTGATGCTCATTTCCTGACCAACCTGAACAGTCGTATCCATCTTTTCATTCAGGAATCGAGGGCCTACGACCTCGGCCAGATTGTAGCCCAGATGCGGCGGCTGATTATAGGCCACATTCTGCCAACAGACAGCCATACGGTAGGTGTGGTCATGCATCAGCGTGGGTACCGTGTACTTCGTCGGAATATTAGTAGAGTAGATACCCAAATAGCACTCAGCATCAGTCACATTGTAAAGAATCAGCTCCTCACGCCAGTCACCAAAGATGTCAGCCAGCAGATTGGGCGTATTCTTCGTACCATTGCATGTACTGCCAGGTCCCAGGTTATAGAACGTGACCAAGCGCGAAAAGCCATTGCTGCTGTCGTTATATTTGTCAAGTTTCGAGCCGTCGAGCAAAGCATCCTGTGACGTACCGTCCCAGTACATACGGAAGTTCACCGAGCCGTTGGCTGTCGAGGCCACATCACCAGTGGCAGCACTGCGCTGCTGGCGGTCGCCTGACGACGAGAACCACCACTCAGCAGATTTCGATGTCAGCTGAGCAGCCATACCGCGACCGTTGTCCACACCCGAGGGACCACCTTTCTGCAGAATTTCACCTGTATCGGCATCATGCAAGTCCCACGCATACGTTCCTTTTTCCTCGTGCACTTGGAACACCTGCAAACCTTTCTTGCCAGGAATCATCTGTCCTACATGCAGGGCATCGC
>Ga0265298_10001795_pt1 | contig 31389 bp, 51 predicted proteins | sample AusTroGonzalo_MG_3_FD_193486 | JGI IMG/M metagenome (GOLD analysis project Ga0265298, IMG submission 193486) | Bovine rumen microbial communities from tropical cattle in Woodstock, Queensland, Australia - Gonzalo_01 | ecosystem: Host-associated > Mammals > Digestive system > Stomach > Rumen ... | reverse complement strand
ACTACATTAGGTACTGATTATACTATTTCTCGTGCAGGTAAATCTCAAAATTGGAATGAAGCAAGTAAATATGCAATGATACGTATGACCTCATAGAATAATTGGTCACCTATATTGGCTTTAAAAGCTAATAGTGGTTGGTGGACAATGGGCCATTATCATGATTCGGCTTACGATGATCATTTATTATTTACATTTTTAGCTGATGTAGATGTTTCTGGTACTACTAATGCTAAAAATCATATGGATTATAAAGTACGTTTAATTCCTACAGTATATGGATCTAATACTACCACTACAACTGATCGAGCATTTGTAACTGCACCTTGGGCAAGTAGCAAAGCCGCAGTTGGCAATGGTACTAAACCAGTATATATTAATGATAATGGAGTAGCAACTGCCTGCACCGCATATGAAGATGCAAGTGTTAATTATGCTACTTCCGCCGGCTCTGCTACTAATGATAGTGATGGAAATGCAATCAATACTACCTACTTAAAACGTGCCGGTGGCCGAATGACTGGTGATCTAGTTTTATATACTAGTGGTACCGGTAGTACACCCGCACTCGTATTTCAACGTTAGGATACTATTGGTGGTGGTTATTATGATTGGCGTGTTATTAATACTAGTGGTAAATTAGTATTTGAAGATATAGGTACTCATACCTCTAACGCGTGGACCTCGAGATTAGAATTATATACTGATACTCTTTCAGGTAAATTTAAGGGACCTCTTGAGGGTAATGCAGATACATCTACAGAAGCTAAATGGTTAATGAATCGTGGTGGTTCTACAGTTACCGTAGGCGATAGTAGTTGGACTATATAGTCAACGCCTACTGGATATACTAATCAAGCGATCGTATGGCATTAGAAATGGAATTAGAGTGGATTAACTTATACAAAAACTACTGATGGTACAACAACTACTCCAAGTATTACCAATAGTGGCGATATTCTTTATTGGTTATCTAGTAGCGATACTGCTGATGCATTAGTAATTAATATATAGCTTGATGGTTTAGTTCATGCTTCATTAGGATATCGTGGTGGCGGTTTTAGTGTTACTAGATCTGAAATTACTTAGAATATTGCAGCGGGTGCTAATTCATAGTTATTAAGAATAACTAATTCACGCCCAGCTGCAAATATTTCTGCTACTCAATGGTTCTGGGGACTTGATTTCTTAGTATCTAATATGATTGCTAATACTAATGCATGCCATGTTTTTGGTAAAGCTCATAGTAATAAAAATAGTGGAGTATTAAATTATCATCATGCAGGAGATGCAAGTAACAGTAATTATGTAGGTATTGGACTATATAGTTAGGAAGATGCATTAAAAGTATATGGTTCTAAACAAGTAGAAGTATCTGTTGATACTGCTTCTTCCTCTAATTCTACTGGAGCATTAGTCATAAAAGGTGGATTAGCTACTCAAAAAACTTCTTATTTATAGGGTAGTGTACATATCATTGGTGCCGCAGCCGATAATCCATTAATTGTTAGAGGTATCAGTGGTTGTGGTAGTACTGGAGATCGTGGTACTACAGTAAATGCAACAGACCAAGGATTATATCTAAATTATAATGGCGGTCCAGTATAGTTAGGTTATAGTAATGATACTTCTACTAATATTGTCACAGTAGCCTATACATAGGATGCATCTTCTTCTTCAACTGGGGCGTTTGTTGTTAGCGGCGGTGCCGGTATAGCTAAAAAATTATATGTTGGTACTGGAGTGTATACACCTCTTATTTATGCTACACATACAGCAAATGCATCAGATGGCATTAGAATTTATTATAGTACTACAATTGATTTCTTTATGGGAGTAGGTACTGGTAATACAAATCATGGAATATATGATAATAAAGCCTCTAAATGGATATTATCTTCTGATGCTACTAATATATGGACTTATGATGGTAAAATTAAATAGGATGAAAGTACTGGCGATTATGCTCGACCAATTTGGTTTTGTTATAATGATAATGGTACTAATATTTTAGGTAAACCAGGCTATAACAATAATTTTACATATAATCCAGCTAAACGTAATATTAACTTTACTGATAATGCCACTATTACAGTATCAGCAGGAAAAACATTAGGAGTAAATACTACTACTGGTAAATTAACTCTTTCGGCCACAACCGGCGGAGCAGATTTTTCTACGACAACTGGAGCATTAACTATCTCTACTACTACAGGTACATTAGAAGCAAAAGCTACAAGTTCGGGTTAGATAAAATTAACTGGAACATCTGGTGCAATGACTATTAGTACTACAACAGGCGCATTAACTATTAAAACCAATAGTAGTACTGCAAGTAGTGGTAATATTACTTTATAGGCCGCTGGTACTAAGGGAACAGTTTTAATTCAAAGTGTTGGAGAATCAGTATCTATTAAAAGTAAAACTAGTACATCTATTGCTGCGGACACAACAGTATCTATTACTAGTAAAACTAGTACATCTATCGCCGCTACTACTACTTTAAGTTTAAGTAGTACTACAAGTACATCTATTACCGCAACTACATCTATGACAATTAGTGCAGGAACTACACTCAGTATAAGTAGTGGTGGAACCTCTGATTTAACTATTACTAGTGCTAAAGACTTATTAATAGCAAATGCTGCATCTAAATCTACAGTATTTAAAAATAACACTACAGAAATTGCACGTTTTAATACTAATGGCATGTTCCAGATAAATTCTAATGGTACATAGGAAACACATAGGTTATATGTTAATGGGGATAGCGCATTTAATGGCAAACTTGCATTTGGTGCACAAGCAAGTAACTCAATTACTGAAAAAGTATATATGTAGTGGAATGCAACAGATTTATCCTTAGACTTTATATTTCCCTAATTTAATATTTGACAATTGAATATTTTTATGTTATAATATCAATATCGTATGGGGCAGTGCTTTGCGCCTGTGGTTATACGATAATAGTAAGGGGTTGCCTAATAAGCACCCCTTATTTTTTTTATTTGACTTTTACTCTAATTTAATATATAATTTATATAGTAGAAAGGAGTAAATTATGGATGAATTAATTGAAATTTTTATTAATCATATTCCATATGATAAAGAATTTGTTGAACAATTAATGCCACGTTATGAAAAAGAATTTAAATTGCTTGGCGGCTATATTAAAAAACATTCGACAGAACTTTGGTGTAAAGATACTCCAGAAATGCAAGAATTACTTGATTTCATTGATGGAAATGGTTTTAATGTAGAATATCCAGAAATTGAAATTCCTTGGGACCCCTGTCCAATTAAACTTATACCAATATACAAAAAGACATTAGTAGAGGAGTTAAAAGAAATAAATGAAAAAGTCAAAGCAGCAGTTGAAAAAATGCAATCAGCTGTCAGTGAATACGTTCCCGTATCGTACGACGTATTATATGACACATCCATGGAAATGGATTCACGACCTATATTGGAATATTCGGAACTTTCTACACCGCGGCCGCTATGGATATGCCTACGTAGATGTTTGGAATTTCTGCGATTGGTACCCGCGGGTTGGGGCGGCCGCATTGCGCTATCTCGCCCTCCATAACGTAGGCTATCCAGGTCAGAAACCTTGGAATACCATAGAAGAATGGCGTGAATATCTCAATTATCTTGCTAATCGTCTTGAACGTTGCGCCAATTCCCATGATATTCTATTTGGTACAGAACGTAATGAATATTATGAAGATTTTCATAATATGATGGAGCGCACTCGTATAGTAGAAACTGATAAAAATGGTGATACTATATGGCGCCATGAGCTCACAGAAGAAGAAAAAGAACTTCGTGATAAATACTTTGCACGCGAAAATGAAATTCATTTAGCAGACGAACTATATAATATTGAAACATTTAAGTTTTTAAGTGAAGATTTACCGCATTTATGGGATTAAGGAGTTAATATGGTAGCTAATTTAATCTTAAAAGGAAATAATTATTACTGTTCAAATTGTATGGTAAAACAATTTGGAATCCCATCTCATTGTAATTTTTGCGGATATCAATTCTCTAATTGGGAAGAAATAGCATATAAAACAGTTATGCTAGAAGTAGAAGAGGAGATGAAAAAGAATGAAGATTACATTCGAAGAAGAAATTGAATCTCATAAAGCATGGTTTGAATCCATGTATTGCTGTAAATGTGGCGAAGGAATTTATAAAATTCATCATCAATTGCAACCTAAAAAGAAAAATAGTTGGTGGGTAGAATGTGATAATTGCGGATATGAGTCTATTCCTACAGAAACACGCAGTGAAGCAATTTATTGGTGGAAACAATCATGTTAACATTATTTACTGCGCTTGAAGCACGCGCAATTTCATATCTTACTTCACCAGAAGACTTCTCACTTTATACTCATATTGAAGTTCGTATTCTTGATAGTGTTCAGCATGGCGGTACTCATATTTTATATGCTGGTAACTTTAATACTCATGTAATCGATGCTTTACGTGCATTGGGCTATGATGTAACTATTCTTCAATATGAAGGCAAAGAAAAAATGTTACGAATAGATTGGACTAATATTAGATGCCCAGATAGTTTGATGTGCCCAAAGGAGGTTGGAACAAATGCCACAAAATTTGAATGAACTAGCTATAATGATGGCTAAACGAGATGGTCTTACAGTAGAAGAAGAACTTGAAACTATTCGAGTAGCCGCGATAGATATGGAGACAGCATTTTATAATGGAGATTTAGGACTTGCAGAAGAGATTCTTCGAAGTGATTTGGGTCTTGAACCAGATTATTTGATGCTATTTATTAATTAAGACGCATAAGCGTCTTTTTTTAATATCCCAACAAATTACTATTTATACATTATTATATTTCTACCTAAAAATAGGGAATAGTCCCAATTTAATTTAAGGAAGTGATACAAATGGCATATAAAATGACAAAGCGTGGTTCATTAGATAATGAAATCACGAATGAATTTTTCTGTGATACCACAGCAGATTTAGCAAAAATTCCGGCCTCCCAAATTAACTTGGGTTCTGTTGCTATTGTAGTAGATGGTATGTAGGTATTTATTGCTAACAGTAATAAGGAATGGAATAGTATGACTCCAGTCTAGGAAGGTGATTGATAATGGATATTATTGATGTTATGTTAGCGAGAGCAATGACTCCACAAGGATAGACTGAGACATATGTAAGTATTGCTAATGCTGCCGCCGCAAAAGCAGAAAAAGCAGAACAAGACGCAGAAACTGCAATTGCTACAGTTGAAGCAGCCGCAACTGAAATTGCAACTGCAAAGGAAGAAGCAGATGATTTACTTGAGGCTGCACAAGCAGCATTAGAAACAGCACAACAAGCACAAATTAACTTACCAGAAGTATATAATACAACTGGACAAAATACTGATGGTTATATGACTCAAAAAGCAGTAACAGATGCATTAGCAGAAAAAGCAAATACTTCTTCTTTAAATATCTATGTAACTACTACAGATATGAATACTGCTCTTGCTGGAAAAGCAGATACTAGTGCATTAGCTAATAAAGTAGATATTTCTACTTTAAATAATTATGCAACTACTACTTATGTAAATAATGCTATTGCCGCGATTCCATCTGGCGGTGGAAGCGGTAGTGGTTCAACTATTTATTATGGTATAGATGCAGCAGGTCATATTATTGTAGTAGATGAAAATGGTAATCCTGTTGCAGGTTCAATTACAGAAGAATCTATCATTGAAGCACTAATTAAGTCTGGTTCTTATAGCGCTGATGGCGTAGTTGGCATTGAAATTGACTATGAAAATAAATCTTGCACTCGTGTGCAAGAAGCATATGGAAAAACTATTGGTTCTGACTTCAATAGATATGCTATGTATGGCGGTCGTATGCGTTGTAATGTAGCTGATAATGGTACTATTAATGCTTTTTATGGAGATTCATCTTACAAAGATGATGGCTCTAATGGTGAAGTTATGGTATATCAGCCAAAGTTCTATTATCAACGTGTTCCAACTAAAACGGAAGTAAGTCCTATTGGTGTTGTTGTACGTAAAGAAACATTATTACTTTCTGATAAACCAATGGCAGGATTTAAACTTCATCCATTATTTAAATCTGGTGAAAATGAATTAGAATATGCATTATTACCAGCATATGAAGGCTCTATATCTAATAATACTTTACATTCTAAAGCCGGTGCAAAACCTGTAAGTAATATTACTATCGGTAATGCTGATGCCGCAGCTCGTTCACATGGTACTGGTTGGAGCATTTCTAATATGCAGATGGAATCTGCTATTCAAATGCTACAAATGGTTGAATTTGGCACGATGAATGGACAAAACGCATTGGAAAAAGGTATTTGCACTATTAGTAGTGTAAGTAATTATAACTGTGCTTCTTTAACTGGTTCTACTGCCTCTTTAGGCAATACTTCTGGCCCGGCTGCATCTACTACAAATGAAGTAAATGGTTCTACCACTATATATAGTGAAGCAGGTAAGCGTGCAATTAGTTATCGTGGTATGGAAAATCCGTGGGGTAATATTTGGCGTATGATTGGTGGTATGAAAATTACTGGCTCTAATCAAAATAATGCCGGTATTCCTTTCATTTGTCTAAGTACAGATTATTCTGATACTAATGCATATCAATCTGCTGGTTTCAAACTTCCATCTGCTTATGGTTGGATTTCTGCTATGGGTTATGGCGGAAAAGATATGGATTGGCTCTACCTTCCAATTGAATGCCAGAATGCAAACAGTGCAACACCAGTTGGCGATAATATTTGGACTAGTCCAAGTCTAAATGGTGATGCTGTTGTTGCTGTTGGTGGCAGTTGGGGATTTGAAGAAGTTGATGGTCCATTTGCTTATGCATGTGACCAGGCTTATGATAGCTCTTCTCAAAAATCTTATAGTGCACGCCTCTTATATAGAGACGCCACAAAAGGAGAAACATATACATCTAACATTACTAAATGGACTGCTAAAATGGGGGGATAATATATGATTAATTATGGTCGTCAGCGTGGAAAAACAAATCCACCAGAGATTGAAATGACTGCAACATCTGTATTCATTGCATCTAATGTCTCTCCCTATACTAAAACATATGATGGCAGAACAGAAGAAGGCTATGAATATGATTATGTTGAATATACTAAAGATGAGTATATTGCTGAATTAGCACAAGAACTTAAAGCCGCAAAAATTCTATTAGGAGTTGATTGATTATGACATTAATTGAATTAGCGTAGAAATTACGCCCCTATATAGAAAAAGCCGCATTATCTTTAACAGATGAAGATGCACTTGAAGCGGTTGATTTATTTGCTAAATGGTCACCTAATCATGGTCAATATGTTAAAGATGAGCGTATAAAATATGATGGAATATTATATAAATGCTTATAGACTCATACTGCACAGGAGTCTTGGACTCCTGTTGCAGCACCAAGTCTTTGGGCAAAAGTATTAATTCCGGATGAAAATGAAATTCCTGAATGGGAGCAACCAGATAGTACAAATGCCTATATGGTTGGTGATAAAGTTATGTTTAATGGACAAGTATATGAAAGTGTTATTAATAATAATATTTGGAGTCCGGCAGCTTATCCAGCGGGGTGGCATGCGATTTAATATTTGACATTTGCATAATTTTATTGTATAATATATGTAGAAAGTGAGGGTTAGGAATCTCATTTCTAAATAAAATATGTTATAAGCATAAGGAGGCTTATAGTATGAAGTATTACAGTGAAAAGCTAAACAAATTCTATGACACAGCTGACGCTTGTGAAAGAGCAGAGTTTGAAGCAAAAGAAAAAGAGAATCTTGAAAAGATTAAGAGAGAACGTGAACTAGCAGTTGCTAAGGAAAAAAGAGAAAAGGAGCTAGCAGAACGTAAGGCTCTTGCTACCAAGGTAGATGAAGCACGTAAAAATTACCTTGCAGCACAGAAAGCTTATAGGGAAGAACTCGAAAGCTTCTGCAAGAAGTATGGCACCTACCACTATACAGTGGAAAATGGTGAAGAAATTCCCTCTCTATTTGACTTCTTTGGTAATCTATTGAGATTCTAAGGCTTATGGCTGAGCCATATCAGCCTTTTCGTAGCCCGTAGGTGTGCGGCTGCACAGGCGGTCTCTAAAACCGCAGCCTCTGAAGCGAACGGACTGGGTTCGACTCCCAGGCGGGCTGCCACGCACCATTGGTGTAACGGTAGCATCACTGCCCTCCAAGCAGCGGGTGGCAGTTCAAATCTGCTATGGTGCTCTTCGGTTTCTCTCTTACCGATCGCGATAAAAGGGAGAGGGTGTGCAAGTTACCTATTTGAATTGCTGCCAGGAGTCATAACCCTGTGAGTCTATCCTAGGTGGGCAGAACTGGGAGCCGCCGCGACGCGCTCCTAAAAGATGTGCGTGCGGATATTTATACACCGACAATAGTATACGTAAGGCGACACGAGACATCGCTAGCGTGAACAGACATGCGAATCTGCGAACGCTGATTCCCGCAGTTCCGAACGCTATCGCAAATGGTTTAGTAAGAATTGCGGGAATTTTATATTTGACATTATGTGTAATTTTAAGTATAATATTAATGTAAAGTGAATGATGGGTATTAACTCAGTAGGTTAGAGTTCTGGTCTTATAAACCAGCGGTCCTGGGTTCGAGTCCCAGATACCCTACTTTTAGACTCTAGCAGCAACATTGAAGTCTATCTGTCATAAGTTCAAGTCTTATTATACGCACAGCGTGTATCGCACAGTTGGTAGTGCAATAGAAATTTAGAGTCTAGGCGCAAAGTTTAGAACGTTCTTCTAGCATTTGATCGGCGCATTATAAAAGAGGATTAAATCAAAGAACATTGTCCGAAAACCGTAGGGAGGAAACGATGTGTATAGAGTTCTCGCCCACGTACATTAAGAAGAGTGGGAAAAACCGTCTGAGAAGTAGCGGATGCGGCGCACCGATATGAAGTTCGGAGTAGGACAATTTTATCATCCTGGTCAGGCTACGGCAGCCTAGGTCCGGCCGAAATCGGACTGAGCTGAGGTTCAACTCCTCTACGGATGCAGACGTCACAGTGAGTTCCGTATCTCCAGAAAATACGGGCGCGCACCTATGATGTAGTGGTAACATACGAGCTTGCCAAGTTCGGTTCACGGGTCCGAATCCCGTTAGGTGCTCTTTAGACTGGTCAGCAATCCTTCTTTGCATTGGGAGCACGTACAGTCTTGGTTCGAATCCAAGTCGCCTCACCATGAGGCGGTAGCCCAACTGGTAGAGGCGCGTTTATAGTCAGTCTAGTTTGGCTGTATCGTATAGAGGTTATTACATCCGGCTGTCTACCGGAAAACCAGGGTTCGATTCCCTGTATAGTCGCGTGCCGAGACACGTCAGCAACTCTTCTTAATTCTGGCAATTTAGAAAAAAGCACCGGGTCGGCTCCGGGAAGATGAGCGTGTCTAGTTTTATCGCAGGTAAGACGAGCGGTTGAGTCAGCTGGCTCATAACCAGTGCTTGATGGGTTCGACTCCCATACCTGCTACTTAGCGACATAGAAATATGCCGCTTATTTGTGTATAAAGGAGGATAAATGAGTGAGAGCAGCAGTTTATTGTGGAACACGTAATGTATATGAGGATATGATACCCTCTATGAAATCACTCTTGATTCATTCTAATGTAGAAAAGATTTATTTTCTCATTGAAGATGATTAGTTTCCATATGAATTACCGCCCGAAGTTGAGTGTATAAATGTAAGTAATCAGTAGTGGTTTAGCGAAGAAACTTGTCCCAATATGAAAAATAGATGTAGTTATATGGTATTATTACGTGTAGTATTTACCAAGATTTTTCTGCATTTAGATAAAATACTTACTATTGATAATGATACAATAGTAAAACATAATATATCTGAATTATGGGATTTAGATATGACTGATTATTATTTCGCGGGCACAACCGAACCATAGTATACAAAAGGCACTACTACATATATAAACATGGGTGTTGCAATGCTTAATTTATAGAAATTGCGCGATGACCATATGGATGATTTACTTCTATAGAATTTAAATACTTATTATTATCTTAATGCAGAATAGGGATGCATCAATGATACTTGTCAAGGACATATATTGATTATTGATAAATCATATAATGTAAATCAATATACCAGTGAAAAAGGATTTGCTATTTCTACTTCAGTGGCACATTTTGCCGCAAATCCAAAATGGCGCACTTTACCAATAGTAAATAAGTATAGAAATATAGAAATACAAAGAAATGTATAGGATTCATTTGATTTAGATTTCATTATTCCGCATTATAATAATATAAATGGATTACGTGATACTATTAATTCTACCTTTTATAAAAGTTTTCCGAACCTTCATGTAATTGTAGTAGATGATTGTTCTACTAATTGTGATATTTCTATATTAGAAAAAGAATATCCAGGAGTAACATTTATACGAATGAATGCTAATGGTGGCCCGGGTGCTGCTAGACAAAAAGGAATAAACCATTCTTCCTCTCCATATATTATGTTTTTAGATGCTGGTGATAAAGTTAGTTCTAAATTATCTATGAGTATTGCATTAAAGACTATAGCTGCTAATAATGATGCTTATATATATTCATTCTCATGGTATAATCCAGAGGCTAAAAAACATTTTTCAAATGATATGTGGTCTATGCATGGTAGTATATTCCAACGTGAGTTTTTAGAATTATATAATATAGCATTTGATACAAGCAAGGATGCTTCATACTGTGGTGAAGATTTATGTTTTATGCAACAATGTTATTTGAATCTTTATCATAATTATGAGCAAGAACATGTTTTACATAAATTTTCTAATAAAATAACATTATGTAAATATGTTCCAGATACGACCTCAATTACACATACTAATTTATATTCTAAAGCAATTAAAGGAATAGTATATAATTTTAAAACTATTGTAGCAAATGCTAAGCAAAATAGCATTAATCCTCATAAAGTACAAGACCATGTTACTCGCTTTTTTATTCAATTATATCATGATTATTTAAGGTGCGCGAAAAATGCGCCAGAATTATTAGAATATAATATGGAATTTATACGAGATTATTATTATAATATTTATAGACAATATGAAAAGATAAATAAAATTAGTTTTGATCATCATTATCAATCAATGATGCCAATACTGTTAAAGCAAACTAGTAGTATCTATCCTCGTATAAATATAAATCGCTTTATAGGAGAAATCAAAAATGATTGACCTTATTATTCCTTATTATAAAAACTATGAAGGATTACTACGAACATTAGAATCTATTAATTATAATGTATTTAAAGTTACAGTAATAGAAGATGGATGCAATGAAATATTTCCAGATTGTATTAATTATCCAATTACTTTAATACATTATGATGAAAATCATGGACCGGGATATGCGCGCCAAGTAGGAATTGAACATACATCAAATAAATATTTTGCCTTTATAGATACTGGTGATATCTTCATTTCAAAAGAAGTGCAAGAAGAAATTATACCAGTAATTAAAGAAAATCATTCAGTTGATGTGTTCTGTTGGCTCTATTATTATAAGGATGAATTAACAAAACATACTGATAATAGGATGCATGGTAAAATTTATAAACGTAAGTTTATTGAAAAACATAACATTACATTCTGCGCCGAAAGCAGTTATATGGATGAAGATGTTGGATTTAATCGTGCTTGCCGATTGTTAACAGAATTTATGTATGTAGATACTCCAATTATTAAATGGATATCTAATGATAATTCCCTTACACAAAAAGATAATTCAGTAGTATTATATCGTGATCAGACTCGTGCACTTGCATTAAATGCTTTACATACAATAAAGATTGGTAAAGAAAATAAAGTAAATATAACTACTGAAATAAATCAAATTGCTATCGCTCTTTATTATTGGTTCCTTAAAACAGTAGTAGAGCGGCCGCAATATATACAAGAAGCGTGGTCTGGTGCGCGAATCTTTTATATTGAATTACAAAATGAAATTGTTCCAAGTAATTTAGCCCTGGGTAATCCAGAAATAAAACGATGCCTACAATATACAGGCAAAGTTAGTTTTCCTATTAATATTTTGCGCTTTGCGCATGATATACAACAATATGAAGAAGTACCAAAACAATATAGAGGAGGAGATTAATATGAGAAAATATATTACACCGGTTGCAGAAAAGTTAACTTTTGATTATACAGAAACAGTCGTGGCATCCGGTAGCGGTCATAAATATCGTTTATATACCGATGGATATTTTGGTTGTAATACAACTGAAACAGATATTTGGGTAGATGAACCACCCACTCCATAAGAGGTGATTAATATGAAGAGAGAATATAAGACACCATTAGCAGAGAAATTAGAATTTGATTATTCTGATAATGTAGTGGCCTCTGGCGGCGCAGGCACTTTAACAGATCAAGCCACAACTGCTTGGTGGAAGTGTGAAACAAGATATACTGATATACATAGTATTGATAATTCAGTATGCGGTTATATTTAATTTAAAGGAGCGAATAAATATGAAGAAAGTATATGTGACACCGATGGCGGAAAAACTTGTATTTGATTATGCAGAAAATGTTGTTGCTTCTGCTGGAAATCCTGGTATGCATCACGGCGATATGGGTATTGGACATGGAATGGGCGGCGGCTGCGATCATGATCCTGGTCATGGCAACCCACATAAGCCACATCCAGGCGGTGGACCTAATCTGCCATAACTTAATATTTGACATTAAGTAAAAATTACAGTATAATTATTATGTTGAGAGGGAGAAAATCCCTCTTAGTGGGTAGCGTTGGAGTCATGACCAACGAGATTAAGATGCTCCTATCATCGGCCACATTTTAATTCATAGGAGGAATTATTATGAGTAGAGCAGAAGATGTGTCTAATTATCGTAGACGTAGAAAAATTAATTTAATTAATGTATTAGGCGGCAAATGTCAGATTTGTGGATTTAATAGTTTTCCGGATGCTTTAGAGTTTCATCATGAAGATCCTAATGAAAAAGATTATGGTTTAGCTTCTAAAGGAACATGTCACGATATTGAAACTGACTTAAATGAAGTAAGAAAATGTTTTCTACTTTGTGCTAATTGTCATAGAGGAATACATTGTGGCTATTATAAAAATCCTAAAGAGCATATATTTGATGAAGAATTGGCTCAACAATTAATTAATGATAGAAATGAAAAAATGATTGCTCGTTTAAATCATTGTGTAGATTGTGGAAAACAAATAGATTATAATGCTATTAGATGTCCAGAATGTGCGGCAAGGGCACGAAGAATATGTGAACGCCCTTCACGAGAAGAGTTAAAGTCTTTAATACGTACTATACCATTTACTACAATTGGTAAACAATTTGGAGTACAAGATAATACTATCCGTAAGTGGTGTAAAGCGGAACATTTGCCCAATACTAAAAAAGAGATTAATAATTATTCTGATAAAGAATGGTTATCTATTTGACCCAATTGGGTCTATGGCCTCTTAGCTCAGTGGTAGAGCGGGCGGCTGGTGCGATACAATAGAGATTAGTTGGTGCAAGTCCAGCATCGCGCAATTAACCGCTTGATGGGAGTCCGATTCTCTCAGAGGCCGCTTCAATGAGGTAACTACACAGATGCTAGTTGTTGCCATTGTTTTTATCGCATATAGTGCTTGGGCACCGCACTATAAAACGTGCCCTTCCTTATATGCCCCGTGTGGCAGCCGGTTTAAGCCGTTGGCCCTTCAAGCCAAAGTACCGAGTTCAACTCTCGGACGGGGTACTTGGGAGAAAGTGACGGTTCTCCGATATTTTTCAGCAAGGCTGAGATTATTCTCACCTTGTATGCCTAGTTCAGCTAATGGTCAGGCTACTTGCCTCTCAAGCAAGAAATATGGGTTCAATTCCCGTACTGGGTACTCTCCATTCGATGGTGAATGGAAACCCTTAACATTAATTCGCACTACACTACCACCGGCGCGAAACCTGCCGCGTAAGCAATTAAGAACGCTTGAATTAACAAGTGGGCAGGTCAGTAACGATATGTGGCATTGAGGGGAGAAGGGTATATAAGGAAGCCAAGTAAGTGCATATTCTTATTATAGTGAGGTATAACACATGAAAGATTACAGACTAAAAATTCTACCCCCTTGGACAATCGCTGTTCGTAAACTAGAAGCATTATTTGATGGTGATCCTCTAATCGCATTTAATGTCGATTATTCTGAACCATCTGTAGTTCTTTCTTGTAATAATGGCGATAAGGTTGCTGCTCTTCAATAGATTCTTCCAAATGAGATTTCATTTGGTAATGTAAAAATGAAGATTATTATTGATAGCACTCCTTCTAATCGTGCTTTTACAAGCAAAGTTGAACTATTTGAAACCGCTTTTAAAGGAAATCCTGCTTTTGCTTATGCAGTGTGTCCTGCAGAAGAAGGCTATCAATGGATTGGCACTACTTATGTAGTATTTAAAAATTGCGTAGTTCAGTTTGCGGCGGATAATCTAAATGATTGTCACGGCATTATTAGTACTCTATATGAAAATATTGCTAATGAATTACTAATTGGCCCCGCTACAGATGGTGTATTTTGGAATACTGACGTAGAACGTGCAAATTTAGGTATGCCTCTTGGAGAATGGCCGTAATTAACATTTGACATATATTATAATTTACGATATAATATATATGTAAGATGAATGAAATAGGCACTTGCAGCAAATATTACATATATCATTTAAAAGTATTATTTTGATAGGATAATTAGGTGCCTAGTATTTTTGGTAGTATGAGCCGTTGTACCGCTCGGTGCCTGCACCGGTCGAGGTATTCTACCATATGAAACGGACACGTGTTGGGCCTAGTAGTGAAGGAACGCACGTTAAACACGGGATTCACTACCAACTTGCGCTTTCAATGGTGATAGCAGTTTGACAAGTAAAAAATAGACTTTTCACCCTTGCATTGCTGATATCTCGTATCAGGCTGCAAGTAAAAAACAGAGAGAACGAGTCGCGCTAATTATGCTTTATGGGCGAAACAAAGATAAAGCAAGTAATTGGTGATTACGATGTTAGTGGCTGAAAGTATGCCTTTGAATCACGAGGTAATCTAAGTGGAATTTGAAAAACAGCCAATTGGTACGTGCTTAATGAGTACATGCTTTGTAAAAGAAAATGTAGTTCAGCGGGATGCTGGCTTATACTAGTTGACATTTTCTTTAATACAATCTCCAGTATGAGTAAAAACTACCATTTGGGCTGCGTGAAATGCGCCGGGTCCACCCCTACGTCGCTCAAACCGCTGGGACATACACAAAACAGATCCCAGCAAGCGTACCGTAGATGAGTTTCTCTTGACTCTGGGAAGTTCTCTAAACAAGAACGGGATGAATATCCCGTATGGACAATAGACCTGCCAGCGCCTCTGCTGACGAGCAAGCGTACCTTGGGGGCAAGCGCGAATTAATGGCCGATAATTGAAGCGCTTCGGTTAACCGTACAAAAAAACTTGATATTCTAGAACATCAACAGAAGCTAAGTAGAAATGGTTTATATGCTTCTAAACCGCAAAGAGCACGCGGTATATAAAGAGAATGCTCTCGGCCGCAACCGCAAGGTGCGGCACTCGCCCGAGTGGTGGAATTGGTAGACACAACAGACTTAAAATCTGTCGCTCGCAAGAGCATGCCGGTTCAAGTCCGGCCCCGGGCACCAGTTAGACCAGTGGTATCCAATGTCTTAAAACTCACGAACCGAACACTCCGTCTTGGAGCACCGAGGGTAGTCATCGGACGCCCTCTTATTTTAACTATAATTTGGAGGTATATATATGAAAAAGTTTCTTGCTATCCTATGTGTACTTATCTTGATTCCACTATATGCATTTGCAACTAATTCTCCTACATTTAAAAAGACAATTAGCTGTAAACCACAAGTAGAATTTGAACTTGCTGAAGAAACTGAAGGTTGGCCTGAGGTATTGAAACGTCTAGAAGAAGTAAAAGATGAAACGGAAGGATATGTGTTACTTGAAGCATTGCAGGTGACACTCGATCAGAAGTATGAAAAAATTGAATGGATACTTCCACTCGAAATTACAACTGAACATGAACCCTTCATTCTCATTATTGATTCCAAGGCTATTGTAAAGCAGGAAATTCCTACAACTGAAGAAGGAAATGTAATTACTGATTTTACCGATTATGAGCCTGGAGTATACTACATTTGTTTCTATATTAAAGGCGCATAATTGCGCCTTCTTTTTTTATATATAAAGGAGATTGTATGAAAAAGATTATTGCATTTATTTTAATTTTTAGTTGTATTTGCGGCTATGCTTTAGCAGAAAATCCAGCTACCCCAACAGATTTATATGAAATTGATGATGATGATTGGGGCGAAATTACCATTACTTTTGAACGTCAAGTTTACATTGTGGGTCCAACTGGACCGGTTCGTATAGGGGATGAAATAACTTTAACCGCTATATTAGTAAACTTTAAACCAGAAGATATTTTAGAGTTTTTCTGGCAATACTCAACCGATGAGGAAAATTGGTACTATGTTGAAGCTAATGGTAATGAACAAACATATACATTTATTATAACTCTAGACAATTACCAATATTGGTATCGTGTAATTGTAAGATGGGAGGAAGGCGAATGAAAAAGATAATTGCTATTTTACTGACTTTTTTATTAGTATGTGGTATTGTCGCAGTAACATCCGAAAGTAATCCTTCCGCCGCGACACCCACTGATTTGGATCCAGTTACACATACTATTACTGTAACCAAAGAATTAAAAGGTGAAATTTGGCAAGTACGATGTGATGTAATGGATAAGGTTACATTTTATGCTGGCGGTGGAAAATGGAAACCTGATATTACTAACTGGGAACATTTAACATCAAAAGAAGGACATCGTTCTAATCATTGCGGTAATGGTGAAAACTGGGTATTATTTGTAAATGAAAATGGAGTCGCTACTGGCTTATATCAATTAAAAAGTGGTTCTACCGGCGGTACTCTTCCTAGCATTATGTATCGTGCACCTAGTGATTTATCAGATATAACTGAGAGCCAATTAATATATGATCCGACTATACCAGGCGATCAAATGACGGGTAGACTATTAGAAGTCTTTTCTCCAGAAAATGTAATGCCATTTTCTGAAATTCCTTTACAAGAAGGACAACGCTTATTCTGGATTAGCCAGAATGGAAAACAGGTATGGCATCATACTGGTATTTTACATAAAACTCATCCGAGGTTTGCTATTGTAATTAATGGCAAGCCATATACTCTTGGTGTTGGTAAAACAATTACTATTGATGATGTAGAAGAAGGTTTAGTACAAGTGGAAGAAATTGCTACAGCTAATTATAAATTACAAGCAGTAAATGATGATGGAAATGGAAACTATACAATTATTAATGAAATTGATGACCCTGGAAGGCCTACACCGACTCCACCGCCAGTAATTACTCCAAGTCCAACTCCGTCACCTACCCCAACACCCACTCCAACTCCTACTCCTTCTCCCACACCATCACCGACACCTACTCCTACGCCAAGCCCAACTCCAACACCTACACCTACTCCTAGTCCAACTCCATCGCCTACACCAAGTCCAACTCCTACGGCGACCCCAACACCAACACCGACTCCATCGCCTACTCCAACAGCAACACCGAGTCCAACACCCACGGTGACTCCGACCCTAACTCCTACACTGAGTCCAAGTCCAAGTCCTACACCCACATCAACGCCCACAGCAACACCGACTCCTACTCTGAGTCCTTCACCTGCTCCAACGGCAACTCCGAATCCGAGTCTTACACCCACGGCAGCTCCGAATCCGAGTCTTACACCCACGGCAACCCCAACAGCGGCTCCTTCTCCAACACCGAGTTCGAGTCCTACTCCAACCCCTACAGTAACACCTACTCCGACCCCAAGTCCGAGTCCAACACCTACAAATACACCGAGTCCGACTCCAACAATTACACCTACTGCAACTCCAAGTCCTACACTAACAAACACTCCTAAAATTACTGTAAAGCCAACTCAAACACCAACTCCAACACCAACAGAGCGGCCTACAGTAAAACCAACGAATACTCCGACTCCACAACCAACTGCTACATCTACTCCTACTAAAGCACCAACGCCCAGTCCAACCGCAACGCAGCGGCCAACGACAAAGCCAACTAATACGTCCACTCCTTCTCCTACACCAACTCCAGAACCAAGTCCACAACCTAAAGGAAAGACACCGAAACGTGCAGGAAAACCAGTGACAACATTAGAAGATTATGATACTCCATTGGGGGTTAGTGTAGTAGTTAATCACGCGGGTGACTGTTTCGATTAAGGGTGATTAATATGGAATTTATTATGTAGGTTTTATTTGATACAGAATGGGGCGCCATTATTGTTGGCGCCCTAATTTTAATAGCTTTTCTTTATGAAATATTTAAGAAAAAACCAAAGATTTGACATTATTTCAAAATTATATTATAATTTTAATGTACCGAGGGGAAAACAGAAGAATATGATAGTAATATCATAGGTGAGTATGAGCACTCGGTACTTTATGCCTCTATCGTATAACGGCTAATACTGCTGCTTCGTAAGCAGTGTATGGCGGTTCGAATCCGTCTGGAGGCTCTTTATCCCAACTGATATTTAAAACGTTTTCGTGCTAATAGAATCACGTGTCGTAAATATGCGATGAAAAAGCGGTTGGGATTATATGCGTCGGTATGCCTAGCAGCGAGGGCCGCAGACTGTAAATCTGCCACGTAAGATACATCGGTGGTGCAATTCCATCCCGGCGCACCAATATGCACGATTGCTGGAACTGGTAGACAGGCATGACTAAGGATCATGTGTCTTAAATGGCGTAAGGGTTCGAGTCCCTTATTGTGCACTTATCTCCCGTTAGTCTAAGGGAATAGAACGAGTGACTACGGATCACTAAATGGGCGTTCGAATCGTCCACGGGAGACTTATTTGCCGGTATAGCTCAGTAGGAAGAGCACGAACGTGGTAAGTTCGGGGTCCCCAGTTCAAATCTGGGTACCGGCTCCACTTTAAATAAAGGAGAATTAGAATGACAGTTAGAGATTTAGTTCAAACTATTTTACTTGAAAGTCCAGATTTAGATGCCACGGTTTATATTGGTAAACAAATAGATGAATTTGAAGTAAAAAGTTATGAAATAGAAAATATTTCTAGCGAAGGTTCTAATGATAGTCTAGTCATTACTATTAAAGACTGGCATCCTTAATATGGGGCTGTTTTGGTTTCGACAGCTATGATATGTATTAAGAACACGGGTAGGCGGTGCGCCTTAAGCAGCAACAAACAATAAATGACGAAGATTATTTCGATTGCGAACTAATGGCGGCTTGATTCCGCTATCGCGCTTAAACAATACACCTGTTAGTTGGTAAGTATTTGCGGCTCAGAGATTAACTAACGGATTGGCTTCGGGCCAGCTTATCTTATCCGTTTAAAGTCGAAAGAACGGATTGGTGGAAGATCATCCCTTTGTTTGTCAGTTTCTCAAACTGACTATCGTGTAAGTATTTCTTAATATTGATTGTAGTATGGACAGGGGTTCAACTCCCCTCAGCTCCACCATATCCACGCTTAGCTCAATTGGTAGAGCATCCGGCTTACATCCGGAAGGTTTAGAGGTTCGAGACCTCTAGTGTGGACGGCCAATGTAGCTACCGATAAGGAGAATACGATAAGAAAAGGCTTCGGAGATATTCAGTAGGTTAAGCTCCAGAAATCAAACCTGCAGCCGTTAATAACCGTTGCTACGCGGGAAAATCGGACGCCCTTTAAAGTTGTTCGCGGTAGTGAGAATAACCTTCGCCGTGGCGAAGTAAAAGAGCCACGGAATATGCGCCATTAACTCAGTCTGGTCAGAGTACCGGTCTCTTAAACCGGGAGTCCGTTGGGTTCGAATCCCCGATGGCGCATTTAAAAAAAATTTTTGAACTCGAAATAAAAAGATTAATCTTCTTTTTAACTTATAACTTATAAGTTAGAAGGAGGTGGATTAATATGAGTAATTCACAAGTAGTTATTGATTTTATTAAAAGAAGAAAAAGTAATTTAATTAAAGTTTTTGGTTCTAAATGTTGTATTTGTGGATTTGATAAATGGCAATCTGCATTAGAATTCCATCATGTAAATCCAGAAGAAAAATCTTTTGGTATCATGACAGACCATGTTACAAAATCTTTAGAATCACAATTAATTGAATTAAAAAAATGTATTTTAGTGTGTGCGAATTGTCATCGTGGTATTCACGCAAATGAATTATTAGTTCCAGACAACTGGAAAGATACATATAATGAAGATATTGCAAATCAATTGCGCGAAGAAGTACATGCTAAAAAATATTATTGTAAAATATGTGGTAAAGAAAAAAGTCGTGAAGGGGTCTTATGTGAAGAATGTGCTCATAAGGCACAACGTAGAACAGAACGTCCTTCTCGTGAAGAATTAAAGCAATTAATTCGAAAAAATCCATTAGTTCAAGTAGGATTAATGTTTAATGTAAGTGATAATGCTATTCGCAAATGGTGTATCGCTGAAAATTTACCTTCAAAGAAATCAGAAATTAATTCCTATTCCGATGAAGAATGGAATAAGATATAAGGAGATGTTATATTATGAAACATAAACATAGGAGATTTACCAAATACTAAATACGCGCCATTAGCCTATCGGTTAGGCACCGCACTTTTAATGCGGCTTAGGCAGGTCCGACTCCTGTATGGCGCACCATATGCCGGTGTGGTCCAACGGATACGACAAGAGACTTCTAATCTCTTGATTAGGGTTCGACTCCCTACTCCGGTACTGTGCTAGAAGCCGAAGCGGATAGGCCGTAGATTGTGGCTCTACGTGTAGTGGGTTCGAGTCCCATCTAGCACCCATATGCCCAGATGGTGAATCAGTAAACACTGCAGACTGAAAATCTGCTATTAGTTGGTGCGACTCCAACTCTGGGCACTTGACTTTTATATAAAATTATACTATAATATATATATGAAAGGAGAATGATATGAGAGATCCAAAACGAATTATGCCATTTTGTAATACTTTAGGAACTATTTGGTCTGCTGTACCAGATTGGCGACTTAGTCAATTAATGTGTAATGCAATTGGTGCATATATTAATGAGCATGGACATGACCCATTTCATATGGAAGATTCAGAATTTCTTATGTATTTATGTAATTATGTAAATGAGGTAACTAAAAATGCTGAAAATCGGTGATAAAATTCGTATTATTATTATGCAAGGCGAACCTCAATATACTGGTAAAGAAGGAACTGTAGAATATATTGATGATGCTGGACAAGTTCATGGAAGTTGGGGTGGCTGTGCTTTGATTCCTGGTGAAGATGTTTGGGAAGTGTTAGATAATGAGTAAACCAGTGTTATTCGCGGGCACACGACCATATGGTCGAGCAGAAAATATTTCTGCTTTATATGATGCTTATTAGGGTGAAAAATAGTATCTTGGCATTTATGATTATAGTTAGTTCATGAAAATAAATGATAAAGATTATGATATTATGATTATAGATGAGTTTCCAAGACGATTTGCTAAAAAGAATATTTTAATATGGCACGCAATTCAAGGTGGTAAATATATTGGTTATAATCAACCTAAACCCTATATTGAAAAGGCACTAACTGATAAAATTGATTATGTTATTGCCGCAGGAGATAATAATATTGAAATGTGGACAGAATGCACGCATCTTCCTGCTGAAAGAATTTTACCATTAGGTATGCCAAGAACAGATACTTTTATTAATAAAATTAAAGGTGATGGACATACTATTTTAGCAACTAAACGTGCATATTTATATGTACCCACATTTAGAGAACCAGATGAGCCATCTAATTTTAATCTTAATTTGACTTGGCTCGATCATGAATTAACCAATGATGAAATTTTTGTTATCAAAAATCATATGCGCGGGAAAACTATATTAACTAAGCCTTATAAACATATTATTGAGATTTCTTCTTCTGAACCTTCAAATCCATATTTATATGATTGCGATGTAGTAATAACTGATTATAGTAGCATTATATTTGATGGTTATCTTCTAAATAAACCTGCTATATTATTTGAAAAACAAACCGGTTATGCTACTTATCGTGGAATGTATATGCAATATCCACAAGAATATAGTTCAAAATATGCTACCAATGAAAAAGAATTATTAAACTTATTACGTTCTATTAATACCCTAACTCAAGTAGAGTTAGATGTAATAAATAAAGTAGCAAATAAATGCGATGGACATTCTTGTGAACGAATTTGTAATTTAATTAATGAATTGCGGTAATGCCGCAATTATCGGGCATTGGCACAATCGGTTAGCGCGCAGACCTGATAAGTCTGAGGTTCCTGGTTCGATTCCAGGATGCCCGACCACACAGGCGGGAAGCTCAAAGGTGCGTAGGTGGCCAATACGGCCATGAGAGTAAAAGCCAGCGCAGATAACCCGTAGGCTACCCGTGACCACAGGTTGATGGTGTTTAATGGTAGCATGGCGGTCTCCAAAACCGTTGGTCTAGGTTCGAGTCCTAGTCGACCTGCTTTATGCCTTACTATCCCAATTGGCAGAGGAAGTTGGCTCAAACCCAATTCAGTCTGGGTTCGAATCCCAGGTTAGGTACTATGCGCTAAGATGCAATTAATTAAAAGAATAAGCGCATATAGAGTGCGCGTCAGCTCTATTTTATTAAACAATTTACAATTAGTGGTGCGATTATAGTTAATGAGGTGAGACTCGGTAACACTGTAAATACTTCCGAGAGATATAATAGGTTCGTTTAAAGAAGGACGGCATAAGACCCGCGATTGTTTCAAAGGCAGCAAATGGAGAAGGACTCCACCTATTATATGCCTGAGTAACCGAATGGTATAGGTACTCGGCTTAGAACCGAGGTTTTGTGGGTTCGACTCCCTCCCCAGGCACTTACCTGTCATTTCAAAAAGTTTTTCAGCAGGTGTCGTTATGGAAAGCAACTCGCTATGGTTAATGGTTCAAATTCTGCCAGCAATAAAGCAATAGAGGTCCCGCAAGGTGAAAGCGCGCCAATAGGATGCTCAGCGAGTCATATGGGGCCATAGTGATAACGGTTAGCACTTCTGCCTTGCAAGCAGAGAGTCGGGGTTCGATTCCCCGTGACTCCACTTTCAATGAAGTTAATATGTATCATGACGTATTAATGGAGAACCTTAGCGGTTAACGCTTATCCGTGCATGATAACTTAAAAAGCGTAATATAGGTTCCGACCCTCGTCGGCCGGGGATGGCGCTGCAAACGCCTTGTTAGTAGGTTCAACTCCTATCGGAACCTCTTTAAGGAGATAATATGAGTATAGAAGAATGTATTAGAAGTATTTGTATTTTAGCAGTAATATTTGGAACTATAATTTATATATTACTATTATGGATTCTTTCGGTACTTATGGATATAAGAAAAGAATTGAGGGCAAAGAAAAATGAGAATAATCAAAGCCGCAAAGAAAGTAGATGAATTTACTGTAACCTGTAATAATTGTGGTTCAGTATTGGGCGTAAGAAAAAATGATTTAAATAATGCAACTCGTTTAAGTGATAATGAATGTACAGAATGGACTTATTATTGTGGAGTATGTTCATGTCAAAATCATTTGAAAGGCGCATTGTTGGATTTCTTTCCTTGGATTATGGAGGATAAAAATGATAGGGAATTACAAGGTGATAACGCTATGCGGTTCCACTCGATTTAAGGAGGACTTTGAACGTGTCAACCGCGAACTTACCCTTATGGGTAATATTGTTATATCCGTTGGGTGTTTTGGTCACGCTGGCGATACTTTCACGGAAGAACAAAAAGTAATGCTAGATGACATACATAAGAGAAAGATTGATATGGCAGATGCTATATATATAATCAATAAAGATGGATATGTTGGAAATAGCACAAGAAGTGAAATTAAATATGCTATTGCGCATGGTAAACAAGTCATTCTTATGGAGGATGATTTGATATAATGGCACGTAAACCGGACAAGCGCGCCGGCTCCGCCTCGAAAGCGGTTGGATCCGCAAGGATTGGGGTGCGAGACCTCTGCGTGTCGCCATATGGTGTCTCAAGTCATAGAGTATGGCCTCCCGCTGGAAACGGGATGGGTCTGTAATAAGGCTGTGGGGCGGGACCACGGGACACCGCTCATTACTTATTGGTGGTGATACTTATGGGTTTTAAGTGTAAACGCAAAACTAGTAAGTCTAAAAGAAAAAATGTTGGCTGCAAAGGCTGTATGTATTATTAGAAAATACGGCAGCTTGGCGGTGAAAAACGTTGGAGGTGTACTTGCTAATGAGAACACACGCAGAAAAGCGTCACAACGATTGGAAGAAAGCCATTCGTAAGCGGAAAATAATTAATGCTTATGGTTGGGATTATTATGATAACCTTCACCAATATAGTAAAAATAAGATTCATTGTTCATGTCCTTTGTGTCGCTCTAAGACACGAGGAAATATTTGGGGTCCAAAAGAACATTGGTCTGCTCGTGATGAACGCCGTATGGAAGATATGGATGAACAAATAATTGACAATGAGTAGAATTTCTGATATAATATTATCAGAAAGAGAGAGATAAAGAGTATATATAAGAGGCAACTTTAAAAAGTTTGTTGCAAAAGTAATAATTAGAATATCTCCTCTTGCGGCGAAAGCCGCATCTATCCGGGTGTTGTTCAATTTGGTAGGGCGCCTGCTTCGGGAGCAGGAAGTTGTGGGTTCAAATCCCGCCACCCGGACGTTATAGACCGTTACAGCAAATATTTATTGGATAAAAGAAATGACTGTTAATCATTAACTGAATGGGTTCAAATCCCTAACTTACGGTCTAGGTTTTAAGATTATAAGATTAACACCAGTACCCGCCATCAACAAAACTGTTGTTAATCTGAATTTGCCGCGTTGGATAACCTACTTGAAAGAGGTGGAGTAGTATCCACAACTCTTCCGCGGCGTTTTATTTGTTTGACACTATGGCGGAATGGTAACGCACCGACCTGCTAAGTCGAGGTTACTTGTAAAAGGGTATGCACGTTCGAGCCGTGCTAGTGTCGCTTGCCCACAATAAAAGTGGGGTCAGCCTGAAGTATATCTCTATAAGGCTTTGATATGATAGAGAGCGACCCGGCGTGCTTCGACCTTATCCGGGAACATAGTCCCTTCGTATATCGGCTAGTACAGAAGACTTTGACTCTTCTAGGGGTGGTCCGACTCCACCAGGGACTGCTTAAAGGAGAAATATATATGAAATTTCAAGAATTAACTGTAAAATTATGTAATGCAAACACTATGCATCCTACTGAAACAACAATTTCTGTACCAAGAGAAGTTGGTGATGAATTATTTAATCTTTTATGGCTTCTAAATTGGTACTATGGTCCAGATATGACAGTAAGAAAATTAACGGAGTTGTTGAAAAAATGAGATAGTTAATTATTGCACGAAAAGACCTTAGTATGAGCCCCGGAAAACTTGCAGCACAAGTTGCTCATGCGAGTTGGGCATTTATTTCTAATCAAATTAGAAATGAACCAGCTTGGTATAAATATGATACATACCATTTAGATTTAGCCATACCAGCTAATATATATAAAGACTGGTTTTGTGGAATTTTTACTAAAACAATTTGTGAAGCAAAAAATAAAAATCAACTTTTAAAAGCAAAAGAAATTGCAGAAGAAATTGGATTAGTTGAAGGAAAGGATTTCTTCTTAATTAATGATGCTTGTAATACTGAGTTAACTCCAGAAGAAGTTGATGAAAATGGTATAGGCAGAACCTTAACTTGTATTGGTTTTAAGCCGCTATCAGACGAAGTAGCATGGCAAATTTCAAAAAAATTTCAATTATATCATTAAGGAGTATTATGAATAAAATATTAATCGTGATTGATGCACAAGAAGATTTTACACGCGGTGCACTTCGAAATGAAGATGCCATTAAGGTTCTTCCTATTTTACATGAGGTAGTTAAATATGCCGTAAAAAATAATTTTAAGGCTATTATCTTCACAAAAGATACTCATTTTGATAATTATTTAGAAACTGCAGAAGGTAAAAAATTACCAATAAAACATTGTATTAAAGGCACAGATGGTTGGCAGTTATGTCATGAAGCTCTATGTGAATTTAATGAAGTACCTGTATATTATTGTGAAAAATATACTTTTGGTATGTATGATTGGGATGAATTTTGTGAAGATGAATTTACACCAGACCTTGAAGAAATTTGGCTTTGTGGTTTTTGCACAGATATTTGTGTATCTGCTAATTATCAGATTATTAAATCTGTTGCTCCTTATATTCCAATTACAGTAATTGCTGATGCTTGCGCAGGTGTGACTCCAGAATTGCACGAAGCCGCACTCAAAGTAATGGCATCTTGCCATGCTAATATTAAAAATTGGAATGAATTAAATACTTAACTTTAATAATTTATTATTTGACTTTTGTAAAAATTTCTGTTATAATATTATTGTTGAAAGGGAAGAAAACAAACCTTCCTTAACCCAATACTCAGGCAAAATGCTTCCCTTTCAATTTTTTTAAAAAGAAAGACGCTTAATTCAGTAAATTAGAACCCAGTGCATGATGCGTTGACCGCGCTGCTGGGGACATTCGAAAATCATCCTGTGAACATGATGGGATACTTTCATGAAGCAGGACGCGAAAACCGTAAGGTCTAGCGATAAAGGGGAACCCCAAATGATAAGAATGGGCGCTATTATATTCGCTTACAAACGCACGATTCTCTTCGGCGGGACAATAGAAAGCATGGTTAAGAGCTATGCCGAATCCGATAAGGTTATAGAGTGGCATCTATGGCAAACTCTGGAAAAGCCAACAACTCGCTACTGCTGATGAAAGCCAGAAATGGCATATAAGAAGAGTTTGCGGTAGTTATAGCTCAAAGTGGCAGCAAAGTTCTTGATTTAATAAAGACGATATATTGAATAGATGGATCAATATAAAAGAATTTTTGCCGAATGGTTGAGTTAAACTTGGAGGTAGACAGTCCTCCCCTAGCTTAGGCGAAAGCAAGTATGAGAAGTGATCGGGTCGCGCCCGGCGCTCGGCCTCATATTTCTAGGTAGCATAATTAGTAAGAAGGATATGATAGTAAGGAGAAATACCTCGGTTTATTGAATTAAGCGCCTTTTATTAGGAGAGCATATGAAAATCTATACGTCATATTTTGCACAATTAAGAAAATTTCCACCTAACCTTGTTGGTTTATCTACAGCAGCTTGGAATCCCAAGTGGCGTCCTATGGGAAAAGATAAACGTGGTGTTATTTGTGTTGACTGTCCTCCTTTCAAACCCGGTCGTTCGTGTGAAGGTCTTTGCGCAGGCAAATGTGATCCTAAACATCCAGAAGATTGTGCATTTTTAAAGGCTTATAAGGCGCAGTTAGATAATTTAAATCTAACTAAGATACAAGAAAGCCTTGGTAAACTCGCAGGGCATATAGCAGAAGATGAAGGGTTTACTGATGTAGATTTTGCTTTCCTTGTTTTTGAAACTCCCACCAATCCTTGCAGTGAGAGGGTTGTCATTCAGCAGTGGTTTAAAGAACACGGCATACAGATAGAAGAATGGCAACCATGAGTACGCGGCCAGCTCGTTAAATCGGCCTCAGAGGTACCAGTCACTCTGTATAATAACGACTGTGTATCATAGGTGTTTGGCGGCGCACCTAAAATGCCACCTTAGGCGGCTAGCGGGATAATGCTATAAAGCAAAAGTGCCCCATAAGGCTAGTATCTTTACTTCGGGACGGGTGAAACCGTCCCATTTTTTATTTGACTTTTTTTAAAAATTATTATATAATTTTAATGTAATAAGAAAGGAATGAGATTATGGATTTAGATATTTATACTACTGAAATGAGTAAATCTGTATGGGATAAAGCTTTTTTCATGGATAAAATTATTGGCGCAAAATGCGTTATTGATTTTGGCTGTGCTGATGGTGCGATGATTCGTTATCTTGCTCCTTTATTTCCAGATATTTTTTTCATAGGCTATGATATGAATAATGAATTGATTACTCGTGCAAGAGAAATTGGACCTTTTTATCCTAATACAATATATTTTTGTACTAAAGCGTCTAATGTAAATGAAACTCTTGATTATATTAAAGAGAGATTTAAGTCAGAAGAAATTTGTATTAACTTTTCTTCCGTATTACATGAAGTATATTCTTCTACTGGTGGATTAGTTGGTATTCAATATTTAATTGATCAGCTTCAACCACGTTATATTACAATTCGTGATATGTATTGTGATGAATATTTACCTATTCCTCCTAATGTTTTTCGAGCAGTATATAATAGTGTAGACAAACAAGCATATAATGCATATATAAAGATATTTGGTATTCCTGTATATTGGCAAGGTTTAACTCATTTACTGATGAAGATTCAATGGAAAGATAACGGCTATGAAGAAGAATTAAAAGAAAATTATTTTTCTTGGGAAATTGATCAGTTTATTAAGGATATAGGTAATAATTATAGCACAGTGTTTAATTGCCGCTATCAACTTCCATACCTAAGTGAAAAATGGAAGCAAGAATATGGGTGGTATAATCCAGATGCACATACTCATGCACAGTTTATTTTAAGGAGAGATGATTAATGGCTACTTTATATATTCTTTGTGGGCCTTCTGGTTCGGGTAAATCAACATGGGCTAATAGTGATGAAAGACAAGATATTGCCTATGTATCTCGTGATAATATTCGTCTTTCTATTCTTAAAGATGGTGAAGATTATTTTTCTCATGAGAAAGAAGTCTTTAAACAGTTTGTAAAAGAAATTGCTATTCGCATTATGGCCGGCCGTGATTGTATTGCTGATGCCACTCATCTTAATATGTTTTCACGTTGCAAGTTAATGCAAGCACTTGATCAGTATACTACTGATTATGATATTGTTTGCGTTGCATTTAAAACTAATGCTGAAACTTGTGTAGAACGTAATAAGGCGCGTGAAGGCCGCCGTAATGTCCCTGAAAATATTATTCGTAATATGTGTCGAGACTTTCGGATGCCTACTAAAGATGAGGATGAACGAATAAAAGAAATTATTGAAGTTGGTGATTAATATGGCTGATATTTGGTTTACTAGTGACCTTCATATGATGCATAATAAAGCATTTCTATGGGAACCTCGTGGCTTCTCTAATGAAAAAGAAATGTGTGAAGCACTAGTTGAAAATTGGAATAAAGTAATTAAACCAGAAGATACCGTGTATAATCTTGGAGATATGGCTCTATCTGATGTCCAAACTGCTGCAAAATATCTCCAAAAGCTCAATGGTAAACATTTTTGGATTCGTGGAAATCACGATACAGAAAATAAAGTTGATTATATTATGAATGCTTGTTGGGATAAAATATATTATTGCGGCTGGGCCGAGGTTATTAAATATAATAAACAAAGTCTTTATATGAGCCACTATCCTACTCTTACTTCTAATTATGATGATAAGAAATTTTCACAGCACGTAATCAATCTTCATGGTCATACTCACCAGCAGACTAATTGGCTACACGCGGATAATCCTTTTATGTATCATGTTGGTATAGATAGTCATAATAATACTCCTGTTCATATTGATGAAGTTCTAACTGATATTCGAAATCGTTGGAATCAATATGAACATTTGTATGAAAAATATAAAGAAAATACTTATGGAGAAATAAAATGATTAGAGAAGAACCATACACTTATACAGAGGAAACTACACGCTATTATTATTATACCTCTGATGGGAAAAAATTCACTACTAAATCCAATGCACGTAGGCATGAAGCAGAAATTACGCCATTACGTCAAATAAAAAATAAATTGGTATATAATCCAATAGATGATGTACGAGCCACTGCTTATTATATTACTTCTAAAGATGATATTGAATATTTGCAAACTATTAATTATTGGGATACATGGGATAGTAGTGAATATTCTGAGCCTGGCTGGTATATTTGTTTTGTTGAATCTGGTGGTGATTATCCCGATACTTGTAGATTAGTAAATGCTAAAAAATATATTGAAGAATTAGAAGCAAGTATTAATGAAATTAAGAAACTTTTTACTTGACTTTTGTATAATTTGTGATATAATATATTTATGAAAGATGAAAAAAGTTGGAATTATTCACAATGTTTAATTGGTAATCCATGTAATACTTGTATTAAATCTTGTTCTTTTAGAAAGGAATCTAACGTGGAAAAAGATAAATTTCCTTGTGATCACTGTGAACCGCCTCATATGTGTGGATATTGTACCCTATGTGAAGAATGGGAAAAGACTCATCCTAAAAAAGAAAATAAAGAAAAATATGAATGGGAATAACCTTCCGTCTTGATAAAGACGCAGATGAAAAGGAGAAAAATGATGAACGAATTACTAAAAAATCTAAAGGAACAATCGAACAAGACTTTTACCGCAAATGGCGCAATCACTTACTCCAGTACAATGAATAAGGTATATGATATGTTTGCGCAAGGCGCTGCTATGCGTGGTGCCTCTGATGTAGATTGTATTCTTATGTTTAGAGATGCATATGAAGAAAATCCTACAATGGCTCTTAAATGTCTTTTCTATTTAAGAGATATCCGTGGCGGGCAAGGTGAACGTAGATTTTTCCGTCTTGCTATTAAATATCTTGCATTTGAACATAAAGAAGAAATGGAACATCTGATTCGATTTGTGCCCGAATATGGTCGTTATGATGATCTATTTGAACTTTTTGGAACTCCTCTTGAAGATGAAATGATGGCTTATATTAAGTACATCATTGATAAAGATGAAGATCATCTTGTATATAAATGGATGCCTTCAATTAATGCATCTAGTAAAAATACCAAAGAACGCGGACGTAAATTCGCACATGAATTTGGTATGACTGAAAAAGAATATAGGCAAATGCTTTATTGGGGCCGTAAGGCTTGCCATCTTGTTGAAACTCTTATGAGTCAGAATCAATGGGATAAGATTGCATTTGATAAACTCCCTTCTCGCGCCGGAATCCTTTATTCTAAGGCTTTCGCTCGCAGAGAAGAAACTAAAGATAGATATGCAGCATTTATGTCTAGCAAAACAACTAAAGTAAATGCTGGTACTCTATATCCATATGATGTAGTAGCAAAAGCAATTGAAGCAATGGGACTTCATGATTATTGGAGTCAT
>Ga0265298_10001793_pt1 | contig 31392 bp, 30 predicted proteins | sample AusTroGonzalo_MG_3_FD_193486 | JGI IMG/M metagenome (GOLD analysis project Ga0265298, IMG submission 193486) | Bovine rumen microbial communities from tropical cattle in Woodstock, Queensland, Australia - Gonzalo_01 | ecosystem: Host-associated > Mammals > Digestive system > Stomach > Rumen ... | reverse complement strand
GAAATCAGCACCGAAAGCAACATGAACAATTCCAGCAGGCGCATGGCCATCTTGACGGGTTGCAGCGACAAATTGTTCAGGTCTTTCACATAGCCGTTTTGGGCGGCTTCCACAAATGTGCCGTTCTGCTCCTCTGAATACTCGCGATAAACCTCCAGAATTGCCTTTTCAGTCCCTTTGTAATCACTTGAGACATCAACCATTACGCCATTACCCCAAACCAGGTCTTCCGCCTTGGCAATGATGACAGCCGAAAAACGGTCAGGCTCGGAAGCCGATGCTGGCAATGTCGGAATGTTTTCGTAGATGCCGCCCACGGTCTCAGGACGGCTGCCGTTGATGCGCATCCGACGGGCATAATACGAAGCCGTCGAGTCGTTCACCGAAAGTTTGTTGGCCAAGGCCTTCGACATCCAGACCGAGTTGGTTTTGGGTACGCCGAAATCTTCAACTACCTGCAAACCAAGCATATCGAAATAGGTCTCATCGCACAGGATGAGTTGCATGTTCACTGTTTCGCCGTCAGGCGTTTCGACACTTGTGCCCATGTTCAACTGACCCGCAAAACCACGGCCATAGCCCACCGCTCGCACATTCGGAATCTGCTCCAAACGGTTGATGAGTGGAACCAAATCGGCGTAGTCTCTCACCCACATTTGCAACGAATACAAGCCCTCGGAACGCGAGTGGATGGGACGATTCATCATGTGCCGCATCTGTACCTCCATCAGCAACGCCATGGCGATGAGAACCACAGTGATGGTATTTTGGAACACGATAAACACCTTGCTGTACACCCTTTTCGTCTTCAAGCGATAGGTGCCGCGCACAACATCTATCGGCTCGAAACGCGAGGCTATGGCGGCTGGCGCGATGCCCGCCAAAGTGCCCAACAGCACAATCGCCACAAGATAAACCGCCACAATGCGCGCTGACCATTCGAAACGGATTGGGACGAACTGTTCAAACGGAGCGTCGATGCCCATTTCACCACCCGAAACGCCTCTCAACAGGTTGTTCATCATCGGGAGGAAGGCGTAGGCTACCAAAAACGCCAACACGAAGCATACCGCCGTGAACGACACGGATTCAACGATATATTTCAGGATGATTCGCCCTTGCGTGGCACCATGCAGTCGGCGCGTGGCCATTTCCTTGGCGCGTTTGCCCGAGAGTGCCATATTAAGGTTGATGTAGTTAAAAACCGCCGAAAGCAACAACAGCAAGACCACCACGGTCAGTATTTGCAGCAAGGACTTGTTGCCTTTCTTAAACATCCACTGGTTTTCCGTGAAAAAGACCTCTGGGAGGGTATAAATCGGCATGGCAGAAACGAAACCGCCAGAATAATGTGGTAAACCGACCGCCTCAATCTTCTTTGCAAACTCTTCTCGATCAGTGCCTTCGTGGACTTTAATCAAAGTCATATACGAGCCAATGGAACTAAAAGGCACCTGGTTTTCAGGTTCGTACAATTCGTCGAACTCGGGATTGAGAATCACATCGGTATAAGGAATCATCGAATAGGCGTCATCCTTGAAGACTCCACAAACCATACTTTCGTTTTTATCGTCAAAAAAGGTGATGGTGATGGGTTTGCCTATGGCATTGCCATTGAAGGCTCGTTGTGCCAGCGATTCCGAAACGAGGCAATGGCCTTTGAGGCGGAACTCGTCCATATTGCCATCAATCAAGGTCAGGTTAGGGAAAAGTTCGAAGAGTTCGGGGTCGGCCTCGGTGACAGTTGCATTGATATGCTCGTCGCCAATGGTGATGTAGCCCGCATCATCAGCGTTGGAGATACGACAGACAGCCTCCGCCTCGGGAAGTTCGGCTTCAAAAACGGCCTTGTCCCACCAAGAGAGCGACAGATAATCCTGATTTCCAACGGCATAAATACGGTTTCCGTCGGGATTGCCGTAGGCCACGGAATACTGCTGATACACATAATTGCCAATCAAGATGACGAAGGCAATGGAAATGATGAGACCCACGGCCTCGATGATGGTGTAGAGTTTGTTTCTACTTAAAAATTTCAGATAGGATTTCATATTGTTGAATGTTTAATTGTTGATTCGATTTTTGTCACAAAACTTGCAAAACCTTCAAAATTTTGCATTGTTTTGTGGGTTTTGTGATGATAATTACTGTTCTATATACGCTGTTCCCCCATAATATGTTACAACACTGCACTTAATAAAATATTGAAGCCGCGCGTTAAGGTGTTCGGCGAGGGCGTTGAGGTAGTTGTTTGAGGCGGTTTGGTACTCGATAGACGAAATCAAGCCTTGCTCGAAACGCTTGGTATTCAGTTCAAAAGCCTCACTTTGCAGATCGGCGCGGGTGGCGGCTTGGCGCAAGGCATCCGCGCTACCGTCGCGGTCGGCAATGGCGCGGCGCACCTCGGCCTCCACCGTCTGGAGGGCCTGCTCGTAGTCGGCTTGGGCGCGGTCGTAGGCGTTCTTCCTCCGCGCGATGTTGGAATGGCTGGAGAGGCGGTCGAAGATGGGGATGCTCAACGAGAGTTGCACATACTCGCCGCCGTTGTTCTTCAACTGGTCGAAGAAAGGCGTGGGCACATAGCCCTCCCTGCTCGGATAGGTGAAGAAACTCGATGACCAGCCGCCGGAAAGCGATAGCGTGGGCAGCAACTGCCAACGGGCCGTCTTCAGGGCGAGGCGGGCGTTCTTCATTGTGCCCTCGGCCAAGGCCACCTCGGGCAGCCATTGTTTGGCCCGATTGACCAACGACGATACATCATCCGGGGTTCCTGTAGGGCTGTCACACTGTGGCAGCCGCATAAATGATTCATCGTCGCGGCTGCCACGATGTGACAGTCCTACGACATCCAAACCGTCAATCTTCAGCGGTTCCTTGATAGGCCAAAACATCACGTCCTTCAGGGTGATGAGGGCATCTTTAACGCGGTTGGTGCAGTTCGTCAGTTGGTACTGCCGCTCGGCGAGGTCGCTCTGCACTTGCACCACGTCGGCGTGGGATTTTTGGCCTAATTTCTCTTGCTTGGTGGCCAATTGCACGGCTTTCTCTGCCGTGGCCACCTGTGCCTGCAAAGCCTTCTCCAATTCGGTGTAATAGACCACATTGCAGTAGGCTTCCATCGTGGCGAGGCAGATTTGGTCTTCCAACTGCTGCTCTTTGGTGAGGCCCATCAGTTGCGCCGTCTTGGTGATTTTCAGGTTGTTGACGGCTTGGAAGCCATTAAACAAGGTAATCCCCGCAGAGAGGCTGTAGCCATTATAAAACGAGGTGACGACGCTATAGGTGTTCGTCTCAGGGTCGAGGCTTCGGCCAAAACTGTAAGAGGCAGACGAGCCACCGCCCAGATAGGGCGTGAAGGCGGCAAGAATGGCATCGCGGCGGTCGATTTGCGCGTCGCGGTTATTGGCTTGCTGGATTCGGATTTTGGTGGAATGTTCCACGGCATAGCGCATACATTCCTTGAGGTTCATCGTGACGGTGTCCTGCGCCATGAGGCTCGCGCCTGTCATTAAAAATAGGGTAGTTAGAATTGCAATTTTGTTGGTTTTCATACTTTACACATTTATAAATATGCATTCGGCCAAACATATTTTGTGCCAAATTTGCAAAATATTAAAAACCAATTATTTACAAAAATCATCTTTGTAAAAAGTGTAAAGTTTCTTTACAGTGGTGTAAAGAAATTTTACAGTGCTTTACAACTGCGGGAAAACCCGTTGCGGAAACTTCTCCATTGCCAAAAGCCGCTTCTCGATGCTTTTCCAGTCCAACGGCTTTCCATTCGCCATTTTTACGGGTGCATTCTTGTTGATGTCGGCGAAATACACGATTCCCTTCAACGGCATCAATGGATTGGCATGATACTTTTCTTCGTAAAACTTCAGCATTTGCTCTAACGAGAACATTGAGGAAAGATAAGCCACATCCACGAAATCCTTGATTCTTGTGCCATTACCTGCAATCGCATTCAATTTCATTGCGCAAATGTCCTCCAAACTGGCCAATCTGACACCCTCCTCCAAAACAAAAGGCTTCAGCCAAGGATAGGCATGGGCAATGCAATCCACTTGCACTCCCTCGACTTCCCCCTTGACCGTCGCAAAGGCAAGATAATCCGTTTGCAAATGATAGTTCTGCTCCAAATACTCACGCAAGTCGTCCGCTTCAAATTCCTTTTCAGTGAACAAGTCCAAATCAACGCTGATTCGATGTCCTATCTGGAGTGCAAGCGAAGTTCCGCCCACAAGCACAAAACTTTGCAGGCGTTCATCACCCATCAGCCTTTTCAGGAGTTCCAATGTAGCGGCATCGATTGTTTCTTTGTGTAGCATTTCAGTTCCTCCTTCCTCAAATCAAACGCGACGCAGGCAAAGTTCATATCCTTGTCGTTCATGTAAGGGATTTCACGCAAAGCCGCCTTCACGCCCTCCACACCGTACAGGTTGAGAATGGCATAAAAATCGTCCATCCGACCGCGTTCCAACACGCGCTGCACGACCTCATTACGCATCTTCTGCCAATCGAAATTGGAAAGGTCGTACTCCCAAAGGAGTGTTGGCCTCACTTCGGCGTTTTTGTGATTAAGGTAATCCTCAAAAGGCATCGCATTAGATTTTTGGCAAAATTACGAAAAATCCTTGAATTGTACAATTAAAAGAATCTTTATGAAATCTATTTCTTCGTGTCATCAACAATGCAGGCCACAGTCGTGTCGCCCGTCACGTTGACCACCGTGCGTAGCATGTCCAAAGGCCTGTCGATGCCTAAAATCAAGGCCAAACCCTCAATCGGGATGCCGACTGAATCCAATACTATCATCAGCATGACGATGGAGCCTCCCGGAATGCCCGGCGTTCCGATGGACGAAATGGTGGCCGTGGCCAAAATGAGCAGCATTTGACTGAAAGTCAGGTCCAAACCAATCACTTGAGCCAAAAATACTGCCGCCACCGCCTGATAACAACTCGTGCCATCCATGTTGATGGTCACGCCCACGGGAAGCACGAAGTTGGACACCTCCTCCGAAACGCCCAAATGCTTTTGAGTGCGCTCCATCGTCAAAGGCAAAGTGGCTGCGCTCGAACTGGTAGAAAAAGCCAGCATTTGCACGGGAAACACCGCCTTGAAGAACTGCCCCAACTTCTTCTTGCTGAAAACGCGCAGCAGCGTGGGATACACCAAAACGATGATGACCGCCAAGGCCAAAACAACTGTCAGGGCGTACATACCCAAGGCGGAGATGATGCCCATATCGCCTGCGTAATCCACTATCAAAGCCGCCATCAAAGCGAAAACCCCAATGGGCGCAAAATCCATAATGAAGTCTATGATTTTCAGTAAAATGAGATTCAACTGTTGGAAGAACCGCACGACTGAAACCGTTTTCGACTGCCCCACACCAATCAAGGCCACGCCAAACAAAAGCGCGAAAAAGATGACTTGCAGCATTTTAGAGTTGTTGCCCACAGCTTGAAAAAGGTTCTCCGGCACCATATCGACCACAAACTGCAAAGGCGACTCGTCCTGCACCTGTTGCATTTGGGTTTGACGTTCGGTCACGGTCTGCTGGTAGCGTTCCACAAACTCGGTCTGCTTGTCTTTGGGGAAAAGTCGTCCCGGCTTGATGATGTTCACCATGACCAAGCCAATGCTTACGGCCAATATGGTGGTGCAAACATATATCAAAATGGTTTTCAGCCCAATGCGCGACAAATTCCGAATGTCCTTCAAACTGACGACACCCAAAATGAGCGACACCAGCACTAATGGCACGGCAATCAACTTGAGCAGGCGCATGAAGATGGCTCCAAACGGAGCCACCCAGTCATGCACGAAGCCGTCCCAATGCAAGGCCATAGCCAAAAAACCGAAACCCAAACCAAGCCCCATGCCAAGCAAAATCTTGGCATACAGCGGAATGTGTTTTCTATGACTCTGCTCCTTATTCAATCAAATTAATCTTTTTGGTTGCAACGCCCTCCTCGGTCACGATGCGGACAACATAAATGCCCTTGGAATAGCCTTCAAGGTTCAATTCCACCTTGTTCGAATTGGTCTTTCTGTCCTCCAACAGCACGCCATTGATGCCCATGAGTTGCACATTTTGAATGGGTTGCGCCGCCTCAATGCAAACGACATCCTTAACGGGATTGGGATAAACATTCAGTTTCAGCGCAGTCAACTCGTTCACATTCACATCGGTAGTGTCGGTCGGAATGACTTTCACATCGTCCACAAACCAGTCGAAAGCCAGGAACTCGCCAAAAGTGTTGTAGCCCCTAAATCCAATCTTGATGTTCTTTCCGATATACTCGTCCAAATCAATGGAAATCGGCTCATCGTAAGCATTGATTTGTCCGTAAGGCATATCAGCGGCATCCCATTTGTCGTCCCAAGTGCCGTTGTAGGTGTCGTACACACGCACTACAAAGCGGTCGTAACCATCGGTGCCGTATTGCACCCAAGTCCAGAACTGCAAAACAGTGGGCCGCGTGATGGTCAACACAGGCGTAATCAAAGTTTGGTCTTGCGCAGATGGGTTTTCGCTACTATCCCATTCCAACACGGCCTGTTTGTTGCCGCGATGGGGCGAAACGACGAAGTCATTTTCATAATAATCTGTATAATACACAGTTCCTTGGAAAGACCAATCCCACCAAGTCGGGTTGCCGTCAGTGGTCCAGCCTTCGGGCAAACCATATAGGCTACATTCCTCAAAAGTCTCGAAAAGCAAAGGACGCTGATAATCCCAACGAATCGGAATTTCGTCCGACAAGGCACTGTTACCCAAAGCATCCACGAGTTGCACAGTCATTGTGCCGTGAGTGTGGTTGTCGTAGGCGGGAATGGTCGCGGTGTAGTCGTAATTGGCCTTGCCTGCACGAGTGAAAGTCAGGTCGTGCGTCACGCCCCAAATGGAATAGGTAGCCGCCAAAGTAGCAGGCATTGGTGAAGCATCATGGACACGCAAAGTGAGGTTCATTTCAGTATCGGCGTAGGTCTGGTTTCCAGCGATTGAAACCACCGTAGGCGGGTTGTCGTCAACAGAAGAATTGTCGATGGCAATATCATCCAAATACAGGTTCCAGCCATAATCACTGACGCCCTCGAAAATGATGAAGCCATAATCGTCGGGGCAATCGAAAGTGAAGGAATACTCATACCAGTCATCCACATCGGCAATGACAGGCTCCTTATAAGTGCAACGGTGAATGGTGCCCAACAACTGACCGCCTTCGGAGCGCGGTATCGAGTTGTAATACACATTGATACGGTCATCTTTATTGATGTTCGGGTTGCTATTGCGATACATCCAGAAGCGCACGATGTTGTCGTGTTCGCTCAAATCCAATTTGGGCGAAACCAACTCAGCAGAGCCGCCCGAAGGGTTCGTATAAGTGTAGAAACGCGCCATATACTGGCTTTCGTCGTGTGGTGTCGCACTCGGTGTGGAGCCTTCCGTGATGCGGTCGAAAGCATAAATGCCGTTGGTGATGTTGTTCTGCCAACCGAAGGGTACAAAATCATTTTCAAAGCCTTCTTCCAACGGAAAATCGTTGTAAGGCTCCATTGCCGTGATTTGGAAATCAGCACTTTGTGTCGGCGCGGAATGATTTGAAACCACATCAAACGAAGCGTGAACAACTTGGTTGTTGCTCAAGTTCATCGGCAAGGTCGCCTTGGCCACCAACTCAACCGAACCGTTGTAAGGCACGTTGATTTGGCTCACCTGAGTGCCGTTTTGATAAAACTCGGTCGTGAGGTCGCCGGTGCTGGTGAAATGATAGGTATCGGCCTCCAACCCCGTGTTGTTAAGGCGGAAGCGCAAGTTGGCCTGTTCCCCGAAATAAACAGAGGTATCAGCCGTAAGTTGCTCAATGTTAAAGTTGTATTGTGCGGTTTGCTCAATGATGACGTCATCAATCGACAAATACCAAGGCCCATTGTCAGCCACGCTGTGAAAGCCCACATAAAAGGTGCCCGAATTTGGTGCTTGGAACACGCCCGAAGTCTGTTCAAAGTCCTCATTGGCAACTATCATCATTGGCACTGCCGTTTCCGTCATCGCCGAAGGATTGGCGCTCGCGCCGGCTTTGACTTCCAAATTGAAGTGGTCGACATGCCAAGTGGCATACCAGAACGACACGCGATAATAGTTTCCAGAAGTCACGTCGATTTCCTTGTAAATCCACACATCGGTGTTATAGGTGGCATACATGTACCAATCACCAGTATGCGGTTTTCGCCCTCGGGCCTCATTGTCGTCCGGAATGGTGATACCGGCTTTCCAGCCACCATCACCAATCCAGCCAACTGGGGTCTGGTCTACCGTGTTTCCATTTTCAAAAGTCTCATTGACAAGCACTTGGGCGAAGCCACTTCCCACCAGAAGCAGCGTCATCATTAAGGTAAACAATCTTTTCATAGGTTCAGGTTTTAATAATTGATTTGCCTACAAAAATAGGGATTGTTTCCTTTTGCTTGACAAAAATCTTCAAAAACTGCTTTATTTCCTCGCCACGACCAAGAAATGCGGACTCATGCCCATCATTTCCGGCTCGGTTTCCGTTATCCTGACAATCTCCAAAAGGCGCTCGCGGCTGGCCTCGTCCTCCCATTTTTCGGTAAGGTGCGGCGTGAACCAAATGCAGCCTTCCACAGCGATGGCTTTCTCCACCGCAAAGCCAATTTCCGCGATTTCCGATTTCATTTCCTCGGAAGTCGTGAAAAACGCCTCCGCGATGAACTTCGGGTATTCCTTCGGGCGGATATGGTCGCCAGTGGTCATCTCACCTTTAATCATGTTGAAAAACACGGGGTCGTCGATGAAGTCGTTCTTCTCGCCATATACCGACAAGCCCCAAGTCATGGAACTGAACTTAGAGATGCCCGCCGCTACCATAAGGCCGCCTTTTTTCAACACTCGAAATGCCTCGCGAAGCGACTGCAAACGGTCTTCCCTATTGCGCAGATGGTACAGAGGTCCCATCAGCAGCACGACATCGGCACTTTTATCCGGTCGGTTGATTTGCAAGGCATTGCCCGTCTCGGCAATGAAATGACAATCTTTCATCATGTTGGCTTTGGCATACTCCACGGCATTTTCGGCCAACTCAATGAGATGCATCTCGTTCCCTTTCTTCGCCAACCAAGCCGTATACATCCCGATGCCGCCGCCGATGTCGTAAATCACCTTGCCACCATCGATATAGCGCGACAGAATTTCCTTCGTCCGATGGAACTCCACGATGCCCAAGCCGCGCTCCAATCGGCCTATCTCGGCACCGTTGTTATAGAAGTTGTAGATTTCGTTGTTCATTATATTATTAGTTTCTCAAACATCCAATAGGAATCACTTTCACTCCGTCGCTCCGAGTATAAGCCATCTCGCCGCCCGTCAGCACCACAAGCAAATCAGGCAAACGCAAGCGGGTCTGTTCGGATTCCTCATTCTTTTTTTCAATCAACTCCTTGATTTCATTCAAATGTTTCGCGCCATCATCAATTTCTCTGCTGCCCAGTTTGCATTCAATCAAAGCATAACGCCCATCGGCGAGATGAAGCACCGCGTCTGCCTCAAGTCCAGTCCTGTCGTGATAATAGGAAAGATGGCCTCCCATGGCTTGGGAATAGGCCTTCAAATCCCTCATGCAAAGACACTCAAAAATGAAGCCGAAGGTGTTCAAATCAAGTTCCAATAGTTCAGGCGAAAGACCCAATGCAGCAACAGCAATTGACGGATCGACAAAACAACGCTTCTTGCCCGTTCGAATGACCGTTTTGGAACGTATTGACGGATTCCATGCCTCAATGTCATTGATAACATACAGTTTTTCAAAAGCACCCACATAATCGTCGAATGTTGACATAGCCGTACTTTCCATTTCTACAGAAACATCGGCAAGCATATTGGTCTTTTTGGCCATCGTGCAGAGATTTCTTGCGTATGAGCGCAAAATAAGCCGTGCAAGGGTAGGGTTGCGCTGGCGTTTGTCAACCCTTGAGACATCCTCGTTGCAAATAATGTCAACATAATCTCTCGCAATCAACAGTTTGGCTGCATTGCTAATGTTATCAAGTGATGCTGGCCAACCACCACGGCAAGCGGCAAAAACAAGTTGCTCGATGGACAACTCCGACATACAACCATCAATATCAAGGCTTTTATCATCGAAAAGTTCCGTCAACGAAATGCTTCCGTTTGACTCTTTTGATTCAAAAAGACTCATCGGGAACATCGCCATCTGCGAGATACGCCCCGTGCCGGAATGCATGATTTCGCCGTGCGCATCATCAACAACGGTTGAGCCTGTGAGAATGAACTGACCCTTTAAACGTCGCTCATCAACGGCGTTGCGCACGGCATCCCACAGTACAGGTGCCACTTGCCATTCGTCAATCAGGCGCGGTGTGTCACCTTTCAATAACAGCGACGGTTTTGTGCGGGCTGTAGCCAAATAACCCTCTCGCATGTCGGGGTTCTGCATCTTGATAACACTTTTGGCCTGAATTTCAGCAGTTGTCGTCTTTCCGCACCATTTCGGACCTTTTATTTGCACCGCGCCAAAAGCCTCGAGGCGAAGTTTCAGTTCATTGTCAGCAATTCGAGGTAAGTATTCCATGGTATCATTCTGTTTTCCAGCCGCAAAAATACGGATAATTTCCTATTGCACAACATCCATCGGGCGATTTTGAGTACTTTTATCGGGTGTTTTTGATATATTTTGTGCTATATTTTTGATTTTTTTGCCCTCAAAGTCTTACTGCCATTCCTTCAAAAACATGCTTTTATCCATCTCAACGAGGCAACAACCCCTTGCCAAAATGTCAGTTTTCCCAATGGCACACAATTTGACAAAGGACGCGCGTCGTATAGATTGCTTCGTCGTTCCTCCTCGCAATGACGCGAAGCGGCTGCAATTTTAAATCTTAAATTTTGAATTTTAAATACATAACAATATGCAAACAGGTAACATTGGAGTAAAGACAGAAAACATTTTCCCTGTCATCAAGAAGTTCTTGTATTCGGACCAGGAAATCTTCCTGCGCGAAATCATCAGTAACGCCGTGGACGCCACGCAAAAACTGAAAGCCTTGGCCGCCTCGGGCGAGTTCAAGGGCGAGTTGGGTGACCTTACTATTAAGGTGGAAGTTGATAAGAAGAAAAAGACCCTCACCGTCCGCGACCGCGGCATCGGCATGAACGCTGAAGAAGTTGATAAGTATATCAACCAAATCGCCTTCTCGGGCGCGGAGGAATTCATCGCCAAATTCAAGACCCAAAGCGAAGCCGAGGCTGCCAACATCATCGGACATTTTGGCTTGGGCTTCTACTCCGCTTTCATGGTCTCCTCAAAGGTGTCGTTGATTTCAAAATCCTGCCACGAAGAAGGCAAGAACGGCGTCATTTGGGAATGTGACGGCAGCCCAGAGTACACGATGAACGAAATCCCGAAGGGCGACCGCGGCACCGACGTCATCCTTTACATCGCTGACGATTCCTCCGAGTTCCTCGAGGAGGGCCGCATCCGCGAACTGCTCAACAAATACTGCAAGTTCCTGCCCATCCCGATTCAGTTCGGCACCAAGAAAGTGCAGGAGGAAATCGAGGGCGAGACCGACAAGGACGGCAAACCCAAGACCAAAGAAGTGGAGAAGCCTTGGATTATCAATGACGTGGCTCCGCTGTGGAAGAAAGCCCCGACTGACATCCAGGACGAGGAATACAACGACTTCTACCACGTGCTCTACCCGATGAATTTCGGCGAGCCGCTGTTCCACATCCACCTCAATGTCGATTACCCCTTCGACCTCACGGGCATCCTCTATTTCCCGAAGGTGAAGAACCGCTACGAGTTCCAGCGCAACAAGATACAACTCTACTGCAACGAGGTCTTCGTCACCGACAGCGTGGAAGGCATCCTGCCCGAGTTCCTCTCGCTGCTGCACGGTGTGATTGACTCGCCCGACATCCCGCTGAACGTCAGCCGCTCGTTCCTGCAAAGCGACCAGAACGTGAAGAAAATCTCGACCTACATCACCAAGAAGGTGGCCGAGAAACTTGAGGAGCTCTTCAAGAAAGACCGCGAGGCCTACCAAAAGAACTGGGACGACATCCGCGTCTTCATCGAATACGGCATGATGAGCGACCCGAAGTTCTACGAGCGCGCCGAGAAGTTCTTCCTCTTCAAGGACACCGACGACAAGTATTACACCATCGAGGAATACAAGACCCTCATCAAGGAGCAGCAGACCGACAAGGACAAGAACCTCGTCTATCTGTACGCCACCGACAAGGACGACCAATATACCAACATCGAGAACGCCAAGGCCAAGGGCTACAACGTCTTGATGATGGACGGCATGCTCGACCCGCATTTCATCAGCGCCTACGAGCAGAAGGAAGGCGAGAAAGGCGACGACAACCGCGCGATGTTTGCCCGCGTGGACTCCAACACCATCGACAAACTCATCGTGAAGGACGACAAGGAAGCCGCCTCTGGCCTCGACGACAAGCAGAAGGAAAACGTGAAGGCCGCCTTCGAAAAGGTCATCGACAAGGTGAAGTTCAACGTGGAGTTCAGCAACGAAGGTGCAGAGGCAGTACCCGTGGAGGTCACCCAAAACGAATGGATGCGCCGTATGAAGGAGATGGAGCAGATGGGCGGCGGCCCAATGTCGTTCTACGGCTCGATGCCCGACAGCTACACGCTGATGCTCAACACGAACAGCCCTGTCATCACTGGTCTGTTGGACAAAGACGAAGCCGCCCAGGAAGCCACGATTCGACAGATTTACGACCTTGCTTTGCTCTCGAAGAACTTGCTTAAGGGCAAGGATTTGAGTGAGTTTGTCAAACGGAATCTTGAGAAACTATAATTGTTCTGAAAGAAAAAAGAAATCCCCGCGACGCCATTTGGTGTTGCGGGGATTTTTATTATTCGGCATCTCGGACAAGACGCACAGACAGCCCACAACAACGATCACAATAATTAGGAGTTGAAGGCTGGCCTCCATAAAACTGCACATAATAAACATACCCCCAGATAGGTTGAGATGGTCCTGCTATCCAATACATGCCAACATCCTGAACCCTTTCGACCGTGGTTGCATATCTCATGCCTGCGGCAGGTAAAAAGACTGCCCCATGCTTTTCTATTGGTTCCCAATGGGATACTGTAATAATATTAGACTCAAAAGTGCTTTGGTATTGGTTGTACCCGACAAAAGAAAAAACAGACGCGTCCCAATTATCTGGCAACAATATCAAACCTTTAATGCCATTAACGGTTGCTGCCGCATACCGAATTCCCGATTCGGTGTCACGGAAAGCAAGCAAATAATGCCATTCCATATCATTAAGAGCGTACCATTGATACTCCATCCCGTTGCTAATGAGATTCGCTCCCCAATCTACAAAATTGAGATAAGTCGTGTCATACGCATAAGTCGAGGTATATGTTGGCTTGTCGCCAGTCCCCCAACCAAACAAATCTATCCATCCATCGTATGTTTCAGAAATATTGGCGTTGTCCTCTCCGATATAATCCCATTGGTTTTCGGCGAAACGCCAAGTGTCGGTTGAAGCTTGATATTGCAGATTGCCTGGCGAAAAACACACCTGCGTACTATCATTTATCGAAAACAAACCAATAATTGGCGTTTCTGGGACATCATTTCCGCCATTGTTCGGTTCATCAGGTTTATTGCACCCTGCAACAATGATTGCCGCAACTATTAGCATTATGGCTGCAATGGCCTTTGTGAATTTGTTCATCTTTTGTTGGTTTTAGACTTTGCAAAGAAACAAAAATAATCCTAACCAACCACTTTCTGAAAGAAAATAGTATTTTTGCAGGTGCAAAGCAAACCAATATGGAATACACGATTCTGATTCACAAAGATGTTGAAGGAGGTTGGTATTGCGGTCAATGCCAACAGCTTCCAGGAGCTATCTCGCAAGGCAAAACCCTTGACGAACTGATGGAAAACATGAAAGATGCCATCCAACTTGTACTTGAATACAATAAGGAGCAGGCTTTACAAGCTTTCCAAGGCGAACGGTTCTTTTACAGGAAACTGGCACTTGCATGAAAAGGAATTTGCTCATAAAGCATTTGACGCAAAATAATTGCACCTTATATCGCGAAGGAGCAAGGCACAGTTTGTATGTTAGCCCAAATGGCAATGTCGCCGCTGTACCCCGTCACCCAGACGTATCAGATTACACGGCAAAAACAATTTGCAAGCAATTGGGGATTCCTGTAATCAACTACAACTGATTCATAACCTCGCTTTGCTTTCGAAGAACTTGCTGAAGGGCAAGGATTTGAGCGAGTTTGTTAAACGGAATATGGAGAAGTTGTAATTCCCGTTCTTACAAACAGAGAACCCCGCAACACCATTTGGTGCTGCGGGGATTTCTTTTAACCAATAAAAGTATCATTCTGCAACATCGCGCACCGCCCTCACCGATAGCCCATAACAGCGGTAGTAAGAGCTGATTTCGTTGCTGATTTCCCGTTCATGAATATTGAAAATGATTGCACAGTTAGGACTCCATTCTTCAAGTGTACTCGACCAATAGCTACCAAAAGAGGAATTGAAATTGAGACCCTCTTGTTGAAGTCGGGCAGCAGGCAAAAAAAGTGTGTTGCCATTAGGCCCTGTAAAAAGCTTTCCATAAACGCCGTTTTGGGTCGTCCATATTCTTGTCGTATTTTCGCGAAGCTCTACCCAATCCTCCAGTGTAGGCATTCGCCAGTCTCTGCCCCAGTTGGCCGTGGCCGCATCGTCACCAGGCTGCAAAAGGGTCAAGTTGTCCTCGAAACCATTATTGCCATAAGAATCATCGGTGCAGTATTTGGTCAGTAATGGGTATTCATCAAAACATCCTTTGGCGTATTTGTATTTCTCCCAATTGTAAACGGATTTCGCTTTAGTCTCACCCCATGCGAAATAGTCGCCATAACCTTCGGGCGCGGTCGCGCCTATGTTACAGGTTGCCCATAAGGTTCCGCTTGGCAAGCCTAAATCAACGTACTCATGTTCAACATCTGGTTTTGTGCAACCCACCGCAAAAACCATCATCAGCATCATGGCTGCCATTGCCTTCAAAGTTCTGTTCATATCGATTCTGTTTTAGTTGTTTGAGACTGCAAAGAAACAAAAAAATACGATAAGGCAATTAGTGGATATAAAAATTTTAAAGTTAGTGTTTAGAAACACTATTTTTAATATTTATTTAGTGCTTAAAAACATTGTTTTTTATATATTTTAGTGTTTTAAAATACTATTTTTTGAAAAAACATTATGTTTTAAAATATTATTCGTATCTTTGCGGGCAAAATACGACTACCATGAACTCTATAGATTACCTTCAAAAAGTCTTGGACAGGAAGCTTCAAGCCACGCCTGCCGACTTCAAACGATACCTATTCGGTAAAATAGACTGGAGAGACCGACTTATCGGCATCAAAGGGCCGAAAGGCACGGGCAAGTCCACTTTGATGCTCCAGCACATCAAAGAGGCTTTTCCCGATACCTCAGAAGTGCTGTATGCTTCGTTGGACGACCTTTGGTTTGCGACACACGCTTTTGCGGATATCGTGGAGGACTATTATGCCTACGGTGGCCGATACCTGTTTCTCGATGAAATTCATTATTTGGACTCGTGGCAGACCGTCCTGAAGAACCTTAACGACAACTATCCTGGGCTTTATGTTACCTACACTGGATCATCGATGCTCAAAATGGAGAAAGGCAAAGGCGACCTTTCAAGAAGGCTGATGGAATACACCTTGACGGGGCTTTCGTTCCGCGAATACCTGAAGTTCGAAGGCATCAAGGACATCCCCATCATCGAGTTAAAGGACTTGCTCAAAAAGCACAAAAGCATAGCCACGGAAATCATCAGCGACGGCTTCAAGGTGCTGCCCACATTCGTCCAATATCTGAAACTGGGTTACTATCCTTTTTATAAAGACATTTATGAAGGCTATGCCAACCGTTTGCAAAACGTAGTCAACCACATTTTGGAAAACGATTATGCGGTCATTGAAAAAGTCGAACAATCCACCATCAAAAAAGCCAAGAAGATGTTCATGATTCTGGCCGAGCAAGTGCCACAAAAGCCCAACATGTCAGAGCTTTACCGCGAGTTGGACACCGACCGAAACCAAGGGCTGAAGATGCTGTATGCCTTGGAAAAAGCAGGACTATTGTCGTTGCTCACCGATACGCCAAGGAAACTTTCCGACCTGTCGCGACCCGAAAAAATCTACCTCAACAACACCAACCTCATGAACGCCTTCTCCATGCAGCCCAACATAGGCACGATGCGGGAGTTGTTTTTCCTAAACCAGTTGAGCCAATCACACCAAGTGACCTATCCGCCGAAAGGAGATTTTCTTGTGGATGGACAGTACTTGTTTGAAGTCGGCGGGCGCAAAAAAACCTTCGACCAAATCAAGGACATCAAAAACAGCTACTTAGCTATCGACGAAACCGAAGTGGGTTACGGCAACAAGATTCCGCTTTGGATGTTCGGACTGCTGTATTAAAACTATCATCTCCCCGCCCGTACAGCCCGAACAGATTGCCCCCGGCAGCGCTCGCTGCTGCCGCACAGGTGGCATTGGTGCGGATTGAAATGAAAGCCCCATGCGCGGTATGGAAATTCCACATTGAGCGTAACCGACCAATAAATACCAAGACCAGCGCAATTGAACTCACTATTCCACCAATAGCCAGCATCAGGCAAAAAGATGCTGTTGCCGTTTGAGGCAGTGAAACGCCAGCCATTCACGCCGTTTTGGGTAGTCCAAACAGATGTCGTGTTTTGGAACATCTCATCCCATTCTTCTATGGTTGGTATGCGCCAGTCTGCACCCCAATTGGCCAAGGCTGCGTCATCAGTTGCCTCCATGACGGTCAGGTCGTCAACAAATCCGTCGAGTCCGTCTTCTGAAGCGGTGCAGTATTTGTTCAACTCATAACGCTCATTGACAAAATTCCCATATTTGTAGCTTTTCCAATCATAGATTTCCTTTGGCGTGGTCTCGCCCCAAGCAAAATAATCGCCATAGTCTTCCGGCGTTTCGGCACCCACATTGCAAGTCGCCCACAAAGTGCCGCTCGGCAAGCCAAGGTCAACAAAATCGTGGCCGTTGAGACTTCCGCTATTGTCGACAATGCTATCATTTTGACCGTCGCCGTTGCCGCCGTTGTTCGGTTCGTCTGGTTTTGTGCAACTTACCGCAAAAAACACCATCAGGATGATGGCCGCTATGGACTTTATGGATTTGTTCATCTTATCGTTGGTTTTGACCTTGCAAAGAAACAAAATTATTTCCCAACCACCTCATTCCAAACTAAAATTATTACTTTTGCGGTCAAATCAAACGAACATGTCCAACGCGAGAAAAATATTGAACAACGAGGAAGACCGCCGCGTGGTGGAAGCCATCAAGCAGGCCGAGTTGAATACCTCGGGCGAGATTAAGGTGCACATCGAGAATTTCTGCAAAACCAATGCGGAGAAACGTGCCTTGTTCATCTTTAACCAATTGAAGATGAACAAGACACAACAACGCAATGGCGTGCTTTTTTACTTGGCCGTCAAAGACCACAAATTCGCCATCCTCGGCGACGAAGGCATCAACAACGTGGTGGAGCCTGACTTTTGGACTGACATCCGCGACCTGATGGTTATCGAATTTAAGGAAGGCCGTTTCGCCGAGGGCTTGGAGCAAGGCATCATGCGCTGCGGCGAGAAACTCAAGACTTATTTCCCCTATCAAACCGATGACATCAACGAAATTCCCGATGAAATATCCTATGAAAACAATTGATAGACAAAAATTTACGCTTCTACTCGGTTTACTTCTCGTTTTGCTCTCTTTTGGCACAACGCTGAAAGCCCAATTGCCGAGTCCGCCCAACCCACCGCGTTTGGTGAACGACTATACGGGCACTTTGAGCAGTTCACAAATTAGCACTTTGGAGCACAAGCTCGTGGCCTACAACGACAGTACCTCAACCCAAATCCTTGTCCTTCTCGTGGACGACCTGCAAGGCTATAGCGTCGAGCAATATGCCACGGAAATCGGCCACAGTTGGGGGGTGGGACAAAAGGGCAAAAACAATGGCGCGGTCATCCTCGTCAAGCCGAAAAAAGGCAATGAACGCGGCCAAGTGAACATCAGCCCAGGCTACGGCATGGAGGAATTTGTCACCGATGCTACGAGCAAACGCATCATTGAAAAAGAGATGATTCCCGCCTTCAAGGAAAACGACTACTACACAGGCATTGACAATGCCGTCAACGTTATCATGGACCTCTGCTCGGGCAAGTTCACACAAGACGAGTACACAGGCGGCGATGGCATTCCCGTTTGGCTCATCCTCATTTTCATCATTGCCTTGTTCCTTATTTTCCGTTCCAGCAATGGCAACCAGAACTATTCCGGTGGAGGCACCCGTACCATCTGGATTCCCATGGGAGGCGGTTTCGGCGGCGGAGGCTTTGGCAGCAGTGGAGGTTTCGGTGGAGGCGGTAGTTTTGGCGGCGGCGGTTTCGGCGGTTTTGGCGGCGGCGGTTTCGGTGGCGGCGGCGCAAGCGGAAGCTGGTAAGCTGCAATTAGATTCCCTTCGGGAATGGCAATTAGTGCTATGTTATACTGCGGCGGCAGGTGGCACTATATATCGTAAACATTTGATGCCGCCGCTGGATACTAAGAAAAAATTCCATTCCCAAAGGGAATCTCAAAAGATAACAATATGGCTGAACCTATCATCGAAATCAGAAACGCCTCAATATTCCAGCGGGAAAACTTGGTTTTGTCGAATGTCAACTTGACGCTCAACAAAGGAGAATTCATCTACCTCATCGGTCGCACGGGAAGTGGGAAATCCTCTTTGATGAAGACTTTGTACGGCGAGCTGCCCGCCCGTGACGGCATCGTCAATGTGGCTGGTTACGACCTCACCAAATTGCGCAAGAAAGACATCCCTTACCTGCGCCGCAAAATCGGCATTGTCTTCCAGGATTTCCAACTCCTCTCCGACCGTACCGTGGAGAAAAACCTTGAGTTTGTCCTCGGTGCCACGGGATGGAAAGATCCCAAAGAAATCTCAAATCGCATCGACGAGGTACTGGCCAAGGTGGGACTTTCCGACAAGCGCAAGAGTATGCCGCACCAGATGTCGGGCGGTGAGCAGCAAGGCATCGCCATCGCCCGCGCCTTACTCAACGACCCCGATGTCATCCTTGCCGACGAACCGACGGGCAACCTCGATCCCGAGACCACCCTTGAAGTGATGAAGCTCATGCGCCGTATCAGCGAGAACGGCACTGCCGTACTGATGGCCACGCACAACTACACGCTCATGCAGAAATATCCTTCCCGCATCGCCAACTGCAAAAACGGGACGGTAGTATGCTCTGAAATGGAATGATTTTTTAGGCTGTTAGCTGTTAACTATGAGCAGTTAGCCCAAAGCAACTGAAAAGCAAGCTAATAGCTAACTGCTAAAAGCTAATAGCTTCAACAATTTTCCGTGCATTCGCCTCATTGTCATAAAGTTGCCGCATTTGGTCGTCGCGCTCTTCGATGTCCTCTTCCGTAAAGTCCTCCACCATCAGGTGTTTGATTTCCGAAACCATTTGCTCAGGCTCATCGGCCACTATGCAAAGGCTCTCCAACGAAGTGCCGCGCACCATGTCAGCGTTGACCAAACAAAAACGGCCATTGTAAAGCGCATTCAACAACTTCAGTTTCAACCCTGTAGGCTGATTCGTCACCAAAATGTTGACCTGCGCCTGACGCAAAAGGTCAATCATTTCGGCATCATCGGGATTGGCCACTAAGGTCACATTGGAATGCTTTTCGGCAAGCTTCAGCAATTTGTCTGAAGGGTTCAATCCAGCCACAATGCAATGCAAATCCAACTCAGCAAAGACATTCTCTATCAACCATTTGGCCGCTTCCTCATTTTCCTTCACCGATAAATTCCCATGATACAAAACATACTCTCCCCTACCCGTTTCCGAACACACCGAATCAGCAGAATTGAAGCCGGGAACCAGCGTAGTCTTGCCGTATTTTTTGGAGAAATAGTCCGCGTCTTGCTGCGAAATGGCGAAGACACCCGCCGCTTTGCACAAAATCGGTTCATAACGCCTTAGTTTCCAAGCCTCTGTAAGATAAAACAACTTCTTCCAACCGAGTTTTTCGGACTCGCCCAAGGCGTGATAATAATCATGCTCCACATTGTGGGCACGAACATATATTTTCCTGTTCTTCAGTCGTTTGTCCGAAAGAATCGCCGTTGTGTGCAAGCCTTCACAAAGGATGGGATAATCGTCATGCAACAAATCCCGAACCAATTCCTCCGACCGCCTCGAATTGACGATAAACGGCGTAAGACTCAACTGCTTGGCAAAAGAAGTATTTCGTTTATAATACTTTACCTCATGGCAACGTTTCAAAACCTCCTGCTCCCCCCGACCGTATTCAAAACAATGCAAATGCACCTTGACACCCGCTTCCGACAAAGCCTTCACGCGGTAAAACACATCGATAACCCCACCATAATTGGCAGGATATGGCACGTCAAAAGCGATGATATGTAGGTGATTCTCAGTCATAATGGCGGTAGATTTCAAGCAATTTCTGTTCTTCGTTCTCCCAACACAATTCCTGTGCCGCAACAGTCAAATTCTGCTTCCATTTCTCCCTTCTTTCTTCATCCGATAAGCCTTCGCGAATGGTGGCAGCAATAGTCTTAGGCTCGTGATTCTCAATGAATAAGCCAAGGTCATATTTTCGGATAATCTTCTCTATCTCAGTCAAATGCGAAGCCACGATGGGCACACCCGCTTGGATAAAGTCAAAGAGCTTGTTGGGCAGACTGAAACGGTAATTGAGGTTAGTATCTTTATCAAGACAGAAACCCAACTCGGCCAATTGCGTGTAAGCCATCATTTGTTGATATGGCATCCTTGGGAAGAAACGCACTTTGTCCGTAATCTTCAAATCTTCAACCATTTGTTTCAAGATGGGCAGCACATCACCGCCACCAATAATCATCAGGAAACAATCGTCCAAATATTGCATGGCCTGCACCAATTCCTCCGCCCCTCGCAGGATGTTGATGCCTGAGCCTTGCAATACTAATAGGTGTTTATCGGTGGGCAAGCCTAAGGCAATTTTGTCACCTTTCGACGGCATGGCCTTTTTCGGAGGTATATTTCTGATTACATGGCATTTAACGCCATATTTCTCTCGAAACAGGTCGGCAATCGAATCGCACACGGTAATCATTTCGTCCAACTTGGGCACCACAAAACCCTCTATCTTTTTCCACACCTTTTGGACCTTTGGTCGCCCGACTAATTCAGGCGTTTCCGTAAAATACTCATGACTATCAAAAAGCATTTTGCAGCCCTTCAACTTAGAGATGAAATAGTTGGGCAGAATCGTATCCAAGTCGTTGGAAAGCAAAAGATTGGCGCGATGAAACAGCAGGAAGAAAAACAGGCGGATGTTGTATTCAGCATAGAAAAGCGGCCCTTTCTCAAAAAGCAGTTTCATCCGATGCGAAGCGTAAGGCCGCTCGTCCATAGGTGGACTTTTCCATTGCTTTCGCCCTACCAAAAGCACCTCATACCCAGCCTTTTGCAAAGCCAAGCACGACTTGTTGACTCGCTGGTCAGTGACCAAGTCGTTGATAACCGATACGATGGCGCGTTTCATGGGGCAAAGTTACGAAGTTTTCTGATGAAACGAGGATAATTGACTTCTATTGTGTATTTTTGCCCCCATGAAAACCAATGTCAACCTACAGCCTTACAACAGTTTCGGTTTCAATACCGTGGCGAAGTATTTCATCGAAATCAATGAGATTCAAGAACTTGAAGAACTGATTCGCTCCGATTTATTCAAAAATGAAAAACATTTGATTCTCAGCGGAGGCAATAATGTCCTTTTCCAAGACGAGTATTTTGACGGCATTGTTATCCATATCAATACGAAAAGTATTGAAACCTTTCTCAAGACAGAAAACGAGGTTGTCGTCCGTGCACAAGCCGGCGAGGACTGGCCTGAGTTTGTCAAAAAGATGGTCGCCCAAGGACTTCACGGCGTGGAGAATCTCGCCCACATCCCCGGAAAGGTCGGGGCGGCACCCGTGCAGAACATCGGCGCGTATGGTATGGAACTGAAAGATAGTTTCTTGCAATGCGAAGCCATTGAACTTGCTACGGGTAACAAACGGGTTTTCACAAAAGACGATTGTCATTTCGGCTACCGTAACAGCATCTTCAAAAACGATCTGAAAGGGCAATATGTCATCATATCGGTGGATTTTCTGCTCAAGAAAAACGCGCCTTTGCACCTCGATTACGGCAACATCAAAACCTATCTGTCGGAAAAGGGTATTGATACACCGACGCTACAACAACTCCACGATGCCATTTGCGCCATCCGCGATGCAAAACTCCCTGATGTAAAGCAGATTGGCAACGCGGGCAGTTTCTTCAAGAATCCCGTCATTAGTGCCAAACAATTTGAAGCTTTGCAAAAGACCTACCCGAACATTCCACATTATCCCGATGCTGACGGTATGGTAAAAATTCCCGCCGGATGGTTAATTGAACATGCCGGCCCTTCGACAGGCTCAGGGACCTTGAGTTGGAAAGGTTGGCTCGACCCGCATGTGGGCGTATATGAAAAACAGGCCCTTGTCCTCGTGCATTATGGCGGTGGAAAAGGACATGACATTATGGAACTGGCCAAAAAAATTCAGGATTCTGTTCAAACTAAATTTGGAATTTGGATTAGTCCTGAAGTGAATTTTATATAAACTTGAAAAAGAACGTTTTATCGATGAAACCAAAAAAATAGTAATGGACATTACCATAATAACCATTACTATTTTTGAAATTAAAATGTAATATATTATATTTCAAAATATTACATATCATCAATAGACAAAGAACCGAGATGCAGCTTCAGTTTTGCAAGCTCCGGCGTTTGAGCTACTACGGTTTTCACCTTTCCCTTTAAGGCCTTGGCATCATAACGTTCGCCTTGTTTCTTCAACTCATAAATCCATGCCTCTTTTTCTATCGGGTCGACAACAATCAAGTCGATCTCATTCTCGCCTTTCCTGTCCCACCATTTCCCAATGATGTATTTGCCTTCTTCCTCGAACTTGCGGGCAAAATACCGTTCCATCATGAATCCTGAAACGGTGCTGTAATCACGTTGGATAATGGCATCCAAAGATTTCAGCGCATTGTTCTCGACCAAAGATTGGTATTTGTAGAAGAAGCGGAACCAGAAAATCAGAAAGCAGTCATTGAGTTGATAATGAACCTTTTTGCTGGTTGGCTTGGCGAAAATCGGCAACGACTTGTTGATGATCCGATAATAGTTTTCCAACTTCGCCAAATAACTCCCAATGTTGCCAAGACCCAATTCGCCTTCGATTTCAGCCCTCGTTTTCATGCCTGAAGCAATGGTGGTCAGAATGGAGAAATAGGTAACATAGTCGGTGCCAAATTCTTCGATAAGAATGTTTTTGCCCTCGTTGATAAAAGGTGAATTCTCCTCCGTCAAAGCGGAAAGCATCTGATCCTTAGTGACATAACCTTTATCAAGCAGCAGCGACACATACCACGGGACTCCACCGGTAATGCTGAACAAAGCCAACAAATCCTCATGGGTATAATTGGGGTTGTAGTCTGCCAAAATCTCCTCCAAGACACTCGTCGAGAACGGATGAAGTGTCAAACGTTCATTGGCACGCCCGAAAAGCGGTTCTTCGTAATCCTCAAAGATTCGTTTCATCAAAGTAAACACAGAACCACTGATGATGAGGTTGAGATGGCTGGTGTGCCTGTACAAATCCCAATCGCGCTGCATGTCGCTGAACACAGTCGGATTCACCTTCAGAAAATTCTGAAACTCATCGATAACCAAAGTGAAAGGATATCTTTCAGAGAGTTGAAGCACAAATCTGAAAACTTCCGAAAAAGAGGACAATCGGCCTAAAATCGGTATGCCCAATTTGTTTTGTATTTCGTCAATAAAATCACGGCACAGCAAAGATTCGGACTTTTTCCCGACGAAAAAATACAGCACTTTCTCGTCGCCACATTTCAATGAAAGTTCGGTCTTCCCAACACGCCTGCGCCCCATCAGCACAGTCATTTGAGCTTCTTTCCTGCTCTGTTGCAACACTTTATTGAGTTGCCGCTGTTCGTTTTCCCTATCGTAGAATTTCATGGCTATTCTGTATTTCTGTACTTATAAAATAGTAATTATCATTACGGTAATATGCATTACCATTTTGCAAAAGTACGTATTTTTTCCAGACTCGCAAGCATTTTTCATCATTTTTTGTAAAAAATAGTAATTGAAATTATGGTAATGGTCATTACTATTTTTTAAAATCGAAAACAAAATACTGATAAACAAAGTATTAAATTGATTGTTGATATTTAAAAATGGAAATAATGGCAATACTCTTATCAAAAAATCCTCAGGCAGCAAGAGCCAGAGGCTCCTGCTGCACTTTGGTGAGGTGGTTGGTTTTGATAAAGTTCTTGATGAACTTTTCTGTTTCGGAAATAGTGAGTCCGATGATGGCGATGGTGTAAACCCCATTTTCTTGGGTGATGGTGCAGTAGTTTTTGTTTTTCTTGACGAAACGGCGAATCTGGTTCATTTGTTTTTCCGAGGAGGTTCTGATTGTGGTGCTCATATTACTGCTGTTTTTATTGATTACAGCATAATATAGTAACTCTTTGGCTAAAATTCAAAAATTCGACAAACTTTTTTTTCAAAACCAATTATTTTGCCACTTCTTTCAGTTTCTCCCAAACCTTTACCATCGCCCAAGTATCAAGCTCGCAATAGCGAAGCAGGGCTTCACGGGCAGCATTAGCTTCATCAGGCAGCATATCCTTGATTCTCGGGAAGATGGTCATCGCGTCGCCACCATTTTGGACACCGCCTGTGAGGTTGTGGTAGTCGAGGCTCGGGTCATCGGGGAATAGGGCCGGCAGTACGCTCTTGATGCTGAACGAGCCTCCCATAGCGGGAACATAATAGTCGCCCGCACGGAACGGGTCGATGAGGTCAACAATATGGTCGCGGATGTTCAACAAATGCACGGCAAGTTTGGGACAAAGCTCGGCCAGTTCCTTGATGCGCCCACATTCAAACATCTTGTTATAAGCCAATGTGCAGACATCCATTGGTATATCTTTGCACAACTGCTCGGCCAAAGCACGCCGCGGGTCTTTGCCATCACTCGGAGCCAAATACTCCTTGTGTTGGTACGGAGCATTGGGACTCTCCTTGATATGCAATGAGTATTGGAAAGTGATTTGCTGATAAGGTTTCGCGCCATCATACTGCGGCACGGCATTCTGCATGGTCTCGAAATCGAGGAAATAAAGCGGATAGGTCAGCGTATTGAGGAACTTGCGGATGCCATCAGGATTGATGTATTTGGTGTTGTTCAGCGTACACTCCACCTGCATCTGCTGCTTGTCGTTTAGTTTCTCTGAACGCAATGCATCGAAAGTAATGCGTCCGGCATGATAGTGTTCCAATTTCTTCGAGAAGTTCATGCGATACAGGTCGAAAACGGTGGGCTCGTCCTCAGGAACATTATGCTGACGCTTGCAGTAGTCGAGGAAGGCACAAGTGTATGGTTTCATGCAGTGTTCGGAGAGGTCACAGTCGGGCTCATTTTCCATGCCCAAGATCTTCAAGGCTTGACTGCTCTGTGCAGGCACTTTCAAGTATTCATTCTCGACCAAATCGTGCATGTCTAGAACGACAAACAGGCTCTTGATATCCAGCGCACCATGCCTTACATAGCTGCTGTTGAGGCACACCAAATAAGTATTGATGACCTTGACGCCGCATTGTGTAAGCACCCACTTCTGATAGGCGATGTCAGGCACATATTTCTCCAATTTCGTTTCCTCTCCGTCACACTCTGGGAAGCTGCTGCTCTTCACCTCGTAGATGTCCCATCCCTCGCCGTTGCGGCGCAGGATGTCGACGGCGCAGTAATGTCCATCCAGGGCGAAGGAGGCCTCGCAAATGTTGTCCATACCTTGGTTCATGTACTGTTGCGTCAATTCGCACATCTTGTTCAGGTCGAGGCTGCCGTCGTCATTATGCGTAGTCACTTCCTTGTATGGACCGAAGAGTCCCATGGCGAGGTCGCCGACCTCGTTGCCTTGTTCGAAGCGGGCTTGCAGAGCTTGATCTTCTTTTGCTTCTTCGGGTTTATACACCTTCAGCCAGAGGTTCTTGGGGCACTGGCAGAAGGCGGTGTAGCGGGATTTTGAGAGTCCTTTTGTCATCTTGATTCTGTTTTGTTTTTATTATGCAAATATAGTACCTTTTGGCGGAAAATTCAAGAAAACACCGCTTTTATTCATATCGTTGCCACCACCTCTGGGAATTGCAGAATCCTATCTGCATTTGCCTCATTGAAAAGCAGGTGCACAAAGTCGCGTTTCTTTTGGTTCAAGTCCACTTCCTTCAGTCGTTCTGTAAGAGCGGCTTTCAGTTCTTCCATAGACGAGATGCCCGCCCTCGCCTGAAGGAAATCCAGATTGGGTTTTGTCTTTGAGAGCAGGAAAATGGCATCGTAGAAATCTCGGCCCTTTTGGCGGGTGAGGATGGCTGAAAACTTCATGGCGCAGAGCACATCCAACGGCGGTACTTGAACGCCGAAGAAGAAGCCCATCCTGTTGATATTGGCCACAACGGGCTGGTACGACACGCCTTGGTCTTGTGCCTCTATCTTCAACAACAATCGCTCGTCACGATGTCCTGTCAGCCCAAGGTTGAAGAGCATCTGGGGGAAATAGAGGTTTCTTCGGAAAGCTGTCAGACGTGGATTGGGTTTGTCGCGCGTTTCCACCTCCACGTTGTTCTGACGAAGGTATTGCACCACGCTGTCCGTCATCGCCACAAACTCTGCCTCACTCAAATCTTTGCAGTCGAAGTCCAAGTCTTCGGAGAAGCGATCGATGCCTTGGATAAGCCTCAAATTCGTGCCTCCAATGAACGCCATCTTACCTATATAAGGGGTGGTTGTCAGATGGTCGAGAATCAACAGCTGTAGATACTCCTTCAGCATATAGCGGTCGTATCGACTCTCGCGGGCAATGGCGGGCGGGAAGAAACTGCGTATGTATTCAATGTCAATCATAATCCATAAACCTTTAATAATCGGCGCACTCGCTGCTCCAGGGCCTTGCTCCCAATTTGTGTGAGATACTCGGAGAAACGTTCCTTGTTGAATTCGCTTTGCATGAAGTCCTCGTCCAATCGAAGCTCCTCCATGTCTTGTTCCGTCTTGTAGAAAGGATTCAGATAGAGCAGGTCGAGCAAGGCCTTCTCGGGTGTGGCAAACAGCAGTCCACGTCCATTTTGCATGGTCTTGATCTCGTAGCCGAAATAGAGAGGAGTCTTCACGTTCTGGTAATGGAAGGTGCCGAAGCCGTTCTCAAACTTGGCCGTCTTGAGCGTGGTGACGCTAGTAACTTGCACCACCTCTTCGGGAATCATCCCGTAGAATGATAGTGCGCTGTGTAGACTGATGTACGAAGGCGCATAGATGCGGTTGGCCACATAACGTGCAAAGTCGGGCATTTGGCGACATTCGGGAAAAGCGTAATATTGGTTGCGCAGCTTCACGAGCAGTCCTTTCCGACACCAACGCGTCAGGTTGTTACGGTCGAAATCCTTCTCCCATAGCAGCACCTGGTTGATGTGAAAACACCCCATCGGAAGCATCCGTTCCCTAAATGTTAGATAGTCCATTTTTCTGATTTGTTTCTAAAACTCTGCAAAAATAGTGATTTTTAGAAATAAAATAGCAAATAAACCGCAAAAATAGTAGGATGTTGATGCAAATCGTTTAATATTCCAGTACCTCAATGTCGCTACCGCTGCTGAAGATGATATACTTGCGGCCGTAAATGGTGACGATTTCGTAGTCGGCGCTGCGGGCTGTGCCAGTTACTGGGACTTCGGATGGGGCTTCTGCGGGAAGCATGCTTTCGTTGTCGCTGCCAGCAGCGTACGATTTGGTGAAAAGCTTGTCGAGAGCCAGACCAAGGGCAAAGCCGACGGTTAAACAAACGGCAATCAAAAGATAAACACGTGTTTTTTTCATAATATTGATAATGTGTTGGTTACCAATAGAACGGCAGCAAATTCTATACCAAAAACCCTACGCCGCAAGGGCCAAAGGCTACCGTCTGCGTTTTTTGTAGTCACCTCTTGAAACTTGCAAAATAGTCCCATAGCGAGGTCGCTGACCTCATTGCCTTGCTCGAAGCGGGCTTCCAAAGCCGGGTCGTCTTTGGCTTCTTCGGGTTTATACACTTTCAGCCAGAGGTTCTTCGGGCATTGGCAGAAGGCGGTGTAGCGGGATTTGGAAAGCGATTCGGGCATCATCATTTAGAAGAAAGTCGCGAAAATAGAACGATACCATCCTTATCCGGTTCAGCAAAATAATCTCTTAAGGGTCGTTGTGTCTCAACAAAAGAATTGTTTCGCTTGTATCTAATTTCATGCGGCAAAACTATACTTCGATTTTCATCAAGGACAAAAACCCATTTTGGTTTCGTGTCAGTGTTATCATAAGAAACAATTTTTTTATATTCTTCTATTCTATCAATTATTGTTTTTTCAATGGTTCCTTTAAAAGAATCATAGTCGTTCCCTGATAATGGGATATTCAATAACCTTTCAACTTTATACAATTTTTTAACGCTTCCGTATTTCCCACGAAACGCAATAAACAGTGGTTTATGCTCTCCCCGTGTTTTGTATCCTCGTTTTTCAGAAGGGCAATCATAAATCCCCGTTTTTCTCACCCCATTTATTGAACGATCAGCAGAAATAGATAACACTTCGATGTCATAATAATTCATAAGGCCTTTTATTTTTAGTAAGTAATTAAGAAAATCTCTCTCTAAATCTAAAGAGACATTTTTGTTTCTATTATCACGGATAATCTTATCAAACATATCTACAATCTCACTCCACAGCACGCAGTTCCCCGATTCCTGGTTATTCGTCAAAGAGATGACTGCTTTTTTTTGTATAACCAACTTATTGGCATAGCTTTGTCCCTGAAAAACAGCCGCTTTTGAGGAGGCTTTTATTTTCATACTCTTGGCCTCAACAATTATAGCATATTGGGATTCGGGGAAACGAATAACAATATCGGCCCTATCGTTTGACCCTTTGTCACTTTGGAGCATAAGTTCGCAATCAACACTATAATTCTCTTTCATCAAGTCATGTACATTTTTCCCTCTTTCTGATTTTGAGATTTTCGTATAGACCAATTCGAGGAAACTCTTCATGGCATATTCAGACCTTGCCAATATATACCCAAACGATTTTGTTTGCTCTGGTTCAGTTGTCCCAATCAGTTCAAATAGACTATTGCCAACGACATCGACCGTAGCTTTTGTGTTATCATTGGCGTAGCAGCGATATATCGGTTGTTTCTTATTATTGTTTTTCTGCTTCATACTATTTTTAGATTATTTGTTTGGCATTTTTATTCAATTTCTCTCAAGCCCACACTATTTCCAGAGTTTCAAGCGAATTGGCCCAGGTTCCTTTATGGAAATCACTAATTCTCTTCAGAAACACGCATACTACCCCTTACATCAGCGAATGTCCAACTACGTCCGTCGGTTTTCCAGCAAAACGCATCATTACCAAACGAATGATAGTTCCATACAGCGTTGTCAACTGCGGGTATTTCATCAATCGCATAGGGTACTTCACAACCGTTATCTATAGTCGAACAACACAATTCAATGTCCTTGTCCTGAACATCAAACCAGTTGTACTTGTCCAATAAATGATTGCAATCTTCAATAAATTGGCTATGCAGTCTCTCACTTTCCAATAAAAACAAAATACGACTAAACAAACCTGAATAATAGGCATAAAACAACTTCTTGTTAGCATCTTTATGTTTTGCCCATTCATCATACAATTGCAAGTCGCCTTTATTTGCTTGGCAATACAACAGTACTGGTAAAATGCGTTTGCGCAAAACTTCATTTTTCTTCTCCATATTTTTTGCGATTGTCCTTTACATCGCGAGGTTTTTAAGGTTAAAAAAACTTTCTGCAAATATAGGCTGATTTTTTATCAAAATTGCAAAAAAGCACCCTTTATTTTTCAAAACACTTCAAAAACTCTTCGTCCATTGCCTTTAAAGCATCACGCATCTCTTCGGTTTTGACCCATTTGTTTCCAATCAGCACCTCGTGGTCACCGTTTTCGTTTCTTCGCCCCTTTCCGCCTCTATCGATGCTGCGGTTGGCTTCGAGAAACACTTTTCCTCCATTCCATTCGATAGGTCCTGCCGCCTCATAGTCACATCCATCTGGAACGAAAACGAAGGCGTTCAATGTTTGAAGTTCTCCTCCGGCAGTAAGGCGATATTCGAAGGTGATGATCTTTTCAGTTCTTTTCACAGGGTAAAAAAACTTCGTGCCTTTCCCTTTCTGCTGAAGCAAATATACTCTGCTCCACTTGAATCTTTTGATGTTGTCGTTGTTTTCCATAATTCAAAAATAATGATTACCGAATAATATAAAATCTTTTTGCGGAAAATTCAAAAATTACAAGCAAAAAGTGGAGCGGCTTCATTCACCGCTCCCGTCCAAATTCATTAGTTTTTTAATCTTTTCTCTCACCCATTTTTCGTCATTCAAATCATCTGTCTTTTCTGTCCATACTCTATGCCAAACCCAATTGTTTTCCTTAGGGAAGTTCCTGTGTTTAGGAAACAATCCTTTGACTTTCATCATCGCGTCACGGACTTCTTCACCCAATTCCTCCTCCTTTTCCTTATGGTACTCCAACATAATGGAAATATGGTCTTGCTTTATTTCAAACTGGTAGTAATAATAATTAGGATCAATGCCCTCAAAATGGTGCTTCAATCCTTCAGTCCTGAACTTTAGATAGGACTTACTTTTTGATGATGTGTCAATACTAATCTTAGGTATTGATGCTAAAATATTCCTACAGTTGTTCGATGTTTGAGAAACGACATCATCTCGATTCTCAAAAATAAGGTCTAACGCTCTACGGTGTTTGTTGTAGATTGTATTACAAAGGTTGATTAAATCCTGATCCATGATGACATTCATTTTTACATTATTGATATAATTTCTGATTAGCAATTAGTAGTGATGCGTTAATTTTTGAAATTTGTTTGTAACTTATTGTAATATAGTATAATATAATCGTTCTTTGATTTTTTGATTTGAAACGAGTGAGTAACTTTGGAGCCTTAACTCCATTGTTA
>Ga0265298_10001791_pt1 | contig 31406 bp, 26 predicted proteins | sample AusTroGonzalo_MG_3_FD_193486 | JGI IMG/M metagenome (GOLD analysis project Ga0265298, IMG submission 193486) | Bovine rumen microbial communities from tropical cattle in Woodstock, Queensland, Australia - Gonzalo_01 | ecosystem: Host-associated > Mammals > Digestive system > Stomach > Rumen ... | reverse complement strand
GTAGACCGCCTCCGTGTCGTTGCGCAGCATGCCGAAGTAGTGGCTGATGGTTCCGTCTTTGCCCTCGACGGGCACCATGTTGAACGTGAGGAAAATGCTGCGGCCCTGCTCGTCGTGGAGTCGCGTCTGCAGCGTCTCCATGAAGTTGCCGGGTGTGCGGTGATCCATACGGAGCAGCAGTCCGCGGACCTTCCGCTGGTAATTTGGTGCCAACAGCGAGGCACAGCGTATCTGCGAGAGACTGTACTGCACCTGGTTCAGGTCGCTGAATATCTTCAGCTCGTGGTTATCGGGGTGGTAATTGACGAGCCGCACACCGCTCACCTTCAGCGAGTAGTTGATGTTGTTGATATAGTTCTGGATATCCTTGGTGCGGTTTTCGAGCAGCAAGGCGTCCTGTTGCTGACGGTGGTGCGAGTCGACCATGTCGGTGATGTCGCGGCCGGCGGCAATGATGCCGAGCAACTGCTTGTCCTTGTCGCGGACGGCAGAGACAGCACACTCGTAGTAGAACTTGCCTTTGACGGTCAACTCGGGTATCCGTTCGTCTTCCTGTTTCGTACGGTCGATGTCGGTAATTGACGACATCTGTATATTCTCTAAGTGGTCGTAGTCGAGGTCCCTGTATGAAGGAATATCGGTGATCTTCACCCTCCGTTTCATCAGGGCTTCGCGGCTGCCGATGCCGAAGGTTTCGCAGGCCTTGTCGTTGATGTCGGTCATATAGCCGTCGGCACCGTAATAGATCATGTCGACGAGCGACGAGTTGAAGACGGTATGGTAGCGCAGGGCCATGTTGCGGGCCTTCTCCTTCCTCGACCTGTTCTCCGTGATGTCGCGCTGGGTGCCCAGCAGCAGCTTGGCCCTGCCTTTCTTGTCGCGTTGCAGGATGGCCAGGTTGACCTTGTAGATACGTGGTGAGGATCCATCTTCCGGCTTGCTGCCCCTGATGACAAAAGGCTCAGGCTCCTTGTTGCTGTCGGACAGGGCGATGACGGCCTTGTGCAGCTGTGTGAACTCATTACTGTCGAAAAACTGTGAGAAGTCGATGGGCACGAAAGTCTTCTCCCCTTCTCCCTTCACAGACAGCAGGGTGTAGAGATGTCTGACGACATCGTATGTCCACACTTGCGTCTTGTTGGAGGTGAGCACGAGTCCCAGCTGTGTGTTCAGCTGCTGTGCCTGGGCGCTGACTTCCCGCTGGCGATAATAGAACAACCTGTTGGAAAAGATCATCACAAACACGCTGATCATCAGTACGGCCACAAGATAGGCCGAGAGATGGTGCGAGTCGGCAATCGTCTCCATGTTCTCTTTCTGGGCAAACACCGTGAGGCTGACGGTTAGGAGCGTCGCGACGGCCAGAAGTCGTTGTCTGTTACTACTGCTCATCGGGTTTCAGGTAGTTACTGTCCGCAAAGATAGGTATTTCTGTTCAAATAACAAAATAAAAGTACAAAAAAAACGCAAATCACCCCGTTTTTGGGACGATTTGCGCCTTTATCGATAGGAAATTGGGTTTAAAGCGGGTATTCATCGAAAGCATAGAGCACTGTCGAGAGGTAGCGCTCACCCGTGTCGGGCAGCAGGGCGACGATCTTCTTACCCTTGTTTTCCGGCCTCTGAGCGATCACTGAGGCACCAAAGGCAGCCGCTCCAGACGAGATGCCTACCAGCAGTCCCTCCTTCTGTGCCAGCTCACGGCCTGTGCGGATGGCGTCGTCGTTCTCAATGTCGAGCACCTCGTCGATCAGGTTGCCGTCGTAGGTCTTGGGCACAAAGCCTGCGCCGATGCCCTGGATCTTGTGGGGGCCGCTCTGGCCGCCGTTGAGCACAGGTGACGACTTGGGCTCTACTGCGATGATCTTCACGTTTGGATTCTTCTCTTTCAGATATTTCGCCACACCACTTACCGTGCCGCCGGTGCCTACGCCAGCCACGAAGATGTCGATCTCGCCGTCCGTCTGCTCCCAGAGTTCAGGACCGGTGGTCGCATAGTGCTTGGCGGGGTTGGCGGGGTTCTCAAACTGCTGGAGGATGATGCTTCCAGGGATGCTGTCGCGCAGCTGTTCGGCAGCTCTAATGGCACCCGGCATACCATCCTTGCCGCTCGTCAGCCTCACCTCTGCACCATAGGCCTTCACCAGGTTGCGGCGCTCCACACTCATCGTCTCAGGCATCGTTAGGATGAGCTTATAGCCCTTTACGGCACTCACTAAGGCCAATCCCACGCCAGTATTGCCGCTCGTCGGCTCGATGATGGTAGCGCCGGGCTTCAGCAGTCCCTTCTTCTCTGCGTCCTCAATCATCGCTAAGGCGATACGGTCTTTCACACTGCCGCCAGGATTGAAGAATTCTACCTTGGCGATAATCGGAGTCTCAAGTCCCTTGGCCTCTGAGAACTTTGCCAGTTCCAGCAGCGGGGTGTTACCGATAAGCTCGGTCAGCTGTTTTGCAATCTTTGTCATAATCTTTTTCTTTTTTAATATGTTCTTATGTACTTTTGTCTTATCTGGGTGCAAAGGTACGGCGATTTCCGCTGCCGTGAAATCCCACACGTGGGCTATTCCGTATACCACAAATATGGTATTCTGTACCTTTTTCCCCTTACACCTTATTTATATATAGTGCGAAATACCCAAAAAAAGGTTAATTTTCACCGGGCGGCAGCAAATTCTTTAGTCTTCATTCTTCACTTTTCACTTCTTTTTCGTACTTTTGTCAACAGAAAATCTAAATCGTAAATGATATGATCGACGTTAAAGACACATTGAAGAAAAGTGAGGAACGCATGGAGATGGCTGCCATGTTCCTCGAAGACGAGCTCAACCGCATCCGTGCCGGTCGTGCCAACGTGGCCATCCTTGATGGCGTGAGAGTCGAGTCCTATGGTTCGAAAGTGCCTCTGAACCAGGTGGCAAACGTGAGTGTGCCCGATCCCCGTACTATCGCCATCAAGCCGTGGGACCGCAAGGAAATCCGTGCCATCGAGAAGGCCATCATGGATTCCGACGTGGGCATCACCCCCGAGAACAACGGCGAGGTGATCCGCCTCAACATCCCCATCCCCACCGAGGAGCGCCGTCGCGACCTCACCAAGCAGTGCGCCAAGATTGCCGAGAAGGCGAAGGTTGAGGTTCGCAACGTCCGCGGTGACATTAAGGACAAGCTGAAGAAGGCCATCAAGGACGGACTCTCCGAGGACAACGAGAAGGATGCCGAGCTGGAACTCCAGAAGATCCACGACAAGTACATCAAGAAGATCGACGAACTCCTTGCTGCAAAGAACAAGGAGATTATGACAGTTTAAGGGAACAGGTAAAAGTCCACTTTTACCTTTTTATGAGAGGACTCGTCATCAAAAACACAGGCAGCTGGTACACCGTCCAGACAGACGATGGCCAGCTGCTTGATTGTAAAGTCAAGGGCAATTTCCGTATCAAAGGCATACGGAGTACAAATCCTGTGGCTGTCGGAGACCGTGTGACTGTGAACGACGAATGCTGGATAGTTGACATCGAGGACCGTCGCAACTACATCATCCGCAAGAGTATCAACCTCTCGAAGCAGAGTCATATCATTGCCGCCAACGTCGATCAGGCATTGCTCGTCGTAACCGTTATCCGCCCTCAGACCTCTACCACGTTCATCGACCGCTTCCTCGCTTCGGCAGAGGCTTACCGCGTGCCCGTGGTGCTCGTGTTTAACAAAACCGACCTGCTCGACGCCGACGAGCTGCACTATCAGCAGATGCTCATCCGTCTCTACGAGACCGTTGGCTACGAGTGCAGGGTCGTTTCTGCCGAAACTGGTGAAGGCATTGACGCCCTCCTGCCAATGCTCCAGGACAAGATTACGCTGCTCAGCGGCAACAGCGGGGTGGGGAAGTCCACCCTCATCAACCGCCTCGTGCCCGGTGTCAACCTCCGTACGGCGGAGATTTCCGATGCTCATCTGACGGGCCAGCACACCACCACCTTCTCCGAGATGATTCCATTGGGCGGGGGATGGGTGATCGACACCCCGGGCATCAAAGGATTCGGTACCTTCGATATGGAGCCCGAAGAGCTCACATCCTATTTTAAGGAGATCTTCCGCTTCTCTCAGGACTGCCGCTTCTCCAACTGTACCCACACCCATGAGCCCGGCTGTGCCGTGCTCCAGGCCCTTGAGGACCACTACATCGCCCAGAGCCGCTACCAAAGCTATCTCTCCATGCTTAACGACAAGGATGATAGCAAATACCGTGAGGCATATTAGAAGTAATTTGACACTGTGTCAACGAGCAATTTTCTTTCCTCCGACGATGTAGATGCCGTGGGGCAGCCCGTCGAGCGAGGTGATACCTTGGCGGATGAGTCGGCCGTTGAGGTCGTAGACGTTGCCGGAACGGAGGTCGGGAATGGTCTCGACGGTGCTGATGCCGTCGGGAGTGCCTGCGATGGCGGTGATGGCCAGCTTGGAGCAGGCGGGCATCTCTATGGAGAGCCGTGCGCCGGATACTTCACGTGTGGTGGTGGAGCCGTTGAGGGTCTCGACGATGCGCCAGCCGGCAATGGGCTGTTCGTCAGAGTTACTCTCAAGACTGATAGTGCGTCCGGAGAAGAACTTGCCGTTGAATGTGGGCTGTGAAAGGGTGACGCCGTTGAAGCTGAGACTTGCGTCTTCCTCTGTCTCGGTGCTGACGGTGAGAGGAATGGGCGAGCCGAGGTCGTACTGCAATCCGATGTGCTTGTACATCTCTGACGTGCGCTTGCTGAGCCAGCTGCGGGCTTCGCCCAGGTCATTGTCGTAGACGGGCCACCAGGGGTTGCCGTAGACAGCGTCGTGATGATGGTCCCATTCGTATCTTAACAACTCGTACATGGGATCCCAGATGGCCCGTACGCCTTTCTCGTTGAGGAAGTCGCCCATGTAGATGCAGAGTCTGTCGATCATCTCGCGACGGAAGTCGGGGTCTTCCATGATGCTGCGGAAGAGTCGCGTCGAGGCTTCGGTGATGGAGAAGTTGATGTTCTTGTATTCGGCGTTGTTGGCATTGTAGTATTGCTTCAGGATGTTGTGCGTCGGCTGGTGACTATAGAGCCCTAGGGCGTAGTCGACGTCTTTAGCAATCCAGCGCCAGCGACCGTCGTCGGTACGCGGACGCCACATGACGTTGTTGTTGCCGGGGAAGTCGAGGTTGCAGAAGTAGAGGTTCATCGCCATGATGTCGATGTACTCCTCCAAGTCGATCCACTGGGCATACTCCTCGAGGGTGTGGCCCTTCTCCTTGTAGAATCTGGTGAAGGCGTTGTACTTGTCAATCGTGCCCTCTTTCAGCATGCCGTTCTCGATGAGGTCGATGTCTTCCAGGCCGTAGTTGGTGAGGATGTTGACCTCGTTGGCGCGCTCGCGGATGTTAAGGATGGCGTGGTACTGGCCGTTAATGTAGACGACGGCGGGGCGCCAGGCCTGCCAGTCGATAGGACAGTGGGCGGCCATGCTGCGCTGGCAGATGGCGTCGCGCATGTAGAGACCGTCGCGGTCGTTGCCGGCATTGCGGAGTACAATGGACTTGAAGTCGGTGACACCGGGCTTCTGGTCGGGGAAGAACTCATGATTGAAGGTCTTCGTGCCGAAGCGCTTGTTGGCGTAGAGGACCATCGACTTGCGGGAAGCGTCTCTTGACCATCCGCCGCTGATGCGGGTCTCGCAGAGCTGGTTCAGCCGGGACGGCTCGCCCAGGGTGTCGAAGAACTCGAAAGTCATTGGGCGCCGCCAATCGTGGGGGTCGTTATGGTCGTTGTTGTTGGCGAAGATGCCGATATTCGCATCGTTGAGGAATCTGTCGTCGATGGTGATGCTGATGATGGGCATCTTCAGACTGCGGTCGTGGAAGATGTAGGATTCTACGGTGCTTCTGGGCGAGAGCCAACCGTCGCAGAACAGCTTGGCCCTGACGGTCGTCGACCTCCTGACGGCAAAGCCGGAGGTTGGGCATTTGGTGCTGGCAGCGGTGGGCTCTGAGCCGTCGGTGGTGTAGTGTATCTCCGTGCCTTCGGGTGCGCCCTCAGGGAGCGAGAGCTTGAGACGGAAGGTCTGGATGCCATTCTGCACGTATCCTTTCTGGCTGAAGACGGGCTCGCCGAGGATGTGGCCCCCGTCGCACACTTCCCCGCTGTTGGAGGTTCCCGGCGTGGGTGTCAGCTGGTAACCCCACTCGCTTCCGCCGTCGGTCTTGCGCCCGTAGGCGATATTGGGGGCCGGCATTTTGGGAAGTGCCTCAGGCAGGCTGTCGACCTTCTCGCCGCCCTGGTACAGATAGACCGTGCAGCCCTTGCCCGTCTCTAAACGGAAGTCGGTGTGGCGCCCGGATGCTTCCTTGTCGCAGTAGACGAGGACGAAGCATTTGGGCTCGACAGTCATCAAGGGCAGCTGCCAAGGGTCGCCGGCACCGGTGCCGATCTGATAATCTCTCAGGAATACGGTCTCGTCGCTGGTGTTATAGAGTTCCACCCATGAGTCGGGGAATTCGTTCAGGTCGTCCATGATACAGTCGATGTTCGACTGCATCAGTTCGTTGATCACCAATCTGGACGAGGTATGGTTGTCGGCATCGGTTGGCAGGATGGTTGTTGTCAGCAAGACAAGGATACACCCAAAAATCTTTCTTATTTGTCTCATTTTGTATGGTTCGGTATAAATTCGGGTGCAAAGGTATAAAATAAACCATAGATTCCGCAGATTCATCAGATTATTTTTGTACTTTTGCAGCAAAATGATACACGAAATGAAGAATATGAGACAATTGATGTTATCCGCCATGCTGCTGACAATGTTCAGCGCGCAGGCTCAAGTGAAGACCGAGATAAGTATGTTTAACCTTGCTGGCCCTTATGCCTTGACAGCTCCACTGGCTCTCGACACCGTGGACGCCCAGGGAAAGAAATTCGATGAGGCGACGATGATGGGTGCCATTGCCGTAGACCACGGAATGGTGGCCACCCCTGTGACCCACCTGACCAGGATTCCCTCACTTGCTGACAGCAAGAGTGTGGGACTGCTCACCTTTTATGTGAACAACAGTGACTATTTGAAAGGCAAGATTGCCGTCAAGGGACCCAAGAACTGTAAACTTTTCATTGACGGTCAGGAGGCCGGCGAAGAACTGAAGTTGGCCCCAGAGCATCACACCTTCGCCATCAGATACCTGGCAGCAGCGAAGGATACAGACTCCATCAGTGTGGTGATTGAGGCAGACAAGGCTGTCGCCTATACGCTCGACAATACCCATCCCTATATGGCTCATGACCTGTTTGACGGCAAAAGGGTGCGTAGCGTCAGACTTTCTGCCGACGGTGCCTATGTGGTGGTGGGCTATCAGACCACGGAACGGGGTGGCAAGGACAAGTGGACGTATGAGTTGCGCGACACCAGGACGGGTCGTCTGCTCTCCATGCTGCCTGACAATGTGGAGTGGATGCCGAAGAGCATCGCCTGGACCGTCGATGAGAAGGTCGGGGACAATCGCTCTCTTTATAAGGTCAGTCCGTTGACTGGCGAACGCTCCTTGCTGGCATCCTGGCTGCCGGAGGGCAGTATCACCGTCAGCCCCACGGAGGACTATCTCGTCATTACTGCCGAGGAGGAAGGAACGAAGGAGGATGCCGACGTGTTTGAAGTGTTGGAGATGGACGATCGTCAGCCGGATTGGCGTAAGCGTAACTATCTCATGAAATACGACCTGGCGACAGGCGTCTGCCAGCGCATCACGTTCAGTCCACGCAATACGTTCCTGCTCGATATGACTGCCGACGGAAAAACCTGGCTTGTAGGTTCTTCCTACAGCAGGCTGGCTAAGCGCCCTACAGAGGTGATGGACATGGTGCTGGTCGATGCTATGACTTTCAAGGCTGATACCATCTTCATCGGTGAGGGCTTTATCGGCGGGAGCTGTTTCTCGCCTGATGGATCACAGATTCTCATCACCGGTACGCCGGAGGCTTTCAACCGCATTGGCTGTCAGCTGCCTGCAGACATCACCCCCAGCATGACGGAGAACGAACTCTTCCTTTATGATTTAGCCGCTAAGCAGGTGATGCCCCTTACCAAGGACTTCGACCCCTCCATCGCCAGGCTGCTTGCATGGTCGAAAGCTGACGGACAAGTGTATTTCACCGCAGAAGACCGCGACTATGTGTATCTCTTCTCGCTGAATCCGAAGACTGGTGCCATTAGAAAGCTTGCTGCAAATGGCGACGATATCTATCGTGCTGACATCGCTGAGCATGCCCCTGTCCTCGCGTACCTTTCCTATAATACATTGGAACCGGCATCGGCCTATGTGATGAGGAGTGAGAAGGGAAAAGTGAAAAGTGAAAAGTTGTTTGACGGCAAGACCGCATTGGGTGATGCAGAAGTAGGCACCTGTGAAGACTGGAACTACATCAACTCGAAGGGCGATACCGTCTATGGCCGACTGTATCTGCCGAAAGACTTCGATCCCTCGAAACAGTATCCGATGATCGTCTATTATTATGGAGGCTGTTCTCCCGTCAGTCGTTACTTCGAGTCGCCATACGCCCCCCAGTACTGGAACTCCCTCGGCTATGTGGCCTATATCCTTCAGCCCAGCGGAGCCACAGGCTTCGGACAGGAGTGGGCTTCACGTCATGTGAATACGGCAGGCCGAGGTCCTGCTGAGGATATCATCGAGGGGACGAAGAAACTCTGCGAAGCAAAGCCTTTTATCAATCCGAAAAAGATTGGCTGCATGGGTGCTTCATATGGCGGTTTCATGACTCAGTATCTGCAGACACAAACGGACATCTTTGCCGCAGCAGTCTCGCATGCCGGCATCGCTAACCACACCAGTTATTGGGGTGAGGGTTATTGGGGATATAACTACAGTGAGGTGTCGATGGCCAACAGTTATCCATGGAGCCACCGGCAGCTGTACGTGGACCAGAGTCCCCTCTTCAATGCCGACAAGATCCACACGCCGCTGTTGCTGCTGCATGGCAATGCCGATACGAACGTCCCGCTGATAGAGAGCCTGCAGATGTTTACGGCCCTGAAACTTTTAGGCCGGGAGGTGGCTCTCGTCGAAGTGGAGGGCGAGAACCATCATATCCTCGACTACACGAAGAAGGAGAAGTGGCTTGCCACGCAGATGGCCTGGTTCCAGAAATGGCTAAAGGACGACCCAACATGGTGGGACGCCCTCTATCCGAAAAAGAAACTATAATGGAATTTTGATTATCTGTAGAGAGTGACGGTGCCCCCGTCACTCTTTGCGTATTTGCGCAGCAGGTCCTGAATGAAGTGTGCATTGTCTACGACACGCTGCTCATGGCCGTCGTAGCCATTGATGAGCACCACGAGATGGGTGGTCGCCAGCGTCATCTTCGTCCGCTCATGGTCGCTGGTGGGTGTGCCAACGCCTCCCTCAGCATCACGATAGACGGGCAGTCCTGCAATATTGAGCATGCCACGGCCTATGCCCTCGTATGGCTCTCCCTCACGCCCCACGCCCAAGGTGAGCGTGTCGCCCACAAACTTGTCGGCATCGAAGCCTCCGATGCTGTAGCCGTAGGCGATGGAGGCGAGGTTGATGAGATCTACAAGGGTGTCGATCTGATAGAGTTCCTTGCCCTGCAGCATCCTTCGGATAAGCTGTTCGCTGGCAGGACGATAGCGTGAAGGGTCTTTGCCGCAGGCCTTATACACTCGGCGGGTGGCTGCAATACTGGGCAGATCCTTCAGACTCTCTGTGGTCAGCTCCTGCCGGAAACGGTCTTCCAGCGCATGGATCTCATCCCAGAGTTCCTTTGAGTAGGGTGTGTTGACTACCTGTGCCTCGACGGCAGCTCCCACAAACGCAGGGCAAACCGATTCTATCTCCTGTGATACAATAATCCGCATGGTGTGACGATGGCTTATCCGATGGTGATGTCATACCTCGACATGAACGAGGCTCCGGGCTGCAGATGGTTCATCAGGGGCTTGTCCTTGAACTCACCCTTGAAGCTGCGAGGATCGCCAAGGCCGTACCAAGGCTCGATGCAGACGAAGGGTGCCTGCTTGCCGAACGGACTCCAGAAGGCGATGACAGGGGTGCGGAAGGTGACGGTGACCTCTGGATCACCACTAGGCCCTATGAGTTCGGCACGATGCAGCTGGCACTTGTGGATCTTGATGGAGTCGTTGCGCCAGGTATTGTCTGTGAACTCCATTATGCCATTCTCTGCCTCTACGAATGGTATCTCGTCCATCTCGTGCGAGCCGTCGCCATAGCTGTGGAGGGCGTCCATCGGCTCCTCATTGTCAAGACGGATGCGCCCGTATTGGTTCGTGCCAGCCTTCATGCCTGGGATGTTGAAGGCTGGGTGGCCGCCTATCTGGAAGTGGATCTCCTGGGTGTCGGTGTTATGGACGTGCCAGATGACACCTATCTTGTTATTATCAAGGACATAGCTGACGCTGAGAGTGAAATCGTAGGGGTATACTAGCTTTGTCTCTGCTGACGATTCGAGTGCGAAGGTGATCTTGCGCTCGCCTTGGGCGATGAGCTTGAAATCGGTGTCGCGGGCAAATCCGTGACGAGGCAGATGATATTCCTTTCCGTCGACAGTATAAGTGTCGTTGTTTACGCTGCAGACGATGGGGAAGAGGATGGGTGAGCGACGAGGCCAGAATGTGGGGTCTCCCTGCCACAGATATTCCTTTCCGTTTGCGTCCTTGATGCTCTGGAGCTCTGCTCCTTTCTCTGATACGACGATCGAGAGTTGTTCGTTTTTTAGTTCTACCATAATAGTTTGTTATTTTGATTTGTAAATAATGATTGAAAACAAGACAGATTCCACGAGGATGAGGCCGATGACTGCCAAGATGGGAACGGCAGACGGAGAACTCATGCCAAGCATGGTATAGGCCACAGCTAGTGGTAATAAAAGGAATGTGATGCCTGTCACCCGAAGTGACCGGATGGCAAGTTCCACCTGGCGGATGTTCCTGATTTTGAATGGCATATTGATACGTTGAGGGAAATAGGCGCATGACATACAGACGATGGCGCCTATTGTCAAGAGTGCGCAGGGAATGGTGATTCCAACAGGCGAACCGTATGCATTCGGTTTTCCTGATGCATCGAAATGGGTGGGGACGATGTCTGGTGCACGATGAACCAGCCAGATAATCACTCCCCAGACGATGACGGCTATCAGGACAAACACAATCTCAAAGACGGTCGCCTCTGTGGTGCGATGCACCTTGATTTTCTTGATGTCAAAGTTGTTCTGTTCCATTATTTTGCTTTTTCTTGGGCAGACGCTTGGCTTTGCGCAGGGCTTCGGTGATGATCCACTGCAGCTGACCGTTGGTGCTACGGAACTCGTCTGCAGCCCAGGCCTCGATGGCGCTCATCGTCTCAGCGTCGACGCGGAGGATAAAACTCTTAGTACTCTTTTCTGGCGTAGCCATTATTTTCTTATGTCCTTTTTTTTAAAGAGAGTTCTTCTGTCTAATGGTTCAGCGTTCCTGTGTTTACGACAGGCTGGGCAGGCTCATCGCCACAAAGCACAACGAGCAGATTACTCACCATCGCAGCCTTTTTGTCATCATCGAGGTCAACGATATTCTCATTGGAAAGCTTGTCGAGTGCCATCTTCACCATCGATACAGCACCCTCGACGATCTTCTCACGGGCGGTGATAATAGCTGAGGCCTGCTGTCGGCGCAGCATCACAGCAGCAATCTCTGGGGCATAGGCGAGATAGTTGATGCGGGCCTCTACGACCTCGATGCCTGCAAGTGCCAGACGCTCGTCGAGTTTCTGCTCAAGCTGCTCGTTGATCTCATCGGCACTCGAGCGGAGCGTAGGTTCACCTGCTTTTGAGTCCTCATCGTCGTAAGCATACTGGCCAGCCACCTGACGAAGGGCTGCATCGCTCTGCACTCGGACGAAGTTCTCCAGCGCGTTCATCAGTCCCTTCGTGTCAGCGCCGATGGCATTGGGATTGGAGGCCATCGTCTGAGAGTCCACTTCGAAGAGGGCCTTGTAGGTGTCTTTCAGTTTCCACACGAGCACCAGACCGATCATCACGGGATTGCCCGTCTTGTCGTTCACCTTGATGGGCTCTGCGTCGAGGTTACGGGCCCGCAGGGATACCTTTTTCGTGCCGTAGAAGGGACAGATCCAGTAGAAACCCGTTTTTGAGAACGTACCGCTGTACTTGCCGAACCACGTGGTCACCTTGGCCTCGTTGGGCTCCAGCATCATCAGTCCGCACCACATTATTATATTTATAAGGAGCAACAGCAGACTGCCGCCCAGTTCCCAGCCGCCACAATTGCCGTTGCTGCTGTCGAGCATGATGATGCTAAACACGATGCCTACGATTGACAGAATCAAAATTGCCAGGTTAACGAACGTCATCAGAAAGCCGTTCATCACCATTCCCTTGAATGCAAATTCTTTATTCTCCATAATGATTAAGTTTAGAATGATATCAATTTGATATCGCAAAGATATGAACTTTTTCTGAATCTGCAATGGATTTGGCTGGATTTTTAATATAATTTTAGAAAACAGGTTTCCTCGGGCCCGCTGCTACCAGCCTTGATGCCAGAGGTGGGGTCGCTGACAAATTGTGCCAGTTGGTTTGCCATAATCGTTATCTTTATTTTCTTATACTTAGTACTATTTTTTAGTCCTCTACCAGGCATTTGATGTTTCAGGCCCTGAAACAAATATTCCACGCCCTGCAATATATATTTCAGGTCTTGAAATATTATCTTGTTGTAAAGGTAAGCAAATTCCTCCAACCCAGAATAAGTATTTTCTTCGTGGTCGTACCGCGACATGTGACGGACCAGTTTGTGGACAGCCGCCTGATCCATCGCCTCGTTTAACAAGTTTTATCCACATTCTCTTCGTTAAGTGGAATTTTTTCACTACCTTTGCGGCCGAATGTGTAGATAATAGATAATATGCGGAAAAGATGTCTGTTTCTGATGATAGCCCTGATGCCTTTGATAACTGTGGCACAGGATGTTACTGCCACATTGCCTGTCCCTGCCCAGAAGAATGGCAATTTGTTCAAGATGGCTTCCGAATCCGCCAAGGGGAAGCCGGCACTGCTCCAGCCCCTCTATTGGGTGAAGACACTCATCGACTCGTCGGCTGTGGCCACCGTTGACCGCAATTATATCGAACAGCCCAAGAAGCCTTGGGCCGTAGAGGCACGATCGACCGTAAACCATTCTATACTGAAAATGGAGGCAGACTGGTCGTTTGAAGATCTCTTGGAAGGCCGTATCACAGCCAAGACAGACAATAGTTATCCCGTGTCGCTGGGTTTATGGGCTGGTTACAGGGGCTATGGCTTCGGCTACTCCAAGCAGCTGAGCGGCGACGGCAGCACGTTTTCCTTGGGGGCGATGGGCGGCAGTTTCGGTATCAACATGCGTATCAGCAGTTATCGCAGCTCAACGCCATACGTGACCTACTTGTTTGCCTCTGGAGGAGAGGTGGATGCTGACGAGGGCCACGTGCCGATGGAAGACCCCATTCGGATACGTTCGTTCTTTCTCGACGCCTATTATATGTTCAATAGCAAACGCTTCTCCTATTCGGCAGCCTATGACCAGTCGCTCATCCAGCGTCGTTCTGCGGGCTCGTTCATGGCTGGGCTGATGTACTATCACACTAGAGTGGCTTTCGATGATGATGCTTGCTGGCCGATGGTACTGCTGATGAAGTCTATCGGCAAACTGAAGTTCACGCAGGCTAACTTAGGGGCAGGCTATGCTTACAACTGGGTGCCGGCCCGCGGATGGCTCGTCAGCGCACAGGTGATGCCGATGATTACTTTCTATAACAAAAGTTCGGTCTACTATTGTGATGTACTGGATGATCATGGGCACAGTATTTTTGAGGAAGAAGAAGCCGACATCGACTGGGATGGCAATTTCTCTGTCGTGGAACATAATGACGATACTACAGGCAACCGTGTGAGCTGGAACTTCGATGCGAGACTGTCGCTGGTCTATAATTGGAACAATTGCTATCTGAGGGTTTACGGACACTACAACCGCTTTCGCTATAAGAATGACGATGGCCTGGGTTGGCTGATGGACTGGACGGCCTATGCCTCGTTGGGCATCAGATTTTAAGAAGTGAAAAATGAGGTGTGAGGAACTGAGGGATCAAAAGATTGCCGTGCTGCTTTCTGGTGGCGTCGACAGTAGTGTCGTGGTGTATGAGTTTGCACGCCTCGGCCTCCATCCTGACTGCTTCTATATCAAGATTGGTCCTGAGGAAGAGGAAGAGTGGGACTGCTCGTCAGAGGAAGACCTCGAGATGGCTACGGCTGTGGCCAGAAAGTATGGCTGTAGGCTGGAGGTGGTCGACTGTCATCGTGAATACTGGGACCGGGTGACGAAGTATACGATGGATAAGGTCCGTGCGGGTCTGACGCCCAATCCTGACGTGATGTGTAACCGCCTCATCAAGTTTGGTGCATTTGATGAGAAATGCGGGCATGACTATGACCTTATTGCCACCGGTCATTACGCCCAGACGGAAGAAGGGGAGGTTCGTGAAATCGTAAATGGTCAACCTGTGAGTCGCAAATTGAAGTGGCTCTGCACCAGCCCTGATCCCGTGAAGGACCAGACGGATTTCCTAGCCCAGATCTATGACTGGCAACTCCGTAAGGCCCTTTTCCCTATCGGTCATTATCTGAAGGACGAGGTGCGCGAGATTGCCGAGCGTGAGCACCTGGTGAATGCGAAGCGCAAGGATTCGCAGGGTATCTGCTTCCTGGGAAAGGTGAACTATAACGACTACGTCCGTAGATACTTGGGAGAACAGCCTGGTGATGTGATTGAGCTGGAGACAGGACGGCGTATAGGTGAACATAAGGGTTTGTGGTTCCATACCATCGGTCAGCGTAAAGGCATGGGCTTCAGCGGTGGCCCCTGGTTTGTTGTGAAAAAGGATGTAGGTAGGAATATTCTTTACGTTTCTCATGGATATGACCCAGAGACAGCCTACAAGCAGGTCTTTCCTGTGTATGACTTTCATTTTCTTACTGTCAAGCCTTCAGAAGTTTATTATAAAAATGGTAGAAGGGAGGCTTCTCCACCATGTAAGGTAACTTTTAAGATTCGTCATACACCAGAATATCATCCTGCCACGTTGGAGTGGACGGGAAATAATGAATTTGTCGTACATTCTAAAGAGAAGATCCACGGTGTGGCTCCCGGTCAGTTCTGTGTCATATATGACGAGAATCATCATCGTTGTCTGGGTTCAGGAGAAATTACGATTTAACGAAGGATATCATTTTTTTAATATCTTGATGCATTTTCACCTCTTTAAATTTGGCTGTCTCGGGAAAAATGTATAATTTTGCAGCCGTTATAGAAAGTCGATTCCTATATAATCTGCGAGCCTTCAGCTCTCCGGCGGAGGGGGTGAGACTGCCTATATCCTTGATGATCAGAATGTTAATGAACTTCTGGCGGGGTGTATGCCCTGTTGGGGGAAGGGAAGAAAATGCAACAAAAGGGACAAATTTGGACGGTGGTTCGCACCTTCAACAGACAAGAATTAATCGTGATTGACTTTCTGAAACAGGAAGGTCTTACTTGTTTTATTCCCATGAGATATATGGAAAAGCAGGTCGGCAACGACTCTAAATCTCGGCGGGTATTGCTTCCCGTCATTCACAATTATGTGTTTGTGCAACTTGAAATGCCTATGAAACAGTTCGGTTCGCTGTTGGCAAAGTGCGCCCAGCCTCTTTACATTCTGAAGCACAGGGATACAGACCTTCCGGTGGAGATCTCCAGTCGTGAGATGATGGAGTTCCGAATGCTTTGCGACCCAGCCTTTGAACAGCGGGTCAGCGTGATTCGGCAGGAGAATGAGCCGGAGGTCGGGAAGGAAGTCGAGATTATCCATGGCCCTTTTGCAGGTGTTCATGGCAGGTTGTATAGGAAACAAAAGAAATACTGGTTTGTGAAGACCATTGCAGGTATCAGTGTCGAGTTGCGTATTACCCGTTGGTTCTGCAGGCCAGTTTGAAGCAAACGGCTATGATGCTGATTTTAAGTAGAATTATTTTTTAACCATTATGAATAAATTTGTTTTGACTATGTTGCTCCTGCTCAGTGCGTTGCTATCGCATGCTCAGGGTATGAGCGACGCTCAAGTGTTGAGGTACATCCAGAGGGAGGCTCAAGCCGGAACCTCCCAGTCGCAGATTGCAGTGAAGCTGATGCAACGCGGTGTTGATATGAAGCAATTACAGCGCGTACGCCAGCAGGTTAATGCTGGGCAGGTCTCCTCACAATCGACATCAGGCACCAGTGGGGGCTCTGTTGATGGGAAAAGCCGTCTCCGTAAGAGTAATGGCTCAGTGATGGTAGATGCTCAGGGTAATCCGCTTTATTCTCCCACCAGCGCTTTTGCAATGGGCGCTGCCGGTGAAATTCAGGATATCGGTTCAAGACCGAATGTCTATATGCCTGATAGCATGAGTACGATGATCAACGGCAAGCACGTTTTTGGCCGTGATATCTTCAACAAACGTATGCTGACTTTCGAGCCGACGATGAACATTGCGACTCCCTCTAACTATGTCGTAGGACCTGGTGACCGCGTCATCATTGACATTTATGGCGCATCCCAGAAGTCTGAGTCGTTGGAGGTGTCACCTGATGGAGTTATCACGGTAAGCGGCTTCGGGCCAATCCATATCGCTGGACTGACGGTGGCAGGTGCCAACGCAAAGATTAAAGAACAACTTGGACAGCGTTATAAGAGCTCAAGCATCAAGATGACAGTGGGGCAGACTCGTACCATCATTGTCAATGTGATGGGTGAGGTGACAGCCCCTGGTACATATACGCTATCTGCCTTTTCCACTGTGTTCCATGCCATTTATATGGCAGGCGGTGTCACCGGTGTTGGTACGCTTCGCAATATCAAGGTTTACAGAGGCGGTCGTCAGTTGACGGTGGTTGACGTTTATGACTATATCCTTAACGGGAAGTTGGCTGGTAATGTCCGTCTGGAAGATAATGACGTTATTGTCGTAGGTCCTTATGACTGTCTTGTGGACATCACAGGCCAGGTCAAGCGTCCGATGGCTTACGAGATGCGTAAAGGTGAGAGCCTGGCTACGTTGCTTAAGTATGCCGGTGGTTTTTCTGCCAAGGCATACAAGAAAGGTGTTCAGGTGAATCGTATCTCTGGCGAGCGTTATTCTGCTCATAATGTGGCTGAGTTTGACATGAACAGTTTCAAACTCATGGATGGCGACTCGGTGACTGTTGACTCTATTCTTGAACGTTATGAGAATACCGTACAGATCAAGGGTGCTGTATTCCATCCGGGTATGTACGACTGGGGTAGTTCGAACAATACTGTTCGTTCTCTTATCGAAAGTGCTGGTGGTCTGACTGAGGACGCCTTCTCTGTACATGCTGTGCTTCACCGCATGAAACCTGACCGTGTTCGTACCGTCCTTTCCGTTGATGTGGAGGGTATCATGGCCGGTACTGTTGCCGATATGCCGTTGGAGAATGAGGATATCCTTTTCATCCCCTTCCGTAGTGAGGCATTGAACGAGCGTACGCTGACCATTCATGGCGAGGTACAGATGCCTGGCGTTTATGAGTATGCAGAAAACGAGACGGTTGAGGATTTTATCCTGCAGGCTGGAGGCTTGACAGATGCTGCCTCTACGGCCCATGTCAGTGTCTCACGTCGCATCTCAGACCCAGGCGCAACCGGGGCACCTAACGAGATTGCCAAGATGTTCTCGTTTGCCGTGAAAGATGGTCTGGTGGTCGATGGTGACCGTAGCTTCACACTGGAGCCTTATGATGAGGTGTACGTACGACGTAGCCCTGCCTATCAGCCCCAGCGTAATGTGTTGATTGGCGGTGAGGTGCTTTTTGCAGGCTATTATGCCCTGACAACCAAGAACCAGCGTATTTCTGATCTTGTGAAGGCTGCAGGCGGTGTGACGGATCAGGCTTATGTCAGAGGTGCCCGTATTGAACGAGTGATGACCGATGACGAGAAATTCCGTAACCGTCAGGTGCTGGATCTGGTAAGACAGAAAGGCGCGAACTCAGGACTGGATATGGTGATGCAGGATGAAGAGGCCGCCGATTACGATATCAACCAGGCACGTGACAGTATAGAGAACGACACGGTACGTTATTCCGTAGGTATCGAATTGGACAAGGCTCTGGCTAATCCGGGTTCTGACTATGATATCACTTTGAAGGAAGGCGACCGCCTGATTGTGCCTGAGTATAATGGAACGGTGAAAATTAACGGTAACGTGATGTATCCGAATACAGTAGCTTACAGTGAAGGCAAGAAATTCAAGTGGTATGTGAATCAGGCTGGTGGCTTCGGAAGCCGTGCCAAGAAATCCCGTACCTTTGTGGTCTATCAGAACGGTACAGTGTCGAAGGCAAAGAAAGCCAGGATTGAGCCTGGATGTGAGATTATCGTACCTTCGAAGACCACCACGCCTGCTCAGGTCATCGGACAGGTCGGAGCTGTCGGAACCTCTATGGCCACTATCCTGACCTTGCTGATATCGGTCATCAATTTAGTGAAGTAAAAAAAGCCGCATCAGATATGGAAACAGTGCAACATAAGAAAAAGAAGGAGCAGGTTATTGATTTTTCCCGTCTTTGGGCTGCCCTGGTACGGCGCAAGACAACGTACTTTAAGGTGATTCCTACTGTCATCTTGACGGTTTGGGTTATCACGCTCGGATTACCTGATTATTACAAGTGTAAGATACAACTGGTGCCGGAGTCCAGCTCTGGTGGCGGTTCCAACACTTTGGCTCTTTTGGCCAGTTCCTTCGGCGTGAACCTTGGTAGCGGGTCGTCTGGTAATGATGCTATCACGGCATTCCTCTATCCGGATGTGATGAGCAGTGTCGAATTCAAGGCAGAACTGTTCAAGGTGAAGGTTCAGCGCCCGACGGATAAGGCACCGATGACTTACTATGATTATCTGAAGAACGAGCAGAAGGATGCGTGGTGGGTTTCTGCCAGGGACGGGTTGATGGATGCCCTTTTCGGTAAAGATGAAAAGAAAAAGAAAGTGGTGCTCGTCAATCCTCATGAAATGACTCCAGAGCAGACGGCCATCTCAGGAGCTGTCAGTTCGAAGATAAAATGTGATTTCAATACCAGTAAGAACCAACAGACGCTGATTGCCGTGGAGGTGACTGATCAGGATCCTCATGTGGCCGCCCAGATGGCAGACTCCGTGAAGCAGCATCTTCAGGATTACATTACAGACTATAAAACACGAAAGGCCCGTTATGATCTGGCTTTCACGGAAAAGCTCTATAAGGATGCCAAGAAGAATTATGAACGTGCCAGACAGCTGTATGCAGATTTTATAGACAGCAACCAGGACATCATGCTTGAGAATGTTCGCCAGAAACAGACTGACCTGGAGAATGAAATGCAGTTGCTTTATAACAATTATAATGCTATCAGCTCCCAGCTATTGGCAGCCAAGGTGCGGGTACAGGAGGTGACTCCAGCCTTTACGACCCTTCAGGCCTCGACGGTTCCCTTGTGGCCGGAAGGTCCCAACAGAAGTCGACTGGTGATGTTGTTTACCATTGCTGCCTTGTTCTTTACGACGATATGGATTTTGTTCGATGAGGATGAGATCAGGCCTCTGTTAGGCTTAAAAGATGAGGAAGAAGAGTAAGGTGTTCGAATGAAGAAATTGTTTTATTGTGTCAGTTCCTTGCATAGCCCTCATGCAGGTGTTATGTTGAACAAAATGCTTTCTGACCGGAAAAAGGGTGTGGAGGTCGTCATGGCCTATTGCGATCGGGCCTTGCCTTCATGCTTTACCAATATCCATGGGAATACGGGAATCTGTAAGGTGTGCAGACATATGCACAGGCAGATTGTTCATAACTATCTGCCAGATATTCAGGTGATACCGGTCTCTGCTAAGAAGTTCTCCCCAAGCGAAACGGATTTCTCCTATGATGACATCCTTGACCTGAAGAAGATCACTTACAGGCATGTCAACATAGGATTGTCACTTCATTCTTATTATGTGACCATTACGAGGAAGCCTTCTGGAAAGGTCACGTCGGGTCAGCGCGCTTATTTCGACCAGATATTGACGGCTCTTTGTTCTTTTGTGGACTATGCGTATCAGTTGGTGGACGAGGTGCGCCCGGACGTCATTTCCATCTATAACGGCAGACTGTATGAGAATCGACTCTTCTATGAGATTGCCAAAGAAAAGGGCATCCAGTTCGAGTCTTTGGAAGTCTGTTGGAGAATCAACGAACCGGCCTATCGGGTTGAGTTTGAGGGTGATCTGCCGCTTGACATCCATCAGTTGACCCGTATGTGCCACGATATTTGGGATCATTCCAAACGGTCGGAGGAGGAAAAGATTAAGATTGGATCATCGTTCTTTATCAACCGTAGGACAGGAAAACCTACGAACGACTTTATCTATACGGGACGGCAGGTGAAGGACAAACTGCCTGAGGGCTTCGATGAGAGAGAACGCAACATTGTGATTTTCAATTCTTCTGAAGATGAGATTGTGTCGCTTGGCGGTGACTGGGACGAGGGGAACCTCTTCGAGACTCAGATGGAGGCCATCCGCTTTGTGGCGGACCATCTGCCGGAGAATACTCATGTCTATCTCAGGATTCATCCGAATTTGAAAGGTTTACAGGCATCCTATCATACCGACTTGTATCAGCTGCATAGCAGTCGAGTGACAGTGATTCCTCCGGAAAGCTCCATCAGTTCTTATGCTTTGATGGACATGGCAGACAAGGTGCTTGTGATGGGCTCTACCATGGGAGCCGAGAGTTGTTATTGGGGGAAACCAGTCATCAATCTACACAAGTCAGAATACTATTATCTTAATGTCGGATACAATCCCCAGACGAGAGAAGAACTGGTACAGATGCTGGGTGAGGACCTGCCTCCGAAACCAAAGGACGGTGCTTTGAAATACGGATATTACTATATGGCCACCGATGAAAGGATACAGACCGATGATACTGTTCCTTTCAATTGGTTTACCGTGTCTTTCTTCGGTAAGCAGATTCCCGGGTGTGTGGAATATCTGAAACTGTTCGGCTCCAGTGCATTGTTCAAGGCAGTCTATCCACGATTTGAAGAGTATGGTACCAGATTTTTTAGAAACACAGTTTCTTTCCCGGAATAGACGATGAGCACAATCAACAGGATAGCCGATGGCGTTATCTGGACGGTCGCCAGTAAGTTCTTGAGCGCAGCCTATGCTTTTGTGGCTGTGCCCATTTTGATTGGACTCTACGGCAAGGCGGATTATGGATTGATAGGACTGGCGTTGTCCATCAACATCTATATGACCTTGCTGGATCTCGGGTTCTCGAACACCAACCTCAGGTATTTCTCCAACTTTTTGGCTAAGAATGACACAGGGAATGTCAGGAGGCTGTTTGGTACGAGTATCACCTTCTATGGCTCTATAGGCATCATCAATGCCCTGGTGATCTTTGTCATCTCTTTCTTCGTGGATGACATTTTCCAGGTGACGCCTGAGCAGGTGGTGATTCTGCGGAGCCTGTTGTATATCATAGCCTTGAATGCGATCTTCAACTGGTATACGAGTTGTTTCGGACAGCTCATCCAGGGAGCGGAGTATGTGGACTTCTTCAGTAAGATCAGTTTCATCGGGAATCTGCTGAATGTGGTGGTGCTGGTGTTTACGCTGGTCTTCAAGTTCTCCATCGTGGAGTACTATGCGGGCCTGGTGTTCTTAGGACTGATCTACCGGACCATACTCTCAATCCGGAAGATCAAGGCCATCATTCCGGACATCTCTTTCCGGCCTCATTTTGACAAGGATCTGTTCAAGGAGACGCTGCCATACAGCATGAACATTTTCTCTGTCTCACTACTGACATGGGGAGCCTTACAGTTACAACCCATCCTGTTGGGAATACGATGTAACTCAAGTGAGGTGACTGACTATAACATCATCTTCTCCATCTATTCTTTTTTGGGTTTCATCGGGGGCTCTTTCAATTCTGCCATCTTCCCTTCTGTGACAAAGGCTGTAGCCTTGCACAATAGGGAGGTGATAGAGCGTGTCGCTTATGAAGGGACGAAGTATCTGGTCATTGTGATCAGTTTCGTGACTTTCGGATATATCAGCGTGTCTCCGGATGTCATGCATATGTATCTGGGGGATTCCTTCATGTATCTTGTCCCTTGGATGGACTTCTATTTCATCAATCTCCTGGGAAGTCATAATGCGGGCATGTCTGCCATCATCTACGCAGGAACGGACATACGGCTCATCACGCGTTATTCAGCTTTCTCCTACATCACGATGGTCATTGTGTTCTGGTTCTTGATACCTTATTATGGCGCCAGGAGCATTGCCATCTCGGGAACGCTCTGCAATGTCATGCAGATGTCGTTCTATTATTTCTACTATTGGCCCAAGAAACTTCAGATCAATGCCCGCTACATCTTCTTCCATGACTTACTGCCGTTTATGATGATGGGTATATTGGTGACTTGCGTCCTCAGGATGTTTACGGTGAGTGACTCTCATCTCATCCAGTTCCTTGTAAAAGGTACGATGTTCGTGATAATCTTCTCGTCAATAGTCTATGTGATGATAGAACGGAAAGACAGGGAGTTCTTTGGCTGGTTTGTCAAGGAGAAGCTGATGAGGAAAGTGGAAAGAGGAAAGTGGAAAGAGGAAAGTGGAAAGAGGAAAGAGGAAAGTGGAAAGAGGAAAGTGGAAAGTGGAAAGAGGAAAGAGGAAAGTGGAAAGTGGAAAGAGGAAAGTGGAAAGAGGAAAGTGGAAAGTGGAAAGTGGAAAGAGGAAAGTGGAAAGAGGAAAGTGGAAAGAGGAAAGTGGAAAGAGGAAAGAGGAAAGTGGAAAAAGGTAAAATAGTGAAACCAGTTGTCTTGGTCCTCATGTCCACTTACAATGGGGAGCGCTTCTTGAAGGAACAGATCGACAGCATCCTTTCTCAGGAGGGTGTGGAAATTCGTCTGTTGGTACGTGATGACGGGTCTACGGACCGGACTTGGGAGATACTGGAGGAGTATGCGTCGGGATATCGGAATATCGTGATAACGATGGGTGAGAATGTAGGCTTTGTCAAGAGTTTTTCCGCATTAGTAAGAATGGCACTAGATCAGAAAACCATAGAAGAGGCGGATCAGACCACCCCGCCCTGCGGGCACCCCTCCTACTCAGGAGGGGAATTCTATGCATTTGCGGATCAGGATGATATTTGGATGCCTAAGAAGCTCATCACGGCATGCAGAGCCTTGTCAGGGAAAGACGCGTCGAAGCCCAACCTCTTTACCTCCAACTCCATGCAGATAGATGCGGAGGGCAGGGAGTTGGAACTGTTTCACAAGGGACCGGAACCACGGTTCAGGAAAGGGAATGTGCTGGTCTTCGGTACGGAGCAGGGTTGTAGTATGGTGTTCAACAGAAGGGCGATGGAGCTTTATGCGGAATGTGAGCCTCAGTTGACGTGGCATGACCGTTGGTTGTATCATATCTGTTATTTCCTTGGGAGCGTGACCTATGATCACCATCCATTGTTCTATTACCGCCGGCATGAGCATAACGCACTGGCCAATCACCAGGTAGCCAGTCTGGCCGGTGAGCCGAGGAAGATCGTCAGGGTTTACCGTATCTTGTTTAAGGAACCCCCAGTGACGAATCACGTAGAGATGGCCAAGGAGTTCTATGACCACTTCTCACCTATGCTGGATGCAGCAGACCAGAAACTCTTCAGGCGGTTTATCGCCTGCAGGCATAGTGTGGTATCAAAGATATATATGTTGTTCTCACGTCATTTCGTCTATCCGTATTATGACGTGAATGAAGGTCGGATGTTGAAATGGCTCATCATGGCAGGAAGGCTATAGAAGTGAAAAGTGAAGAGTGAAGAGTGAAGAGTGAAAAATTTGCTACCGCGATGAAGAGGATATTAGCCATAGTGGTGACGTACTATCCTGAGAGGGATTTGCTTGTGCGGAATGTAGAGGCATTTATCGACCATGTGGATAAGGTGCTTATCTGGGAGAATACACCATCGAAGGACAAACAGCCTTACAGATATATTACCCATGAGAAAGTAGATTACTATGGTGACGGGGTGAATAGCATATCGAGGGCGCTGAACTTTGCCTGGGAGTATGCCAACGAGAACGGATATGACTACCTGCTGACCATGGATCAGGATTCATATTTTGAGAATTTTGAATTCTATGTGGAGAGGACGGTTTACTGTAAAGATGCCCCTGACGGTATATGGACGCCCCAGATGAACGGGGAAATGGTGGCCGACGATTATGAGGAGATCGATATCCCTATCACTTCGGGTATGCTGGCCTCCATCAAGATTGTCAATACCATCGGTGGATGGAACGAGTCGTATACCATCGCGTCAGTGGATGACGAGTTCTACCTGCAGGCGCATCTGCGGGGCATCGGGAAGTATAAGGTGAAAAATGCCTCGCTGCTGCAGCGGTTCGGAACACCAAGGGAGGTGACGGTGCTCGGACATACGCTCGTGTTGAGGAACTACGGCCCGCAACGGCTGCATGATATCTACAGGAACAACATCATACTGATCAGGAAGTATCCGAAGATAGACTATCTGCGTAACAATTTCTTCCACTACTGGCTGAAGGCAATCGTGCTGGTGTTCGTGTACGAGAAACAGCGGTACCGTAAGACATGGTGCATCTTGAAAGGCATCATCGCCGGGTTCAGGTACAAGAATCAGGAATTCAGGAACCTCGGCATCGCCAAGTTGAAGAAGGAGACGCACGTCATGGTGCTGATGTCGACGTATAACGGGGAGGTTTACCTGCGGGAGCAGCTGGACAGCATCCTGCGGCAGGACGGGGTTCATGTGCACCTGATGATCAGGGATGACGGCAGTACCGATCACACTTGTGACATTCTGGCGGAGTATGCAGGCAGATATGATAATATCGAGTGGGAAGGGCAGGAGAACGTGGGCTTTTTCAGAAGTTTCTCCATGTTAGCAGAGAAGGCACTGAAGGAAAGTGGAAAGAGGAAAGAGGAAAGAGGAAAGAGGAAAGAGGAAAGAGAAATGTTCTATGCGTTTGCGGATCAGGATGATATATGGATGCCGAACAAACTGAAGACGGCATGCAGGTTTTTGGAGAGTGAAGAGTTAAGAGTGAAGAGTGAAGAATTACCGATGTTGTTCTCGTCGAACTCTTTGTTTATGGATGATAATATGAATATTATGGGCAGTTTCCATAAGGAGACGCCTCATTATACGAAACAGAACGTGATGATCTATCCGACGGAGCAGGGATGCAGCATGGTGTTTAACAGGAGGGCGCTGGAACTGTATGACACGCATCCGCCAAGGAATGCCTGGCACGACAGGTGGATGTGCCTGATCTGTAATTTCCTGGGGCAGACGGTGTATTGCCAAAGTCCGCTATTCTATTACCGCATCCATGGGGGCAATATGATAGGTAAGAAACAGGACTTGTGGGCAAGGATTATGGACGATATCAAATTCTTCTTCACCTCGGACGCCAAGAACTGGCAGATGGTGGAGGAGTTCTACCAGGCATACAGGCCGGAGCTGAGTGAAGAGGATCTGAAGATACTGCATGTGTTCCTGAACTATAAGGGCTCTTTGAAGCATAAATGGAAGATTATGACGGCGCCGGAATATCAACGGGCATCGAACTGGCAAGAGAGGATGAGGAAGGCGGTACTTTTGCTCTTTAATAAAATATAGGCGGCCTGCGGCCTGAATGATTATAGGCGGCCTGCGGCCTGAATGATGAATGATAAATGATGAATGATGATGGCGGCCTGCGGCCTGAATGATGAATGATAAATGATGAATGATAAATGAAAGTGAGTATTGTGATTCCTGTTTTCAACGTGGAGAAATATATCGGACCTTGTCTGGAGAGTCTGTATCGGCAGGGACTGACGGACAGGGATTTTGAGGTGATTGTCGTGAACGACGGGTCGACGGACAACAGTATGAAGGTGGTTGAAGAGATACGGGGACATCACGATAATATACAGATTATCCATCAGAATCATGACGGGCCATCGGTATGCCGTAATGCGGGCATGGAGACGGCAAAGGGGGACTATGTGCTGTTTGTGGACTCTGATGACCTGCTGATGGATAACGGGCTCCTGGTGCTGACACGAAAGGCGACAGAGACGGGGGCAGACATGGTGGTGGCTGACTACGTGCGGCAGAATGATCATGAGATTACTTCCGGCTATGAGGCACAACTGACTGACGGGCATGTGACGGATAAAACGGGACTGGACTATTATGTGGAGGACTATGATCCGGGGGCGGGGAGTTTCATCTGGCGTATCCTTTACAGGAGGGCGTTCCTGAACAGGGAGCATATCAGGCTGGAGCCAGGTGTGTATTATGAGGATATCCCCTTCCTGCAGGAATGCCTGCTGAAAGCTGAGCGCGTGGTGGGTTTACACTTGTTATACTATATATACAGAATCAGGCAGCGCTCGTGTACGTACAACTTTACGATGAAGAATGCGATGGACTATAATACGGCTATCGCGAATTGCTGGCGGCTGACAAAGACGGGCAACCTGCCTGAGCGGGTGCGCAGGCAGCAGAACAGGAACATCTATGTGATGTTTAACTATGCCATTGACTGTATTATCAGTGTGTTCAGGGACCGGGCTGAAAGGAGGGAGATCGTTGACGATCTGATGAGGAAGGTGCCTGACTTGCGGTTTACGGAGGGAGTGGGGGCGAGAGTGGCCTCGGCTTTGTTCAGGGCGATGCCGTATGCTTACGTGAATTATCACAGATGAAGGTGATTTGGTTTTCGGTGACACCGATCTCTCTGAATGCAGAGGAGAATACGGGAATAGAGGGCAAGGGGTGGATTGCGGCATTACTGGAGATCGCCCTTGGCATTGACGACCTGGAGCTGGTGGTGGTATATGGGAACCATTCTCCTAACAGGAAGGAACGGGAGGAGAGGGGAAGACTGAAGATCATACCGATCAACGTGAGCCGGTACAGCAAGCGGCAGATCATTAAGGACATGATGACCTCGAGGGAGGTGGATGACTACGTGATCGGGGAGGCGATGAGGATCGTGGACGGGGAGAAGCCGGACCTGATCCATGTGTTCGGGACGGAATGGTGTTACGGTCTGCTGACAAAACACATGGGCAGGCGAAACATTCCGGTGGTGATTCACGTGCAGGGTCTGTGGTCGCAGATCAGGAACAGTCTGCTGCTGCCCGGGCAGAGCTCGCTGCTGGACAGGATCAGGCCGGAACTGTGGAATCATCCGTTGGGACTGTTCGCGAGGTATCAGTATTACAACCTGTCGATGGAACGATACCGGCGGGAGGAGGAGATCCTGAGGAGCAGCAGGTATTTCATGTGCCGCACAAGATGGGACCAGGCGGTGGTGAGGTTTTACAATAGGGATGCGCGGATATTCCATGTGGACGAGGCGTTGAGACGGGAGTTTGTGGAGTGTAAGGAGAGGTGGATCAGACCACCCAGACCTGAGGGCACAGAAGAGAGGCGGATCAGACCACCCCGCCCTGCGGGCACCCCTCCTACTCAGGAGGGGAAGAGGATAGTGGTGGTGACGACTGGGGCGTGTTATTCGGTGAAGGGACCGGACGTGGTGCTGAAGACGGCCAGACTGATCAGGGAGAATACGGACTATGAGATAGAATGGAAGTGGATAGGGGGCACGGATGAGGAAATGCGTGAATTCGAGAAGCTGACAAAGGTGAATGCGCGGGAGGCGGGGATCAGGATGATGGGAACGCTGACGGCGACGGAGATGATCAGGGAACTGCTGACGGCGGACATGTATGTTCACACGTCGTATGCGGACAACAGTCCGAACGCGGTCTGTGAGGCGCAGTACTTGGGAATGCCGGTGATCGCGACCGACACGGGGGGCGTGGTGTCGCTGTTCAGTGAGCAGTATGACAGGAACATGCTGGTGCCGATGAATGATCCTTTCTATCTGGCATCGAAGATCATTGAGCTTCGTGAGGACGGGGCAAAGGCTGAACGGCTGGCAGAAGAGAACTGGACGGTGGCTCACCGGCGGCATGACCGTGAGCGGATCAAAAAGCAGCTGAAGGAATGCTATGAGAACTGTTGAGAGGAAAGTGGAAAGTGGAAAGAGGAAAGTGGACGTCTTGTATTTTCTGTTCTTGGTGACACTGTCACTGGACCCGACGGGCTTCCATTCGAGGCTGAAGGACCTGCTGTTCGCGGTGCTGGTGGTGTATGGCGTGATCTACTGCCTGAAGCGGAGGCAGTATCTGGCGCCGGTGAACAGGGTGACGGTCATCGTGTTTCTGCTGATACCTCTGTGGGGTATGTTCATCGCCTATATCACGGGCTGTCTGGACGACCAGGCGTATGCGATGAGTCAGGTGAGGTCGATGGTGTATATCATGATCTTCTTTTTTGTGGTGACGATGCGGACGGGGGTGCTGCTGAAGGCGGTATGGATCAACGGGATCGTGCTGGCGGTGGTGACGCTGATACTGTTCGTGCTCTCACAGATGGGAGGGATATTCTTAGCGGTGATCTATGACTACTGCGCGGCATCGGACAATTTCTCGATGGCGTATAACCGTAATTTTCTCGGGTTTACAATCAACGGGTTGTGGTATAAGGCGGGCTCGCTGATTATCTTCTCGTTTATCTATAACCTGTATCAGTATAAAGGACGGCTGAAAGGGGTGCTGTCGGTGATCCTGTTTCTTTCGCTGATGGTGGCGGGATCGCGTACGCCGATGCTGGTGCAACTGGTGATACTGCTGGTGTGGCTGTATGACAAGAACGTCTTGGGCAAGTTCGTGACAAGACTTTCTGCCTTGATTATCGTGGGCATGCTCGTGATGCTGACGTATATGCTGGCGACGCAGAAGAACGAGGAGAGTAATGAGGTGAAATACCAGAACTTCGTTTCGTATGTGGAGGATATCGGTGCCGGGGGACATCCTGTGTGGGGTGCGGGACTGGGCAGCCTGTTCTGGGCGGAAGGGCGCAACCTGAAGCTGTCGTATACGGAGCTCTCGTATCTGGATATCGTGCGTATCTACGGACTGCCTTTGGGACTGTTTTTTATTTTCCTTTTCTTTGCGCCCTGTTTCTGGCTATGGAAGTATTTCGGGCGTTCACAATTCCTGAAACGCTATTGTCTGGGATATGTGCTTTTCCTGATTCTTTCAGGAACGAATCCGCTCTTGCTGGGGTCGATAGGCCTGACGGCGCTGTCAATGTTTATGGCGATTGTGAACAAGACAGGGAGACAGGGAGACAGGGAGGAAGCGCTGGTGGTTGATGGTTGTTTGTTGAGATGAATAAAGTGACTGTATTATTGTCTTCCTATAACGGGGAGACGTATTTGGAGGAGCAACTGGACAGTATCATTGCCCAGAAGGATGTACGGACGGGCATACTGGTAAGGGACGACGGTTCGACGGACGGAACCTGTGACATACTGGACCGGTGGCAGCAGAAGGGGGACCTGCGGTGGTACCGTGGTGAGAATATGGGTCCGGCCCGGAGTTTCATGGAGCTTCTCCGCCAGGCGGGGGACTCGTGCTATTATGCTTTCTCTGACCAGGATGACTATTGGCTTCCGGACAAGTTGAAGACGGCTGTGGACAGACTGGAGGGATACGATAAGCGACCGGCGCTTTATTTCTGCCAGACGGAATTGGTGGACAGGAACCTGAACCGTGTGAACAGCGTGATTATCCATCCGCGACTGACTTTCGGCGAGTCGCTGGTGTATCAGTTCGTCGGAGGCTGTACGATGGTGATGAACGGTGCCTTGCGCGATATCATTCTCAAATACGAACCTAAGTACCTGAGCATGCATGATGTGTGGATCTACGACGTGGCTCAGGCTATCGGCGCGCATGTGGTGTTCGATCGTATCCCCCATATCCTTTACCGTCAGCATGGGGGGAACGTGACAGGCCAGACTACCTCTGTCATGACGGAATGGAAACATCGCACGGGCCGTATAGTGAAGCGCGAGCTGCATTCGCGCTGGAAGGTGGCCCGGGAGATCTATCAGGGCTATTATGAGCTGATGCCTGAGGAGAACAGGCAGATACTGACGGACTTCATTGATGGCAAGACGCATCTGAAGCAGCGCCTGCGTCTGCTGCGTGACCGTCGGTTCAGGTGTGGCGACAGGGGGACCTACCGTCATTTTAAGATGGCAGTGATGGCAAATATCTATTAGGAGACATGGAGACAGGGAGACAGGGAGACAGGGAGCCAAGGATATCGGTCATAACGATTACGTATAACAGTGTGGAAACGCTGGAGGAGACTATTCTCAGCGTGACGACGCAGGACTATCCTGGCTTGGAGTATGTCATCATTGACGGCGGCTCTACTGACGGGACGCTTGATATCGTCGAGAGATACCGGGACAGGATTGCCATTTGTGTCTCAGAACCCGACAGGGGCATCAGCGATGCCTTCAACAAGGGTATCAGGCATGCGACGGGTGAAATCATCGGTATTATCAATTCTGACGACATCCTGATGCCGGGCACCCTGAAGTCGATCGCAGCGCACTACCGGCGTGAGGTGGACGTGTATAGCGGGAATGTGCTGGTGTGGAACGACAAGACGGGTGAGGCTTTCTCTGCCAAGCCGGATATTAAGTTTGACAAGCTGAGACTGCAGTACGGGGTGGCGCATCCTTCGCGGTTTATCAGGAAGGATGCCTACGAGCGGTTCGGATTGTATGCGGAACAGCTCAGATATAATATGGACGGAGAACTGCTGTGCCGGTTCTATCAGAAGGGTGCTGTCTTCATTCATGTGGATGAGGACTGGACGAAGTTCCGTCTGGGCGGTGCCACGGCGGACTCAATCTATAAGAAGAAGGAGGACTATCGCTATACTGTGAAGAGCTACGGGGGCTCGGAATGGGACTTCAGGCTGCTGTGGCTGAAGGCTGTGGTGAAATACAACCTGATTCAGTTTGGATATAAGGTGCTGGGTGAAAACCTGAGATTCAAGATCTGCCGTATAGGATGGTTGCAGAAGTTTTTATCGGCCTGCGGAGTGATGGTTAATTGAAAGAGGAAAGAGGAAAGTGGAAAGAGGAAAGTGGAAAGTTGATAATGGGGAAACCGAAGTTCTTTATCACGACGACTATAGGTCTGACGTTTATCTTTTTCAGGGGGCAGCCTCGGTTGTGGAAAGAGATGTATGACGTGTGTGCCATCTCAAGCGGGGAGGATGATCTGAAGGCGTTCTGTGAAGCGGAAGGGATCCGTT
>Ga0265298_10001790_pt1 | contig 31407 bp, 55 predicted proteins | sample AusTroGonzalo_MG_3_FD_193486 | JGI IMG/M metagenome (GOLD analysis project Ga0265298, IMG submission 193486) | Bovine rumen microbial communities from tropical cattle in Woodstock, Queensland, Australia - Gonzalo_01 | ecosystem: Host-associated > Mammals > Digestive system > Stomach > Rumen ... | reverse complement strand
TGTCTTCGTCCTTGCCGTCGCCCTTGTCCTTCAGCTGCTTCAGAAGCTTCTTCAGGAATTTCGGCACGGGCAGTCCGATTTTTGTGCAGTTCTCCAAGATCGACAAGCCTTCGTTCGCCACATAGAAGAAAATCACAAGCGTTCGCAATGCTGCGCCGTTCTTCAGAATCTGTCTGTCAAGAACGTTTGCAACGCCGACAAGCAGAAATTCAAAGACTTTCTTTGCAATGCCTTTTGCACCAATTTCTGACGACAGTTCACGCTTGACTGCGGCAGCGGTCACGCCGGTCAGATAGTCCACAAGAACAAATACAATCAACGCCCACATAAAGCCGTCAAGTCCTCCAAAAAACCACCCCAAAACGCCGCCGATCCCAGCGAACGCGGCACAAATCACACGCCACATGTGCTTTTTCTCCTTCATTCGTTTTTTCTCCGTGCTTTTTTATTTCATAAACACGCCCACAGATGCGTGTAAATGACTGTTTACGGGTTTGTCATAGTGACTTTTTTCCATGATCCGTAATTTTCAGCGCCGCCGGAAGTTGTGTAGCATACTTGCTGGAAGATGTTATTGTTAACGTCTGTAATGCGCCTGATGCGGTACTGACTGCCGGCGCTGTCCATGCCTTGCATATTTGTTCCCGTAGCATTGTACACTTCCATCATAAAGCCGACAGACGCCGGACAATTCGCAAGCGTTGAAATGACTGACGTTCCGCCGTAATACTTGCCGGCAGCAGTATATTGCGCCGAATTCAAGTCAGTGTTTGACGTGAACGCCGTTGCGCCATACGCGCTATAAATTGTCTTTTTTATTGCGGCCATAACTTCATTAATTGCGCCGACAAGTGTTTTGTCTGTTGTGCCGAGGCCGCTGTTTTGTGCCGTTTCCGCAATAAATTCAGCAATGACAGCAAGTGAAATTCGTTTGCTTGCATAGCCTGTTTGGCTGTTTGGATCAGGAACAACAACTTCGAAAAAGTCGCCGCCGTCTGCCTGTGATTCGACGATCATTTGACTAATGCTTTTTGTTGCCATGTTTTCAACCTCCTGTTGTGTTTTCAGTTTCGCGCACGTCGCCGGTTTCTGTCACGCGTGTGTCGCCGGTTTCTGTTACGCGCTCATATACGATTGTTTCAACGGTCTTTGTGTAACGAAGCGTAATATAGCTTTTCGTGTATTCGGAACGGTCAACAGACGTTCTGACAGTAATTGACGTTCTATTTGCAAACATGCACAATTGTGAAGTGTAGCCCTGATCGTTTGTAAACGGAATCGGAAAACAGCCACCAGCTGTTGTCACCGCAGTTCCGCGAACGTCTATTATATAGTCAATGTCTGCAATGTTATGATTGACAGACTTTGAAGCCCTGTTCGGCATTGCGCCGAAGTTTATTGTTTTTTCAAAAACAGTCTTTCCGTCGATCCATACGCCGACAACGTGTTCTTCTTCCGAATAGACATTGTTTGCGCTTTCGCCCGTCGGTATTCTGTATATTGTCGACGCAACTTGCAGCTTGTTCAAGACAGCCGTTGCCGTTCCTGACGGGTTTGCAACAACCGTTGTTCCGCCGCCTCCGCCGCCGCCTGATTCTATTTCATTCATAACAAGGACAGCTTCCCAATGCGCCGGCGTGAATTCTTCAGGGCTTGCTATAGGATTGACGCATTTATACAATGCGCCTTCGTGCAATACATAGTCGCCCAGCGCATAAGTGCTTGTGTTGTCATAATCATCAGCAATGTTTGAAACAACGTCAAACAAAAAGCTGATTGCTTTGTCTGCGCCTGTAAATGTTGCCATTTTCAATTACTCCTTATTAGACGTATATTTCTATACGCCGGCGATCCGTCAATACCACATAGAACAATATAGTCAACATACGGCAATGTTGAAATGTCAAGCGTGTGTTGCGTCCATTCTTCTTCATTTGTGATTTCGGGCGAAACAGCAACGCGCATTGTGCCGTTGACAACAGCTGCAGCGCCCATTTGTGTTCTATTGTAGTCTGTGGAAGCTGCTGTTGCCTTGCCGTTATATGCCACTGTTTTTGATTCGAATTTTAGCTGCGTGAATCCTGTTATTCGCTTTATAGGAATATAAAAGCTGACAGAAGTATATTGCACGGGCTTTCCCGTCGTGCTGGTTCTGTTGCCGTGCGTTGCAGCCTTGCGGAAGTAGCCGTTTACAGTGTAGAACGGCTCTGCGTAATGATAGCCGCAGCACAGCAAATATTTTGTCAGGAAGTAGCCACTTAAAGCGTTAACGCCGACATAGTCGCCTGTTGGCGTTGACGCTATAGCATATTTTATTAGCGCATCTTCAATGCCGTTGTTATACGCATATTCAGTCATTTTGTTTGCGTCAAGGCCGTCTGCAAGAACATCTTGCGCCCATGTACCATTTGCAAACAGCGTTTTTTCTGCCATGCTTCCGCTTCCGGCGCTTTTTGCCGTCAGCAGATACGACGCAACGTGCTGAATATTTGTCAATGATCCGCCTGACGCTGCAACATTCACTGTCAATGTGTGATTTCCTTTTATTACGTTAACAAGTAAATGATTAATTGTCAACACTTGCTGCCCGTCCCTGTATGACTGAATGATTGTTGCAATCGTCGTGCCGTCAAGCGTCAACGTAACAGTCAGCGTCAAATCTGAATAGACATTGTTTGCAACAAGTGTTCCGGCTAAAAACTGCATACACATGAAAAAGTCAACTTTGCTGTCTTCAATGTTGCATGTAAAATCAAACGTCGCAACGTTGTTGCTGCTGTTGTTCACAATGTCGGACTGACTTAACGTTGACGGCAGAATGAAGTCAAGCGTTTGTTCTGACGTCTGCGCAAGCCCTTGCTGCAAGCTGACAATTTGTTTTTCCGCCTTGCTTTTTGCTTCTGCGCTGTTCGGATCAGCACCAAAGCCCGACAGCTTCAAGTTCCTGTGCATGTAAAATTCAAATTTCTGCACGCAGCAAACAGAAGACGTGCCGGCAAGTCCGTCTGTGAATTCGATCACGTCGCCCAAGTCGTAAACAGGATTTGACGCAACGGAAATTTTACACGGCACATACTGAATATTTGCAAGCGCGTCAAGAAGGTCTTGCGCAATGCTGTTCACAACGGTTTCGTCTTGCAAAAAAGCATTTGCGCCGATTGACATTGTCAGCCCGTCGTTTTCTTCCTGAAAATATGTTCGCGTTTCCTTCGTTTCGACAAACGTGACGCTGAATGCCGTGTATTTTGTTTTGTAGTCACTGAAGTTTCCGCCCGTGTGACGCTGCGCCGTGTCCAGCGTGTCGCACGTCGTCTGCCCGTATGATACGAACAGCAATTCGCCGGCCCTGTTGCACGTTGCAAATCCGCCTATAATTTGCGCAATGCACGACACAATGTCACGCCATGTTTCAACGCCCGTGCTGCTGCTGAATGAATACGTCACGTCTGCATTCGGCAGCTGTTCAAATTCCTGTTGCGTCTGCGCAAGCGTGATGCCGCAAGCATCTGCAGCAAGCGTCAAAAAGTCATACAGCTTGCCTTCTGCGTCTGAAACAAAGTACGGCATGTCAAGCAGCGACATGTTGTCATACGCGCGGATCACAACGCCCGTTTCCTTCCAATCGGCAAGCGAGATTGAATACACGCCAAGCGGAACAGTTTCCCATGTGTCATTTGCTTCGTCGACAAGAAAATGAAACGTCGGCGTTATCTTCTTTCCGTGCCATTCCTGACGCAACACAGCCACGTTGCGCAGCGTTGCGTTCAACACGCCGACATATACGCCGCCAAGTTCAACGTCGCCCGTCCCTGTGCATTGATTCGTTATGCTGAACGATCCTTGCAGAATGTTTTCTTCTGTGTAGATTGATTCGTCGCCGTCAATTGTGAATGTCAAATATGCACGCGTCACTTCACTGTGCAGCGCGTCAAGATAGTCTTGTGATACACTGTACATTTTCAGAATTCCTCCAAGTCAAAAGAAACACGCCACACGCCGCGCACAGCAAGCAATTCGTTTGAATGCTGCACCAGCGCAACAGAAAACTTCCGCATTCGCATTGTGCGTTGCTTGTAGTCGTCAGTTTCTATGTCGTAATATTTGACAACAATGCTGTTCTGCTTGCTGAACGCCTTCAATGTCCGCGCAAGATCGTCTGTGCAGCCATATTCAACAGATATTGTCAGCTTGTCAAGGCGCACAACGTCGACTTGATCCGTTCCGGCTTCCGTCTTGTTCACGGTTTCGACAACGTTGCTTGTTTCCGTCCATGTATGCGGCTGCGGCATCACTGTCGAATCAAAATACAAGGGAAAATCAACCATGCTATGTCTTGACATTCTAACGTCCTCCGCTTCTGTAATTTCGCAGCTTTTCTGCGCTGACAATGACTTCGTCGAACATGTCCGTTCCAAGATAGATCGGAATTACAATGTCGCCGCCAAGTCCAGCGCCGGCAAGCGACAGTCCGCCAAGTGCGCCGCCCTGAACGTCCTTGTTGATTGCAATATTCCCTTCAACGTCCAAGTCCTTTGTCATGTCCTTTTTCACGTCAGTAACAGCATCTTCCCAGCCTTCGCCCAAGCCTTCACCCAAAAAGCCGCCAATTTCAGCAAACACTTTTGACGGCGAAGAAATGCCGAAAAATGATTTGATGCCTTTGACAACGTCTTTTCCGAATCCCTTTATTTTGTCCTTTATCCATTCGACTTTGTCGCCTATGCCGTTCCACAAGCCTTCTACAAGATTCTTTCCGACGTCTGCAATTTTCCCGATTCCTTCAAGAAGTCCGCTGACGATTGAAGAAATAATTTGCGGCAGTTTTGCAACAAGCTGCGGAATTGCTTTGATAAGTCCACCAGCAAGCGCAATTATGATTTCAATTGCGGCTTCTATGATTTCCGGCAGCGAATCCATAATGAAATCAACGATTGTGTCAATGATTTCAGGAAGCTTGTCAATCAGCTTCGGAAGATAGTCAATCAAGCCTTTTGCAAGTGCTTTTATCAACGCAAGCGCTGCCTTCAGAAGTTCAGGCGCTGCGTCAATTAGCGCTGTCACCATTGACATTAGGCCGTCAAGAATTACAGGAATTAGCGTCGGCGCTTGTTCTGCAAGACTGTTTGCAAGCGTTGTTATCAGCTGCACGCCGGCTGTTACAATTTCCGGCAGCATTTCCGCAATCGTCGTTATAACAGTGTTGACGACGTCCATTGCTGCCGTCACAATTTCCGGCAGATTGTCGATAATGCCCTGAAACAGTGATTGTATTACGTCAAGCGCAACAACGGCAATTTCAGGAAGATTGTCCGTAATAGCGCCCAAGAATGCTTCAAGAATGTCTTTGCCGGCTTCCATGAATTCAGGAATCACGTCCTTTATGTTCTGTATGAATTCTTTGATTCCGTCAGAAACCATTTTGACGCCGCCCTTGTCGCCCGCGAAAATGGCTGTAATGCCGTCCATTGTCTTTGACATAGACGGCAGAAAAGAAGACAGCATTGTGTTCTTCATTCCGCCGAAAACAGTTTTCATGTTCGTCAGACTGTCTGTAAACGCTGCGCCGCCTTTTACAGCTTCGTCGGACATAACGCCGCCGAGATCATGCACTTGTTGCTTCATTTCTGCCGTCTGTTCTGCAGATGTATTCAGCAGCGGGCCAAGTTCCTTCGCAGCGCCGCCGAGAAGCGACTGTGCAAGCGCAGTCCGTTCTGCGCCTTCTTCCATGCCCTGAAGTCCTGCAATCGTCGCAGCAAACAATTCTTCAGTCGACATGTTTGCAACGTCTTCCTGTGCGATTCCCAGCGCTTCAAATGCTTCTGCATTGCTTGCAGCTTTATTTTGCAGCGTCAACATTCCCTTTGACATAGCGTCAATGTTGCTGCCGCTGTGCTGCAGAATGAAGTCCCATTCCTGATACGCTTCTGAAGATATGCCCATTTTTTGCGAAGCTTTGTCTATATTGTCAGCGGCAGCGGCTGTCTGTGACGCGCCGGCAACAGCTGCGCCCGTGATTGCCGCGCCGGCTGCAAGCGTTGCTTTCGTTACCGTCGCAACGCCTGATGCAGCTGTTTTCCCGAAGGAAGCAAGGCCGTCTTTTGCAGCGCCAAGCTTGCTTGTGTATTCGCTGTCGTCAAGACTTATGCTTGCGAACAAATCAAACACGTTCATGTTTCGCAATTCTCCTTCCGTTCGAATTTGATGCCGTGACGTTTGATAATGTCTGCGGCTATGTCATCAGCACTTTTGCCCTTTGCCGAATCATTGTTTTGCGCGTGCATCTGCGTCAGCAGTTCGGAATACGACAGACGGAAATGTTGATTGTGTGCCGTATTGAAAAGGGAATCAGCGACATAACGCCGCCACAGGGCCGCTTCTTCGTCAACTGATTCCCTTGCATGTACATATTGCAAAAATGCTTTTATGTTTCGTCTGCTGCCGCGGTATTCTCCGTAGCAGACACAGAAGACGCGCCGACTATTTTCTGTGCCTGTGATGCGAAAAAATCATTCATGACTTTGTCGTTCATAACGTCCAGCAGCTGCGCAAACATTTCAGTCAGCGTTGCGTTGTATTCATTGACTGTCTTGTTTTCCATGCGTGCAAGAATCTGCACAACTTGCTGCTTCTTGTTCTTCAGCACATACTTTACAAGCGCCATTTTGTCGCCCTTTGCCGCAATCGTCTGAAGTTCCTTGTCAGTCATAATTTCTGACACGGGTTCAAGCAAATCTGCAAGAAGGTCAAGTGCGTCTTCGTTTTTGTAGTCCGATAATTTCATGTGTGTTCACTCCTTTTTAGTTTCCGCCTACGGTCTTCTTCATTGTCGCGTCCTCCTTTTACGTTTCAGACGGTTCAGGCGCTGCTTCGACAATAACAGTGCATGTGTCATTGTAGTCTACGCCGTCAACAGTGATTGTCGCGGAAATGATCGTGCTGCCGGCTGCAACGCCTTCAACAACGCCGCCGCTTGTAACTGTTGCCGTGTTGTCGTCGTCACTGTCCCAAGTCACAACAGCATCAGCCGGAATCTTCGAAGCCCGCAACGTAACTGTGTCGCCTTCAACAATAGACACGGCGTGCTTGTTCAGAAGCACAAACGGCGTCGGATTTGCGCCGCCTTCCTTGACGTACAATTCATAAGGCACTGTGTCCTGTGCAGCCATGCTGAAATGTGCCGTGAATTCGAACGGGAATGTTCCCTTTGCCTTGTCGCCCGACTGAATCTGAAAACCACCCGTCGACAGCGCGTTCATCATGTGAATTGCGACAAAGCCGGCGTCGTCGCCGTCATTTACTGCGGAATAGTCACCAACCCACCAAAGGTCAGCGAAGTCGTCTTCGGACAAATCCTTGCGCGGCACAATGTGAGTTGCGTCAACGTCGTCGACGTCACCAGCTGCAACAAGCATTCTTGCAAGCGCTGCAGTCACAGTCGCAAAAGTTCCTGTGCATTTCACGTCAATCGAATTCAGGCGCTTCATTTCCTTCGTGTTCTTCGGGCAATTGTCGATGTCTTCCCCGAAGTCCTGATATTCAGGCGTTGTCGTGAAGTTCACGCCGCCCGTCGTCGCGCCGATCAAGTCGCCCGTGATTGCATTTGTCGCCGGCGAAAAGCCCGTCACAAGAATTCCCGCGTTCAGCTGAATGTTCTTGAAAGTATCAGCCGGAATCTTCGTGTATTTCATGTGCTTTTTCTCCTTTACTGATATATGAATTCGACAGTCGTGTTCAGGATCATGCGTCGCACACTGTCGTCTGTGTCGGCCATGCGCTGCGCAAAAGGCGTGCCGCGCTTCAGCCACAATGCGCCGTCTTCAGTCGCAAGCATTCGCCCGCCGCGTCCGATTTTCGCATTGATTTCATTTGTCTTGATTGTAATTGCTTCCCAGCCCGTTTCACGATACCACAGCGACGCCGTCAACGGGACTTCATTCCCGAAGCTGTCAAGTGCTGTTTCGTATGTCAGAAACGGAAAAGCAGCGCCTGAAAGTTCAATGCGCCGTTTTTCATCAGGCACGCTTGTTTCTTCCCATGCTGGAAGATCAAACGACGCCCAAAACCGATACAAAACTTCTGCGCTTGTCATGTCGTCACCGTCCATTCTTCCGCGCTGACGTTCCGCATGTTCAACGATGCGCTTGCCGGCGTCTTTAAGTCGTCGCCGTCGCTGGTAACACGGAAGATTTTCCCGTCAGACTTTCGGCGCAGTATGTCGTGATATTGCAAGTTGACATTCTTGCGCGTTGTGATTGTGAACGTTTCTTTGTTCGTCAGGGCCTGTGCAATTGTCGCTTCAGGCGAAGCAACAAGCACTGCCGCTGCCTGAATTGTTGCGCCGTCCACATAACGCGTCAACAGGCCGCCGAAGCCGTCTGCTGCTGTCAGTCTGTCAATCATTACAAAGTCTTCAAATGCGCTGTCAAGTAGTGACATCAAATCTTCCTCCAAGCGTTCAGTCTGCTTCTAAATTGCGCTTGCCACGTCACAGCCGTTGCGCCGTTCGTTCCGCCGCCCTTGCTGTATGAATAGCCGCCGAAGCTTTCCGAAGAATACGGCGACATGTTCGCGGAATTCGCGCCGCCGTTCGCCGTCTGCCATTCGCCTATATCTTTACAACATGCAAGAAACGCTGCCGGCGGGTGCATATACCACACTTCGCCTTCAAACGTTTCGTCGTTCAGCGTGTCCGTTCCGCCAAGAAAAACGCCGTCATTCAGTCTGCTTCCTATGATGCGAAAATAGCCTGTCTGCGGCAATATTTCGTTTCCAAAGTACAACACGCCGCCGATAATGGAAAACGTGCCGCAAATTACGTCTGATCCGTCCTGTTTCGTAAAATAATTACGAATAGATTGACATACTTCTTCAATAATCAGCTGCATGTTTTACACCTTCTTTCGGCCACGTTTTGCCTTCGGCTTTTCAGCCGGTTCTGCTGCTTGCGGTTCTGCATCTGCGACAGCAGCAATGACGGGCCGCTTTCTGCGGTTTCCGTCACTGCTCAATTCTGCAAGTCGCGCTTCTGAAACAGTCACGCCGTCAGCCGGATATTTGTCGCCGGCATTGTATGCGCGCCGTTTCTTGTCCGCAAGGTCAACAAAATGTTCTGTCGCAATATACATTGTTTACACTCCTTCGTCTTCGCAGTCAAGGTCTGCAAGGCTGTAATAAGTCCACGTCGTCTTGCTGCCCTTCTGAACGCATACAACAAAGCGCTGCGTGTCTTTGTTCGTAACCTTGAAAATTCCGTTGTGGTCAGGATCGGCTTTGACGTCTGCAAGGCCGCTTCCCATAGAAGGATCAAGGCCGACAAGCACCTTGTCTGCGCTTGCGTCCCAATTGCTAAACGCAAGGCAAAGGAAGTTTCCTTCACCCCATACGTCAGTAATTGCGTTACTGCCGGAAAGATATTTCACAGTTCCTGTTATTTTGCCGTTTGCAATGCTAATGTCGTCAGACTGCATGTCCGCAACATCAACATCAAATAATTGCGCGCTATTGTCTACGGCGGTAACAGTAGCGCTTCTCAGGGGTTTACTGTCACTTTCGCAGCAAGGTCTTTGTTCAGAATCTTCACGCCGCAAAGCATGTCAATCGAAACAATGTCCGTCTTCTTGTCCATGTCGTAACCATAGACAACGCGAAGGCCGAAGCCGTCATAGCTGACAATTTCAGCGTTGCTTGCGCCCTTCGGAAGTGCAAGCGGGCGCGTAACAAGCGCGAATGCGTTCTTGTGGAATACAAGCGAATCGTCGTCTGCGTTCTGATCCACATAGAAGTCAAGGCCAAGCTTGCGGCCCAGCGAAGCTTCACGAAGTGCCGTGCCTTCGTCGCCCACCTTGTCCGCAGCAAGGAACAAATCAGTCTTCAGAAGTGCGGTTTCAACGTCGCTGCTGTAAACGAAGCGACGATCAGTCATAGGCGCAGCAGCCTTCGTCAGATAAGCGCGGGCATCAACAATTTTGTTGCGAATGTTGTCCGTTGCCGGCGCAAAAGTAACCTGCTGCGTAATGCCGGAAGCAAGGCCAAGCAGATAAGCGTCAACCTTGTCTGCAAATGCTTGCATAGCCGGCTTCAGAAGCTGTTCGGAAAAGTCCGCAATGTCAAGCGTCAGCTGCTTTGCGGTAACTGCAAACGAAACGTCAAGCAGCTTGTCCATAGTAACAGCAACGCCCGTTTCCGTTGCGTCCTGAACGGAAAGACTTCCGTTGTACTCGTTCGCCGTAAACGTTGCCGGCTTGCGGACAGTGATAGTGTCACCGACTGCAGCAAATTCGTTGCTGAAGTCCCTGTGAACAAGATTTGCCATAACTGCATTATTGCGCAGCTGCATCAGCGCTTCACGGGCAATAATGTCAGGCGTCAAAAAAGTGTTTGCCATGATTTTTTTCTCCTTGTCTTTTTAACTTTTCTTTTTTCTTGCGGCAATGTAGTCTTCCATAGACAGCTTGCCTAAGTCAGTTTTGCCGCTGTTGTTTTCCGGCGGGTTCGACGTCTTCGCGCCGTGTTCCGATTCCGTCGTGATAAAGTCCGCCCATTCCGTCTTGATTGCGGCTTCAAGCTTGTCTGCATCAACAAGCGCTGCGCCGTCCTTGTCAAGCTTCATGTCTGCAAGATTTGTCACTTTCAGAATCGCGTCAAGACGCTTTTCGCTGATTCCAGCCTTCTTTGCAAGTTCACGATAAAGACGGGTTTTCGTGTCTGTTTCCGCCTTTGCCGCGACGTCGGCTTTGTACTTTTCATACTCTGCCTTCAATGATTCATACTGTTCTTTGTACGGATCATTGCTGTTTGCGTCAGCCGCCTTCTTCAATTTGTCAAGTTCCTTCTTGACTTCGGGAAGCGCTTCCGCATCAGCTTTCAATGCGTCGCGTTCCTCCTTCAGCGCTGTTACTGTTTCTGTGTGGGCTTCAATGATTTGTTCAATCTTTTCTTCATCAATGCCCATTGCCTTCAAAAACTTTCGTGTCAGTGCCATATTGCGTGAATCCTCCTTTTCTTCGGCTGCGGTTCTTCGCAGTTCGTTTCACTATTTCGAATTTACAATATATTGTGTAAAAAGTCAATAAACATTCTACGATTGCAGAATATCTTGTGTTATTTTTTTGTATTCTTCGCCGTGCGTCGCTGCAGCGTCACGAAGAAAGTGCGCTTTGCCGGTCTTGTGGTTCATGTCACGGTATTCAATGTCCGGCGCATATTCGACATTCGTGCCAATGTACGCAGTGTCGTCTGAAACTGCATGTGAAATGCTTGAACGCAAGCGGCCCGTGTCAACAGGGCAGTCAGTCTTCGCATACATTTCGGCCTGTCCGCCGATTGCTTCCAGCGCCGCCGCCATTTTCACTTTCATTTCGTCAAGCACTGCTGCGCTGTTGTCTGTTAATGAAACTTTAACGTCAGGCATTGTGAATCACTCCTTTTATGTTTCTTCAGGCGTTTCTTCCTTTACGTCGTCAAAATACGTCGGTTCATAGCCTTTTGTTTCAATGTGCTTTCCCTTGAATCCGACAAGCTTGCGAACAATGCTGCATCTGCAATTGTAGACTTCTTCCGGCGGCCCTGACGGATCAGCTGGAAACATCAGGCCATTTGAAAACGGTTCGTCAAGCGGCACTGTTTCGCCGTCAATCAGCGCATGACTGATTCGTGTGCGTTCGTCGTGCGTTGACACCCACGTTTTTTCGTATTCAAGGCCCATTTCTTCTGCTTCTTCCATAGACGCAAGACGCCCGCCGTTTTCGGCTTCTGTCGTCATTGTCCGCGCGTTTCGAACAGCCGCGTTCTTGTCCATGTCTGTGACGTTCTGCAGACGTTTTGAAATTTGCGGGATTGATTCGCCCTGAATGATGCCTTGCAGCATTTGCGCGTTGATTGCCTTCTTGTTCCACGCCTTGTCAGCCGGCACGTCAATCTTGCGTTTCGGCAGCGTGACTTCACCGCGCTTCGCCATGCGCTGCACAGTCGCGTCGTCGATCATGTTGAACGCAATGCCGCTGATTCCGCCGCTTTCGGCTTCTTCTTGCACTTCGCGCAGACTTCCGTTGTAATTGTAACGATACACAGACGGCATTTGCCCGTTGACATAATCCGCTGCAAGCTGGTTCACATGCGCCATTCGATCCGTAACAGCGTCAACCATTTCGGAAAACTGCTTGTCGCGCATCAGTACAGCTTGCTTCTTCTGCGCAAGGGCAGCGCGTGCTGCTGCAATCTTGTCTTCGTCGCCGCCCTTGATTGCTTCCTGAAGCGCGTTTTCAGCGCCTTCAATGCGTTTTTCTGCACGGGACATGTATTTGTCCCACTTGTCGCGCAAGTCGTCTTCTGCGTCCTTGTATATGCTTTCAAGTTCGTCTTCAATCTTCTTTAGCTGCTTGTCAGATTCCTTCCGCAGTTTGTCCATTGTCGACGGCCTCCTTTATTCACTCCGCTTCGGGTTCTTCTTCAGGCGCTTCGTCTTCTTCGTCTTCCACATAACGCGACGCTTCCGCAGTAACGATGCGCGACAGCACGCCGTCGATTTCGTCAGAAGACAAGAACGGCAGATGCCGCACGACTGTTTCCGCATCAAGCACGTTTGCCGCTGACAGAATCATTTGCGTTTCTTCAAGCTGATTCGCAATGCGGCTGCGCTTGAAAATGTACTTCGTGTCGCCGTCATATCCGGCAAGCGCAAGGATTCCGTCGACAAAGTCGCAAATGCTGTCTTCAAAGTCGTCTGCGTCGCCGTCTTGCGGATCATACGCAGCAATGATTGCCGTTGCCGTGATGTTTCCGCCGCTGATTGCGTTTGTATTCAGTGCCATTGCGTCCCTGTACAAATCAGCTTCAACGCGCGTCAGAAGTCCTTCGCGCGCTGCCGTCGGCACGTCCATTGTGTGCGCTTCCGCAGTCGCGCCGGCGTCGCCGTCGACAACAGCTGCTTTCACGGTCTTCATTCTTTCGACGAATTTTGCAAGGTCTATGTCGTCCATTCCGCCGGCATTCTGCAGCGTCCAATATATGAAGCTTGCGTCGTCAATGTCGTTTGCGTAACCTGATTTTATCAGGTCATAGACGTCAATATTTTCACGCATGCCGACAAGAAGCGACTGCTTGTTGCTTTCATAGCAAGGCACAATAGGAAAATCAGGATAGTTCCGGCCCGCCACAATTTCTTCATTGTCAGCCGTTGCAGCGACTTTCAAAATATACGGGCGCTTTTCCGCGTATATTGTCGGCTGCTGCCCTGACGGCTTTATGTATTCGGTGTAGCCGTCCATTTCATACAGCGTGAAACGCAGCGGCTTGTCGTCGGCCAATTGCCAAAAACGAACACCAGCTTTCAGCGCGCCTGTTTCTTCGTCGTACAACGGCGCAAATTCCGTCAGCTTGAACATTTCAACATGATCGTAATTGAAGAAGCCAAAGGAAACGCCCGCAATCAGACTGTTGCGGCCTATTTTCTTCAAAACCTTGTCGAATTTGTCGCCGCCGATTGCCTTCTTGATTTCCTTCTTTTCGAACGCAATGCCATTGCCCAGCAAATACTGCGTCTTCTGCACGACAAATCTGTGAAAGAAGTTGCTTGCGCATTTGAAGTTTGCGCTGAAGTTGTCGGGAATAGCAGCGCCGGACAGCGTATAAAGCAATTTCTGATACTGATTGATTGTCACGTTCAGCTGCTTGTCGTATTGATACGCAACAAGCGCTTCAGCATACGCCGGCGACGCCTTGTGTTCGTCAATGATTTTCAGACAAAGCTGCATTCTGTCGTTTTCGTCGTCGCCCACCTTCAGCAAGTCCTGAAATGTTATCATTTCTTTGTGTCCTCCTTTGTTTAGTTCCACAACGGCTTGTAGTCTGTTTCAGCCTTGCGGGAATATATGCGCATCATGCACGCAGCGCTGTCAGGCGCGTCGTCATGTTCTGCGTTTTCGTTGTAGTCACAAATCTGTGCGATATAGTCCGCGTCAGTTCCTGTGACGAATCTGACATTTTGCCATGCTGACTTCAGGTAAGACGTGATTTTGACAAACTTGTTCATGTCTTCGTGATAGATGCTCACGCGTTCGCCTTCGTTGCGCAGCATCTTTCCGACAAAGCCCTTGTCGCCGTTGTCTTCGACGTAAATTCTGCCGGCTTTGAATTGCCTATGATACGACAAAAGCTGCGGCATGACTTCTTCGAAGCCCTTGTGCCACAGTTTGCCGAAAACATAATAAATGCCGTCTGTGCGCTTGCAGATCGTCAGGGCCGTATAATCAGCGCCGCCGAACGCAGCGTCGATGTGTGTGAATCCCTGTTCTGCCTTCGCCGCATCTTCGTTCATTGTCGGATTATCGAAAATGACGTCTTCTGCGGCTATGTGGCGCAGTTCATAGTTTGCAGCGAACAACGACGGCAGCATTCGCTGTTTCAGTTCTTCAATCTGTTCTTTCGTCAGAAGGCCCGTTGAATAGCAGTCGTATTTCTCCGGCGCTGGCATAAGCGAAAAAGCATCGTCTTTATGCCACGGCGTCCCCGTGTTAAAAATGCGCCCGTTCGGATTCAGGATATTTGCTAATTCCTGATAGATCATCTTTGTTCGGTCACGTTCCGCCTTTGAAACACGATCCTTCAAGTTGACTATATCGTCCGTAAAAATGAAGTCGAAGTGTTTGCCCGTCAAGCTGCCGCCGATGCCCATTCCGACAAGCTGCGAAGTTCCGCGCACGTCCGTTGTCAGGTTCGTCGACAGTTCCGTTGCGTTTGCTGTCGTGAGAATCAGCGGCACGCCGTAAATACATTGCACAAGAAATACTGTTCGCGGATCAGTCAGAATCTTCTGCACCTGACGTATAACTTCTTTGACGTCGTCGTCCGTCTTCCGCATGAACAGAATTCGCTTGTTCGGTAAAAGAATCATAATGACGGCAAGGGCAATTGACAGACAAGTTGTCTTGAAACTGCCGCGATGCCCTTGCAGCGTCTTTGACTTCTTCCCGCGTATCATGTCGACAAGCCATTTGTTATGAACGGCGCGAAGCTTTGTGAAGCCTAAAAGCCGCCCGAATGCAGCCGGCCTTGTCAGAAGGAAGTTGACTGCTTCAGCCCGCGTCATTTCCGTTCCCTTCTTCGCCGTCGTCATAGACAGCACTTTCGACTTCATCAATCACAGTTTGGTCTACTTCTGCAAGCATGACTTTTTCAATCGGCTTTTGCCCGATGCTGTCGCGCAGCACTTCGAACGCCTTGACGTTCCCTTGCACAGCCTGTTCATACAGCTTCAACGTGATTAGTTCAGCGCCGGTCATTTTCCTTCCCGTGTCGGGATCGACGGCGCGTTTTTCAAGCAATGCTTCAAGCGCCAAGCGCAAGTTTTTCTTGTCGCGTCGGGCCTTGCCGGAAGCTATGCCGCCTTTGCGCGTGATTTCACGCACGTTTTCTTCTGTTCGTTCTCTGTTTGACTTCAGATTTTGCGGATTCCCACGCGGCATACAATCACCAGCCTTCCTTCACGGCTTCTTCAGCCTGTTTTGCAAGTCCTTTGTGTTTCTCCATAAGATGCGCAACGTAGTTTCGAAGAACGCAAGAAATGCTTCTGTTTGTCTTTTCCGCATACATTGCAAGAAAACGTTTCTGTTCCGGCGTCAGCATGAACATTTGCGGCGCAGAGTAATTATTGTTTTCAGCCATTGTCTGCACCACCCTTCTTCGCTTCAATCTCCGCTGCCTTCTTCTGCAGAAGTTCCTGAATGTTCTGAATGACGGCTTGCACTGCCGGCGGCACGTTCCGTTCTTCCTTCTTGCGCTTTGCTTCTTGTTCGTACAGCATTCGGAAGTTTGCCCGTGTTGCTTCGTGATTGTCTGACATGCAGATATTGTCCCACCCGATAAAATCGACAACAGACTGTGTGACAGCGTCGAACATTTTGCATGCGGCATTGTATTCATAAATGCCGTGAATGTGGATCGCGTCTTGTACGGTTTCCCATGCCTTGCCCCATGACGGAAGATCGCCGGACGTGACAAGCTGCGCCTGTTCGCGCAGTTCTGCGATTGTCGGCGGCCATTTCTGCGTTGACACCCAACGTTTCAGGGCCGTTCCCAAAACGACGGCGTCTAAGTCTTGCAGCGCTTCATACCACAAATTGATTGCATCGTCATTCGGCAGCAGTTTTTCACGCGGATAATACGTCTGTAATGCCATGACGATTTGTGCGAATTCTGACTTTTTCATGTTGTTTACTCCGTTTCCGTCTGCGTCCAATACTCCACAGCGGCTGCGTCAATGACGGCTGTTTTCGTACACAGCACAATGTCAATTGCCGTATGAATTGCTGCAAGCTTGTCCGTTGCAGACTTCTTTTTGTAATTTTCGCATGTTTTCGCATCATTTTCAAGTGTTTTTGCGTATTTCCGCAGCTTTTCCATGACAGCTTCCTTCGGTACAAACTTTTCAAGCTTCTTTGCCATTTTCTTTTCCCTCCTTGTTTTCACATCTGTCTGCCATAGAACAATAACCGCATAACATTCCGTGCGTCAAACTGCGGCAGCGGTTCTGCAGCTGCACATTGTCAACTTCCAATTGAAACAGATATTTGACAGCACCTACAATTTCGCCGGTGCAGCCGTTGTTCTGATCCATAATAATTTCGATTGCTTCCTTCGCTGTCATTCGTCGACTTCCTCCTTCAGCAGTTCTGCGGCTTCTTCGTAGTTGTCGCAGTCCGTTCGGAACAGCGGGCAGTTTTCGCATTTCCCGATTGCATTGCAGATCATGTCGCGCATGACTTCTTCGCCTTCTCTTTCAATGATTTCTGCAATTGTCTTTTCAAACAGTGTCATTGTTGTTTCCTCCTTCAGCCCTTTTCAGCTTGCGCAGCAGCGCGTCAATTTTGTTTTCCCTGTATTCCGGCTCAATCACCGTATATAGCGTGTTTGCGCATTGCAGCACCTTGCGAACAACAAGCGCTTCTTCTGCGGTCAGGCAGACAATGACGCCGTCCTTTTCCATTTCGCTTCGCAGCATGTCCGCTGCCGCTTTCACTTCCTTCTGCATTTCATCAGTCATGGTTCTTTCCTCCGTCCATTTTTGCGCCGCACATGAAGCAGTGCGGGAACGTCATTTTGAAGCCGACAGCCGTTGAAAAGACTTCGTTGCACACGCTGCACATGTATTCATCACACGGGCCGTCTTCGTCGTCGTTTCGTGTGCCAAGCAGCAGCCATTCGCCGTGTCGGCGTTCCTGAATTGCTGCAATTGCGATTTCGCATGCTTGCCGGCGTTCTTCCCACCCTGTATTGTTCGCAATGTTCTGCAGTTCTTCAATTGCCCTGTTGTCCGTCATTCTGCGTGTTCCTCCTTCTGTTCGTCTTCTTTTGCGTTCCAATCAATGCCGGCAATATAGCCGCGTTCGACAAGCCACTTTGCAGCTTTCAGCGCAATGTCTTCAGGAATCGTCGTGATTTCGCACGCCATTTTGTACATGCTGATTTCAACAATGTTGTCAGGCGGCAGCGGTTTCTTTGCGTAAGCGCCTTTTTCTTGCCACTTCAGGCAGAACGCCTTGAATTTCTCCACGTCCAGCGACGCAACGGCTTCGTCACGTTCCCGCTTCCACTGATCGAACATTTTTTCCTTCTTCTGCTTCCGCTTTCTGTTTCCGTTCATTGTTCAGCCCTCCTTCTTTTCAAAGAATTTGCAAACGTCCGTATATTCTGTTTTGCGTGCGTATGATTTCGATAATTTACAAGCGCACGCCCATTCGTCGCGGCCTGTTCCGTCAGTGTCAACTTTTCTGTGCCATTTACAAATCCCGCATCTTTTTTCGTCGTCCTTGTCATATTTACTTCGCATTGTTCATTCCTCCGCGTTTCTGTCAAGCGCAAACGACGTCTGCTTGATGCAGTACGCGTTCTGCAGCTTGTGCATGTTTTCGAACGGCGTCAGACTTGCCGTGTTGCCTTCATGATACCACACAAACGCGCCTTCATCGCATAAGCGCTTTATTTCTCCGATTTCGAATGTGTCGCCGTTCTGACAGACGATCAGTTCGCCTTCGTGAAATTCCGGCGTTTCTGTGGCTTCTGCAAGCGCCTTTTCTGCTTCATTAATCACCTTGTCTGCAAATTCGTGATTGTGCATAACAGCAAGCGCCTTTTCTACTGCATCGCACAGCGGGCTGAAGTGTTCGTGCATCTTCTGCACCATGTCCGACAATGCGTCAGTCAGCTGTGCAATCTGCGTTTCAAGTTTCTTCAGGTCTTCGTCTTTCATGTTTCTTCCTCCTTCATCAAAAATTCCGTCATTCGTTCCGTTTCTTCGACGGTCAGCAGATGTTCCTTGTTCCTGATCCGCTTTTGCTTGCCTTGCAGCAGCTTCTGCGCCTGTTTCCGGCGAAAGTTCGGCCCGCTGACTTTCAGTGTTGTTTTGATTGTTCGGGAAGACAATTTTTTCGTTCCTCCTTTTCCTGAAGTTTCAATGCAATTACAACATTGATTGCTTTGTTGATTCTTTCATTGTTGAATTTTTCAAGCTGATTTGTGCATACTCCATGTTGAAGAAGTCTGCAATTGCTGCATTTGCTTTTTTGGCAAATTCCCACCCAGTCACGCAAAAAATTTATTGCACCAATCATTTTTTACTCCTTTTTGTAGTCAAACACGCCTTCGTCAATCAGGCGAAGAACAATTCGCTTTATCATCACAGGCGGAACAGACATTCCGCAGACATAATTGACTTTGCTTTTTGTTTCATTAGGGCCGAAGTAATAGTCTTGCGGGAATGTTTGTGCATTGATAATGTCTTGCCTTGTGATTCTTGTTTTTTCTTCAATTCTGATCGTGTCCCCACCACCTGAAGCACGAATTGTCGGCATTATCATATTATCCCGGACAAGCATTGTATTGAATCCACTAATTTTCCCCGTTATTCTTTCGTTTATGTCTGACATGTCCTTGTCATTTTCTGTTGCATAGTCAAGAAGTAAATAATAACCGTCTTTCGTTGTAAATTCATCGCCAACAGGACTTTTTATTTCACGAAACAATATCGGCGCATAATTGAATGACATGTCAATTTCCTTCGGATCAATTTGCAAGTCATTTCTGATTGCAACAAAAAACACTCTGTGTCGCATCTGCGGAATGCCCATTGTTTCGCCCTTCAGCAACCAATGATGCACAGCATATCCTGAAGCATTGAATTCTGCATAAATTCGTTGAACATATCCCCAAGCAGCACCAATTGTCAGCCCTTCGACATTCTCCATAATAACAACTTTCGGGCGAAGTTTTCTGACAGTGTCAATGAACACAAATGACAAGTCATCAAGCGTCTGTTCCTTTTGTCCTTCACGGAATTTCTTTGCTTTGCCCCACCCTTCTTCACGCTGCCCGGCTGTTGAAAACACAGTGCAAGGCGGGCTTCCGTCCAAAATGTCAATGTCAAACAGTTCTGCGGGAATGTCGCTGTCGAGAAGTTTGTTGAAGTCCCGAATATCCATTAAAAAGTTATACTTCGGCTTGTGATTTGCGACGTAAATTTCATTCATTTGTTTGTCGATTTCGCAACAGCCTAACACTTCGCAGCCGGCCAATTTATAGCCCATAGTGCTGCCCCCCCCGCACGCGAAACAGGAAAACACTTTGATGCCGTTTTTCTGTTTCGGATAGTCTGCAAAAGTCCATTTCCAATCAGTCGAAGTTTTCGGCTTGTATTGTTCGCCGTCCTCCATAAAATCAAAAATTGAAAGTTCTGTCATTGTTTCATTCTCCTTCCGCCCATGCGACAGCGCGTCTGTAGAAGTCGTCAAGTTCTTCTGCTGCGCTGTTCTTCTGTGTTGCCGCTGCCGGCTTTGCATGATCCTGATAGTTTCCTTCGATCACTTTGACAAAGTTGTTCGGACATATCAACCAATCAAACGAAAACCACGACGACGACTTCAGGAACGCAGACGCAGCTGCAAGCCGGATTGCTTCAAGGACTTTGTCTTTTCCGAATTCATCGAAGCGGGCCTGAAGCATCTTTGCACGCTTGCTGCCGGTTTTCACGATTGTTACCTTCGGAACGTCTGAAAATGCAAAAACGTCATTCCATGTGTCGACGGCTTCTTTTATGTTTCCGTCAGGAAACATTTTCTTTTCTTTTGCATTTACATTATCATTTACATTTACATTAGCATTAGCATTTACATTTACATTTACATTAGGTTCTGATTTGGTTTCTGTTTGGTTTGAGTTTGGTTTTGTTTTGGTTTCAGTTTGGTTTTCTTTCGGTTCGGTTTCGGTCTTCGGTCTTCCACCTTTGAAGCCGTTTTCTTTCCGCCTGTTGTTCGCATCAATCTGCGGTTTCATTAGCGAAAAAATAGCCTTGCTGACGCCGGACAATTCGGGTTCTGATCCGTTCAGGCCGTATTCGCACATTGCACGGAAAACGGCAGCGGCTGTCACGTCGTCAAGTTCCTTCACGGCATCATAAAAGGAACGGTATATAATCATGCTGTCATACATTTTGCGCCTTCTTTCTAAACACAAAGCCCTTCTTGAAAAGTGATGCGGCACTTCCAAGAAGGGCAGAATGTCTGTTGCAATATTGCGCCTGTTCCGGCCCGCATTCCGCAACAGACATATTTGTGTTGCTTCTTCAAGTCCGTGTGCTATATACGCAGTCACTGTCAGAAGCCGTGCTATAATAAGCACATGTTCAACACTGTAATTGTACAATACATTGCAAATGCAGTCAATAGCAAATACGTTCATTTGTGGTTCTATCAGCCCATTTTTTGCCGTTTTTTGCCGTTTTAGAATCAAATTTCGCTGATTTTGATTCTATGAACGTAAAGCATCAATTTGCGTTTTATGACATAATCTTTAGTTCGCACGCCCTTCGTGTCTTCGACGATCAGTTCACCCGTCTTCGCGTCAGTATATACGAAGTCTGCAATGTACGAACATTCACGTTCCAGCAGCTTTCCTTTGATCCGTCCGCCCTTCGGGCCGATTGTGTCGGGTTCGCGCTGCGCTGGAATCAAGACGAATTTGACTTGCCTTTGCAGATTCAGGATAGCGCCGGCGGATTGCAGCAACATCAGCTGTGCGTTCCGCCGCGCTTCCTTTTTTGAATCGAACAGGAAGTCACCCACCATTGCTTTTTTGTTATGGTATTTTGTTTTGTGATATGTTACCATGTTTCGCCTTCTTCGTTGCTTTGCAATGTCGCGTGCCTTTTGGTTACTGTATTTCAGCGGCTGCAGCGACAGCCGCAAAATACCTATCTAAAAAATACGTCTTCAGGATCAGTCGCCGCTTCTTCAGGCGTCTTTTCCGGCTGCACAACGGGCTGCACAACGGGCTGCTGCGGTTCGGTCTGCGGTACGATCACAGGCGTTTCGTCAACAGTCACGTTCATTTCCTCCGGCGCATACAATGCAGCGAAGTCTTCAGGAAATGCTTCCCGAAGGGCCTGAACAAGCGCAACTTTGCGAATCATTGTTGCCGGCTTCGTCGCCCACTGTGAATTTAATTCGCCGTTGCTTTTGCGTCCCGCGTATTCCGCGAATGCAACCGTCGCCGTGTACGGTTCGCGCCCTTCCACGAAAACAGAAGCATATCCGCCGACAATGTCTTCTGTCGGCAAATAGAACGTGCCTTCGCGTTCCTGAACGTCGCCGCTGTTCTTGTCCTGAACAATGATGCCCGCTTTCAGTCCGCGAAAGTTCGGATTGCGGTTTGCGCGCTTCAAGAAGACGTCCTTGCCCGTCACCATTGTTGCCGGCGACGTGCCATACTTCACAAGATACGCTTCGCGCAAGAACGGGTTCAAATGCTGGTAACGACACAGCGACATGAACATGACGACTTCCTGATCCGTCACGTTTCCGCCGCCGCTGACAAGATACTGCTTGACAGTAGCGGGCGACAGCTTCACGTTTTCGCCGTTCGCCTGATACGTCACTTCGTTTTTCGTTGCCGGCGCTGCCGGCTTGCTGATCGTGTTTTGAATAGCCATGTTTACTTCCTCCGTTTTCTTTTAATTCTGCGGCTTCCGCAGTTCAATTCCGTTTGCCTTGCAATAGTCCCGAAGGGCAATTGCCTGTTCAATTGTCATGAACGCTTCGAATTTCAGCCATTTTGCCGGCTTCGGTGCTTCCGCGACAGTTTCTACAGTTTCAACGTTCTGTGCGTTCTCCGTCGATTCTGTGGCGTTCTGCGCGGTTTCCTGTGCGGCAGCGGCTTCTGCAAGTCTGCGTTCCTCCGCTTCGCGCTTCCGCGCTTCTGCAGCTTCGCGCATCTTCCTGATGCGTTCCGCTTCGTCAAGGGCTGCCGTCACGTTCAAGCTTTGCTTGTACGCTTCAATTGCAATGTCGTCCGCCTTCATGCGCTGCATTGCGTCGACGTCCGAATTCACGCGGTTCACGAATGACTGCATGTCGTTTTCAACTTCCGCAAGCGACACAGTCTTGTTCAGGAATCTGTCGGCCCATACTCTGTCAATCGTCAGCCATTCCGGCTTCACGATGCCGTCCCACAGCGCAAGGATCGCGTCGCGCTTCTGTTCCTTCTCCTTCGCTTCAAACGCCTTTACTTGCGTGTCAATGGTCTGCAGCGGTTCGTCAATGATTGCAATAATTTCATTGATTCGCGTCTTAAATTCCGCGAACGGCTGCATGAATTCGCGTTCCCGACGCAGTCTTTCATCATTCAGCGCCTTCTTCAACGTGTTCAGCGCTGCGCGGTCTGTCTTTGCCGTCTTCACCATGTCTTCAGTATAGACGACAGAAGCATACTGCTTCGCTTTTGCCTGAAGTTCCGTCTTCAGTTCGTCATAGTTGAACAGAATGGGACTTGCGGGCGTGTACTGTTCAATTTTCAGTTCCATGTTTACTTCCTCCGATTGTTTTTTCTGTCCTTGCCGGACAATTCAATGATACTGCTTCCGTGTTTCTCTGTCAATATGTTTTTATCAATTATTTGCTAAATGTTCGGAAGCACAAGCGCGGGTTCTTTGTCTTCCTTCACGCATTCCGCGAAGATGCGTTCGGCGTCGATCAGTGTTGCAATGTCTTCTTCGACTTCGCTGCGTTCAATGTGTACATACAGCGTTTTCTTGTACGGCTGATCCGCTGCCGGATATTTCAACTGCGCAACGACGACGGCGAAGTCTGCTTCTGTTACGGCGAAGTAATGCAGAAGCTGACAATAATATGTGTCAGGGATTTTGTCTTTCCATTGTGCAGCATGTGCGCCGTTGTTGATTGTGGCCGTTTTGATTTCCAAAATTCCGAAGCGCCCGTCAGGATCAGTCAACCAGCCGTCAAGCGACGCGTGCGCCCACGGAAGCGCGTCGTTTGTCCACATGTTCCACGGTTCATACTGCACTTTCATTTCCGGCGCGTCCAGCGCGAACAATTCGCGCAAAAGCGGTTCTGCATCGTGTCCGTATTTCACAAGCGGGTTTTCGTCAATGTTGTCGTGCTTCTTTCGGCCTGTCTTTTCTTGCCACAGCTGCACGTTGTTTCGCCACGGCGACAGCCCGATTATACTTGCGGCATCACTTCCGCCAATGTATGAAGTGCGCGCTTTCAGCCATTCGGCAGCGGTCTTGTAACAGTGTTTTTCGATTGCCATGTGTCAGCCCTCCAAGAAGATTTGCGTGAATTCCGAAGACGTCATGTGCAGCGCCGTCTTCAGTTCGCACGCTTGCCCGATTGACAACGGCGCGTCGCCGCGCAGCTTCATTGCTGCTGCGCTTTTGCTGATCCCCAGCGTTTCCGAAACATACGCAATGACGTCAGAACGGCCCGTGACTTTTTCAACGCATGTCTTCAGCATTTTTCTGTTCATTGTTCTTTCCTCCTTCCTTCAAGACGTATTTTTCCGTGTACTGAATCCGCTTCCCGAAACGATTGATTGCTTTGCGTTCAACGGTTTCGATCATATAGCCGTCTTCGCGCAGTTCGGAAATGCGGGCCGACAGTCTTGCGCAAGCGTATTCCCGCAGCGCTTCTGCCGGCGTGATGCTTCCGCACTGTAACAAGTGCGCTTCAATCATCTGCTTTTGTGTCATGGTTCTGTCCTCCTTGTCATTATATGTTTTTATCAATATATTGTCAATTGTCTTTCAGAATGTTTCTGTCATACACAATGATTTTGACGGCTTCGCCTTCGAACGCGCCGCCGAAGCGGGAAATGTCGCCGGACTTGCGGACAGCGTCAGGCAGCTTCTGCATGTCGACTTGAAATTCAAGCAGTTCGCCATTGCTTCCGAATTTGCCTTCGCCGTTCTGCGAATGTTCAACCTTCTTCACGTCGCCCAGCACGCAGAAGATCGTCGCGCCGTTCTCCATGACGACGTCAAAACAACGTCCTATGTCTGCAAGCGTTCCGCCGGCCCAATGAACCGGCAGCGCCACACAATAGCGTTTGACGCCGTCAACGGTCACATAACGCAAGCCGTTGCTGTCGGTCTTTGCAATCTTCTGCAGCTTGTACTGCGGCGAAGACTTCGCTGTAATTGCCGTATAACGTGCGTATGGTTTCCAATCATGCCCGCCCGTCGGGATCGTGTACGTTCCCGCCTTGACGGAAGATGCCGTCACTTTCGGCGTCGCTGTGGGCGTTTTCGTCGGTTTCGGTGTATTTGTCGGCTTCTTCGTCGGAACGGGCGTATTTGTGGCCGTCGGCGCTTGTGTGGGCGTTTCTGTGGGTTCAGGCGTCGGCGTCACTGTCGGCGTGTTCGTGCATGTTTCCGCAGAAGATGCGTGTTCCGTCGGGCTGACAAGAACGGCTGTCGGCAGTCCGTCAATGAATGCAATTCCGATCCCGTCAGAAGGCGCTGCCGGCGTCACTGTCGGCGTGCTTGTCGGTTCATAGTGTTTCGTTGCCGGCGCATCGTCCTGAACCGTCGTCAGCCACACAAGGCCGCCCAGCACAAACAGCATGATTATTACTGCGAAGCAGTAGAAGTCGTGTTCGTCGATAAATTCAAACAGTCGTTTCAGCATTGTTCTGTTCCTCCGGCAGATAGATTTTGAAAAGGTCTTCAGCAAATTTGTCGTCTTCCAGCATGTGAATAATTCCTGTGATGCAGCACCATTCGTAATGCAAGCACGCGGCCCATACAGCGCCGTCAACGGGAATATCAATTGCGCGTTCGAAGCCGTTTTCGTGCGCAGAACGTTCTGCAATGCGTTTTGTGTTCTCTGCCTTTGCATTCAGCAGTTTCAGCAGTCTGTCTTTTGTCATGTTTCAATCCTCCTTCAAAAAAGTGTGCAGCAGTTCCGCTGCTGCGCCGGTTTCTTGTTTCATGCTTCGTATGTGTACGCGTCGCGCCACGCCTTCGGAACGCTGCAGTCGACTGCGTATTCGTTGCCGTTCGCGTCCTTATGAACGCGCATGCTGAATTTTATGCCGTTTACGTCTTCGCAGAAGATCGTCTTTTCCGTTCTGCGAATGATTTTCGCGGGCGCGAAGTCCGTTTGATACGGCTTGTACTTCTTCCCGACTTTGAATGTCTTCATGTTCGCTTCCTCCTTCGATCAGTCTTGTTTAATTCCTAAATACGAAAACACATTGAAAAACCATTCGCGCCACGTTTCACTTCCTATTTTCCGCCACAAAACACAAGTTCCGTTCAACATGTATTCGTATTTTTTTGTTTTGTAATAACCGCGTTCAATAATCTTTTTCAGCATCTTCGTTTCGTTTGATTCTTGCATGTTCGCTTCCTCCTTGCCTTTGATTTGTCTATAGATTATCAAAATTTTAACAATTTGTCAATATGTTTTTGTTAGTTTTTTAACAATTTTAATGCAAAGAAAAAGCGCTTGCTGCGGATCATTCAACAAGCGCCCTTCAAGGGGTTTTTCCCATACGTCAATTCTATTGTCCTTCGCCATTATACACTGACTGCGTCAGGAAGTCAACAGAGAAAAAGCGCCCGTTCCGGCGCTTCTTCCCCGTGTTGATAAAGAGGAAGTACAACATGAAGTAGCTTTTGTTCATTGTACGACATGCGCAAATGAATGTCAATACAAAAAGGCCGACACAGATGCGCCGGCCCTTCCGTTCAGTCAATGTCTTTTAGTTTGCCCATTACGCCCGCATACAGTCGCGGGATCATGCCTTGCAGCGTTGACAAAAGTTCGTCAATCACTGTCAGGACACTTTCAACGTCTTTCCCTGTGACAATGTGGCCGAATTCAGATTCGCTTGAATAGTCTGTGGCGTGTGATTTGTTCTGTTCCGTTGCGAATGAATAGCCGGCATGTTTTGTCTGTTGGGTTTTCGGTCTTTCCTGTTCCTGTTGCATATTGTCCCTGATCGTATAAAGCGCGGCAAGTTTCAAGCAAGTGTTTGCGTTCGGGCGTCGGACGCCTTCACATTCGGCAATTGCCGCTTGTACTTCGTCATAGTGTATCATGCGGCATTCCTCCGTGTTTTACATTCTTTCAATCTTCGCAATAAAGCGCTGAAAATCCTGTTTCTTGTCCTCCGGCGCACGCTCCATAAGTTCGCGCAGTTCGTCAACCATGTCTTCGCTGCGCATCGAATAACCGTCTGCGCTGCTATAGCGTCCGAAACGGTCACGCGCTGCATAAGGCCCGCGCCCGCGTGCGTATGATCCGCCGTCATAGCTTGCGCCGTCTTCGCGTGAATAACCGCGTCTGCTGTAGCGTCTGTTGCTGTAGCCGGCGTCATTGTATGCGTTGCTGTAGTCTTCGCCGCTTTCCATTTCGTCAGCCTTCAGAAGATTCTTCTTTGCGTGCGCAAGCGTGTCAATATACTGCAGTTCTTGCATAGACAGCTTGCCGCTGCCGGCCTTCTTTTCAATCGACATGATTTCGTCGTCGATATACTCAATAAGTTTGTGCATTTGTCGTTCCTCCTTCTATGCGATTCTTGACACAGTCAAATTTGCATTCTGCACATTGATTGCCGGCGCATTCGCGCCCGCCGGCGTCGTCGGTACTGCTGACGTGTTTTCAACAGAAATGTTGAAGCAGCAGCCCTTCGGAACGGTCACAATTGCTGTGCTTGTAACGTTCCCATAATCGCCCGCAACAATCGGCGTGAAGATTGCGTTGCTTGTCAAAAGCGGTTCGCCGTCAATTGCAATTGCAATGCTGATCGGCTGCACAGCTTCTGCTTCTGCCGGAAGCGCAATGTTGCCGTTGAATGTTACCTGATAACGTGCAAAGCTTGCGTTCGGGCAATTGACGATGCCACGCAAAGTAACAATTCCGCTTCCTTCCCGATGCAAGACATAACCCTTGCAGCAGCCTATAGTCGTATTCAGCAACACTTGCTGATTCGGCTGCACAGTCTGAATCGGATTATAGGTATACTCTGCCATTGTTTCGCCCTCCTTTAGAAAGAACCACCGCAGCCACAGCCGCAGCCGTTGTTGTTCCCACAAGTGAAAATCGGCGTTCTGCCGTAAACCGGCGTTGTCGGAACAGGACAAGAAGAAAGTCTGTTGTACAGCGCGTCGACTTCATTGCTGAAGCCCTGTGCAATCAGTGCATTCTGTGCCGTCTGCGATTCACGAAGCGCAGCCATGTTCAACTGATTCTGCAGCGAAACGTTCTGCGTTTTCAGTGCGTCGATTTCTTGCTGACAAAGTTTGTCAAGGATCAGCTGAACCGAACGTGTCTGATTTTCGATAATGTCACGCGTGCTGTTCGCAAGCGCTGCGCGGTCTGCGCAATTCTCCGTTGCCACGGTATACTTCAGGTCAGCAATGCTTGCGCGGTTTTCGCAGCAGCAGTTCTGAAGCGAAGACTGCAGCGCGAAGTTCTGCTGCATGTCTGCAATCTGTCTTGCGTTTGCTGCGATTTCGGACTGTGCAAAGCCGTTTGCAATTGCTGCGTTTGTTCCGGCGAATCCGTTGCAAAGCTGCGTCGACAGCCCGAAGATGCCGTCACGAATCGACGTGACATTGTCATTCAAAAGCTGGTCACGGAAGCCGTCGTTGATATTCTGCGAATTGTTCAGCCACGGATACAGGCCGCAGTTGCCGCCATAGCCATTATTGCCGAAGCCATTGCCGCCGGCAAGAAGAATGAAAAGCAGAATCAGCCAAATTCCGCCGTCATTGCCAAAACCGAAGCCATTTCCCGCAAATCCGTTTGCCGGACTTACTAACATAGTTGTGTTCATGCCTTCACTATCTGTCAAAGCCATATTGTTTTACCTTCCTTTTTTTCTTTTTTTGTTCTATCAACATTCCGCGGTTATGTTTACATGAACAATAGTTTGTGATATAATACCCTAAAAAAAGGGGATTATGCTATGAATGAGATTTTCCGTGACGTCGTCGGCTTTGAAGGGAAGTATAAAGTCAGCAATTTTGGGAACGTGCTTTCATTAAATTATCAAAACACAAACACTGAAAAAATGCTTGTTCCTTTAAAGCATCACGGCGGTTATTTGATCGTCCATTTAGGAAAAAGCCGTGTAAAATCAATTCATGTGCTTGTTGCAGAAGCATTTTTGCCAAATCCTGAAGGCAAAAAATGCGTGAATCACATTGACGGAAACAAGCACAACAATTGCGTCAAAAATCTTGAATGGGCGACGCACAAAGAAAACACTGCGCACGCAATAAGAACCGGCTTGCGCAATCCACATTTCAACAATGCAAAACGCGGAAAAGAAAATGCGCAAAGCAAAGCCGTTTGTCAATATTCAACTGACGGAACGCTTTTGAAAGTGTGGGAATGTATTTCTGACGCCGCAAGGGCTGTCGGCTGCAATCCGTGTCAAATTGTCAGCGTTGCAACAGGAAGAACAAAAACGTGTCACGGCTTTGTGTGGCGTTATTCTATCGAATAAAGTTCTGCAGCTGCTGCGCCATTTGAACGGCGCTGTTGTACTGCTGCTGACTGATCCGCCCGCTGTTCAGAAGCTGCTGCACCATTTCTTGCGGGTTTCCTTTGAAGTTCTGTTTGAATTGCTGAAACTGCTGCAGAAGCTGCATCATGTTGTTGTTTGGTTTGTTCATCATTTGAAAAAGCGGGTTCATGCTTCGCTGTCCTCCTTCTTCTTCGACTTCTTCGCAAGCAGCGCGTCAAGTTCTTCGCGTAACGCGTCAACGCGGCTTTGTAGCGCTTTGAATTCGTCGGGCGTCACATTGTTCGACTGCACAGCCAAAGGCGCGTTCTGCGCCGTCTGTGCGTCCCTGAACGTATAGTCAAGCACTTTCATTGACGGCATGCCGGAAGCGTCGGCGGACTTCACGAAGATTGTCTGCGATTCTGCGTCCCAAAGCTGAACAGTCGTGTTCGGCGCGACGGGATATGCTTTTGCAGCTTCGATTCCTTGCACCCAAAGAAAAGTGTTGTTCTGCTGCGGAAGCGTCGGCATTGCCGGCGTGTAATACTGCGGCTGCTGATAGCTCACAGGAAAGTAATTGTTGTATGCCATGTGTCAATCCTCCTTGTGCCAATAAAACTGCGGTATGCTTTCGCTGCTGTCCCATGAATCATACAAAACGCCGTCAACGACTGTTGCAACGTGTCCGCCAAAGCCTAACACGAAGACGCCTTGCGGATATTCTCTGCAGAAGTCGTCCGCCGTAAAGCAGTCAGGACATGTGTTCGGAACGGCGAAGCGGTAAAAGCCCGACTGACGAAGAACAGCGCCCCACACGGAATCAGAAGACGGCATGTCGCACATTTGCAGTGCATTGTATGCAAGCGTCACGAAGGCCGTTTCCCAATCAACATTCAGAGCCTTTGCAACGGCCCTGACGGCGCAGTCGCCGACGTTCCTTGAACACGGGTTCGGATTGTATTTCTTCCACATTTCAGCAGTTCCTTTTTTGTTTTCAGAATACAAGAAAAACTGCCCGCCGACAATGAAGCCGGAAGGCAGTTTTCCTGAAGTAAACATGAAATTGTCAGACTGCTGTTTGAATGTGTGCAAGGATCGTTTCTGTTCCTTGCTTTACAAGCGTGTTGACGTGCCGTGTTGACAAGTCAAATTCACATGCTAATTTTTCCATTGTAACGCCGTCGATCAGCCGGCGCACAAGAAGACGTCTGTTGCGTTCGTTGAATATCCATGAATCAATTGTCGATTCAATTTCGTTTCGGGAAATGTTCTGCAGTTTGTTCATTGTTTTTCCTCCTTTTTGCATAATGTACATGCAAAACGAAGATGTTACAATGAAGCCGCAGTGCATCTTTTACGCAACGCAAGTGCAAATTCAGTGCAGTTTCAGTCTGTCAATGTGCGTCAGCACTTTTTCGCGGTTCTTCCGCACAATCGTCTTTGCCTGACGTTCGGAAATATCGTGCTTTTTTGCTATTTCGTCGAAGGTCAGGCCGTCCAGCCACCGGCTGTATAAAATGTCGCGTTCTTTGCAGCAAAAGTAATATTCTTTGATAAGCCATTCAATTTCGCTGCGCGATAGATCAATAATGTTATGGATTTTTGCAATTGCCATTTGTTGCACCGATCCCGACTATTACCGAAAACACAAGACTGACTGCAAGCACACTTGATGCGACAAGCGAAAAGCGAAGATTCTTCTGCGTGCGTTCGTATCTTTCCATTAAAGCATCATAGACAACATAAGGAATCACAGCAATGTCGTTTTCGTCTTTTTGCTTGTTCATTTCTTCCACCCTTCTATAATTGCCCACCATGTCTTTGCACCAACAACGCCGTCAACGGCAAGCGCTTTGCCGTCTGCGTCCTTGTGTTTCTTCTGAAATTCCTTGACGGCTGCAACGGTATTGTCACCATATTTTCCGTCAACGTACACATGCACATTTGCTTGAATCGTTCGCACGGCTTCGCCTGTGCTGCCCTTGCGGCAGACTTCCAAATCACTATATTTCACTTCGTCGTCCTCCTTCGGATAGTCAATGTTGACGTCGTCGCTCCAAAACTTCCACCGCTTGTCATTGATGCTGCTATGTACGACGCCGTAAGCATGCCCGCGGGCTTCTGTGACTGTGTCGTTTCCGACATACACGCCGACATGCGACTTGTTGCTGTTGTAAACCAAGTAGCCGCGAATCTTCGGAAACTTCGTCATGTCGTCGCCCTTGACGCGGGCCTTGTCATAGTACATTTTCGGGTTCAGATCGTATTCCGGCGTCAGTCCTTCAGGATCAGCATTCACTGTGTCGCAGAAGTTCGCCGCCTTTACAAGTCCGCAGCAGTCATGCACCTTCTGCCCGTCCTTTGCTTGCTTCTCAAAGTCCGCGGCCTTGTACGAATCAGGGAAGCGTTTTCTTTCATACGCAAGCAGCGCCGGCGACGCATGCTGCCCATACGGGCCGCGCCAATACGGACGCCCAAGCTGCGCTTCGACATACTTGCAAAGATAGTCACTGCTTTTCTTCCTTGCTGCCATTGTCCGTTCCTCCTTCTGCATCTTCTGCCGGCTTGTCTTCCTTCTTGTTGTCAATTGTTATGTCTTCGTCC